>OGXH01001902.1_pt1 | contig 15001 bp, 9 predicted proteins | sample 1576241 | NCBI WGS metagenome assembly OGXH01 (sample SAMEA3541529, study PRJEB24748) | human gut metagenome | biome: human gut; feature: human-associated habitat; material: faeces | place: China | collected 2012
CACAGCCGCACCTCGGCAGTCTTTAGACTGCTAAAGGAGGGGTTATCATGTTTACCTATTGAAAAATCAAGATAGCTTCCGCCAATCGTTTATTTTTCAGCACGTCCACCAGCTTGGATAGGCCAGTACAGATTCTGATACAAGTTACTGTTGTTCAAATCTCGATCGGCAGAGCCTGTACGAATGTCTGTAATACCCAGAGGATAAAGATAATAAGCTTCACGCCATGTATATCCGTTGAGTAGTTCGTTGGTTTCCAATGTACTGATGCTATACGGACGCACATACTTGCTCATTTCCTTCATTGACATGTTGGCATTGGCGGAACCGTCGGCAATAAGCAAGTCACGTGGATCATCTTTGTCATTAGGGTCTGTCTTGAAATGCGTGTACATCTCATCCCAAAAGTTTACGCCTTCAGGAACCCATTTGGTCGTGATGAGGCGGTCGAAAGAACGCCAGCGAATCAAGTCGGCAAAACGGAATCCTTCACTGAACAATTCCTGCATACGTTCACGGCGGATATTGTAAAGTGTCTTGTCTACCTGCTGTGTACCCGAATAAACTCCGAAGTCACTTTCTTTATTCAAATCAGTAGCTGCAATGGTTTTCTCGAAATCATCGCTTACGCCGGCGCGCTGACGTATTTTCCTCCAATAGCTTTCGGCGGTAGCATCCAGCCTTCCGTTCTTTTCATAGCAGGCTTCCAAGTAGTTCAGCATGCCCTCAGCCACACGGAATGCCGGGCAGGCATTGGTGCCTTGCTGTTCGTCGCTCTTTCCTTGACTGTAGTCATACGCATAGAACTTGCGTGACTGATAGCCGGAAATCATACGGGTCTGAGCTTCTAGGGAAATCAAGTTGGGAAAATCAAATGTGCCCCCCACTTGTTCTTCTCCGGCATCGGGATCAGAGAATACCAACGTGCTTTCACCCCATACGAAGAGCTGTAGACGCAAGTCTCTGTCGGTCTTTACGTCATCAATAGTCTTGTCGCCTTTGTACTGGTATTGTCCTCCAGTTGCATAGATAGGCAGTCCGTCTTTCATAAGAAATGATTCGATGAACGGACGGGTATAGCCGCTTTGGGCACCGATTCGTGAACGGTAGATGGCATTGTGCTTGACGCCTAGGTCAAAGTTATATTCTTTCCACAACAGAACTTCGGGGACATCTTTCAGGCTCGGTTGGCTGAACATTTCAAAATAAGGATTCCATCCTTCAATCTGTCCGATTTCCGGCTGTAACACTCCATTGTTTGTGGTCAGTTCAGTTGTACCTACCGCCAATGTGGCAGCTTTCATGGCCTCGTCCAGGAAAAAATCGATTTCTGCCTCAATGTTAAAGGTCTTTCCTTGATTATAAGCCATCTTGGCACCCGGCCAGTTAGCATCGCCCGGCACGCGGCCTGAACCTTTGTGGTATTTCTCGAAAGTAGCTTCAAACAAGGCAACGCGTGATTTCAAGAGAGCGGCTGTCTGCTTGTTTACACGTTGACCCTTAAAGTGGTCACGGTCATACAGACGTTCGATGGCTTTATCCAAATCGCTCAAGATGAAACGGACAACTTCATTGCGTGGAGCCCGTTTGCTATTTTCTACAATTACCTCATTGTTATCTTCCAACACTTCAGTAACAATGGGAAGGTCTCCATATAAAGCCAACATGCGGTAGTAAGTCAATGCACGGAAAAAGTAGCCCTCACCGATATAGTTCAGAATTAACTTATCGTCGCCTTCTATTTCACCGGCTTCATTTCTTGCTTCGGCTGTCTTCAAGAAATAGTTGAACGCACGTACAGTGCCATACCATCCCTGCAATTGCTTTCCACCGGACACCTCCCATTTGTCGGGAACAAAAAGCTGTGTGTTTCCTCCGCCTACTACCTGAATATCTGTATTTCCGTCGGAACGGGCAATTCCATCATCGTAACCTCCGCCATGAAACATGGCACCGCTGAACGGGTTCTGTAATTCACCATAGTAATTAATCATGTAAGCCCCTAACTGATCGGCTGTCTTGTAAAAAGAGTCGGGAGTAATTTGGCTCACAGGGTCAAGGTCAAGCAAATCGTTGCAGGATGTAGCCGTCAACAATGTCCCTCCCAACAAAAGGCAAGCGCCTACGTTTTTTATATTTAATTTCATAATAATCTTCAGTTAACAAATTTAAAAATTCAAATTTACACCAACAGAAATGGTACGCTGCAAGGGGTAAGTTTTACCACTGGTTCCGTAGCCGTCGTAACTTCCGAATGCCTCCGGGTCATAGACGCTTGACAGTCCGGTAATGGTAAACAGATTGTCGCATGAAAGATAGATACGGCAGTTGCTGATGCCGGCTTTTTCGGTAATGTGTGTCGGCAGGGTGTAACCCAACTGGATGTTCTTGCAGCGTAGGTAAGAAGCTTTCTGCATATAGGCATCTTGAGCCTGTTGGTTTTTCGTTTCATTGAAGTAGGGTTTCGGATAATAGGCATCGGTATTTTCCGGAGTCCAGTAATCCATGTGTTCTTCAAAGCAGGCTGCTTGCCACATTCCGGATCCTGCGCCCCAAAAATAAGGGTCACCTGCGTCAAACATCCAGTCACGTTTCAATACCCCTTGGAAGAAGATAGAGAAATCAATGCCTTTCCAAGCTGCATCCAGATTCAAACCTACCCGATAACGCGGTGAGTTGTTTCCGATGCGTTTCAAGTCACCGTGATTTTCCAAAGTGCTGGCACCTGGGGTTACTTCTCCTTCACCGGTCAAGTCCTTGTACTTCACGTCACCTGCCTGCCATTTGCTTCCCCAGTTTGGCTTGTTGCTTGTCAGCCATTCTTTCATTTCTTCATCGCTTTGTGCCAGTCCTACACTAGTATATCCCCAAAGTTCTCCCAATTCTTTACCATTATAGTAGCCGTAGATTCCTTGGTTTCCGAACTCACCGTCGAACGGATAAGATATGATTTTAGACTTGTTGTCGGAAAGGTTGAAGCGGACACCGTACTTGAAATCCTGAATCTGGTCACGCCATCCGATTTCCAATTCCCAACCGGAGGTACGCATGTTGCAGTTGTTTGTTTTCGGAGCATCAGTTCCCAGCATGGAACCCAATACCGGAGCAGGACCAATCATATCTTTGGTTGTTCTGCGGTACCAGTCGAATGTAGCGGTCAGTCGGTTGTTGAAAGCGGCCAAGTCAAAACCGATGTCCCAAGTCTCGACGGTTTCCCAAGTCATGGTTGAGTTGACGATTCCGGGCAGACTTGCGGTATTGACGCGTTGACCGTCAATTAGCCATCCGCTGTTTGCCGTACCGGTGCCTTGCTCCTGATAGAACGGATACCAATCCCAGAACGTTTCATATTTGGAACTTGTATTACCCAATTGTCCCCATGAAGCACGAATCTTGAATGTTGAGATAGCATTGCTCAATGGTTTGAAGAATTTTTCGCGAGCCATATTCCAACCTAATGAAACAGATGGGAACCAAGCCCAGCGGTTGTTGGAGAGGAAACGTGAAGAACCATCATAACGGATGTTGAACTCAGCTAGGTATTTTCCATCGTAGTCATAGTTCAAGCGAGCAAAGTAACCGGCAGTTGCACGGTTCCAATAGCCGTCTCCGGTCTTCATGTTTTCCTGAGCTTGGCTCAAAAATGGTTTGTCGGTAGTGGTAAGTTTGTCTCCACTTCCCCACAGATTATCCTGATCGTAACGTTCGTAGTTCAAACCGACCATAATCTTTCCGTTATGCAACCCAAAGTTACGGGTATAGTCTGTATACACATTCACCGCATAATAGTTCTGGCGGAAGCGGTTATCGTATACATTTGAAACGGTTCCATATCCGGAGTCACGTAGGTAGGAATTGCCGTCAATATCGTAAGAATAAACGGGAATCTTACTGGTCGTTTTCTTTTCATTTGAAGTACGCATTGCTCCTTCTGCATAGATGTTCCATCCTTCAAGCGGAGTGATGGTAAACTTCAATTGCTGGGTGAACCAGTCTTTGTGTTCGGAAGTTACACCTCCGTCTTCCAGCTCGGCAATTTCCATTCCATCCATCCAATGGCCATTAGGATCAATAGCCGGACAGGTCGGCCAGCGGCGGGCAATATTGTGAAAGAACAAACCAGTTAGATATTGGGGCTTTTCATAGTCTGTACGAGTCCATTTGGTGTTGTAGTCCAAACGAATCCAAGAAGCAATCTCAGCTCCGATTTTGCTGTTTACGGTATAACGATCCAGTTCGTCATGTCCGTGGCGAATCAAACCATTCTGTTTCAGGAAACTGCCGCTGACAGACCAGTTGATTTTTTCGCTACCGCCGCTTAAACTGATATTATGCTGGGTAGAGGGAACATTTTTCTTGTAAAACTCGTCAAACCAGTCGGTATTGGCAAAGGCACCTCCATAGTTGTTCCATTTCTTGTTGTCCAAGTTTGCTGTAGTACCATAATATTCCGGCTGGGTAGGATCATTGAATTCTCCACGCTGGAATTTCAGAATCTTTTCCATCTGCTCTTCATTAAACTGAGCCTGTCCTCCGTTATTGATGGAAGCAGCATTAAAATAAGTGGCAAAACGATAAGAATCTACCATGTCCGGAGTCTGTGTAGCTGTGCTGAAGCGCACATCGCCCGAGTAGTTTACTCTTACCTTGCCCGCTTTTCCGCTTTTTGTGGTTACCAAGATGACACCGAATGCGGCTCTCGAACCATAGATAGATGCTGAAGCTGCATCCTTTAATACAGATACACTTTCTACATCATTGGGATTCAAGGTATTCAAATCTCCTTCGATTCCGTCAATCAAAATCAAGGGCTTGTCGGTAGATCCGGAACCAATAGAACCTGCACCACGGATATTGATGTTCATTCCAGAGTTCAAGTCACCACCGTTTCCACCTACAGTTAAGTTCAATCCAGGAACAGCACCTTGCAGTGCTTGTGTAACATTGGCTACCGGACGCGATTCAATGACTTCGGCTCCTACCATACTTACGGCACCGGTTACATTTACTTTCTTCTGTGTACCATAACCCACAACGACTACCTCATCCAACATTTCCGAGTCTTCCTTGAGGATGATATTCAAAGGAGAACCATTCCATTTTACCTCCAATGTCTTGTATCCTACAAAAGAAATTTTGATAGTACTTCCTTTAGGCACATTGGGAAGGCTGAAATTACCGTCCAAATCGGTAATTGTTCCATTTGTAGTTCCATCCACTGTTACAGAAGCTCCGATAACAGCTTCTCCACTTGCATCTTTTACTACACCCGTACATGCCCCATTCTGTTGCACTGACTGTATTCTCGTTACAGGGGCAGGATGGACTGCATAAAGAGACCCGACCGGAAAGCCAGCGCATATCAGCATCGCACTGATAATCTTTTTTCTCATAAAAATTAGTATTAAGGATTAGTAATCATGCGAATTAATGATTTTTCCTATATCTTAATTCGCAATTTAAATATCTGATTTGGCTAATGTTTTTTTTCATGTTGTTGAAAATAAAAGTGTTATACGTGTATTCTTATTCATAGTATCGTAATGTAAAAACGCCTTGTGGCAGAAATATTTTTTTGATTTAATTCTTGTTGTTTTTATTACATTTTCTTCTTACGAAAGAAAACTTAGGCAAAAGTAATAAAATACCTGGAAGATATTTAAAAAATAAATAAAAAAGTAGTGCTATTTAGTAAAAAACAAAAAAGCAGTACTCCTTTTAAGGCAACTTTTTTACTTTAAATCAAGTTATGCAAGTGTTTAATTTATTTCTTTCTCGTTTCAAAAGCAGATAATGAAATTAGAGTAACTTTAAGCTTTTTGATTCGTTGTTTGGAGAATCTGCTTCCTTTGTATGGGAAAAATGGGGTGAGAGTTGTATGGACTTTTATGCGGAGGAGTGATACTGCTTCTGAATTTAACTTCTGGTTTTAGAAATTGTTAAAAAATAATTCGGTTAGCTGTATGATAACGTGAGTTCGATATAAAATCAAAAAATAGAAAATTGTTCATCATTGACAAAATTTACGTCAATGGCAAGCTTCTTCTCAAAAAAGCAGTATACTGCAATAGCTGACGAAGAGTTGACTATAAAGTTACTGAATGAACGATGTCTGGAATGTTCGATCTGTACAATATTCTTCAGTTCATCATTGACAGTTTCAATCAAGGCTCTTCTTCTGAGCAGAATTTTATCAGCTATACTCATCAGTAAATTCTTCATGTTGCTTTTACCTTCGTAACAAACCGAACACCGTTAAGAAAGAGATTTTCAAACAAACCTGTCTAATGTTTCCTTTATCTGCACATAGTTTTCCCTTAATGTTTTCCAGAAACTTACCCTGTTTCAATGGCTCATGATCATCTACATTTCCAAGTGTAAACATGGAATTAAGGATTTCACATTTATTATTGATAATCAGGTATAATTTAAATCCGAAGAACTATCCCATGAAACATTTTCCGCGCTCTGCAAGTCCTTTAAATATCTTATGAATCAGGATTCTTTGGTTATAACAGAGATGTAAAGGGAGAAGATAGAGTCAACAAAACTGATGCCAGTACAGCTCCCCAACAAGGCTTTTTTATGAAAATGGTCAGGGGAAGCAATACTTCTTTCTCGAGTTCCACAAAACGGTTATAGGACACTTGACGAGGAAAAAGGTGTTTCAGATGTTTACAGACATACTCCTTGTAGTAATGCTTGAAACAACGGAAACCACCGGAGTGAAACAGGATTAGAATAACCATAATCTCTGCATCACTCATACGGTTGGGTTTGTTACGATGCATGGTCTTCATATCCTTAATCATATATTTTTCCTGTTGCAATGTAAATTCCTTGCAAAAATCATCGGCCATACAATAAATCTCTGTAACTTTAGACTCTGGAAACATAGTGGTAATCGTTTAAATGTTATAATTCAGCACTATAAATTTAATACTTTTATCGCTATGTTTCTAATTATAAGTGAAATATATTTATTCTTATTTCGAACTCACGTTATTTTATTATTATCCCCCAACTGAATATCAACTGAATTTTCATCTATTCTAACCTCATAACGCTTTACTGCCTTTGTATAAACATTAGTAAGCTGATGTGAGGTAACAAATGTATTATTCTCAATGAAGAACTTACGCCCCAATATGATTTCCTCTATCTGGTCACAGGTATAATGTGCTACATTTGCAGAATCCTTCATTGCAATTCTACCGATTTTATTTATTTCATAAAGATTCTCATACCCGTCAGTATCACAGTGAGGGAGTAGTATGCATAAGAAATCCTGAGCACGACTTATAGCCACATTAAGAATATTTTTGTTGTTCAGGAATATTCTATCAGCTGCAACTTTCATCCCTGCTGGAGGATTAAGTACCACAAACATGAAGTTACATTGACCTCCTTGAAATCTATGCACTGTACCAACTGTAATTTTAACATTAACTGGTATATTGGGAGTCTGCATAATAAGACTCTCAATAAGCTGCGCCTGTGGAGAATAAGGACAAACAATACCAATCGAGTACTCTTCTTCATGATTTTTGGCATACTCACGAACGATATATTTAAATATCTCTAACGTAAACAGTACAGAATAAATGTGTACATTGGAACCATCTAGTTTCTTTATACCAAATACACTATCATATCTTTCCACTTTGAATGGTATAAAGTTTATAGGTTTAAGATTAAGCTTACCAAACTTCATATGATTTTCCATCGCCGAACGATAGTGTCGCAATTTACCATCGTATGCATATTGACTAAACAATTCGCCAATAGCTGGTAAACTGCGGTACTGCATACTAAGGTTTTCAATCGCAAATTGAATTGGTTCAGTCACAGGGTTCTCAACCCTGTCAAGATTCACCATTGTGTAAATATTTTCATCCTTCCATTCTTCTTCATGAAGTATTGGCTTTATTTGCAAAGGATCACCAGCTATAAGAATAGGAGTATTGACAAAATTATAAATAGCCAGTGCCATTTCTGCTAAAGGAATCATTGAGGCTTCGTCGCATAAAATCATGTCCCATACAATATCTAGTAACTTATTGTAACCACCCTCGCCATTAAAACCGTCAAAAGGCAGACGTGCCATTGTTGAAATGACACAGCATTGCTCATCTTCGTATACCATTGATTCACGGTCAACAACAATATCTTCCAACGATTCATCTGCTGTTGATACAAAACGGTACAACCATGCACAGTCATCCTTACTACACTCCTTTATCTTTTTTGCAAGTTCGTCACAAGCTGTATTAGTTGGTGCTAGAACAAGTATCCTACATGTCGAATATTCATTCATCATTCCAATAATCTTCTTGGCAAGAGTTGTTGTTTTACCAGTTTCTGGAGGACCAAATATAAACTTCAGGTTATCATCAAGGTTTTCTTTAAGATTAAATCCATCCTCCAAACCTAGACCGTTAAATGCACTGCGTAGTTTACCCATAAGGTCTATCTGATTTTTCAAAGTTATCGATGCCTTAGTACACTTATTCCAAGCAATTTTGTTCAAGACATCTTCAAAGGCCTTGCTTGCTTTTAGACGTAAACTATTTTCACGTACATTTGCAACTTCAAATTTTAGTTTCAATTCATCACGATCTGAGAAGGTAAATTTAATCTCAATATCTCCAATTTCTTCAAGCCATAGAGGAATACTACGAGAAGGATTTCTGAGTACATAGATACGCTCAGATCCTTGCTCTTTGTTCACTGAGTTAAACGTGATATTGATGGATTTACCGAAGTCTCCCTTTGTTTCTTCTGTGCCGCCACGATACTCCAATTCTATCAATGCATCGAACCACTCTTTTGAATACCTTTCTGCATTTGAAGCTGCCTCTCGAAGTTCAATTATTTTGTTATGCTTTTCCTCCTGCTCAAGCAGTTTTTGTTTTAATTCATCTGCCTGTACTTCATCAGTAACCTCCTTTTCTTTCTTTACAGGAGGTTTATGATTATTGTTGATAAACATATCTGAAAGTTCGGTCTTCCTGAGTTCCTCACGATTGAACGGTGTATCCAAATCAAAATCATCATCTTCATTATATTTCTTTATGTCAGAAGAATCATTACTTTCATCGCCTAAATTAGTTGAATTATGACTGTTTTTTCGTTCTCGTGGTTTTCTATCAATGTCAGAGTAATCTTTTTCATCTGAACCATTATCACTGATGGTAGGATTTTCAGTTTCTTCATAAATATGTTTTTTAGCTTTTTTCTGAGCTTTGGCATAAGATAAGGCTTGAATTATTTCTTCTTCAGTCAAGTCATCTCCAGCAAGTTGCTTGACGCGTTTCCCCAAATCCAATTGTTCCTGTTGTTCCTCAGTGCCACCTAATTCTAAAATGCTTTTTTCACGTTTCTCTATACCAAGAAATTGAATTAAGCCATTATTACGGTCATACTCAGAATCAAGGTCTTCAAGAGCAATTTCATTAGAAGACAGGACATTGCCATTTTTATCAAGAATCCACTTGCTGTATTGAAGGGAATCCTTGAATGTTGAATCATAATAAACTGTATCATAGGAACGGGCATACTTCCTACGATATATCATGGCCATATGTTCGTAATTACCAAATTTCAAAGCTGGTAATACTACATTCCATAGATAATGAGATGTTTCTTTATGTATTTTATGTTTTTTGAATTCGTTAAATCCTTGCAAAGCATAGTCTTCAAAACGATAATCATATATGTTTGTTATTAAAATTTGACTTTTCAATCTTTCACTAAGATAAGATTTATCCCAGCGCATAAAACTTTCTATTTTCGGATACAATTTGACTCCAAGCATTAATAAAAACATTCTTACAGTTTCTATTCCAAACTCTTTAGTAGCATCCTTATAAATATCTAAATCAATATAGTGGATGTCGTTAACCCCAGAGAGATAAAGTTCAAGATTATGACTGTGAAAATACAATTCATGCGACCTACATAATATGCCATCCTTATCAACTAACAAAATTTTCTCTTTAACCTCTTGTATAAGTTTCTGACCTTGATACTTTTCTTTAACCTTTTGGTAATAACGTAAAATAACCATAAAGTCAGAAGACAACTCGTCATTCTCAATATCTATTTCATCACTCTCAAACTTTCCAAGAATTACCTGACGTATATAGTCATACTCATCTGGTTCCTTCAAATCAAGTTCCATAAAGAACTTTTTAGCCATTTCGTTCTGTAGATACTCATTAGCAACAAAATTATAATCGGATTTATTGTCATCCTTTAAAGGCAGATAAATATTTGGTGAAGTCACATCAACAAAAGGCTTTACCCATTCGCCTTTTTGTGTTTTGATGATGGGAGCCTCTCTGAAAGGAAGAGACGATGCTAATTTATTACTATCTTTATCCGTCAACTTCCACAATTTTGGTGCTGCAGTTCTAAGAAATGTGTACATCCTTGTGACCCATTTCAAATCCTGTGCTTTCATAAAGTCAAGAGTAATATCCCTGGCAAAGCTCTCTGAAGTATATTCTCCAAGTTTGTTGTATATATTGTTATCCTGTTTAATGATATTCTGTGCCAACTCCCATTTCAAAAAATCAACATCCTTAGGATTCAGCATTTTATCTTCTTTATTATTATAGTAATCATGCTTATAGGCTTTATTTGTGAGCATTACCAACTGTTTTTGAGATAATAATTCTACGAGTTCTCTTGGTGAACCTTTATATGCTTCCCTCATAGATAGATACTTTCCATTTCTTGACAACAGGATTCTTTCTGTTTCAAGTAGTTTCTTGAACGCATTAACAATTGGTTCCTCGAATCTTTCATCAAGAGATTGCCAATAATGCCGCACATAGTTAGGAATAATCTCCGTAATATTTTCATCTATAAGCAATTTCTTGTGTTTTACACCATAATCACGAAGATGCACTACAGCCTTTGCAGCTAATTCTGCCAAAAGGTTGATAAGTTCTTCATTTATGTTTTCATTTGGTTTTAGATTCTGTCGATTATCTGTTAGAAGAAATGGAGCATGTGAAACAAGGCATGTTTTAAATGACTCCTTTGTTGGGAAAAAACAATAAATATTCTGAGTAATATTAGTTATCAACTTTTTCTTTTCAGAATCATAGTAATAACCAACATTTATTAGGTGTTCTGTACTTTTACCATCGTTTGTTATTACAATTTTTTCTGAAAACAAGAACACATTGCTGGTCTTTGATGGCTCATGGAGGACATAATGTTCCATAGTTATATTATCATCATAATCCTCAGAGTCAATTATTTCTTTTGAATACTTGGTTTCTTTACCAGTACCATTTTCTATTCTGTCAATTCTCCAAACTATACGATGAATATTATGTAAGAAAAGAATCGGATTCTTAAGATTCTCCAATCGTCTCAAAATATCCTGGTAGGATTGTTCACCATTCTTAAAAGGAAACACAAACAAGGTCTCACCTTCCTGCCGTTCTGGATGGTCGTATGGCAGAAGTGTTGGTACTATGTAGTTCTCAATCTTAAATTTGAAAATATCATCGTAAATCTCAGGCGTATCAGTATATTGGAATACAGCTTTAAATCCAACACCAAATTTACCAATTTTATTCTGCGTGTTTATTTTTGAAGAGTCACCGATACCTGTGATGGAGTTAATGTCGCCAACAGGCTCTTCATCTTCTAATGTAATATTGAAATGCTTCTTTCCATTATGCTTGAACAGCATTTGGTCTTGTCTTAAAATTATATATACTTCCGTTGCTTCCGCATCATCTGCATTCTGCAATAACTCATATACAAAATGTGCAGATTCTGGGTATTTATCTATGATACTACTCCATACACCACGGTAAGATCTCTTGTTGAAAGTTTTAAAATCCTCCATACGAGAGTTGTGAAGTATTTCGAATAGTTTTATTTGATCTATAGTAAGCGATGCCATATTTAGTATTGGTTTGATTTTTTATTTTAGCACTAATAAACTCATAATTACTGTGAGCTCCATATTAGTTAATTATCTATCTATTGCGGAGTCCACAAATTTAACTATTATTATTTGTATATTGCCGTGATAAAAAGATTTTGTAATTTGTTCTTTCCTTTTTCAATCTTTAACGTTACATGGTGAGGTAATTTCTAAAGAGAAAACATACCTATTTGCAAGTTTCTTTGTAGATATTATAAATTGACGGGATTATAGAAAGTATACTTTAATGTAACATTTTTAGTTAGTATAATTATAATACTCAATAAATAATATCAAACTATTTCGGTTTGTATAACCAAAATCACAATTGTGTTGCGCATTTCTTACTTGAGAATCTTGGTTAATACATTTGTCACAAAATCAATCAATACTTGAAATGATACAGACTCCGGTTATAGTGACATTTGCCAATCAGAAGGGAGGTGTAGGAAAGACTACCCTTTGCGTCACCTTTGCCAACTATCTGGTGACAAAGGGCGTTAGAGTTGTGGTAATAGACGCGACTTTCAGCACTCCATTATGAAGTGCCGAAAAGCCGACATCAGAAAATACGGCGAACAGGAAATGCCATATGAGGTATGGGCATACGAAGCCAATGACAAGGCGATGATAACTTCCCTTATGGAGAAACTGCACAACGATCCTGAAATTGACGTTGTGCTTATGGACTCTCCAGGTAGTCTGAAAACGGAAGGGCTGATACCCTTGTTCGTCAACTCGGATATCATTATTGTTCCATTTCATTATGACCTGGTAACCGTTCCGTCAACGGCCAGTTTCCTCATGTTTGTTGACCGGCTGAAAAAGGCTGTCGGTGAAAGGATGAAGGCCAGACTCTTCATCATTCCCAATCTGAATGACGGAAGAATCGGCAAGCGTTCCGAACTGCTTATCTGGGACAATGCAAGGGATACTTTCTCCAACTATGGATACGTCACTGCGAAGATTCCAAAACGTGCTGATATGGAACGGTTCAGTACTATGGCGGCACTGGATATGCAGGCCGCTATCGTTACACCGGTCTTTGACAAGGTCTATCAGAGTATCTTCGATACACTTCAACCGATAAGGGAAAAAGAACTCAAAGGCATACAGCTGACAGAAAATCTGAATCCCAAACCTAAGAAGAAAAAGAAGGCACAGCCGTCTGATGAATCTTCACAGGACATTACCGGCCAATCTGAAACCAAATCTTCAGAAAATGGCAACTGCAATCAGAATAAAGAACCAGAATAATCAGTAAACTTCAATAACCATAGCACTATGAGTAAGGATATACCGAAAATAGATGACCTGACAAAAGGCATCAATGATTCAGAACTTATATTGACGGAAGATACCGCAGGAACGCAGGTTGAGCAAAAAGAAAATAATAATGCAACACAGGAAAAGGATACTGCTGTTTCCCTTTCGGATACAGGATGCTGGAGTGACTTCATGGAATTTCTGACATCTGACGGTTCAGTAACGGATAAAACAGAAAGGCTTGTCTGCAAACTCGACCGTGACCTTGCGGATTCACTTGATGACTGCGATATACATGGCAGATGCCGCTCTGACCTGGTGAATGCCATTGTAAGGGCATTCTTCAAGTCATATCTGCCACGTCTGGCAGAATACAGAAGGGAAAAGAAATCTTTGTTTAACAGTTATAATCTGTAGGATATGAAAAAGACAGACTGGACCGACAGGATGCTGGCCGCTCTTGTCGAACTGTATCCGGTAGAGACCACAGCCTATACAGCTGCCGTTCTTAATCTGAGCGAATCGACCGTCAAGCTGAAAGCCCGTGAACTTGGACTTGTAAAAATGGCCAAATCCAGATGGATGGAGCGTGCCGACTATATCAGAAACCACTTTCAGGAGTGTTCCTTCTCTGAGATAGGGAAAGCTCTCGGCATTACCCGGATGAGTGTCGGACGCATAGCCGCTGCAATCGGACTGAAGCGCAGCAGTGAAGAAAAGCACCTGATTTCCTCACGTATCCGTACTCAGATGGTAAAGAGGGAAAGACGGCGTATCGTCTTCGGACTGGAACCCATAACCGGTATCCGTGTCATTTCAAACAGGGCAAAGGTAAGGGTACGCTCAAACATGAAGTCAAACGGATACATCATCAGTGAGGAACACAACGTGATTTATTATACCGGCACTACGGAACGCAGGGAACGTCTGGAAAGCCGGGGTATCAGACTCGGACTGCATATCCTTCCGCTTCCGGAGGACAGTTCTGCTATTTCATCCAACATCATATTACAACAGCCATGCAGTACGGACAGATAGTATTCCTTCTCTTCGTGGCAATGGTATTCTACTATGCGGCAATGATTTTCATGGACTTTCAGAGGGCAAAGGCTGCACAGAATGCCGAGCAGGACAGCCATAAAGAAGAGGACATAGACATATCGGAAGAGGCACGAAGCTTCAGGCCGATAAGAATAAACCGGGATGAACCTGAATCCAAAGAACAAAGTTCAGAACAGAGTAATACGGAAAATCCCGAATCAAATAATGAAAGTAATAATTCTGACGGTACAGAGAAATCTGCATCCAAATCAGAATCTTCCAGACACGTTTATCGGGAGGCCATCATGACTGACGGCATTCTGGTAGAGAATATCATTCAGGAAATAAACCGGCTGGCAGAGACCGGTACCAGTGACCTCGGTGCCGTTATCTTCAGCTGTGAGAATGCCTGATATATATATACCGTTCCTTTAGTGACATCTGTTTCTTTGGCGATGAAATCCTTTAACATTATTCAGAAATGCAGATAATAAAGAAAAGTGCCCAGAATCTTACGGAGCGATTCATCGGTTCAAGTTTTGGACAGAAGTGTGTGGTGGCGGCAATTGCACTGATTATTTCCACATCCAATGCAATGGCAGGAAGCAAGGGTGCCGCAGGTTTTACCAAGGCCACTCAGGAAGTCAGTTCCTACCAGACTCCGGTATCGAACCTGATGAAGGCCATTGCTGCCGTTATCGTTCTGGTCGGTGCATTCAACGTCTATTTCAAGATGCAGAA
>OGXH01001906.1_pt1 | contig 14995 bp, 13 predicted proteins | sample 1576241 | NCBI WGS metagenome assembly OGXH01 (sample SAMEA3541529, study PRJEB24748) | human gut metagenome | biome: human gut; feature: human-associated habitat; material: faeces | place: China | collected 2012
TCTCCGGATGATCCAGCCGCAGTCGGAAAAATACGTCATACAATTCTTCCGCCGGGATCCGCGGCAACTGGATCTCGTCTGCCAGCGCCAGCACTCCCTGATGCATGGCGTGATAGGCGGCCTGCTGGGGCTTGTTCATTTTCTGGTAGTAATATGGTTCCATGGTAGTTTCCTATTCTATTGTTTTCATCTGTCTTATTTTTACATTTTAACAGAAGGTTTTTCTTTTGGGTGGATGTTTTTGATATTTTTTTGATATTTTTTGAAACTTTTGCAGCAGATGCATAGTCTAACCATCAGAGACCTGTAAGATATGGTTTTATTTAAGAGAGGAGTTTTACTTATGAAAAACAAAATGATCTGTACACTTTTAACTACTGTGATGGTATTGTCTTTTGCTGCCTGTGGCAGTCAGGGAAATGGAGCAGCTTCGGCGGAAAGTACGGTGACTTCCGAAATCGGTGCGGAGGCTTCTACTGCTGAAAGTTCTGCTGCTGAAGCTAGTGCTGAGACAACTACAGAAGCTTCTGCTGATGCGACCAACGGTACTTCTTACGAGGATAACTTTGCAGTTTCCACAGAGGATGCTGCCGCTTTCGCTAAAAAGATCCAGGATGCCGTAGCCGCTGAAGACCTGGATGCACTCGCTGATCTGGTCAATTATCCGGTCTATGTTGCTCTGGGCGATGGCAGTGTGATCGAAACCAGGGAAGACCTGATTGCCTTAGGTGCAGACAAAATCTTCACCCCTGAATTGAAAGACTCTATGGCTAATGCTGATCTGTCCGAATTAAGCCCCAGCATGGCAGGCTTCACCCTCTACAGCACCGGTGACGGCCCCAACATCACCTTCAATGTCCAGAACGGAGTACTCGGCATCAGCGGTATCAATTACTAATTTCCGCTTTGAACCATTAAGGGGAGCCTTTCATCAGGCTCCCCTTACTCGTGTCGAAATAACCGTTGTCAACGGTACCATAGTGATATCTATGTTCCCGTCTGTCTTCCTCGTGATCAGCGTAGCTCCACGCTGGATATATTGCTTCGCAATGCCGGAATATCCCAGATAATCAATGGACATTCCGTAGGTCATGCGGATGCCCTGATATATCAGGGATAATGTATTCAGGTGATCGTGTCCACAGAAGATCCATTTCAGCCAGCCGTTATCCACCGCTTTTTCGAAAAAATGTGGCGGTTGATTCGATATTCCGAAGTACTCGTCCTTTTCTCCGATACTGCCGTGTTCATAAATCACGCTGTGATCGCCCAATTTCATTTTCTCATAAGCTTCCTTAAATTCTGCGGGCGGCATGTGGAAAAATGCCATGGCAGGCACTTTTCTCTCGTTCAGTTTTTCCATGCACCAGTCCGTCTGATCCTCATGGATCCGGTCGAAACCACTGAAAAACCAGCCGTCACCATACATGTTGGAATCCAGCAGAATCAGCGGAAGTAACAGTTTTCCCTGATCATCTGTGAGGTCTACTACAAAATTCCCTACGCCGGTAATGGGATTCTGAGGACTGTGCTCATATCTTCCTTTGGTAAAAACCGCATATTTTCCCGTGGCAAAAATCTCCGCCAGCTGTTCCTTATTGCAGGTGGAGCCCATTTCACAGTCATGGTTACCAAAGACCAGAGTATAGGGAATCTGAAAACCATCCAGAAATGCCAGCAGTTTTTCTGCCTGCTTTCGGTTGTTCATGGTACCGCTTTTCGGGAAAAACGGGAAAACAGAATCTCCGGTCAGGACGATCAGATCCGGTCCCGTCCGGCGAATCAGCTCCGTCACCGCTGCCAGCGCCAGTCTGTCCTTTTTCCCGGAAAACATGCCGAAACCAAGGTGCAGATCCGTCAGCTGCAATATTTTATAATCTCTGTCCGTCGGGATGCAAAGAGAAAAAGTCTCTTCGTCCCGAATCTGAAAGTTTTTGGAAGTATACATAAGAATCTCTTTTCTTTTTGGGGATTAACTCAACGGGATCAATGCTCCTATTGCAGAAAGTACTGTTGAAATCACCATCAGCACCTGAAAAGGCACCGTGCCGATCACACCGCAGATAGGACTGCTGCCCGCATTTTTTCTGGATTTACCGTATGTCAGCACCAGCATGATGCTCACCAGTACCACTACACCGCTCATGATCCGGGTCAGAACGATAAAGCTGTTCACGCCAAACACGGCAAACAGAATGCAGGGAACTGTGGCGATCAGCCAGCTGATGCGGTTGCCGCTGCCGATCTGCTCATGAACCACATCGCGGAGGGCGAGAGTATTGCTCCAGAACGTGGTAAGTAAAGCAAACAGGGAAAATACGCCTGCCAGGATCATCGCCCAGGTACCGATACTCTCTCCCAACTGCATGTATGCCAGTTCTTTTTCCAGCGCTCCCTTGGTTCCCAGGAGAACCGTGCCCGTTACGATCAGGACAAACACTGAGGAAAGTCCAAAACCGATGAAAATGGAGCGGCGGATCTGTTTCGCGTTGCCATCCAGACCTTTCACCACCTGAATCACCGCCTGATTGGCCGAAGTGGCAAATACCACCATGCTGTACAGCGCCAACAGGTTGTTCCAGTGGAACTCTGCCCGTTGCAATGTATTCAGCGGATGCAGAAAAGTCCCCACCGTCATCACCGCAACGATTCCCATCAGGACGATGACTGCGTATTTCTGCGCGATTCCTACTGCTTTCATGCCGATAAACACCACGACTCCGGCGATCACATAGTACAAAATCTGCGCCGCCACGAAGGGCATCCCGAACCAGTTCACAAATATCTGGGCGCCACCGTTGATATTACCGCTGACACCAATCATGATGGCCAGCCCGTAGACAATAAATACGCCCCAGCTGAAGATCTGTTTCATTGTGCCGTGGAACAGCTCTCCTTCGAAACTTTTTACCAGCTGGACGCCACCGTTGTTATAGGACAACTCGGCAATGATCAGGTGCAGAATCACGTTCACACAATATGCAATCAATACCATCCACACGACATCCAGCATACTGTTCTTCGTGGCAAGATACGGAACGGCAATGATGCCCGTGCCGATGCTGTTGCCGACGATCATGCTGATGGCTTCGAAGGTCGTGAGATGGGCTTCGGATTGGATGGGGTGGGACATGGGGAGGACCTCCTTGGTAAAAATACTGATTTTCTATAGTTATAAAAGTTTAGCGGTAAGTGCTTCCTGCAATACTTTGGAGCAATTGATTCCTCGCTTATCGGCAAGTTTGGACATCCATGCCGGAAGCGAGACATTTTTGCGAACTGCCTTGGTGTCAGTCATGCTACGATATTTTATAGTGTCTGCCTGAATGATCGTAAGAATATCTGTCGGTAAATGAGGAATCTCTGACTGCGGTGTAGGCTCATTCGGAGTAATTTCCTCATCTTCCAGACCAACAAGACAAAGATTCAATGCATCTGTAATAAGTGCAATCGCCTCTGCCAAAGTCGGTGCTGTAGTAATACACCCGTCCACATCCGGAACCTTTGCATAGAAAGTGCCATCTTTTTCAGTAATAACTGCGGTATATGTGTATTGCATGTCATTTGCCTCCTTCTATATTTGCCTCTTTGAAGATATAGCGCATATCATTTTCATTAAAATCATGACGTTTTACAGGAATTGTCTGCTTGGTATTCGGTTGAAAATACAAATCATGACTTGCTCCATGTCTTTTAAAAATAAAACCGTTCTTTTCCAATTCTTTAATTGTTTTCTTTCGTGGATGCATTCTTTTCTCCTTTTATATTATACACAATTATACACAAAATCAACAGTAAAATACACAATTTTACACAAAAAATCACGTGACATAACATTAAAAATTCAAATTGTTACATAGGAATTATAAATAGATTCTGTTAAAACCAATTTCTAAAGACATCATAGTTATCAACACAACATACGATATCAGACATAAAATAGAATAGTATAAGAAATTATTACAATCTGTTTTGCTTTCAATATAAAGCATTTCTTGTCTGTAAATAAAAAAATCCAAAGAACTAATTATTCTTTCATGTTCTCTTCTTGCATCCAAAGTGGCATATAGTTTCCATCTTTTTGCTTATAGAAATTTTTACTCAAATATCTGTTTTCCGTCTCGTATTCTTCCGGTGTCATTCCGTTTCTCCAAAATGGGGCTTCCATAAGCGTTTCCGTTGCCCAATTGCTTTGCCTGACCGTCTTGCTCAATTAAATGTCCTCCTTCTATGTAATCACATAGTACATTATATACGATTGTCTTTTCTATTTCAATCGTCGCTCCCGCAAGGGGAGCGACGCTCCAAAGTCGATCAGTTCCTTGATCTTGTCAAAATTTCAATCCACGCTCCCACGAGGGGAGCGACGTAAAGAGTGCCGTCACTTTCATCCAGCAGACGATTTCAATCCACGCTCCCACGAGGGGAGCGACGCTCTTTTCTTCGATTGCTACCAAAGTAGCTCTATTTCAATCCACGCTCCCACGAGGGGAGCGACTTTGACACCTCGGAAGAGATCAAGGAGAAATACGATTTCAATCCACGCTCCCACGAGGGGAGCGACTCCTGTCGGCGCAGGCCGCAATCAAGCAACAGGTATTTCAATCCACGCTCCCACGAGGGGAGCGACGGGTACCAGATCGACAAAGACAGTTTACCTTTTCAATTTCAATCCACGCTCCCACGAGGGGAGCGACTTGTCCCCCTGATCTTTGTTCTCATTTGCAAGGTATTTCAATCCACGCTCCCACGAGGGGAGCGACCTTCAACAGCATTTTTAAAGTATCCACTGCATCAATTTCAATCCACGCTCCCACGAGGGGAGCGACGCAACGGCTGCGGGTACCACGATACCCAGTACAGTATTTCAATCCACGCTCCCACGAGGGGAGCGACGTATCCGGAACAGGATAAGAAATCCAGTTAAAAGTATTTCAATCCACGCTCCCACGAGGGGAGCGACGCCGCTTCCCGCTCTTTCCTCTGCTTTTCTGCATTATTTCAATCCACGCTCCCACGAGGGGAGCGACTACAGCCGGGACAGATGGTCAGTCAGAACTTGCTATTTCAATCCACGCTCCCACGAGGGGAGCGACCTTCACCATCGAGGACAACTACTAGGAGGTGTAATTTCAATCCACGCTCCCACGAGGGGAGCGACGTTGTCGTAATCAATGGCTTTTCTGTTAATCAGGTTATTTCAATCCACGCTCCCACGAGGGGAGCGACATCCAGGAGCGAGGATGTAGCATTAACAGCAGGATTTCAATCCACGCTCCCACGAGGGGAGCGACCTTTCACTACCTTTAGTAACTGTCTTATAGTTAATTTCAATCCACGCTCCCACGAGGGGAGCGACTTCCATGACCGCAGCTGCTCCAGATACTCTGGAATTTCAATCCACGCTCCCACGAGGGGAGCGACGGAATATGGGATTTCTTTTCTCATCCTATAGAATTTCAATCCACGCTCCCACGAGGGGAGCGACGAAAGATAATTCTGTGAAGATCTTCGCAATAGTATTTCAATCCACGCTCCCACGAGGGGAGCGACGAAGACAACAGTGTAGGGACTGTTGCCTTCCGGAATTTCAATCCACGCTCCCACGAGGGGAGCGACGATTTTTCCGGCGTTGGAGATCTTCCGGTGCACATTTCAATCCACGCTCCCACGAGGGGAGCGACAGGAATATGACCCGGACGAAGTCATGGAAATGTTTATTTCAATCCACGCTCCCACGAGGGGAGCGACTTTATAACACAAAAGTGGCAAATGAGAATGGTGATTTCAATCCACGCTCCCACGAGGGGAGCGACGATATCGGATTATGTAGTAATTCCTGTTCGATCTATTTCAATCCACGCTCCCACGAGGGGAGCGACTTTGATGCCCTGCGCACCGCCGAAAAGATTAATATTTCAATCCACGCTCCCACGAGGGGAGCGACGCAGCCTCACAGCAAACAAAGAAATGTACCTTGAATTTCAATCCACGCTCCCACGAGGGGAGCGACCTTTGAAGCATAAGAAGTCTTCGCTATTTTATTATTTCAATCCACGCTCCCACGAGGGGAGCGACTCCAACAACACGCTCACTTCCTTTTGCGTCAAACCAATTTCAATCCACGCTCCCACGAGGGGAGCGACATCATGGGGGCTAATGTATGGATTTTCAATCAAACATTTCAATCCACGCTCCCACGAGGGGAGCGACAACAGCGTATACGAAATAAGCCCTTCACATACAATTTCAATCCACGCTCCCACGAGGGGAGCGACGTCTGATCAGAATAATAAGACCTATCTTGTATACCATTTCAATCCACGCTCCCACGAGGGGAGCGACTCTTTTGCAGTCATCAAAATGACATTTCTGGCAAGATTTCAATCCACGCTCCCACGAGGGGAGCGACTGAATGAAGCACGAAGCATTCTGGAGAACCTTGTAATTTCAATCCACGCTCCCACGAGGGGAGCGACATCGACCCTCAACAACGTGACGGATGTGCAGCAGATTTCAATCCACGCTCCCACGAGGGGAGCGACTCCGATCTATTTACCTGTCAATGACTTCTTGAAGGTATTTCAATCCACGCTCCCACGAGGGGAGCGACAACTAGGTCATTCGCGCTTTTGTGGCAAGGGTATTTCAATCCACGCTCCCACGAGGGGAGCGACATTAACACTGACAGGATGATATTTATGATTGCATTTCAATCCACGCTCCCACGAGGGGAGCGACCTTAAAAGGATCATAAGTAAGGCCATCAATAAACTATTTCAATCCACGCTCCCACGAGGGGAGCGACCATATACCGTCAGGAGGTGGTAAGTGATGAATCCTATTTCAATCCACGCTCCCACGAGGGGAGCGACCCTTTTGCATTCGCCCTTGTTCCGGTGATCCTTATTTCAATCCACGCTCCCACGAGGGGAGCGACAGCAATTTTCGCCAAAAAGTTCTCTTTTCTCTCAGCAAAAATTGTCTAAAATATTTAATCTTAACAACAAATTATTTTAATTAAAAATATCTTTGTATGTTATTTCAATAAATCGCATAATTTATAAGGTGCGAATCCCCTAGGCATTTTATGTATGCTTGGCTTTCGCATCAGTTACAAAATCAGTGTCTGATCCGGGGCGATTCCTCTGTCTACCCCAATATGTTCAATCTTGGTCTGATATTTATTACCCAGGTAATAGAAGCGAAGGCTGTCTTTTTCTGTATCAATGATATCCTCAAGTGTTGCCTTCAACGCAATGCTCTGTGCATTATCCAAAATGCACTCAAATACGGAATTCTGAACTCTTCTGCCATAGTTGACGCATTGCTTTGCCACTTTTCGCAGCCTTGCTTTGCCGGCTGCATTTTCTGTGTTGACATCGTATGTGATCAATACTAACATACCACACCTCACTTCCATAGGAATGCAGGATAGCCGTCCAAATCGCCACGTAGGAATCGTGCCAGCAGCATTGCCTGCACATAAGGAACCATGCCCCATTCCACTTTTTCCTGCAAATAGGGATGCGTTATGGTTTCTTTTTTACGATTCTGCCACTCCGTCAGTATTACCTTTCGTCCATCATCATCCAGAAGAACCGCGCCGTTTTCTTTTTGGGTAAAATTTTTAGCTGTGATCATCCGTTTATTTACCAACGACAGCACAAAGCGATCCGCTAACACGGATCTTAGTTCCTCCATCATATCCAGCGCCAGCGATGCTCTGCCTGGGCGCTCTGTGTGCAGATATCCCACGCAGGGATCTAACCCTACGCACTCCAGTGCAGATGCTTCCATATTTGTCAGTAATGTATACACAAAAGACATCATTGCGTTCATTTTATCGCAGGGCGGTCTTTTATTCCTGCCTTGAAATGTAAAATCTTTTTTCTGCTGCAGAATCAATTCGTCAAACACGCTAAAATAAATACTGGCTGCCTCTCCTTCATATCCCCTGAGTTCGTCCCCGGAGGTGCTGTTCTGAATCAACATCAAAGAATTTTTCAGCATTTCGGATGCCTTTTTTACCCGCTCTGCATCAATCTGCATACTATGATCTCTGACTGCCCGCTCCAGAACCCACCTGGCATTATGTACTTTTCCAAGGATACAATTTTGAGCAATCTCCAATCCCACCTGTTCATCTTTGCTGCTGGCATACTGTTGTTCCCGCAGAATCACGTTACCCCGCACTTTCCCGGTGACCCGTGCCAGGAATTTTCCCTGGGGAGTCATGTAACACAGAGAAATATTTCGTTCTGCACAGGCACCCATAAGTGCCGGGCTGGTTCCCCGATATCCGAATGATACAATTCCCTCAAGATTATGCAGCGGAACTCTGCCCAATTCTTTCTTGTCATCATAAATTACAATATTTTCACCATCCAGAGCAAGATAACTGTTTTCGGAAGTAACATATAACGTATTCAGCAATTTTTTCATACGTTTTCCTCCATAAGCGCCTGTTCCATATAGTTTTTCACAGAACCGGTTTTCCCGAGTCTTGGCATGCAGAGCTCCTTTAAGGAGCAGGATGTGCATCCTTTTCCCGTCTTTACTTTCGGCGTATATTGCCGTTCGTAATATTGATGCATTTCCTGAAACATTTCCTTCACTTCACTGCGAAGTTCTTCCGTGATCTCCACGATTTCCCTCCGTTTTGTCTCTCCGTAAAACAGTGCACCTTCCGGAATCTGTGTGGAAAACATTTCTTCCAGGCACATTGCCTGCGCAGCTAATTGTAATTTGTCTTCCTCTGTGATCTTCGGCTTTCCCTTTTTGTATTCGATCGGATATACCGAAAAATTGCCCCTGTGCCCATGCAGACGGATTCCATCCTCACATCTGTGAAATTCCACCACATCACACTCACCCGTGACGCCCATTTCTCTGGACGCCACGGGTAATGCTCTCGCTATGATCGTGTCTCTTCTTTTTTCGGTAAGATATGGATCATGCGCTTTCTTATGCATTAATTCACCGATTACCGTATGTTCATTTTCAGCCCACTGCTGCTCTATATGGATCAGCGCCCACTGTCTTTTGCAGAATCTGAAATGCTGGATCCCGGATATCATGAGATAATCATCTTCTGCATATTCCATTAATTCATCCTTCTCACTTCCACAGAATCAGGAATCTGCTCCTCGTGAACGGTAACTGTATAATCCTGATATTTTCTGGGATATTCCACGCCCTCGTTTCTCTTTACTTCTACGGCATCGAACAATTTATAAGCCGGGCAGTCTCCCAGTTCTTTGCTATGCTTGAATACAATCAGTTCCCGCACTGCCATATTGCCTCTCGCTGCAGAGTGGTCTACCTCGAACATGTTAAGAATTGCTTCCCATAGTAATTCCAAATCGTCTTCGGAAAATCCGGTTACTTTCCGCGCCAGATTTGCGGAAATATAGCCTTCTGCCCGGTACAGTCCATAAGGAACGATGGTCTTTCTACCCATTTCCGTATTCTTGTTTTCCGCGTCCTTTTCTGTGGTGATGGCAACTCTGGTGATAGTTACTTCTTGACTGATGATCGGATCGATACTTCTGGCAAATCCAATCTGCACGGGTCCTCTCACCTGACCGCAGTTCAACGATGCTTTTACAAAAGTAGTCATTACGGCACCAAACGTACGGATATCATAGAAATTCCGGCACATATAATCCTTCAGTTTAATATCTACACCGGGATCATTTTTCTTTAACTTTTTAAGTTCCTCTGTCACCTTTTTATCATCCGTTTCGGTGATTCCCATATCCGCACAGGCTTCTCTGTCACTGCGATTTAAGGGTACATCTTCTTTGATGTAAATCTTATATCCCTGAGCATCCTCTTTTACGGTCTCGACATAATTACGGATCTTACGTTTCAGGCAGACATCCGTTACCAAGCCCAGTCCGCTCTCTGGATCGACTCTTGGCATATTGCCCGCATCAGGATCTCCATTGGGATTACCGTTCTCCACATCAAATAATACTACGAACTCATATCTGTTTTTAATAGCTTCACTCATTTATTTGTCCTCCCCTTTTTTATATTTTTCCTGCTGTTGATGATAGTAGCCAAGTGCAAACTGCCCCTGCTGTTCCAGGGATAAGCGTTTCGGGAAATCGTCAAATTTGCCCATAATTTTCCCAACTTCTTTTTCGTAATAGACTTTCGCTCCGCCTTTATCCCGTTCCAACTTTTTCATATGGCTGTTTTTCAGTTTGAGCAACACCGGGAAAATAACTGCCGGCGTAGCACATGCGGAATTAAAGTAGCGGTCATGAATTGTCGTAGTGATTGTCGGGTTTGCTTCTTTCTGTATGCTTTCCAATACGGAAAACAATCTTCCCAATACATAGGCTATATCATTGCGGTCTTCGTTCAACCCCATGAGATTTTCTCCTTTCATACAATTATAATTTTTGATCAAAACTGCTTTGATGATAGCAGCACGTTTCCAGTTCACGTTACCGCACTCTGCCCGAATGCGGATCAGTGTGTAGGTATACAGACTTGCCGGATATCGTCCGCCCGACAGAATCGCCTGCAATACAAGGGCTGCCATGTTCGGAACCGGTGTCTTATCTTTTGATTTCTGATTCACGGTTTCATTCGGCATGTCACGAATCCCCAGATAATCCTGTTCTTCCCATGCCGGTTTTACAATCTTGAGCCGCTCATAATGGTCTGCTATATTCTGTATGATTTTTCCAAACGAATTTACATAGAAAAAACGGACCGACAATCGTGCTGCATTTGGTGCCAGCGCCAGTATGTAAAAATTCTGTTTCGGATCCATCTCCGCATCTTCTAAGTAAACCCTGGTGCCTTCTTTCAGGCTGTCGAAAATGTCCTTCAGTTTTTTCTGATTATCTTTCGTGGGTTTAAACATATTCAGAAAACACTTCTGATACTGCTCTTTACCGCTTTCTGCCCAGTACACGATCATGGAATCCCCCAGGGAAAAGGTATAATCCCGCTGGGACAGCAGATAATTCAGTGCCGTGGTATATGCAAATTCCGCATATTTTCCCACCGGCGCATTATAACTCTGTTCCTTTCCATAAGACTCAAATGACGGTGCATTGAATGATACCAGCGCCGCTCCGCTGGACTGTGCCCCGGGTACTCCTTTGATTGCTTTATGGATTCGTGATATCTCGGCTTTTTTACCGGTAACCAGGCAAATGCCGTTATCTTCTCCACCATTCCGCGCCCGATAGTTTTCCCAACAGTCTCGAATCTCCGGATCTTCCGGTGCTTCCTGCCCTTCCACAGAGAAAATAAGATTGCCGCCTTCTGTCAATTCTTCCCAGTTTTCCCGAATCACAGGATGTTCTGATGCTTTCTGCGGATCCCATTTTTCAAAATAGGCTAAAATTGCCCGGGCTGTTTTTCCCTGTGCAGATTGCAGAATCTGTCCATGCTTTTCTTTCGTCGCCTGGAAGCAATCCGCTACACGTGAGTTCGTTCCATCTGCGTCAATACCCAGCATATACTTGGAATTGTCGCACAGAAAATTAGCTGCCACACCGGAAGATCTGGTCACCATCTCCGGCACGACGAGATTTGTCGGTACCCAGACTACTTTCTTACCACGCATATCCTCTATTTTTCGGGAAGTAATACCTATGATATCCCCCTCCGAAGACAAATTGATTTCATAGGACACTTTTGCATGGCACCATCCCAACCTGGATACTTTCCCCTGTTCTGCCAGATTTTCATAGTATTTTACCAGTGCCTGTAGTATCATCGCAGCACCTCGCAATCTCTCAGATCCACCACGCCGTGACGCATTATTGCCCGGAAAAACATAGGCTGGATATTTTCCGGATCACTGTAATCCATGTCGTATAACATTAATCCCAAGTCCTTCTCTGCGACCACATCATAAGCGGTATGGATTTCTTCTTCCTCACAGAGTGCGAAATTGGCAGGAAATTCTCTACAGCCAAAGTAGGGCATATGATAGCATTCTCCTCTTCTCAATCGTCTCATAATAATGTCCTTGAACTTTCCAGAATTATCAGAATCCATTGCTTTGGGTGTGATTTCGAAATGCGCCTCGACAACATACGAAACATTGCATAGCAAAACGGACGCGCGTTGCACAATCTCATCCTTGGTGCATATATACAATGGCTTACCCACGCCATTATACGCATCTAGCATTTTACTTTTTGAAATTTTACTGGTTACTTCATTCCGCCGTACACTGGTAAATTGAATAGGGTTTTTGACATAGATTTTGTCGATGATCCACCGCATTCCCGGATGCCAATAGATAGCTTCCAAAATGCCGCGTGCCGCTGAGGGCGTGATGATGTCATAGCTGTAGCGTTCCGTCTTAAGTTCGGGTCTTGTAAATAGTGCATAGTCTCCCCATACATTTACTTTTACTCCGACTCCCATTTATTCCTCCTTCTTTCCACAATGAAAGCGCTGTTCCCGTTTACTGTTCCCTTGTAGTACTATTTTCTGTCTGACAATAACCCCCCTTTGTAAAACACTGTCTTTTTGTAGATATGTTATGACAATATTTTAGATTATCTATATTTATCTGACAAATTTAATATACTATGATTTTCTTTATAAAGCAATAGCGGTACACTTTTCCATCGTGTACCGCTACTTCCATTTACCGCAATATTAAGCAAACAATATTACGCCCAATTCCACTTCCAGTTTCAACCCGGTGTCTTCCTTGTATTGTTCCTCCTGCGTCAGCACGAAGAAATCCTGTGCATCCGGATGTACCTCTTTCAGCATGCCCGCTCTATACATTTCTTCAAACAGCATATCTCTTTTTTCATATTCTCCTTTTTTTCGGACATTTACACAATACTGCCCTGCTCTTCGCATACGGCTCTTCGTCAGTCCCTGCTGTAGAATCTCCTGCAAAAGTGCCTCCGCTTCCGGTTCTCTGTTGATATATACCGTAACTGTATTTTCCTCAATAAGATTAAATTCTCCGGCTACTGTTGCAAATTGATAATTTCCGTCCTTGAACTTGTCCAATATTTTCTTTATATCCAGGCTTTCGCCCTTGATGCGATATAATCTCCGAAAATATTCTGTGATATTATCCAGTGCAGTAATATCTCTGCCCTCCGCCAGCAGATTTTTCGTCGTGTCGATCTGCTGCCGCTGTCCGGATACCCTTTCCTTGTCTTCCCACTGGAAGATGCGGACAATGCTCTCTTCCTTTCCTCTTTTATCATTTCGATTACAACGTCCTGCTGCCTGAATAATGGAATCCACACCGGCTAGTTCCCGATATACCGAAGTAAAATCCAGATCCACTCCGGCTTCCACGAGGCTGGTCGAAATGACGATACATTTTTTTCCTTTTTTGTCATCCAAACGTTCTCTAATCTCCGCAAGCACCCGTTTCCTATGCGCCGGATACATAGTGGTAGACAAATGATAAACGCCCTCTCCCTGCAGCCGTTCGTAAAGCCGCTGTGCTCTTTTTCGCGTGTTCACGATACACAGTGCATGCCACTCCTGCTGTAGTTTCTCCGCCATTTCCTCTTCCGTGACGGTATCAATATTCTGATAGGTTACCCTTTCAAAAAATCGAAATTGTTCCTCTCTCCGTGGGCATAATTCCCGGGCAACATACTTTTCAGGCAGAAACTGCTGTAATGCCGGCTGCGTCGCCGTACACAGTACAATACTTGTTCCATACTGCTGCAACAGTTCTTCTATCATTGCCATGCACGGTTTCAAATAATTTGGAGGAAGCATCTGCGCTTCATCGAATATGATGACACTGTTTACTATATTATGTAATTTCCTGCATTTGGAGGACTTATTGGCATACAGGGATTCAAAAAACTGGACATTTGTGGTAACCACCACCGGTTTATCCCAGTTTTCCGCTGCCAACTGCATGGGTTTGAACTCTTCCGAGCTCTCATAGTCTACATTGCTGTGATTTTCCAACACATTTTCACTACCCAGGATTTCCCTGAACACCTGCGCATTCTGCTCGATAATACTGGTATAGGGAATCACATAAATCACACGGTCCATATGGTTCTCCACCGCATGCTGCAACGCAAATGCCAGAGAAGCCACAGTTTTGCCACCACCGGTGGGTACCGTAAGCTGAAACAATCCTTTGGAGGACTTTCCCATTTCCAGACAGTTCCGGAGAATTTCAGATCGTCTTCCATCAATCGTAGTATCATTCCGATTTATAAGCCATTTTGCTGTGTAATTTTGCAATTTCTCCAAAAGAACATCCATACTCTCTCCGGAATCCCTTTGAACCGTTCCGTTGTTCATAAACTGTTCTGTATCCAGAAAATCGGCATCCACCAGGCAGGAATACAGCATGCGGACAAATACACTCAGCGCAAAGTTTGGATCCTTTTCCGGATTCATGGCAATGGGTGGTGTGGTAATTTGAGGGATTTCTATTTCCTTTTCATACGCACTGTAATCGCACAACCTTTTCTTAAGTCTCCCCAGCAAAGAGGACGGCAATCCCTCTCGTCCCAGATCCGGCAACCCTGCATGATGCCCTGCTATGCAGTAAGTCAGAAGCCAATAGCAGCCATCTAAATTTTCGCAGACCTTCGCCCCGGCAGTGGAATGATCCACCCGGATATCCAGATTTTCTTTGATCTTCTTTTGAAATTCCGCGGAATATTTTCCAATGTCATGTAACATCCCACAACAATATCCCCAGTCCGCTTTCCTGAATTTTGCAGCAAATTTTTCTGCAAGCTCTGCGGTTCCCTGTAAATGTTCTTTTACTGATTGCTCTCTGTCCCCATCAATGTGTGCAAGGTATTCCATGTTCTTCCCCTCTTTCCTACAATCTATTCCTTCCGCTCCGGCAGCATCCCCTTGATCTTCGCTCCACTCAGGTCCACATCCAGCACGATCTTCACCATCCAAAAGAACAGCAACAGTACCAGCATCGGGATCACACAGGAAGTAATGATCATCACGGCAACCGCCTCGATAAAGTGATTCAGGGAATTTT
>OGXH01001916.1_pt1 | contig 14915 bp, 13 predicted proteins | sample 1576241 | NCBI WGS metagenome assembly OGXH01 (sample SAMEA3541529, study PRJEB24748) | human gut metagenome | biome: human gut; feature: human-associated habitat; material: faeces | place: China | collected 2012
TGTACAGGTGTGGTGCCTGCCATTTCTTCCATTGTCAGAAAACTGACAACGCCGGCAGAAAAAGTGCTGATTCAGACACCGGTGTACAACATCTTTTTCAATTCAATTCTCAACAACGGACGTCAGGTGTTGGAAAGTCCGCTTGTGCTGGAAGATGGAAATTACCGGGTGGATTTTGAAGATTTGGAGCAAAAACTGGCGGATCCTCAGACAACCCTTATGATTCTCTGTAACCCTCATAATCCGGGGGGCAAGATATGGGACCGTGCGACGCTCTCAAGAATTGGCGAGCTGTGTCAAAAATATCATGTGATTGTTGTGTCCGATGAAATTCATTGTGATTTAACGGAGCCCGAGTGTGAATATGTTCCCTTTGCTTCTGTTTCCGAGGCGTGCCGTGACAACAGCGTTACGTGCATTGCGCCGACGAAAGCGTTTAATATTGCCGGTTTGCAGACGGCGGCAGTTTCGGTTCCAAATCCGGTGATTCGTCACAAAGTATGGCGGGGACTGAATACCGATGAGGTGGCGGAGCCAAATGCATTTGCCATTGATGCGGCAGTAGCAGCATTTACAAAAGGAGAAGTGTGGCTTGACGAATTGCGTGCCTATATTTCGGAAAATAAACGTGTCGCTACGTCATATATTCAGGAGAAAATTCCGGAATTGACGGTGATTTTGTCCGATGCAACCTATCTTTTATGGGTTAATTGTGAGGAGGTTTCACAGAATGCGAAAGAGCTGGTACAAAAGATTCGCGAGAAAACCGGATTATATTTATCCGATGGCAATGTCTTTGGCGGGGATGGAAAACACTTTTTCCGAATGAACTTAGCGTGCCCAAGAGAGCGGATGATGGATGGATTAAAACGGCTGTCTCAGGCAATCGCACAGATAAAATGATAAAATGTCGCAATAAGTGGTAAGGCATTGACAAAAGAAAGACGCAAGATTATACTCATAACAGTGTTATATAACGGTGTTATGGATTGGAGGTACAGGTGTCAAAACCATTGGAAGGTGTTTCTGAGAAAATAGAAACATGTGCAAAGAAGGAATTTCTTGAAAAAGGGTATGTGGATGCATCCCTTCGGAATATTGCTGCAAAAGCCGGAACTACGACGGGTTCAATTTATTCCCGGTATGGTGGAAAAGAAGGACTTTTTAGTGCAATTGTTGAGACGGAAGCAGAAGAATTTGTCCGGATGTTCCGTGGCATACAGGAAAAGTTTCATCAGACGGACCCGGAGAAGCAGCCGGAAATTATGGATGATTTAACGAGAGATGGTATGCGCCAGATGGTTTTATTCATGTATGAGCATTTACAGGAGTTTCAACTTTTGGTGGATGGTTCTTATGGAACAAAATTTCAAAATTTTGTGGAACATTTAGTGGAGATTGAGACAGAGTATACGGTCAAATACATGGAGACAGCGGGGATTGACCCCCAAAAGGAAAGTCCTATTACCGGTGAATTTTCACATATTATGAATAAGGCCCTTTTTGAAAGTTTTTTTGAAGTGGTTAGGCACAACATGCCAAAGGATGAGGCACTCCGATATATTGATATGCTTGCAAAATATCACTGTGCCGGATGGCGTGTTATTTATGAAAAAGATTGAATATAAAAAGGAAGGCTGCATGGAGTGAAAGCAGCCCCTCTTTTAAATCTTTGGTTAGTTATAACTTACACTAGTTATGTGACACGAATAGTATTTGAAGGAGGCTTTCTTAGATGGCAAAGAAGAAAGAAACAAAGCAAAGTCCGATGCAGCGGTTATTTGTTTATGCCGGAAAGTATAAATATCTTACCATTGCATCCTGGATTCTTGCTGCGATAAGTGCGTTTGTTGCACTTGTTCCATTCTATTTTATCTGGCGCATAATCAAAGAGGTGCTCTACGTGGCACCAAATTATGCAGATGCAGAAAATCTGTCGGCTTATGGATGGAGTGCGGTTGGATTTGCGATATTGTCCATGATTATCTATATCGGAGCTTTGATTTGTTCGCATTTGTCCGCATTTCGCGTACAGGCAAATATAAGAGTTGGGCTGATGAAACATATTTTAACGCTGCCACTTGGTTTTATGGATGAAGAGGGAAGTGGAAAAGTAAGAAAAGTTGTGAATGAATCCAGTGCAGCAACCGAGACCTATTTAGCTCACCAGCTGCCGGATAAATGCGTGGCAGCTGCTACGCCGATTGGTCTTGCGATTCTTCTTTTCGTATTTGACTGGCGGCTTGGACTTTTGTGTCTGATTCCGGTTGGGGTAGCTTTTCTTGTGATGGGAAGCATGATGGGCGAAAATATGAAAAAGAAAATGGCAGAATACCAGAATGCACTCGAAGAAATGTCAAGTGAAGCTGTAGAATACGTTCGTGGTATCCCCGTCGTAAAGACATTTGGTCAGTCTGTCTTTTCGTTCAAGAGATTTCGTGAGGCAATTAAAAATTACGAAAAATGGACGATTTCTTACACAAAAGATATGCGCATTCCGATGACGGTATACACGGTATCAATTAATGCAGTATTTGCTATTTTGATTGCAGCAGCATTTTTCTTTGGCGGGGTAAATAGTGGAGCAGTGGACAACACATTTCTTTTAAATTTACTGTTTTATATAATTATCACACCAATTATCACGGTTACCTTAACAAAGATGATGTACGCCGGTGAAAATACGATGATTGTTGAAGATGCACTTACGAGAATTGATGGAATTCTCAATAAAAAACCACTTACACAGAGCACGGCTAAAAAGACGTCAAACGACACTTCCATTTGCTTTGATGGCGTTTCGTTCCGATATGAAGGTGCTTCAAAGGATGCACTGAAAAATATCAATCTTGAAATTCATGCCGGTGAGCAGGTTGCGTTTGTCGGACCATCCGGTGGTGGAAAGACAACGATTGCGCGTCTGATTGCGCGGTTTTCTGATGTGACAAAGGGCAGCATAAAAATCGGCGGCGTGGATGTAAAGGATATTGAGCAGAAAAAGCTGATGGATACCGTATCGTTTGTGTTCCAGGACAGCAAACTTTTGAAAATGTCCATCTATGACAACGTGCGCATGGGTAAAAAAGATGCGACCCGTGAGGAAGTCATGGAGGCATTAAAAAATGCACAGTGTGAAGATATTATCGAAAAACTGCCAAATGGTATTGATACCGTAATCGGTTCCAAAGGAACTTATTTATCCGGTGGAGAGGCACAGCGTATTTCCATCGCAAGAGCAATGCTGAAAAATGCACCGATTCTGATTTTGGATGAGGCGACAGCGTTTGCTGACCCGGATAATGAGGTGAAAGTTCAGGCAGCATTTGCAAAACTCTCAAAAGGAAAAACCGTGATTATGATTGCACACAGACTTTCTTCTGTTACCGGTGTTGACCGTATCTTTGTTTTGCAGGATGGCGAAATCAGACAGGCAGGAAAACATGAAGAATTAAAAGATGCAGAAGGGCTGTATGCACACATGTGGAAAGCATACAATCAATCTGTAAGCTGGAAGGTAGGTGTGTAATATGATAGAAAAATTGATGCATAAATATGCTCTTTCCAAACAGGGAGCATCGGATATGATAAAAGCAATTATTTCCGCTACCATTTCGAATATTATACTTATGGTGCCGGTTGCCCTTTTGTATTATTTAGTAAGAGACTATATGGCAGGAAATTTAGGGGATAAAGTTCTCTTTTATGTGGCAGGGTGTTTGATTACATTTGTATTGATTGGTATTTCAACATACATTCAGTACAATGCCACGTTTTTATCGACCTACGTTGAAAGTGGTGTCCGAAGAGTAACATTAGCTGAGAAATTAAGAAAAATTCCGCTTTCTTTCTTCGGGAAAAAAGACTTGTCAGACTTAACAAGCACAATTATGAATGACTGCGCACAGATGGAGACAGCATCTTCTCATTTCATTCCGGAACTTTTTGGTGCGTGCATTTCGACAGCTTTGATTGCGGTTGGTTTATTTTTCTTTGACTGGCGTATGGCGATTGCAGCACTCTGGGTACTTCCGGTTTCATTTCTCATTGTCGGATGTTCGGGAAAAGTACAGAAGAGTTTGAATAGAAAACAGATGGTATTGAAAATGGCATGTGCAGACGGTATTCAGGAGTGCCTGGAAAATGTAAGAGATTTGCAGGCTTATAATACGCAGGAAGATTACATGAAAGGACTGACTGCAAAAATTAAGGCGGTTGAAAAGCATGCGATTGTAACAGAGCTTGGAACAGCTGTATTTGTCGGAAGTTCACAGATGATTTTGAAACTTGGAATTGCTACCGTTGCACTTGTTGGTGGTGTATTGTTAGCAAAAGGGGAATTAGATATTCTTACCTTTTTCATGTTCTTGATGGTAGTATCAAGAATTTATGACCCAATGCAGGTTTCTCTGCAAAATCTGGCAGCAGTTATTGCTTCCGGTGTTCAGAGTGACCGGTTAGATGAAATCTTGTCACATGAAGTACAGGACGGTACAAACACAATGAAGAATGACGGTTATAACATTGAATTTTCCAATGTGGGATTTTCTTACGAGACCGGTGATGTGGTGTTGAAAGATGTTTCCTTTGTGGCAAAGCAGGGAGAGGTTACAGCATTGATTGGACCATCCGGTGGCGGTAAAACGACAGTTTCCCGTCTTGCCTCCCGTTTCTGGGATGCAAACCGCGGCAGCATAACAGTCGGCGGCATGGATATTTCCAAAGTAGACCCGGAGACTTTGATGTCACTGTATTCGATTGTATTTCAGGATGTTACATTGTTTAATAATACAATTCTTGAAAATATACGAATCGGTAAAATGGATGCGACGGATGAAGAAGTGATTGCGGCGGCAAAACTTGCCCACTGCGATGAGTTCGCAGAAAAACTTTCCGACGGCTGGAATACGGTAATCGGAGAAAACGGTTCGGAACTTTCCGGTGGAGAAAGACAGAGAATTTCGATTGCCAGAGCCTTTTTAAAGGATGCACCGATTATTCTTTTAGATGAGGCGACGGCTTCGCTGGATGTAGACAATGAGACGATGATTCAGGAATCTTTGTCTCGTTTAATTAAAGACAAGACGGTCATGATTATTGCTCACCGTATGAGAACGGTTGCAAATGCGGATAAAATAGTAGTATTAAAAGATGGTGTGGTAGCAGAGAGTGGAACACCATCTGAGCTGGATGCGAAAGACGGTATTTATGCCAATATGGTGAAGACGCAGAACCTTGCTGCGGACTGGGCACTGTAGAGGCAGAATACGAAAAAACTGCATAGAATAGAAATGTATGAACTGGCACAGCATTTCCTATCGTATCGGAAAAACTTTTGTGGTATAATATTTTTTGACTGAAAACAAAAGTTACGAAAGAAGGAGATTTGCTGTGTCAATTTGTGTTTATGATTCTTTGCCGGATGAGGCGGTAGAAATCCGGGAAAATGTATTTGTGAAAGAGCAGGGATTTGAAAAAGAATTTGATGAAATTGATGAGAAAGCGATTCATCTTGTGATGTTTGGTGAACATTCGCATAAACCGGCTGCAACCTGTAGAATTTATGAAAGTAAAAAACGAGGAGAATTTATCTTTGGAAGATTGGCTGTGGTTTCTGAGTGCCGTGGTATGAATCTGGGGTCTCAATTGATACAAAAAGCGGAAGAGATTGTTCGCAAAAAAGGTGGCACATTTATTTCATTGCATGCACAGTGCCGCGTGAAAAAGTTTTATGAAAAACTAGGATTTTGCGCATATGGCATAGAAGATGAGGACGAAGGCTGCCCGCACCTTTGGATGAGAAAACGATTGATAAATTCAGTGGCTGTATTGGGTGCAGGAGCTGTGGGGTCATATCTTATCTGGGGGATTTCTGCTTTGGATGATGTAGAACTTGGTGTCATCGCAGAGGGAGAAAGAGCGGAGCGCATTCGGAGGGAGGGATGTCTTATCAATGATAAGGTTTATCGCCCGCAGGTGTGGGCGCCAAAGGAAGCAAAGAAAGCAGATTTATTAGTGGTTGCTCTCAAATACAATGCACTTTTAAAGGCTCTGCCAAGTATCAAAGAGGCTGTGGGAGAAAATACAATTGTTATGAGTCTGATGAATGGCGTTGATAGTGAGGAAATTATTGCAAAGGAAGTGGGAGAGCCACACGTATTATATTCTGTCATTAAGATTGCTTCTCATAAAGAGAAAACGGGCTTTTATTTCAATCCGGAAACAACGATAGGAATTATTTTTGGAGAATTGAAGACACCCTATGACAGTGAGCGGGTGCAGGCGGTAAAAGAATTGCTTGGAAGAACAAAAATTCACTTTCGTGAGACTAAGTATATTCGTGAAGAGGTGTGGAGTAAATACCGGTTAAATGTGTGCAACAACCTGCCACAGGCAATTTTGGGAGCCGGTGTTGGCTGTTACCGGGATAGTGTTCACATGAAAAAAATCAGTGATAAACTTAAGGAAGAACTTGAGGCAATTGCGCTGGCAAAGGGAATCGATATGTCAAAGGTGGAAAATACTTCGACACAAAGAAGTGCCGTGCCGCCAAGTGCGAGATATTCTACTTTGCAGGATTTGGATGCAGGGAGACAGACGGAAATTGAGATGTTTTCCGGTGCGCTTATACGCATGGGAAAAGAACTTGGCATTCCGACACCGTATAATGAGTATACCTATCATATGATTAAGGCGTTAGAAGAAAAGAATGAAGGTGTTTTTGATTATCGCGGGGGAAATGAGGAGCCGGTGATGTTTAAGTAGGGGATTATAAAGAAATTAAAAAACATAGGTCGGCGGCTCCAAATTGTCTGCAATAAAATAAGCAATAAGGCAGGCAATAAATAATAGTCCGCCGATACCTATCATTAATTTCATGATTTTTTTGCTTGTTTGCATTTGCTTGGAATTAATTATTTCGTTGTCACAAAATTGTTGTTGTAAATTTGCATAGGTTGCATCTGGATATTTAGTTATATAATCATACAACTCTGTTTTTGCAGTTTCTCTCAGCATTTTCCGTTGAGGATTTGAATAAACAGAGGAAGGAACCATTTGCTTTATGATTTTTTTGATTTGATGTTTTTTGAGCATGGATTTTAACCTCCTAATCAAATGTGATTTCTTGCACTGGTGTTGGGTCTGGTTTTCCATTTATAGGATTTATGTTTTGTATATTTTTATTGTCTTCTTCAAAGTATTCCACATAATATCCATCAGCGTATTCACGCATAGCACATACATGCTGAATTGTAAGCCATATAAGAATAATGAGTATTATAAAAAAGACAGAAAAACTGCACCAATATAAAATCATATTTCTTGGATGGAGTTTTGTGAGTGAGTGATAGGAGACCATGTTTTGAATTTCTGATGGCTCTCCAAATTGCGTCAGCAAATCATTGTAATCTGCATTTGGATGAGTTTTTTGATAATGTAATAAGTCTTGTTCTAACTCATCTAGAAATTGTTTTTTTATTTTGTGTTTTCCCTTATAGAGTCTTCGAATTTGTCTTAGGTATTTTTTTGTGATATTTCGTTGCATGTTAATCCTCCCCGTTTTTATTATCCACTTGCGAGACACAAGAAATGATGGTATCAATTGCTGAAGTAATGGTATCATATTCTTGTAAAAGATTTTTTAATCTTAATCTGCCACTTTCCGTGATAGAATAGTAAACACGTGTCCGACGAACGCCAACTTTAACCTGTTCAAAATCCAAATAGCCATTTTGATTTAAACGATAAAGAGTTGGATACATAGTCGCTTCTTTTAATTCATATTTACCATTGCTTAATTCGGACATTTCCTGTGCCAGTTGATATCCATATTTTTTGTTCGTTTGCAATAATAGTAACAAAACCAATTCAATGGTGCCATTTTTTATTGTGTTTACTTTTCTAGTTTGTTTTGCCATTTTTTCACACCTTTATATATGTATCACCATAAAATTTTCTGAGTTTTATTTTATCTTATATAAATCATGTTGTCAACTTTATTATATAACATCAATACTTTTTAATAAATAGTATTTGACATTTACCATATGCGATGTTATTCTAAAAAAGAAATAACAAATCTAAAGTTGAAAGAAAAACTAGATTTAAATAATAAGAGAAGGGAGTAGTTTCAAATGAAAAAAATTATTATTGCAGCGTATATTCTTTTATGTATTTGTCTTACCGGCTGCGGTGGAACCAATCAGAAGGATTATGGTGAGAACTATAATCAGGAACAGGATGCACAGAATTTTTCCATGATAAGAAATGCAGCAGCAACAGAAAATGGATTTTATGTGTTACAAGATCAATATGTTTATTTCATTGATAAAAAATCGAAAAAAGCAGTTCCGTTATGTGGAAAACCAAATTGCAAACACAAAGATAATTCATGTAATGCCCATTTTACTCATCCGGAGAATATTCAGGCATATGCCGGAAATCTTTATGTAGTAGCCGGAGGTTCGGAAGAATTAACCTGTTCTTTGTATCGAATCAGCCTGGATGGAAGCCAGAGAGAAGAATTGAAAGTACTGTTTCGCTATGATAGTGGTGATTCCGGCTGCTCGCTAGATTTTACGATACATAGAGGCTATGGCTATATGGCAGTGAACTGGATGCAGAAAGACAGAGAAAAGAAGACACAGACATTGTATCAGATTCTTTTGGATTCCTCGGATGAAAAAAAGGAAGTTGCTCAGGTGACAGGATATGTGCCGCTTATTCATGTTAATGAAACAAGGGGAAATCATATTTATTTTACGACAAGCTGTTATTTGGATAAGGATGGGACAGAGGAAGAATTATTGAATTACGAATGGAACATTTTAGAGGGTTCTAGTAAAAAATTAAATATTCCTAAGGGCGAGGCTCTACTGGCTGTCAGGGGAGAACGCTATTTTTGCTACCAAGATGGAAAAGGACTTCGTTCATATGATGAGAATGGTAAAAATGAAAAGAAACTGTTTGAGTGGCAATATGAAATCTGCAGTGTATGCCGGGACGAAAAGTATATATATTTTGATAATGAACCATGTGCAGACTCGGTATCAGAGCGGAGGATTATGGTTGTGGATTATGATGGAAATGTGATTTGTGAGAGAAAAAACATGACAGAAAATAGTCCGGAAATTATCTGGTCTGATTCCAAACAAGTACTGCTTCAAAATATAGAAAAAGAAACTTATCAAATACTGAATTTAAAGGAGATTTCTACTTTGAAATAGAGGGGAGTTATTATGGGAGAATTAAGAAGAATTGTTTGTCAAAAAAAATATCTGCTTGCCGTATTTGTATTATTAATTGCAAATTTGTTTTTGTTTCAATATTATCAAATGGATAATTTGCAGGCGTTAAGAGACAAAGAAACGAGACAGGATACCCTTGATGTGTGGCAGGAAGATCAGGAAACGGCAAAAGAAGAGTTTGTTAGTAAAATAAAGGAGATGGATGCACAGTCGGAAACTTTGTCCGAGATTAGTATTTTTTCGGATGAAAACTCATTTGTTAATCAAAATATCCAGCGGACAAAAAAAGATTTTGCAAGGATAAAAGGAGTCAATATAGATGTTTCACATTCTGAAAAGGCGATGTTCGAATTTTTGGAATATGATGAAATTTTTTATGTTTTCCTTTTGTTTATTATTGTAACGGTTCTAAATTTTTTTGATGAAAGGAAGTCGGGGCTCTGGCAGATTACTTATAGCTGTAAAGCGGGAAGAATGAAATTGGCAGGAAAACGATTAGGTATCTTTTTGTTTTTAACGCTGCTATTTAGCTTTTTTATTTTTTCTGAAACATTGTGGATGGCTTTTTTTGACTACGGAGGCAGTGGAATCCTATCTTCGCCGGCACAGTCGGTTATTGCGCTAAAAGATTTTACCCTTCCCCTTTCTGTATCTGGTTTTTTGATATATTATTGGGTGATTTGTACACTTTTAATGATGTTTACGGGATTGTTTGTGTGGGCGTTCCTCTCACTGGTACATAACCGAAATTTGGGACTGGTTTTGGTGGTTTTAATTTATGGAACGGCATTTGCTTTGTATCATCTTATTCCGCAACAGCATCCGCTTTGTGTCTTGCGCTATTTCAATTTATGGTTTTTTGCAAGTCCAAAAGAAACATTTTTAGAATATGTTAATTTCCGGATAGGCGGTGTACTGGTTAATCTGCGGGAATTTGTGCAGGGAACTGCTATCGTATTTTGTGCTGCTGCAGGGATTGCTGCCTGTTATATTAATAAGAGGACGAGACCGTTTTATGCGGCAGGAATTGTGGAGCGTATACTGGAGCGGGTGAATGAATGGTGGAAAAAGATTTTGTGTCATTGTCATGGGATTGGATTTGAATTATATAAAACATTATTCTACGGAAAGGGAATCTTTGCCGCTATTATTTTTGCGTATTTGATTGTAAGCGGCATTTCCATGGAGGATTTAATGGTTAGTCCGGCACGGGAACAATTAAATCATTTTTATGAACAAAATACCGGACATATTACAAAAGAGACGATGCAGCCATATGAAAAAATAACAAAAGAATTGAAAAAGGTTGAAGAGAACCGTGCCAAAGCATCGGGGAAATCATTAAAAGAAGCAGATGATATTTATGAGTCCTACGAGGCAACAAGGGCAATGGCTTTGAAACTTGAAGAGCGGTTAAATTATGCAGAAAAACTGGAAAAACAGGGAATTGATGGCTGGTGGCTGAATGAAACCGGGTATCGTTGGCTGTTTGGTAAAGGAAATGTATCTGACCGAATGGTTCACGGTGCACTGGCAATACTTGCCATGATATTTATGTTGTCCGGATGTTATGCTATGGAGAGGCAGTCCGGTGTCCGCTTTATTCTGCGGTGTACAAAAAAAGGCAGGAAGAGCTTTTTCTTACGAAAGGAAGTCTGTGCGGTAATTACGGCGGTATTTACCTGTGGTCTGACTGTTGGAGCGGAGATTTATGAAGCAGGGCGTTTATATAATTTAGATGGTTTGAGTGCACCGGTTCAAAATATATCATTTTTACAAAATGTGCCTTTTTCCATTAGCATCGGACAGTTTTTGTGTATCTGGATTTTTATGCGCTTTTTAATTTATATGATGGTTGCCAATCTGTGCCTGATGATATCATCTACGACAGAACGGGTAGAAAAAGCACAGATGATTTCGCTGTCATTGTTAATTTTTACAGTGATTTCCGGTGTTTCAGAATATATGGTACTTGGAACGCAGAGGGGCAGGAAAACCATTTTTGTTGGTATCTTTGTATTGTTGTGTCTCTGTATAAGCATTTTTGTTACATATCGAAGATGGAGGAATGTAAATGATTGAAATAAAAAATTTGCGAAAGACATATGGGAAAAAGGTGGCATTGAAAAGTTTTTCTTATACATTTGAAGATGGTATTTATGGTATGCTCGGAGCGAATGGAGCCGGGAAGAGTACACTAATGAATTTGCTTACGGATAATGTAAAAAGGGATTCCGGTGAAATTTTGTATGATGGAAAAGAGATATTAAAGATGGGGGGAAGTTATCTGGAAAAAGTAGGATATATGCCACAGCAGCAGGGATTTTATGAAAATTTTTCTGCTCGGATGTTTTTGGTTTATATGGCGGAATTGAAAGGACTCCGAAAAAAAGAAGCAAAAAAGCAGATTGAAAATCTTTTAGAAATTGTTCACTTGTCACATGTGGCGGATAAAAAAATTGGCGGGTTTTCCGGGGGAATGAAACAGCGTGTTTTGCTGGCTCAGGCATTATTAGGCAATCCCAAACTTCTAATTTTGGATGAACCGACAGCAGGACTTGATCCGAAAGAACGTGTCAATTTGAGAAACTATATTCATCAGTTGTCTCTTTTTACTGAAGACGGCCTACAAAACATTCTGTTGAGCATGTGGTAAGTGATGTCGAAAGTATTGCAGACCGGATTCTCATCATGAATGCGGGAGAACTGGTGGCAGATGATACGCCGGAACATTTGGTTCATGCCGTTGATGGAAATAATTTAGAGGATGTGTATATGAATTATTTTGGTGATAAGGGAGAAAAATAGATAAAATCATTTTAAAGTTTTCTTGTAATTTGTGCCCCAGCTTTGCATTGCCATAAGAATCGGTCTCATGGATTCGCCCGTTTCGCTCAGAGCATATTCCACATGAGGAGGAACTTCCGGGTAAACGGTTCGGGTGATGAGACCGTCTAGAGATTAAAAGGTTTTCCAGCACTTTTCCTTTAGAAAATTGCTAATTACATTTATATCTTCTCCTTCGTATGGAATTAAATTTATTCTAGCATTACAGTCTGCTCTTTCTTGTAAAAGAGATTGTATTTTATCAAAATCACTCATAAAAATCCTCCTTTAGGGGTACTTTTGAAGAGCAGGAATATCGAAATTTATTGAAAATTTGCATTGCCGATTCCACAAAAAAGTGCGAAACACTTGCAGCTGCCCACAATCTATGATATGATTTCAGTGTTATATAGGTTTGTAATTGGTCAAACGTTTCTACGAACTACCGTAATAGTTTACTATAACAATTATGGTAGTTTTTTATATGTTATGAAATGGAGGACACGAATATGAAATATGATGTAATTATTGTAGGTGCCGGACCGGGAGGTATTTTTTCAGCGTACGAGTTGACGAAGAAGAATCCGTCTCTGAAAGTTGCCGTATTTGAAAAGGGATATTCTTTAGAGAAACGCAAATGTCCGATTGATGGAGATAAAGTAAAGTCTTGTATTAATTGTAAATCCTGTGCAATTATGAGTGGCTTTGGCGGCGCAGGCGCTTTTTCGGATGGAAAATATAATATTACGAATGATTTTGGTGGGACACTTTATGAGTATATTGGAAGGGAAAAGGCAATTTCGCTAATGAAATATGTCGACGAGATTAATTGTGCTTATGGTGGTGCAAAAACGCATATGTATTCAACGGCAAACACGAAGTTTAAGAAGATTTGTATGCAGAATAAACTTACACTTTTGGATGCATCCGTAAGACATTTAGGAACCGATATTAACTATGTAGTTCTTGAAAATTTATTTGCAAAACTAAAGGATAAAGTAGATTTTTATTTCCAGACGCCGGTAGATAAAATCGAAAAAAAACAAGAGGGTTATAAGGTTTTATATAAAGATGGGGAGGCAGAATGTACAGAGTGTATTATTTCAGTTGGACGAAGTGGAAGTAAATGGATGCAGTCAATTTGTGAAGATCTTGATATTTCCACAAAATCAAATCGAGTAGATATTGGAGTTCGCGTGGAACTTCCTGCGGTTATTTTTTCACACCTTACCGATGAATTATATGAGAGTAAAATTGTTTACCGCACAAAGAAATTTGAGGACCGTGTCCGCACATTTTGTATGAATCCTTATGGGCAGGTTGTGAACGAGAACACAAACGGAATTATTACGGTAAATGGACACAGTTTTGAAGACCCGGAAAAGAGAACAGAAAACACTAATTTTGCGCTGCTTGTGGCGAAGCACTTTTCTGAGCCATTTAAAGACAGCAATGGTTATGGTGAAAGTATTGCAAAACTATCCAATATGCTGGGCGGTGGTGTGATTGTTCAGAGATTTGGAGACCTTGTGAGGGGAAGGAGAAGTACGGTAAATCGTATTGAGGAAAGTACAGTGCGTCCGACTCTTGCGGCAACGCCCGGTGATTTAAGTCTGGTGCTTCCAAAACGTATTATGGATGGTATTATTGAAATGATTTATGCACTTGATGCTGTGGCACCCGGTACAGCAAATGATGACACTCTTTTATACGGAGTGGAAGTTAAATTTTATAATATGGAAGTGGATATTGATGAAAATTTGGAAACGAAACATAAAGGTCTTTATGTGATTGGTGATGGCAGTGGTGTAACACATTCGCTTTCGCATGCTTCGGCAAGCGGCGTGTATGTGGCAGACCATATTGTGAATAATTGATAAGGAAAGTGGGAGTAATTGTCCTAAAAAATTCTAGACAAGCTTTTTCTTTTATGCTATAACTAGAATAACAATGAAATAAAACACGACACTTTCCTGCCACCGGGTAGGAAAGTTAAGCGTCAGATTTTCTATCGTTAGGTCTTAGAAGATAGGAAATGCTGGCGCTTTATTTTTTTGAAAATAGGAAGGAGCTTAGGCACTATTATGAGTAATCCAATTAAAAGTTTAACAAAAAAAGAATGGGGGAGTATGGATTGGTTCCCTGCTAATCATTGTGATATCCAATGTTTCATCGGGAAGCTTTGATTTGTATGGCTTTATTAGCTGGAAGAAACGGGAAAAGTGATGTGTATCGGCTGGATGTTTGAATGAAGTAAAAGTGGACATTGAAAGCGGGCTTTCCGCAAAAGGCAGCAGAAGAACCCAATATGAATTTACATCGTACTTTTCACAATTTGCTCGTATTCTTTTTGAATTTCATTTGTGCTTCCTGCCCGTTTGTTTTTAATAAATAGTGTTCGAAATATCAATCTTGCAAGTGGACCAACAAGAATAAGCTGCAACGGAAATGCCATAACAAAATTTTTGCAGTATGTCATGAGATAATCCGGTATGAAATTTTCTGTAAAACCATATCCATGATATACGCCGAGCACGCAATTAAATGAAGTCAAGTATTATTTTTAATTCGATTGCGATTGCAAGAAATAGGAAAAATGTGTAAGATAGTAGGAGAAATGACGAAATGCTCTGTTTAGTTTTCTGAAATTATGACGATACATTATATAGAGTGTTGATTTTATTTGCAAGGAGATTTTTATATGATGATAAATATGAAATATAATCTTCCAGATCGAATATTGAGGGAACTTTCTTTTTTTGCGAAGAAGTATTCTGTCACAAAAATTATATCCGGCTAAAAATGCCTTGTGAAGCATTCCCTACATATTCACTGTATAAGAAG
>OGXH01001926.1_pt1 | contig 14869 bp, 11 predicted proteins | sample 1576241 | NCBI WGS metagenome assembly OGXH01 (sample SAMEA3541529, study PRJEB24748) | human gut metagenome | biome: human gut; feature: human-associated habitat; material: faeces | place: China | collected 2012
GGAGTGAAACGCAGCGTAGCAGCGCTACGCTAAGTGGAACGACCGGACGCCAGAAGGGAAAAGGCACGAGCAGCTGGTGCAGGCGAATTTGGAAATAGTATTACAGTTTTCTTGCCTTCTCACGCAGCAGGAACAGCTTGTTAATCGCGTCCATCGGCGTCAGCGCCATCACATCCAGCGTCTGCAGTTCGTTGATAATCTCTGTCTTTCGGTAGTCAAACAGGTTGACCTGTTCGTCCTTGCGCTTCTCGGCATCGCCCAGGATGTTCTGTCCAATGCCGTGCTGGTTGATGTCGCTGACTTCCAAACGTGCCTGAATTTCGTGCGCGCGCACCAGCACCGGGTGCGGCACGCCTGCCAGCCGCGCAACGTGGATACCGAAGGACTTGTCCGCCCCGCCGCGAATAATTTTGCGCAGGAAAATGACATCCTCGCCGTGTTCTTTGACCGAAATGCAGTAGTTCTGCACGCCGTCGATATGCCCTTCCAGCTCGGACAGCTCGTGGTAGTGCGTCGCGAAAAGCGTCTTTGCGCCGGATTTTTGCTTGTCGCACAGGTACTCCACCACCGCCCACGCAATCGCCAAACCGTCGAACGTGCTGGTGCCGCGTCCGATTTCGTCCAATATGACGAGGGATTTTGCGGTCGCGTTGCGCAGGATGTACGCCGTTTCGCTCATCTCCACCATGAACGTGGACTGCCCGCTGGCGAGGTCATCCGACGCGCCGACGCGGGTGAAAATGCGGTCGGTGACGGGGATTTTCGCTTCCTTCGCCGGGACGAACGACCCGATGTGCGCCATCAGCGCAATCAGCGCCACCTGCCGCATGTAGGTGCTTTTGCCCGCCATGTTCGGCCCGGTGATGATGCACATGCGGCAGTCGTCAGCATTCATGTGCGTGTCGTTGGGCACGAATCCGCCCTCGCTCATCGTTTGCTCGACGACCGGGTGGCGCCCCTCGACGATATCCAGCGTGCCGTCCTGCGTCATTTCCGGGCGGATGTAGTGGTACTCTATCGCGGATTTCGCCAGCGACAGCAGCGCGTCCAGCGATTTGAGCGCCATCGCCGTCTTTTGGATGCGCGCAATCTGCTCTGCGATTTTCTCGCGCACCTCGGTGAACAGCTGCAATTCCAAGCGTGTGGACTGCTCCTGCGCGCCGACGATTTTCTGCTCGATTTCCTTCAGCTCCGGCGTCATGTAGCGCTCGCAGTTCGCCAATGTCTGCTTGCGGATATAGCGCGCCGGCACCATTTCGTAATACGACTTGCTGACCTCGATGTAGTAGCCGAACACGCGGTTGTACTGGATGCGCAGGTTGCGGATGCCCGTCTCCTCGCGTTCCTTCTGCTCCAGCTCCAGAATCCACTGCTTGCCGCTCGTGGACGCGGCGCGGTATTCATCCAGCATCTGGGAATAGCCATCGCGGATGATGCCGCCCTCGGTGATGAGAATCGGCGCGTCGGGGTGAATCGCGCGGGTCAGCAGGTCGGTCAGTTCCGGCAGGGTGTCCAGCGAATCGCGGATTTCCTCCACCGCCTGACTTTTCGCCTCGCGCAGCAGCTCGCGGATTTTCGGCACTTTTTGCAGTGACGCGCACAGCGACAGGCAATCCCGCGCGTTCATCGACTTATAGGCGACCTTCGACAGCAGGCGCTCAATGTCGTACACGCCCTGCAATTCCTCCGCGAGCGTCATCGTCAGCACATGCTCCTGCGCAAACTCGCCCACCGCGTCCAGACGGCGGTTGATTTTCGCTTCGTCCACCAGCGGCTGCTCAATCCACGAGCGCAGCAGGCGGCCGCCCATCGCCGTGCTGGTTTTGTCCAGCAGCCAGAGCAGGCTCCCCTTGCGGCTTCTCCCGCGGATGGATTCCGTCAGTTCGAGATTTCGCCGCGTGTTGCGGTCAAGCAGCATCGTTTCGCTGCCCTGATAAATGCGCAGGCTGGTCATGTGCTCCAGCGCGTTCTTCTGCGTCTCGGACAGATACCGCATCAGCGCGCCCGCGGCACTCGCGCCCGCCTTGTACTCGTCGCTGAGACCCAGCGGCGACAGGTCATTGAGCGCGAAATGGCGGCAGAGCGCTTCCGTCGCGTTCGCCAGCTGAAACCACGCGCTCGGCTGCTCCGAAGCATTCTGCATCTCCCGCTGCAGGCACGCGCGCAGCTTCACTTGGTCATTGCAGATGATTTCCATCGGGGAAATGCGCGCCACCTCGTCCGAGAGCGTCGTTTCCGGCTGGGTGATTTCATGCACATAAAACTCGCCCGTAGAGACGTCGGCGAACGCCAGCCCCGCGCGGTCGGCGACAAAGCAGATGCTTAACAGGAAGTTATTCGCCTTCTCGTCCAGCATCGCCGGTTCAATGACCGTGCCGGGGGTGATGATGCGCGTGACAGCGCGCTTGACCAGCCCCTTCGCCAGCGCCGGATCTTCCATCTGCTCGCAGATAGCAACCTTATAGCCGCGCTCGATGAGCTTCTCGACATAGGTGTCCACCGCGTGATACGGCACGCCGCACATCGGGGCGCGTTCACTGAGTCCGCAATCCTTGCCCGTCAGCGTCAGTTCCAGCTCGCGCGAAGCAGTCCTCGCGTCATCGAAGAACATCTCATAAAAGTCACCGAGGCGGAAGAAAAGAATGCAGTCCTTATATTCCGCCTTGGTATCAAGGTACTGCTGCATCATCGGTGTGACGCTCGCCATGTCTGTTCCCCGCTTTCGTTCTTGTTGCAGTTTAACTTGCTGTTTTTATGGAATATGCCTTATTGGTTTCTTTCGCTGCTCCCGTCGCGTCTGCGGACGGGAGCAGCTTTTGCGGCTGGCTTGCTTGATTTCTAACCCATAAAGGCATGATTTCGTGAATAATTTTACTTTCCCAGATTAGTGGCAGCCGCCGCAGGAGGCGCAGTTGCCGGTGCAGCCGGAGGTGGGCTGACCGCCTTTGTCGTCTTCCGTTTCGCCGGTGACAACAAGGCGCAGGATGCGGTTCACGTTGTCCATCATGTCCTGATACTTCTTCTGCGCGTCCCGCATGTCGCGGATGATGGGGCAGTCGTTCATCGCCTGCTGCACGTCTTCCAGCTCCTGCGCGGCTTCGGCAAGCTGCGTCGGGTCGATGTCCGGCTTGCGCATCGCCTGTTCGACCGCCGTGCGCTTTTCCATGTAGGCGGCAATCGCCTTCGTCGCGGCTTCGTCCTGCGTCACCTGCTCTTCCAGCGTGTGCATATGCTGGTAAACGTCGCTGTTCAGAATGGCTTCCGCCAGCTTCTGCGCGCACATCATAACTTCTTTCATATTGATTGTCCTTTCTGATTTGCTGCCGGGTTAGGGTAACACCGCACAAATGAGGTGGTCGACTGGCGAATGGATTTTTCGTCAGATGCAAATGCAAATTTCGAAGGTTTACTGGAAGTAAATCGAGGAATTTGCATGCCGCAGATGGCGGAAAAGACATCGCCAGACGTGCCGCCGAATTGTGCGGTGGTGCCTTAGATTCTTTCACCCGTGAGCGTGTTGTTCTTCGCGCCCACAATCTTCACGCGGACGATTTCGCCCACGTCGCTTTCCGTGCCGGGGAATGTGACGGACAGCCCGTGCAGCCCGTGGCCGGACACATCCGTGTCGCTGCGGCGGCTGAGTCCCTCCACCAGCACCTCTTCTTCTGTGCCGATGAACCGCGCCAGCGCCTTCTTCTGGCATTCCTCCTGTACTTTCAGCAGTTCCTGAATGCGGCGGGAGGACACGTCTTCCGGCACTTGGTTCGGCATTTTCGCCGCGCCCGTGCCCGTCCGGGGCGAATAGATGAAGGTGAACGCGCTGTCATAGCCGACCTCGCGCACGAGGGACAGTGTGTCCTGAAACTGCTCCTCCGTCTCGCCGGGGAAGCCGACGATAATATCCGTCGTCAGGCCGATAGCCGGAATCGCCTCGCGCAGCTTGCGCACGCGGTCAAGGTACTGCGCGCGGTTGTAGTGGCGGTTCATCCGGCGGAGGATTTCATCGTTGCCGTGCTGCACCGGCAGGTGGAACTGCGGCAGGATGTGCTTGGAATGCGCCATCACATCAATCAGCTCGTCGGACAAGTCCTTCGGATGGCTGGTCATGAAGCGGATGCGCGGGATGCCAACATCATCCAGCGCTTTGAGCAGCTGGGCGAACGTGACGGGCGTTTGGAGTCCCTTGCCGTAGCTGTTCACATTCTGTCCCAGCAGCATGATTTCCTTCACGCCGCCGTCGCGCAGCGCTTCCGCTTCCGCCACAATCGCGCTCATTTCGCGTGAACGCTCCCGCCCGCGCACATACGGCACGATGCAGTAGGTGCAGAAGTTGTTGCACCCGTACATGATCGACAGCCACGCCTTGACGCTGCCGTCGCGCTGCTGGGGGATGCCCTCGGCCACGCTGCCGTCCGCGGGCGCGATGGCGAACACGCGCCGGTGCTCGGTGCAGACGGTGTGCAGCAGCTCCGGAAAGCGCCACAGCTCGTGCGGGCCAAAGACGAGGTCGACGATGCGGTAGGACTTTTTCAGCTTCTCGGCCACGTGTTCCTGCTGCGCCATGCAGCCGCAGACCGCGATGATCTGGTTGGGGTTGCGCGCCTTGGTATGCGTCAGCGCGCCGACGTTGCCGAACACGCGCGTCTCGGCGTGCTCGCGCACGGCGCAGGTGTTCATGACGACGACGTCGGCCGCGAATTCGTCCTGTGTGAAGTCAAAGCCCATGGCGCGCAGATAGCCGCGCAGCTTTTCACTGTCGGCCTCGTTCTGCTGACAGCCGTAGGTGTCGACCATGGCCAGCGGCTGGCGGCCGCCGGCGGTGAAGTGCGCGCGCAGCTGCGCGCAGATATCCAACTGGTGCTGGATGTCCGATTCGGGGATCTCCGTTCTCTGATAGCTCATGCGATGCTCCTGCCTGTCCGGCGTGGCCGGATAAAATTTGAAGTGTGATAGAATATTGTAGCATTTCGCGGTGGAATTTTCAATGACAATCCTTTATAATATACGCGCGGGGCGCACACGCCCCATGGACTGTACTCAAAGGAGGGCAACCCATGCCCGAAATTCAAATTCTCTCTCCGCATCTGGCGGATCTGATCGCCGCGGGCGAGGTCGTGGAGCGGCCCGCCTCGGTGGTCAAGGAGCTGGTGGAAAACGCATTCGACGCCGGGGCCCGCACCGTGACGGTGGAGCTGCGCGGCGGCGGCGCGACGTATCTGCGCGTGACGGACGACGGCTGCGGCATGGCGGCAGAGGATGTGGAGACGGCCTTCCTGCGCCATGCCACGAGCAAGCTCCATGAGGCGGCCGATCTGGAGGCCATCCACACGCTCGGCTTCCGCGGCGAGGCGCTGGCGGCCATTTCCTCCGTCTCGCGCATCGACGTGCTGACGAAGACGGCGGACGCGCCCTTCGGCACGAGTCTGCATCTCGAGGCGGGCGTTGTGACGGAGCGCGGCGAGGCGGGCTGTCCGAACGGCACGACCATGCTCGTGCGTGACCTGTTTTACAATACACCTGCGCGCATGAAGTTCATGAAGCGAGACTCCGTGGAGGCCTCTGCCGTGCTCAGCACGGTGCAGCGCCTTGCGCTGGCTCATCCGGAGGTCGCCGTGCGCGTGCTGCGCGACGGGCAGGAGCAGCTCTCCACGCCCGGCGACGGCGAGCTCCTCAGCGCGATCTATGCCGTCATGGGCCGCCAGACCGCGCAGGAGATGACCCCGGTGGACGGGAGCTGGGACAAGCTCTCCGTCACGGGCTTTGTGACCCGCCCGGCCGCGACGCGCGGCACGCGGGGCAGCCAGATCTTTTTTGTCAACGGGCGGCATGTCCGCTCCAAGCTCATGACGGCCGCGCTCGAGCAGGCCTACCGCAATCAGCTCCTGCAGGGTCGTTTCCCGGCCTGCGTGCTGCATCTGCACCTGCCAGAGCATCTTGTGGACGTCAATGTGCACCCCGCGAAGACGGAGGTGCGCTTCCTGCGCGAGCAGGAGGTGTTCGACTGCGTGCATTACGGCGTGCTCGGAGCACTGGAGCAGGCCTCCGGCCGCGTGCAGATGAAGCTGAAGCCGCAGAACGACGGAAATTCTGCCTTCCGCACCATGTCGGCGGCGGAATACCGCGCCGCAGCGGCCGCCCTGCAGGACGGCCCGCGCCCGGCGGCCTCCCGCACGGTGCTCGAGCAGATCGGCTCGCTGACGGAGCGCCGCGACGGCACGGCGCTTGCCTCGCCGAAGCCGGTGCAGCCTGTGACCCGTCCTGAACCGCCCTGCCCGGCCCCACAGCCTGCTGCGCCGGAGCTGCGGGAAGCGCCCGTACAGATGCCGCCTCCGCAGCCTAAGCTGCAGACGCCCACGCAGCGGGAAGAGCCGCCGGTGATGCACGATGAGCCGGTCCCTCCGGAGCCAAAGCAGACGGAAGAGCCGCAGCAGGAGCTCCCGCTGCCCAAGGTACCGGATTACCGCATCATCGGCGAGGCGCTGAACACCTACATCCTCGTTGAGCAGGCGGGGAGTCTGCTCCTCATCGACAAGCATGCCGCGCACGAGCGCATCCTGTTTGAAAAGCTCCGCGCCAACACGGAGCCCGTGATGCCGCAGCTGCTGCTCACACCCGTGCTGTGCGAGCCGGAGCGCGAGGAGGCGGCCGTGCTGCTGGAAAATGCCGAGCTGCTGGCGCAGTACGGCTATGAGATCTCGGATTACGGCGACGGCGTGCTCGCCATCCGCCAGATCCCCACGGAGATCGCGCCGGACGACGCCGCGCAGAGTCTGACCGCGCTGGCGGCCGAGCTTCTGACCGGGCGGCACGCCGACCCGACGGAGCTGCGCGACCGCCTGCTGCACACCATCGCCTGCAAGGCCGCCATCAAGGGCGGCTGGCACACCGACCCAAAGGAGTGGGAGGCTGTGGTGCACGAGGTGCTGACGCGCAATGACCTGAAATACTGCCCGCACGGCCGTCCCATCTGTCTGGAGCTGACGGCTTCGCAGCTTGAGCGGCAGTTCAAGAGGGCCTGACCATGGAGCAGCGAGACAATATGATCTGCATCGTCGGCCCGACGGCCTCCGGCAAGACGGCCCTGTCCGTCCGGCTGGCGCAGGCGCTCGGCGGCGAGATCGTTTCGTTCGACTCCATGCAGGTCTACCGCCGCATGGATATCGGCACGGCAAAGCCCACGCCCGAGGAGCGCTGCGGCGTGCCGCACCACATGCTCGACGTGGCGGACCCGGCGGAGAATTACTCCGTCAGCCGCTATGTGCAGGAGGCGGATGCCTGCGTGCAGGACATCCTGTCGCGCGGGAAGCCCGTCATTCTGGTCGGCGGCACGGGGCTTTATATCGATTCTCTCATCGCGGGGCGGCAGTTTGCGCCGCTGCCGCAGACCGGCAGGCGCGAGGCCCTGGAGCGCCGCGCGGCCGAGGAGGGCGCACAGCCGCTTCTGGACGAGCTGCGCGCCGTGGACCCCGAGCGGGCGGCGCGGCTGTCCGTCTCGGACGTGAAGCGCATCGTCCGCGCGCTGGAGATCTGGCAGGAGACCGGCAGGACCATGACGGACTTCGACCGGGAGAGCCGGGCGATCCCGCCTCGCTACCGGCCGCTGTGGCTCGGCCTGCACTTCCCGGAGCGCGCGCAGCTCTATGCCCGCATCGATCTGCGCGTGGAGCTGATGTATGCGCAGGGACTTGCGCAGGAGGTCCGCGCGTTGCTTGACAGCGGCGTGCCGGACCGGGCGACGAGCCTGCAGGCCATCGGCTATAAGCAGGTCGTGCAGGCGCTGGAGGAGGGCCTGCCGCCGGAGGCGGCGCTCGGGACCATCCAGCAGGCCACGCGGCGCTATGCCAAGCGCCAGATGACGTGGTTCCGCGCCAATCCCGCCGTGCAGTGGCTCGATGCCTCTGCGGGCGCAGACGAGATTTTCCGCGCGGCCCTGCAAAAAGCGGCCGATTTCGACAGCGGAATCTGATACAATCGTGGTATTCCAACACCGGCTGAGCCGGAAAACAAAGAAAAGGAGTACCACATATGGCAAACACGGAAAATTTGCAGGATCTGATCTTAAACGAGGTGCGCCGCGAGCACACGGCCGTGACCATGTTCCTCATGAACGGCTTCCAGCTCAAGGGCATCGTGACGGGCTTTGACAACTTCGTCGTTGTGCTCAGCTCGGACGGCAAGCAGCAGATGATCTACAAGCACGCCATCTCCACGCTTGTCCCGGCGCAGCCCGTTCGTACCTGAAGACCCTGCTCCCGCGGGCCGCGGGCCGAGTGCCCCGGCCGGACAGGAGTACCCAGATGAAAAAGCAGGGAGACCTTTACCTGAAAATCGTATCCATCGTATTGGCAGGCATCGTGGTGGCCTATCTCGTGCTGTCGGTCCTTTTCGGCAGCGGCGGGAGCAGCTACACCCTCGAGACTGCCGTGCGCTGCGAAGCCGGCGACGGGCAGACCGTTTCCGGCTTTGTAGTGCGTGAGGAGGAGATCATCACGGCCTCACAGCCCGTTGTGGTCTGCGCCCTGACCGAGGGCGAGCGCGTCGGCAGCGGGCAGCGCGTGGCAGACGGCTATCAGACCTCTGCGGCGCGCGAAAAGCGCGACAGGCTCACGGCCCTGCAGGAACAGCTTTCGCAGCTGCGCTATGCGGCCTCCGGCACGGCAGGGGAGGACACGACCCAGACGGACGACGCCATCGAAAAGGCCCTCGGCGAGCTGGCTGCACTGACGGCCCGCCGTGATCTGACGGAGGCCGACGATGTGATGTCCGAGCTGCAGCCGCTCGTGCTGCGCCGCAGCGTGACGGCGGACGACGCCGCGCGCATGGAGGGCCGCATCGCCGAGCTCGAGTCGCAGATCTCCGCGCTCTCCGCCGAGACGGAGCAGAGCGCCGAGGCCGTGACGGTCGAGAGCGCCGGTTATTTTTCCGAGCGGACGGACGGCCTTGAGCGCGTGCTCACGCCGGAGAGCGTGCTGCAGATGAAGCCGAGCGAGCTGCGCGCCGCTGCGCAGCATGCGTCTGCCGTTCCGGGCAATGCCGTCGGCAGGCTCATCACGGGCCAGAAGTGGTATTTTGCAGCCGAGATCCCGGAGGCGCGCGCGGAGCAGACTGCCGCGGGCGAGACGCTGACCGTCAGCTTTGGACTGGAAAAGCTCTCCCAGATCAGAATGCAGGTCGAGGCCATCAGCGAGGCGGAGGACGGCGTTTGTACCATCGTGCTGTCCTGCGAGCGCGAGCCGCAGGAGGTCACGGCCCTGCGCCGCCAGAGCGCGGATATCATTTTCTCCTCTTATACCGGCCTGCGCGTGCCGAAGCAGGCGCTCTATATGGTCGATGGGCAGGCGGGCGTCTATGTGCTCGAGGGCGCGCGCGCCCGCTGGAAGCCGGTGGAGATCCTTTATGCGTACGGAGACGGCTACGTTGTCGAGCTGGATCAGTCCAGCACGGGAAACCTCTGGCCGGGCGACGATATTATCCTGACCTCGGATGACATCGAGGACGGAAAGGTGATGGAAGCATGAGCATGATCACGGAAAACGTGGCGCAGATCCGCAGCCGGATCGCGGCTGCCGCCCGGGCTGCCGGGCGCGACCCGGCGGACATCCGCCTGTGCGCCGCAACAAAAATGAACGACAGCGCCGCCGTGCGCGAGGCCATTGCGGCCGGGGTGGACTGCTGCGGCGAGAACCGCGTGCAGGAGCTGGTCAAAAAGCTGGACGAGCATGCCTATGACGGCGCTCCGGTGCACTTCATCGGCGCGCTGCAGCGCAACAAGGTCCGGCAGGTCGTCGGGCAGGTCGATGTGATCGAGTCCGTGGACCGCCGCGAGCTGCTTGCGGATATCAATGCCGAGGCCGCCAAGCGCGGCATCGTGCAGGACATCCTGCTCGAGATCAACGCCGGAGGCGAGAAGCAGAAGTCCGGCTTCCTGCTGAAGGAATTCCCCCGGATCGTGGAAGAAATGGCAGATTATCCCGCCGTTCGCGTGCGCGGATTGATGACGGTGCCGCCGATCGGCAGGAAAAAGGGCGATAATTGCAGATATTTTCAAAAAATTCGCAGAATTGCTGTTGACATAACAGCCCAAAAATACGATAATATTTTTATGGATTTTTTGTCGATGGGAATGACGGACGATTTCGAGGACGCCATTGCCTGCGGCAGCACCATGGTGCGCATCGGCACGGCCATTTTCGGCCCGCGGAACTATGCGCCGGTAAAGAGCGATTAACGATCATATCGAAACAATATTGGAGGACGAACCCATGGGATTTATGGACGAACTGAAGAAGCTGACTCACCCGTATTCCGAACCGGAAGAGGATGATTATGATGATTATGACGACGAGCCGCTGGACAACGATCCCGCTCCCGCGCCTCAGTCTTCCCGCCGCAGCTATAGCCGCAGCACCCCGGCCGCGCAGGATACGCAGACGACCCGCGGCGGCAACAAGGTCGTGAATATCAACGCCACCACCCAGCTGCAGGTCGTGCTGGTCAAGCCGGACCGCTTTGATCTGGTCTCCGACATCGCCGATCACCTGCGCGACAAGCAGGCCGTCGTGCTGAACCTCGAGTCCACGAACAAGGACGTCGCCCGCCGTCTGGTGGACTTCCTCTCCGGCTGCGCCTATGCGCTCGACGGCAAGATCAAGAAGATCGCCATTTCCACCTATCTCATCACGCCGTACAACGTGGATGTCGTTGGCGATCTCGTTGAGGAACTCGAAAACAACGGGATGTACTTCTAAGGTGCGTTCCATCCCACGCAAGACAGAGACAGGAGCTGAAGACGATGCTGACCCCGCAGCAGATCCAGGACATCAGCTTTGAGAAGGCGCTGTTCGGCGGATACGATATGGACTCCGTCGATGACATTCTCGAGCCGCTGACCGAGGACTATGTTACCCTCTATAAAGAAAATTCCGTGCTGAAGAGCAAGATGCGCATTCTTGTGGAAAAGCTGGAGGAATACCGCAAGCAGGAGGCTTCCATGCAGAACGCCCTGCTTGCCGCGCAGAAGACGTGCGACCAGATGGTCGCGGACGCCGAGAAAAAGTGCGCGCAGATGCTGCATGAGGCAGAGGATGCCGCCAGCGCCAAGACGAACAATGTCAACGCTCTCGTCGGCGAGGAGCAGGAGCGCCTCGATGCGGCCAAGACCGCCACGTCGCAGTTCCTGGACGGCATGGAAAAGCGCCTGAAGCGCCAGCTCGAGCTTATCGACGAGCTGCGCAGGGAGACGCCGCTCACGCCCTCCCAGCCGGAGGAGCCGGAGCGCGTCCACCGCTTCACCCCGCCGGTGGAGCCGCAGACCCCCGTGCTGACCCCGAAGGAGCAGCCGAAGGAGCCGTCTCACAACCGCGCCTATGACTACGAGGCAGAGCAGTCTCATCCCTCCGCCGAGGAGAAGGCCGACGCCCTCATCGAGGAGATCGGCCAGCAGATCGAGCAGAGCCTCAGCGGCTCGACGCTCGGCGATATCGCGCAGGAGGATCACTCCGGCGATACGCGCAAGCTCGACACGCTGCACGGCTTTCCTGTGAGCAAAAAATTTGAAGATCTGCAGTTCGGTCGGAATTACGACCCGAAAAAGCGGTAAGAATCTCTGTACATTCGTACCGGAATCGAATACCGATCAAGCGACGAAGGGGACGGACCTGCGGACCCCGCGCGTTCAGAAAGCTGCCGGAGGATGCAAGGCAGACGCGCGCTGCAGGGCATCACCCCGGAGCTTTTCCCCGGAAGGGCCATGCGCCTGCGTAAGGGGAGACGGCCTGCGCCCGTTATCGCGCCCCAAGCGCCCCCGTTCCGGGGGAACAGGAGTGGTACCGCAGAGCGAGTCTCTGTCTCTTGATGAGGCAGAGACTCGTTTTTTTGGACGACACCACACGATCGCTTCTTCGACCTTCGCCGGATATTTTTCGCCGATGGTTCTTGCTGAATTGTGCGGTGCCGTCCGGAAACAGATAATAACCTGTTACGAACGGTTAAAAGAAATAAATGGAGGCATTTATGGACTATAAGAACACCATCATCACCCCGAAGACGGATTTCCCGATGCGCGCGGGCCTGCCGCAGCGCGAGCCGGGCATGCTGGAGCACTGGAACAAGATCGACGTCTACCGCCTGATGCTCGAAAAGAACGAGGGCAAGCCTGCGTTCATCCTGCACGACGGCCCTCCGTTCTCCAACGGCGATATCCACATGGGCCACGCACTCAATAAGACGCTCAAGGACTTCATCGTCCGCTCCCATGCGATGCGCGGCTATTACACGCCCTATGTTCCCGGCTGGGACAACCACGGCATGCCCATTGAATCCGCCATCATCAAGAAGAACAAGCTCAACCACAAGGCCATGCCGATCCCGGAGTTCCGCAATGCCTGTCAGGCCTTTGCACAGGACTTCATCGACCGTCAGATGAGCGGCTTCCGCCGCCTCGGCGTCCTCGGCGACTGGCAGCATCCCTATAAAACCATGGACAAGGCCTTTGAGGCCGAGGAGGTCAAGGTCTTCGGCGAGATGTACCGCAAGGGCTATATCTACAAGGGCCTGAAGCCCGTGTACTGGTGCCCCAAGGACGAGACGGCGCTGGCCGAGGCCGAGATCGAGTATCAGGACGATCCCTGCACGTCCATCTACGTCAAGTTCGCCCTGAAGGACACGAAGGGAAAGCTCGAGGCTGAAAACACCTATGTTATCATCTGGACGACGACGACGTGGACGCTGCCCGGCAACCTCGCCATCGCCCTGAACCCGCAGGAGAGCTATGTCATCGTCAAGGCGGCAAACGGCGAGCGCTATCTCGTCGCCGAGGCGCTGCTTGAAAAGACGATGAAGGCCGGCGGCATCGAAGAATATGAGATCGTCGAGCGCCATGAGGGCCGGTATTTTGAGTATATGACGGCACAGCATCCGTTCCTGCCGCGCGAGTCCCTGCTTGTCTGCGCGGACTATGTCACGATGGATTCCGGCACGGGCTGCGTCCACACCGCTCCGGGCTTCGGCGCGGACGACTACCAGACCTGCCGCCGCTATAACATCGACCTGATCGTCCCCGTGGACGACCGCGGCCGCCAGACCGAGGCTGCCGGCAAGTATGCAGGCCTGCGCTATGACGAGTCCAACGCAGCCATTCTGGCCGACCTGAAGGAGAGCGGCGCGCTGTTCGCCTCCGAGGAATTCACTCACAGCTATCCGCACTGCTGGCGCTGCAAGAGCCCGATCATCTTCCGTGCCACCCCGCAGTGGTTCTGCTCCGTCGAGTCCTTCAAGGACGAGGCCGTCGCCGCCTGTGACAATGTCAAGTGGCTGCCCGCGTGGGGCAAGGACCGCATGGTCGCCATGATCCGCGACCGCGCCGACTGGTGCATCTCCCGTCAGCGCCGCTGGGGCCTGCCGATCCCGGTGTTCTACTGCAAGGACTGCGGCAAGCCCGTCTGCACCCCGGAGACCATCGCCCACATCTCCGCCCTGTTCGGCGAGCACGGCTCGAACATCTGGTTTGAGCGCGAGGCCATGGAGCTTGTCCCTGAGGGCCTGAGCTGCCCGCACTGCGGCGGCAGGACGTTCGAAAAGGAGACCGATACGCTCGACGGCTGGTTTGACTCCGGCTCGACGCACATTGCCTCCCTGCGCCGCGAGCATCCGGACCAGTGGCCCGCGACGATGTATCTCGAGGGCGCCGATCAGTACCGCGGCTGGTTCCAGTCGAGCCTGCTGACGTCCGTCGGCGCGCTCGGGCAGGGCGCTCCGTTCCGTGAGTGCCTGACCCACGGCTGGACGGTCGACGGCGAGGGCAAGGCCATGCACAAGTCCCTCGGCAACGGTGTCGACCCGGCTGACCTCATCCGCGATTTCGGTGCAGATATCGTGCGTCTGTGGGCCGCCTCTGCGGACTATCGCGCCGATGTGCGCTGCTCGAAGGAGATCTTCAAGCAGCTCAGCCAGAATTACCTGAAGTTCCGCAACACGGCCCGTTACTGCCTCGGCAACCTCGACGGCTTCGATGCCGGGCATCTTGTCGCGCCGGAGGATATGCTGGAGCTGGACCGCTGGGCTGTCACGAAGCTCAACGAACTGATCCGTACGGCCTTTGACGCCTACGACAACTACGAATTCCATGTTCTGACCCACGCCATCAACGATTTCTGCGTTGTGGAGCTGTCCAGCTTCTATCTGGACATTCTGAAGGATCGCCTCTACTGCGAGTCCCGCAACGGCCTGAAGCGCCGCAGCGCGCAGACGGCGCTGTATCTCATCGTCGACGCCATGGCGCGGATGTTCGCGCCGATCCTGCCGTTCACCTGCGACGAGATCTGGCAGGCCATGCCGCACCGTGCGGGAGACGACGTGCGCAACGTCGTTCTGAACGAGATGGTGCAGCCGTATGAGGCCTATGCACTCGATGCGGCGGCCATGGCCCGCTGGGATACGCTCATCGCCCTGCGCAGCGACGTCAATGGCGTGCTGGAGCAGGCCCGTGCGGACAAGCGCATCGGCAAGGCGCTCGAGGCCCATGTTGCCCTCTGCGCCCGCGACGAGGCGGCTGCCAAGGCCCTCGAGACCGTGAAGGACATGGACCTGACGGCCCTGCTGCTCGTTTCGGATGTCATCCTGACGGACGACGACCCCGATGCCGCCAATGTGACCGGCAACGGAACCGCCTTCCCGGGCCTGCGCATCGAGGTGCGCAACGCTGAGGGCGTGAAGTGCCCGCGCTGCTGGATGCACTCGACGAAGGCCAATGCGGACGGCCTGTGCCCGCGCTGCGCGGCCGTCATGGCAGAGCTGGACCTAGGGAACCTCTGAATCAATCGGCTGCGGCGCTCAGCGGGTCTTTCGCCCCAACTTATCGGTTTGAAAATCT
>OGXH01001939.1_pt1 | contig 14835 bp, 12 predicted proteins | sample 1576241 | NCBI WGS metagenome assembly OGXH01 (sample SAMEA3541529, study PRJEB24748) | human gut metagenome | biome: human gut; feature: human-associated habitat; material: faeces | place: China | collected 2012
ACGAAGGTACTATCATCGAAATGTTGGATAAGGGTGCTGTTGTAGCTCTTCCTTATGGTGTAGAAGGTTTTGCAACTCCGAAACACTTGGTAAAAGAAGATGGCTCTCAAGCCCAATTGGATGAAAAACTGTCATTCAAAGTAATTGAATTCAACAAGGATGCCAAGAGAATCATCCTGTCTCACAGCCGCATTTTCGAAGATGCTGCCAAGGCAGAAGAAAGAGCTGAAAAGAAAGCAGCTTCTAATGCAAAGAAAACAACTAAGAGAGAAGAAGCTCCTGCTATCCAAAATCAGGCAGCCTCTACCACTTTAGGCGATATCGATGCTTTGGCTGCTTTGAAAGAACAGTTGGAAAACAAAAAGAAGTAATCAGTTTACTTTAAGATAAGCCAAAAGGATGCATTTTAATAAATGCATCCTTTTTTTATGCCATTATTTCTTAAAAAGGAAAATATTCTATGGGATATCCGTAATAAAACCGTATCTTTATAGAGTAATAAAATTTCGAGTTAGTATTTCATAACGACTTCTCCCCCGTTTTCTTATTACCTCACTATTAATTCCATACACTTCCCCGTAGCAGGCCGAACTGTATATTACTAATTTAAAAAGAATCAAATGGCGAAACCTATTTCATTTACCAAACGAGATCTAGAAAAGAAAAAACAAGAAAAGCGTTTAGCAAAACAGCAAAAAAAAGAAGAAAGAAAAAGTAACGGCACATCTTCCTTTGAAGATATGATTGCCTATGTAGACGAGAACGGTATGATAACCGATACTCCTCCCACTCCTAATAATAAACCACAAGAAGTGGATATGTCCACCATTGAAGTTTCAACTCCTCGTAGAACTGAAGAACCGATAGAACTAGTACATGAAGGAAGAATAGAACACTTCAATGTATCCAAAGGATATGGATTTGTAAAAGATTTGAAGAATGCAGAGAAATACTTCTTTCATATTAGTGGACTGATAGACAATATCATAGAAAATAACATCGTGACTTTTGAACTAGAAAAAGGGTCACGTGGCATGAATGCTGTGAAAATAAAACTTAAGAAATAGTTCAATCCTATAATGCCGTTTTTACGGCATTTTTTATTTTCCATTCAAAAAAGATAGTATCTTTGTAACGATGGAGAAATTTGAAGTACATATATTAGGATGCGGGTCAGCATTGCCGACCACACGGCATTTTGCGACATCACAAGTCGTAAATATCCGTGAAAAACTATTTATGATAGACTGTGGCGAAGGAGCACAGATGCAATTACGCAAATCAAAACTGAAATTCACCCGGCTAAACCATATATTCATTTCACATTTGCACGGTGATCATTGTTTCGGACTAATGGGACTGATATCAACTTTCGGTATGCTGGGAAGGACAGCCACACTCTATATTCACTGTCACGCAGAATTAGAACGTCTTCTTACTCCGCAACTCGACTTTTTTTGCAAAGGTATGAGTTACAAAGTCGTTTTCCAAACTTTTGATCCGGGCAAAGCTGAAATAATTTATGATGACCGTTCACTAACCATAGAAACAATTCCCTTACGTCATCGGATACCAACATGCGGATTCCTCTTTTCAGAGAAACAGACCCCCGCCCATATTCGTCGCGACATGATTGACTTTTATGAAATCCCCGTATACGAACTCAACCGGATAAAGAATGGCGCCGATTACACATTACCGGACGGAAAAATAGTACCAAACAACAAATTGACTATCCCTTCTGCCCTTCCCCGCCGATATGCCTATTGTTCAGATACTATTTATTTGCCACGTATCATAGAACAAATATACGGAGTGGACCTGTTATTTCATGAAGCCACCTTTGCACAAAGCGAACAAGCCCGTGCGAAAGAAACCTTTCACACAACTGCTTCGCAAGCTGGAGAAATCGCCCGTACCGCAAAAGTAAAACAACTTCTTATAGGACATTTTTCAGCCCGCTACGAAGATGAAAGCATATTGTTACAGGAAGCATCGGATATTTTTCCTAACACTCTACTTGCACGGGAAACATTAAAAATTTCAATAGAATCCATTAAACCATAACATAAACCGGATATCTAATTTAAAAATAGGAACATGAACACTTATAATGAGAAAGAAATAATAGCGTTATTACAGGACCCGGCACGACAAAAAGAAGCCTTCGAATGTATTGTCAACGAATACAGCGAACAGCTATATTGGCAGATACGCCGGATGGTACTTTCTCATGAAGATGCCAATGATCTGTTACAGAATACATTTATCAAAGCATGGACTAATCTAGAGTATTTTCGTGCCGAAGCCAAAATGTCGACCTGGCTTTACCGCATAGCTTTGAATGAATGCTTGACCTTTTTAAATAAACAACGTGCCACCAACCAATTATCCATAGACGACGCTGATGCAGATATGGTGAACAAACTGGAAAGTGATACATATTTTAATGGAGATGAAACTCAAATATTATTTCAAAAAGCATTACTGACGCTCCCTGAAAAGCAGCGTATAGTATTCAATTTAAAATACTTTCAAGAAATGAAATATGAAGACATGTCTGAAATATTAGGAACAAGTATAGGGGCACTGAAAGCCTCCTACCACCATGCAGTGAAAAAAATAGAGAACTTTTTAAAAGAATGCCTTTAAACCTTTTTAAAAGAAATGTATCTAACAAAGAAAGGAGAACCACTATGAAGGAAGAAGATGAACTATTAAAAAAATGCGGGACAAAAAATCCATTCATGGTACCCGAAGGTTATTTCGACAACTTCTCAAAAGAGTTGATGAATAAATTGCCGGAGAAGGAACAAACTTCTACTCCGCAAGAAACAATAACTACTTGGCAACGTATCAAGCCTTGGATATATATGGCAGCTATGTTTTGTGGATTGATGTTCAGCGTCAGAGTTATTGTAGGTCCCCCTAAACAAGACACTCCTATTTTTACAGCAGCGGAAACTGAACAATTCTCAGACGAATATATTGAAACGATTTTAGATCATTCCATGATGGATGATTATACGCTCTATCAATACTTGACAGATGCAAATTCAGATATGTATAATTAAATAATAACCACATGATACAAAGACTGGCAACCTTGCTTATCACTTTATATATAAGCATTTCGCTACAGGCGCAAGACAAAAAGAAACCTGGTTTCACCAAAGAAGAATTCAGAGCTAGACAAGAAGCATATCTCACGCAAAAAGCAGAAATAACGCAAGAAGAGGCCACTAAATTCTTCCCTATCTACTTCGAATTACAAGACCGTAAAAAAACAGTAAATGATAAAGCATGGGAGCAAGCACGCAAAGGCAAAAATCCTAAAACAACCGATGCCGAATACGAACAAATTATAGAAGGTATTGTCAAAGCAAGGATTGAAGCCGATAAATTGGATTTGGAATATCTACAGCGCTTTAAAAAAATCTTATCTCCCAAGAAAATATATAAGTTACAACGTGCAGAGATTAAATTCCACCGTGATATCTTAAAAATTATGCACCAATCTCAAAAAAAATAAAAGCAACAAGAGATATTTCCAACTTTTTCCCCAAATCTATCAATCAACTTAGATTTGGGGATTTTTGTATTTAAAAAGTTCAGCGGAACGACAAAATGATTAAGATGTTTCTTTTATAAAAACAAGTTAATTTTCTTGCTTGTTTAAGTTTTTATTACATTGATTAGAATATACTTTTATTTTTAAACATTTACCATCGAAAATATTTTGATTTATTAGATTTTATTCCTAGGTTTGTACAAACCATAAACTCACAAATCTATTACAAACATTATGAAAAAGACACTATTACTACTATTCGTATGCTTATTCGTAGGAATAAGCCATGCACAAGCACAGGTAACAGTGAAAGGAACCGTTATCTCAAGCGAAAACAACGAACCGGTAATCGGAGCTTCCGTATTGGTAAAAGGAACAACCAATGGAACAATCACCGACATCAATGGTCAGTTCACACTTACAAACATCTCACCTACCAACAAAACAATTATTGTTTCTTTCATTGGAATGGAAACCCAAGAAGTAACCATCAAGCCGGAAATGAAAATTGTTATGACTTCAACAACAGAAGTGATGGAAGAAGTTTTGGTAGTTGCTTATGGTACTGCAAAAAAATCAGCTTTTACAGGATCTGCAAAAATGATTCATACAGAACAAATAACTAAACGTCCGGTTACTAATGTCATAGAAAGTTTATCTGGACAAGTGGCAGGCCTACAAATGACAATGACAAATGGGCAGCCTGGAGAAACTCCAAGCATTCTGATACGTGGCATCAGTTCAATGAGCGCAAAAACAGATCCCCTCATCGTATTAGACGGTATGCCATACGAAGGAGGATGGAATAACATCAATCCAGCAGATGTAGAATCTATTTCTGTACTAAAAGATGCAGCATCCACAGCTCTTTATGGTGCTCGAGGTGCTAACGGTGTCATAATTATAACAACAAAATCAGCCAAAGCAGGCGATGCAAAAATCACAGTAGACGCTAAATGGAGTGCCAATACCCGTGGTGAAATAGAATATGACTACATAAAAGATCCAGGAGAATATTATCAAGCACACTATAAAGCATTATACAATTATTATTTAAATGCCCAAGGACAAACTCCTGACCAAGCATATGTCAGCGCAAATACTAATATGATAGGAACCAACAGTCAAACCGGTGGTTTATCCTACAACGTATATTCATATCCTGAAGGAGAATATCTGATTGGTAAAAACGGTCTTCTTAATCCTAATGCAAAATTAGGACGGATAGTAAACGGTTATTATCTCACTCCCGACAATTGGGTCGATGCTGTATATCATACAGCATTACGCCAAGAATACAACGTCAATATTTCAGGCGGAAGTGATAAAGCACAAATCTATGCTTCTTTTGGATATTTAGATGAAGACGGTATAGCAGAAGGGTCTGATTATAGCCGTATCACCGGTCGTTTGAAAACCACATATCAGGCTAAACCGTGGATGAGATTTGGCGCCAACATCAGTTATACACATTCAATACAGAATTCAGCCGCTGGCGGTTTTAGCCAAGCTTTCAATACAGCTCCCATATATCCACTTTACCTACGTGATACAAATGGTAAGATCATGCAGGATAAAAATGGTGACATGTACGATTTCGGAGTATCCAACCAAGGTCCTCTAAACCGTCCTATCAACCCGAACTCTAACGGAATAAAATTAAGTCAGCTCGATACATATAACACCTCTGCAAATACTTTGAATGGAGACGCATTTATAGATATTAATTTCCTGAAAGACTTCAAATTCACATTCAATGCAGGCACTTCGATACGTGACAGCCGGTACAAAAATGCTTTAAATCCTTTTTATGGAACAGCAAATTCTTTGAATGGAAGCATCAATGTCCAGCATTGGCGTCGAACAACCCTCAACCTACAACAAATATTAAATTATAATCATAGCTTCGGATTACATAACGTTTCATTGATGGCAGGTCATGAAAGCTTTAATAACGTTTATGAAGAATTATACGCAGCCAAAAACAGTATGTTCTCTTTTTTTCAGAATCAAGAATTAAACGGTGCCATCAGTGGTACCAACGATGAGTCATCCTATAAGAGTAAATACAATACTGAAGGATATTTATTCCGAGGTATGTACGACTATGACAGCAAATATTTTTTCCAACTTTCTTACCGGCGCGATGCCTCTTCCCGCTTTCACCCGGATAATCGCTGGGGTAATTTCTACTCTGTGGGAACTGCCTGGATTCTTACCAAAGAAAAATGGTTGGATGACATTAAATGGCTCGATTTATTAAAACTAAAGTTTTCTGTAGGTCAACAGGGTAATGACAGAATAGACGATTTCTTATATGTAGATACTTACAATATCAATAACAGCAATAATGAGTTATCATTAGGTTTTTCCAGAAAAGGAAATAAAAATATTACCTGGGAAACCAATACAAATATAAATTTAGGTATAGAATTCGAACTATTAAAAGGCAGATTAAGTGGCAGCATAGAATATTTCAATCGCAGAACAACTGATATGCTTAACCGTTTTTCTGTACCTTTATCATTAGGGTACTCAGGCTATTATGACAATATTGGTGACATGAATAACAAAGGTGTTGAAATTGATTTAAAATATATACCAGTCAAGACTAGAAACGTAACATGGAATATTGGCTTTAATGCAACACATTATAGAAATAAGATCAGCCGTCTTGCAGAAAGTAAAAAAACAGACATTATAGATGGACATGCCGGTTATGTAAACGGTCTGTATTATTACGGAGAAGGACTTCCAATGTATACTAACTATGTTCAAAAATATGCAGGTGTGTCCGAAGAAGGCAAACCACAATGGTATTATACAGATAAGCAAACCGGTGAGATGAAAACAACAACAACCTATTCTCAAGCTGATCTATACTTATGTGGTGACGCTGTTCCAGACCTATACGGTGGTATCAATACCTCTCTTTCATTTTATGGTTTTGATTTCTCTACACAAATAAACTACAGTATAGGAGGTCAGGCATACGACTATGGTTACCAAGCATTAATGTCACCTCCTACTTCAACTCATTTAGGATACAATGTTCACAAAGATATTTATAAAGCATGGAGCCCGGAGAATACTCAAAGTGATATTCCACAATGGCAATTCAATGACCTGTACAGTGTAAAAACATCCGACAGGTTTCTAACTAATGCATCTTCCATAAGTATTCAAAACATTCAATTAGGATATACTTTCAGCAAAAAAACACTTAGAAGTCTATATCTAACTAATCTGCGCATTTATGTGGCCTGTGACAATGTTTATTATTGGTCAAAAAGAAAAGGTTTCGATTCACGCGTAACATGGAACGGAAATAAAGATTCATCCGGAGAATATTCAGCCGTACGCGCATTCTCTGCCGGTCTAAGTTTACAATTCTAATCAACACATAAACAATCAAGAATATGAAAAAGAAATATATTACCAAACTAATGATTGCTGCATGTCTGTCATCAGCATTAAGCTTAAACAGTTGTATCGAAGAGGTATTTCCAGAAAGTAGCACAGCTACCATAGACCAAATAGGAAAATCTGACCAAGCTATCAGCGCAATGGTAAATTCAGTAGTCGCATTTATTAATGCATTTAGAAGTTACGGTCCACAATTTTATCATGATTTTGGATATAGTGGATATAATTTAATCAGAGAAAGTGCATGCGAAGACTTCTTCTGCCACGAACCCAAATTTGACTTTTTTGATACTTATGGAGTATGTAATGATTTGGGTGATGCCGATGTTGTCAATACCATTTGGTATTATAACTACAAGTTTCTGAATAATGTAAATAATGCACTGAGTGCTTTAGAAAAAGCAGATGATGCACCCGAAAACAAGTATTATAAAGGTATATGCCTATCTTATAGAGCCATGATATACATGGACTTAGTCCGAATGTATGAATATAAAAAAACAGGAGTAGAGAAATTAGATGCAGAAGCAGCCAGTAAAAATTTATATGGCATAACCGTACCTATTATTACCGCTGAAACCACAGAAGAAGAAGGGCGTAATAATCCACGTGCTCCCTTCTATGCCGTATACAAATTCATATTAGATGACCTAGCCTCAGCTGAGGAGCTTTTGAGTGATTATCAACGCCCAACCAAAAACTTGCCCTGTACCCCAGTTGTCCATGGTCTGATGGCACGTATGTGGCTGGAAATGGGATCTCGTTTCGAACTTTACCCTGAAGATCTCAACACCCTAAACAACAATACAGATTTAAACATTGCATCAAAAGAAACTTGTTTCACTAAAGCAGCCGAATACGCACGCAAAGTCATTAACGAAAGCGGAGCAATGCCTCTGACCGAAAAGGAATGGTTTGGTGGAGACAGCTATACTACCGGCTTCAACAGTGTACTAACCAATTCATGGGTATGGGGATCCATCATGACTACCGAGGATGTACATAGCTATTGGCTCAACTTTGCCGGAAGCATGTGTCCTGAACAAACTTTCGGTTACGGTAACCGAAAATGGCAAGGATACAAGCTTATCGGCAAAAAATTGTTCGATCAAATACCAAATGCAGACTGGCGAAAAACAACTTGGATTGCTCCTGAAGATGCACACAAAGCTCCCGGAACTAAATATAGAACTTTGTTGACCGATGATGATTTCGCTGATATGCCTCCATATACAGGTATCAAATTCCGACCTAAAAATGGAGAAATGAACGATTATACAATCGGAGCTGCCGTTGACTATCCGTTAATGCGTATAGAGGAAATGTATTTAATCGAAGCCGAAGCAATAGGAATGAGCCAAGGATTAGCAGCCGGTATTTCTAAATTAGAAGATTTCGTAAATACATTTCGTTATAATACTTCTGTGGGTAGCTATACATGTAAAGCAAATGATCTAAAAGAGTTTCAAAAGAAGGTTGTTGAACAGAAACGTATTGAATTCTGGGGTGAAGGGATCATCTTTTGGGATTACAAACGGTTAGAGTTACAAGTTGTTCGTGGTTATCCGGGTACTAATGCTCCTATCGGATATCGATTTAATTCAATAGAAGGCTACTGTGCGCCCTGGATGAATATCTTTATCAGTCTTTATGAAAATGTATTCAACAAAGGTGCTGTTTTAAATCCTGATCCTTCACAAGCCATCAAAGAATGGGTAGAATAAAATTCATATAAAACTTATTTCATAAAGAATGGGGAGCTGTCATAAAAAAGACAGCCCCTCATTCTTATAGAACACAATTTGATATCACCATACATTAAATTACCTAGAATAAATACAATACCCTTTATTGATTAAAACAGAAAAACAAGCAAGACAAAAATAGCACACATCATAAAAAACAATTCCAACCCTACTATTTTTCTTCCTTTTTAGCCTCATTCCATATAGCATCCATTTCTTCCAAAGTCATATCCTTCAAGTTCTTTCCCTGTTTGATGGTGTGTTCCTCTAAGTAATTGAAACGACGGATAAACTTCTGGTTAGTGAGTTCCAATGCATTATCCGGATTAATCTTGTAAAGGCGGGCCGCGTTTATAAGACTGAACATTACATCACCGAATTCCGCTTCCGCCTTCTCCTTATCCATGTTCTCCACCTCAGCTTCAAACTCGCCGATCTCCTCTTTTACTTTAGTCCAAACCTGCGAACGCTCCTCCCAATCAAATCCCACGTTGCGGGCCTTATCCTGAATGCGGTATGCCTTGATTAGCGAAGGTAAAGCAGAAGGTACTCCACTCAAAACCATTTTGTTACCATCCTTTTCCTTCATCTTCAACTGTTCCCAATTTTCAGTCACCTTCTCGGCAGTCTCGGCTTTCACTTCGCCAAAAACATGAGGATGACGGAAAATCAGCTTCTCACAAAGACAGTCACACACATCCTTGATATCAAAATCTCCTGTTTCACTACCTATCTTTGCATAAAAGGCCACATGCAACAACACATCACCCAACTCTTTACAGATATCCTTCTTGTCATCCTTCATCAAAGCATCACAAAGTTCGTAAGTTTCTTCAATCGTATTAGGACGCAGACTTTCATTCGTCTGTTTCCGATCCCAAGGACACTTCTCTCGCAACTCGTCTAAAATATCGAGGAAGCGGCCAAATGCTTCCATTTGTTCTTTTCTTGTATGCATAATCAGTTTATTAATATCATTTTGTAGTGCAAAAGTACATAATAATCCAACGACTTTTATTAATTTTGCACTCAATTATGCGATAATCAATTAAATAAATAAAATATAAAATGGAATTAGCAAGTAAGTACAATCCCGCTGACGTGGAAGGAAAATGGTATCAGTATTGGCTGGACAACAAACTCTTTAGTTCAAAACCCGACGGACGTGAACCTTACACAGTCGTCATTCCACCACCCAACGTAACCGGAGTACTCCATATGGGACACATGCTAAACAATACCATTCAGGATATATTAGTACGCCGTGCCCGCATGGAAGGCAAGAATGCCTGCTGGGTGCCGGGAACCGACCATGCTTCCATTGCCACAGAAGCCAAAGTGGTGAACAAACTGGCCGGACAAGGTATAAAGAAAACTGACCTTAGCCGTGACGAATTCCTGAAACATGCCTGGGCGTGGACAGAAGAACATGGAGGTATTATCCTGAAACAGCTGCGCAAACTAGGTGCATCCTGCGATTGGGACCGTACAGCATTCACCATGGACGAAGAACGTAGCGAAAGTGTCATCAAAGTATTCGTAGACCTTTACAACAAAGGTTTGATCTATCGCGGTGTACGCATGGTAAACTGGGACCCAAAAGCACTGACAGCTCTCAGTGATGAAGAAGTTATTTATAAGGAAGAACACAGCAAACTGTATTATCTCCGTTACAAAGTAGAAGGTGATGCTGAAGGACGCTATGCGGTAGTTGCTACCACTCGTCCCGAAACAATTATGGGAGATACTGCCATGTGTATCAATCCCAATGACCCGAAAAACCAATGGCTGAAAGGCAAAAAGGTAATTGTACCACTGGTAAACCGTATCATTCCGGTTATCGAAGACGACTACGTAGACATTGAATTTGGTACAGGATGTCTGAAAGTAACACCCGCCCATGATGTGAATGACTATATGCTTGGCGAAAAATATAACTTGCCCAGCATTGATATCTTCAATGATAACGGAACACTGAGCGAAGCTGCCGGACTGTATGTAGGTATGGACCGTTTTGATGTACGTAAACAGATTGAACAAGACTTGCAAGCTGCCGGATTGCTGGAAAAGGTAGAAGCTTATACTAATAAGGTAGGTTTCTCGGAACGTACCAATGTAGCCATCGAACCGAAACTGTCCATGCAGTGGTTCTTGAAGATGCAACATTTTGCAGACATGGCATTGCCTCCTGTAATGAATGATGAACTGAAATTCTATCCTGCCAAATACAAGAACACCTACAAAAACTGGCTGGAAAATATCAAAGACTGGTGTATCAGCCGCCAGCTTTGGTGGGGACATCGCATTCCGGCATACTTTCTGCCCGAAGGCGGTTATGTAGTAGCCGAAACAGCGGAAGAAGCTTTGAAGTTGGCACAAGAAAAAACCGGTAATACCAATCTGAAAATGGAAGATTTACGTCAAGACGATGACTGTCTGGACACTTGGTTCTCTTCATGGCTGTGGCCCATTTCTTTATTTAACGGTATCAATAATCCTAATAATGAAGAAATAAACTACTATTATCCTACTAGTGACTTGGTTACAGGACCGGATATCATTTTCTTCTGGGTGGCACGAATGATTATGGCAGGATATGAATATAAAGGTGATATGCCGTTCAAAAACGTTTATTTCACAGGCATCGTACGCGACAAACTGGGACGTAAGATGTCAAAGTCTTTGGGTAATTCACCCGACCCGTTGGAACTAATTGACAAGTATGGTGCCGATGGCGTGCGAATGGGTATGATGCTTGCCGCTCCCGCAGGAAACGATATTTTATTTGATGATGCGTTATGTGAACAAGGACGTAACTTCAATAACAAAATATGGAATGCATTCCGCTTGGTGAAAGGTTGGGAAGTTGCCGATATTGCACAGCCCGAATATGCAAGACTGGCCACTGAATGGTTTGAATCCATGTTGGCAAAAACAGCTGCAGAAGTAGCTGACTTATTCGGCAAATATCGTTTGAGCGAAGCACTGATGGCTGTATACAAATTATTCTGGGACGAATTCTCAAGCTGGTATCTGGAAATGATCAAGCCGGCATACGGACAACCCATTGACAAAGCGACCTATGAAAAAACTTTAGGCTTCTTTGATAACTTGCTGAAGTTGCTGCATCCGTTCATGCCTTTCATTACCGAAGAGTTATGGCAACATATATATGACCGCAAAGAAGGGGAAAGCCTGATGGTCCAGCAATTGAACATTCCGACTGCTTGTAATGAGATTATCGTCAAAGAATTTGAAGTAGTGAAAGACCCGGCTGTGCATGTTTGTGCGAATGCAGCAGAGGATAAAGGTGTAACGCTCACTTATGATGGCTCTTGCTCTTTCACTTCAACTTATGATCCGGCTGTGGAATATGGTACTGCTAATATTACCGTGAACGGAGAGAAGGTCGAGAAGAGCAATGTAAAGCAGGAAACAAGCAACTGATAATTATTAAACAAAAAAGTTTGTAATACTCATCAAAAGAAAGCCGTTTTGTCCGTTATGGTTCGGTTGGACGGCTTTCTTTTCTTAAAGTATGAAATTATTATGCGAATCAATACGAAATTCAAGCTCCGCGATATAGCCGGAGAAACTATTATTGTCAATCAAGGTACGCCCGAAGCCGACCTTACCCGCATTATCTCTCTTAATACTTCGGCACGGCTTCTTTGGAATGAGCTTTCGGACAACCCCCTCCCGAATCACAAATTTGCGAAAAACTTACCGACGGCTCGATATTTCAGATGACATCCAAGTTCGTAAGCACCGTTGCCTTCCGCTTGTTGTCACTCCGGACAAAACCATCCCCGACACCGGCACGCATACACTTCTCCAATCCGGTTGCACCCGGACATTGAACCATACCGGAGGCAGTCGATTCGCCGACCATATCCTCCGCCTCCGAAACCCCCGGATTCTTCAGGCCGTCGGCAACGAACGGCCCTGTTTCCCCCAAATACGACCCACCCCGACACGCAGCCGTAAATTTCCCCTTCACACCACAGAATTACATCCGCAAACAGCCATAAATACGGCCGGAAATGGCGATAATTGCATTTTATTTCGTAACTTTGAAAAATAAATCCCGTTGTGTAAAACACCCGGAGCGAAACGGCGATTCCGACTTTCAGGAACCGTGTCGGAAGATCCGTCAGTCGCCGGGCAGCGACGACAGAACAGCAAAGTTCGGCAGGCGGGAAAATCCAGAGTTTACGGACAGGACACCGGATACGAAATACGAAAAAAATAAAAACAATTCAACCATATGGCAGAGAAAACACAAGCAAATCCCGACAAGTTAAAGGTACTTAACGCGGTGATGGAGAAGATCGAGAAGGATTTCGGCAAAGGCTCGATTATGCGCATGTCGAGCGCAGAGGTCGCCGACGTGCAGGTGATCCCCACGGGTTCGATCACCCTGGACATGGCGCTCGGCGTAGGCGGTTACCCCAAAGGCCGCGTCATCGAGATTTACGGCCCCGAATCCTCGGGCAAGACGACACTGGCGATCCATGCCATTGCCGAAGCCCAGAAGGCCGGCGGTATCGCCGCTTTCATCGACGCGGAACACGCTTTCGACAGCTCCTACGCCCAGCAACTCGGCGTGGATGTCGATAACCTGCTGATTTCGCAGCCGGACAACGGCGAACAGGCGCTCGAAATCGCCGACTCGCTGATCCGCTCGAGCGCCATCGACATCATCGTCATCGACTCCGTGGCGGCTCTGACGCCCAAGGCGGAAATCGAAGGGGAGATGGGCGATGCCAAGATGGGATTGCAGGCCCGCCTGATGTCGCAGGCACTGCGCAAGCTCACCTCGAGCATCTCCAAAACCAAAACGGTCTGCATCTTCATCAACCAGTTGCGCGACAAGATCGGCGTAGTGTACGGCAACCCCGAAACCACGACGGGCGGTAATGCACTGAAATTCTATGCCAGCGTCCGCATCGACATCCGCCGGGTGTCGGTCATCAAGGACGGCGAAGAACAGCTCGGCACCCGCACCCGCGTCAAAGTGGTCAAAAACAAGGTGGCCCCCCCGTTCAAGAAGGCCGAATTCGACATCATGTTCGGCGAGGGCATCTCGAAGATCGGCGAAATCATCGACCTGGGCGTGGACTACGGAATCATCAAGAAATCGGGTTCGTGGTTCTCTTACGGCGACCGCAAAATCGGCCAGGGCCGCGACAGCGTGAAAGAGCTTCTCAAGAACGATGAAGCGCTCCGCAACGAAGTCGAAGCCAAAGTCCGCGAAGCGATGATTGCCGCCCGCAAAGCATAAAAAGCGAATGAAGAGCCGACCGGGGCCTGTAACAAAGGCAGGAAACGCCCAAAAGACCGGTCGGGGTCTTCTCTCTTCGGACAAATACAGGCTGCGACGCACGGTATAGCCGGGACAGTTATAAAACGGCACCCCGGAAACGAAGCGAAAAACGATATTTTACGATAGAAAACGAGATCGTCGGTACGAGATCCGTCGAAATTCGTAATTGGACCCTAAAACAGCATTGGATGGTATGGATTTTACGCCGGAAGACGAACGATTAATCAAGGAGAAGTGGGAGGAACTGCTTCAGTCGTGCACCAAAATCTGTAAAAACGACGAAGACTGGGAGTTCATCAAACGCGCTTTTTTCCTGGCGAAAGAGGCGCATGGCGGAGTGCGTCGCCGCTCGGGCGAGCCGTACCTGCTGCATCCCATCGCCGTAGCCAAGATCGTCGTGGACGAGATCGGGCTCGGCGTCAAATCGGTCGTCGCCGCCCTGCTGCACGACGTTGTGGAGGATACGGAGTACACGGTCGAAGATATGGAGCGCATCTTCGGGCCCAAGATCGCCAAGATGGTCGATGGGCTTACGAAGATGTCGGGCGTATTCAATGCCGATACTTCGGAGCAGGCGGAGTATTTCCGCAAAGTCCTGCTCACGCTTTCGGACGACGTGCGGGTGATCCTGATCAAAATCGCCGACCGCCTGCACAACATGCGTACGCTGGGGTCGATGCCTACCAACAAGCAGATCAAAATCACGGGTGAAACGCTTTACCTGTTCGCACCGCTGGCGTATCGGCTCGGCCTGTACACTATTAAGA
>OGXH01001944.1_pt1 | contig 14801 bp, 20 predicted proteins | sample 1576241 | NCBI WGS metagenome assembly OGXH01 (sample SAMEA3541529, study PRJEB24748) | human gut metagenome | biome: human gut; feature: human-associated habitat; material: faeces | place: China | collected 2012
TGACCAGAATCGGTACCAAAATCGTCGCACCAATGTCCTTCAACATAGAATTCACAAAATCGTTGAACCTTTTCTGATAGTCCGTCGACCGCTCTCTTTTTGGACATTTTCAACAGCTCTTCTTCAGTATATAAACTGTTTTCAACAGGGACTCTCATCTCGTTTTATTCTCCTTTATCCTTCATTTCACGTTTGTAGAATGACTTGGAGATCCGAGATTTTTGTTCTGCTTTTTCTAAGAAACTTCTCAAATTGCATCTTGAACAATTATAATCCTCGTTTACGAAAAAGCTACAATGATAATCTCTGCATGTTTTACAGAAGATCTTTTGTTCTTCTCCCAGATCTAAATTTGTGAACATCGTAAAAATGAATGTGTTCTCATTTCCCGAAGTCCTTTCTATTTTGAATGATAAGTTTTTGTACTTTTTTGAAGCCATATACTTAGCTAACTGCTTGCATCCTTTTATGTATGCATCCTTTTCGGAATTTGCAGTTATTACGAATGACTTAACCTTGAGGGTGAGATTCATTTCTTCGCCCCCTTGCTTGCAAATAGTTCTCTATTCAAGCGGTTGATGGCATTCTTGGCAGCTTTATCTACCATTTCATTGTAACGATCTCCGGAATGACCTTTGACCTTAACGAACTTGAATTTGAATTTTCGATGTTTTAACAAAGAATTGAGTTTAATCCAAAGTTCTAAGTTTTTAATAGGCTCACCAGTTCTTGAGATCCATCCATTAGATTCCCAAAACTTAATCCAACCTTTTTCTACAGGGTTGATACAGTAAGCACTATCTGAATGAATAAAAACTTCAATTTTATTCTTTGTGGGAATTGATCCTAACTCTGAAATCACATGTTCGATAGCTCTAACTATTGCCTTGAGTTCCATGTAGTTATTTGTTGTATTTTCTTGAGATCCACTTAACTTGAGGATTTCTTTTTCACCTTTCAAGATAATAAAAGCATATCCTCCGTTGCCCGGATTTCCTGAACAAGCTCCGTCAGTGTAAACTTCAATTTTTTCCATTTATTTTCCCTCATACTTCATTTTAACAGTAATAATGAATTTTGCGAATAATTCATAGGGAGAATTTGATGTAATATGGAGAATTTCTTTTTCATTGCCGAAACAAATCATCGAAATCATTCCATTTTCTCTGTGTCTGTTCACAATGTGGATATTCAATCTTTTCGAAAGATTCTTACAAATTTTACGTAATTCTTCTTTGTCAGGTTTTTCATTTGTATCAAGAATCCTGCATAACTTTTTAACAAGAATAATTCTATTTTCTTTTTGTGAACAATCGAGATTCTTGTAATACCAAAATGTTTTCTTAATTTTCATAATCCTCAGAATGCAAGGACGGCCGGGGACTTACATCGGGATTTATTCCGAATGCCCCGGTTTTTAGATATCCTTGTTAACCATGGTTTTTACTTAGTCGTCGAAATCGAAATCGTCGTCATCATCATCGGACTTCTTGGACTTCTTGCCCTTAGACTTCTTAGTGGGCTTCTCATCCTCGTCATCATCCTCGTCATCGTCGTCGTCCTCTTCGACCTTCTTTGACTTCTTAGCGGACTTCTTGGACTTCTTCTTAGGAGCTTCCTCCTCCTCGTCCTCGTCATCCTCGTCCTCATCGGGTTCCTCAACCTTCTTGGACTTCTTGGAAGCCTTCTTTTCCTTCTTAGCAGGCTTCTCATCCTCTTCCTCGACCTCAGGCTGAGCATCCTCGTCCTCATCATCGCCAGACTTCAGAATGCCGAGGGCCTTACGACGAAGCTTATCAAGCTTACGAACAGTCTCGAATTCGGGAAGTGCCTCAAGACAGAGAACGCCTTCCTCATTGAGCTTCATCAGCATCATGGAAGCGTAAGGAAAACGACGCATGATATCTGCCATTTCCTCAACCTTGTTCTCAGCAAAGATGCGAGCTGCCTGACCCATAGTATAGTTCTTAGCCATGTTTTAGATCTCCTTTTATTTAATAAATTATTTTTAACACCGAAGTGTTAATTACGCTTCTTCATCAAGAATCTTAGCCTTGAATTCAATTGTTGCCTCATCGATCATGATCTTAGAAAAATCTTCAATGAAAACTGAATCCTTATTGGATTTGAATGTTACCGTACAATTCCCATCCTTATCAACTCGAATGGAATAAACAGTAAACTTTCCTAATTTTACCTTGCTTCCTTCTACAACAGCAATTAAGTTGAGCATTTTTCCAATACCAGCAACAAACTGAAGAGAGTTAGCCAATTCAGATTCAGTGAACTTTGCCTTCAACTGAACGTCGAAGTTACCTTTGGAATTACTACCATCGAAATAACCAGTGGCACTAATCACGTTTTCTTTTGCCATAAAACTTTTCCCTTTCTTCGAAGAATTTATCTCTTGCTTTTGGTGAAGATTGAATCTTTCTTCTTTGAATGAATTCTTCAACCTCTTCTTGTTTTAGCTTAATTGTTCTTTGTTTTCTTTTACCATTCAAAGCTTCATTTAATTCTTCCAGATCTTCAAAGTTTACCAAAGCATAGATTTTATCATGCTTGAGAAATTGAATTATGAACACTGGAATTTTATTTGAAACAGAAGAATGATATTCCAACTTTTTAATGTCCAACATATCAACCCGATATGATGAAGCTTCTGTTGATTTGAGTTGAACTAAGACATTCTCATTTTCTCCGTCCTCTTTTTCTATATCCACCCAGCTCCGGAAAATGGAATAGGTCTTAATCCAAGCTTTTCAAGTGTTTTCTTTTCATTTTTGCTATAAAATTTCCCAGATCTTTTAGGCATTTACATCACCTCCAAATAGTCGGCAATATCAAACCATTCATCATTTATTTCATGTTCCCATAACCAAAGGATATCTTTTCCTTTAGAAAGAACGTATTTCTCGAGTTCTTTATCTCTTTCTTTTCTGTGTGGTAAATTATGCCAATAATCTCCATTGCATTCAACTACTAATTGATATTCTGGAAGATAGAAATCAACAATAAAATGTCCATGATTTATTGGTTTTTGCTGAATGTATTTTATTCCATATTTATCTAATTGTTCTTTTACTTTTAACTCTATTGAAGATGGATTTAAATAAATATGAATACTTGCATGTCCAGCATCCAACCAAGGTTTTAGTCGCTCAAGTTGTTCTTCTTTTGTCAAAGAATTCCATTGTTTTTTCCAACTCTTTGACATTTTTATTCTAGTATTTTTATTATTTTGATTTTTCTTTTGAGCAATTTTCATTTTTTCTTTTGTTTCTTCTGATTTTTTCTTTCCCTTCATTCCTTTAGAAATATTTTTCTTCCAATCTTTGTCGAGTTTATGAGAATGAGAATTAGAAACTTTTTCTCTGTATTCTTTATTTTCCCAGAGTCTTTTTACACCTTCAGAAGTTTTTCTTTTCATCTCTTCTGTTCTTTCGTAAACACCTTTCGGCATAATTGACCCCTTTCTTTTTCGTTCTTACTGTAGAACTTTCCAGATCTTTTCATTTATATCGAATCCTCCCGTTCTTGTCCTTATAACAAAGAACACCGAAAACTTTTGGATTGATATCGAACATTTCAGGATGAACAGATCCATATTTATCATGTAGCAGCGGAGGGATAAGATCACCTAAAGCTTCATGATAAACGAAGAACATCTCTCTGTAAGGCTGACCTTTTTCTATGATATCAATCATTTGACTGATAGACATAAAAATTGCCGGTTTAATTACCTGAAATTTTTTACCTTCAGGTTGAATTAAAAAAGCCTTGTACATTTTAACTTGCATTTAATCATTCCTTCCATTTGGAGGGGCAAGGTCCGGAGAGGCGGCAAGATGAATGACAATCAATTTAGTGGAGGAACTGACTACCATGGAGAAGACCAACTATGGCGGATAGTTGTGGTGGAGATCCCCTCCGGACCTTGTGATTATATTATATCATACTTCTCAGATTTGTACATACCTTTTTGAAACTTTTTTGAAAAATTTTTATTGTTCAAGAACCAACTTGAGAGGTGGAGTAGAAAAACCATAAAGGGCTATACAAGCTGAATCAGCAGCATCATCATTCAGAGATATAACTGCATTTGATCCACCTCTCCTGACCTGAAGTGATTCCTCAAACCCGAGTGAGATAACCTTACGAACGGAACCGAATTTTTGTGGATCCTTTACTCCTTCAATCGGTTCGAATACAGGTTTTGAAGTTCCAAGAATAGCTGTTTTCCAGCATCTTGTATCGACTGAATAAACCTTAATTCCATATCTGTAAGCTACATCAACTATTACAGCGATTAGAGCTCCTTGTGACTTAAGAAAGTCAGGTCTTACATCGTAACTTGCCGTATAAGTTCTGATCCTTTCAACAATAATCACTATATCTTTTTTGTCGAATTTCTTAAGACAAGATTGAATGACCTTTTCAGCATCTTCTCCAATCTTGATTCTTTTTAGTGATTTGTTCGTGAGTCCTTTGAAAGGTTCTGAAGTTACCTTTTTAAGTTTCCCATTCACAGCGATAGAAATTCCTGTCCTTGTGTATGACTGGTCAAATCCAATCACACATGGAACTTTTTTGAATGAATTTCTAGCTTTTTCCTGGTCCTTTTCTTTCCTCGGCACTTAACTTACGCCTCCCTTGCCCACAATTGAAACAAGCATCTCTCATGAAACACGTAGAAGCCATTTTGCAATCTGCATTCTTACATTTTCTTGGAGGAACTTCTCTGTTTTCGATGAATGCCTTTTTCATTTCCTGAATTTGTTTTAGACGATATACGTAAGGTTTAACTTTCTCTTTATCGTAATGCACGGGAACAACTCTGATTTCCTGGTCATCTTTACTATCAACAAGAACAAAACCTTTTTTATGAGGAATTCCTGTATATTTAGAAAGAGCCCAACAATAAAAATTGATTTGTTTTTCACCAGAAGGATGTCTTGTTGTCTTTCTAAAAGCAAAGGAACTTTGAGACTTAACATCACAAATATATTCTTCGCCGTACATGTTCAACAAAGCATCAATCGTAAAACTAAGATCGTATTCGGGAAGCCAAAGAGTCCTTTCAATTGCTACATCAATACCAGCCTTACGAAACAGTTTATACCATTTCTCGTGCATTGCATTTCCTTGAGCAAAGATCTTCAACTGTTTTACCGGAAGCTGCTGGCCTTGATTCTGCCTGAAGAACAAACTTAAAAGCTGTGCCCTATAACAAAACTGATCATCAGAAGCGATGATAGCTGAAGCATGTAAGCCATAACGATCAGAATCGCTTCTGTCCTCAATAAACAGTTTTTCAAGTCGATTCTTAATCATCACAGCTTCCATGCCATCATTAGTCACCACTTTAATATCGTCAGTTAGTTTAGACATTTAACAACACATCACTTTCTACTTCATTTCCAAAAACATCCCAACCACTAGACTTCTTTCTTGCAAATAATTCTATTTTTGATGACTTTGGAAACATTTCTTCAATTCTTTTTCTTACTTCTTCCGGTTTTTTAGAATGTTCTTGTCTTTCAGTTACGATCAATTCATGTGGTCTTTTATGAACAAATTTGCTCATTGAACCTTTAGTTCCCAAAAGACAAAGTTCTGTGCATTTTGATGTCCACGGTCCAGGTACCGTGACTTGTTTTCTATTTTGTGTTTTAATCCAAACAAATCCAATTGTTTTATATTTAAAGCCCCACGATTCGAGTATTTCAATTGCCTCTTTTAGATTAGCTTCACAGCACCATAAGAAACAAATACTATCTTTTTTAGAAATTTCACTTACATTCAGTTCTCTTATTTGTTTTATTGAAAGAGTTTCGTAATGTTCTTTTACATTTGAACCGATTGCTCCAACTTTTCCTTGAAAATCCCATGGAGGATCTGCGTATATTACTCTATACTTTTTCATACATTGAATTCTGCCTTTCTCTTCTTCATCAATTCATTCCTGATATCTTTCACATCATCGAAACTAACAAAACCTCGATCGAAAAAGAACGGAAGCTCTGCCTCTCCATAAGGATTAGAAACTTTCGATTTCTGGACCTTTGCCTTCATCACAATTCCGACCTTTTCCGTTGCTGCCGAAACAGCAGGATTCTTATTCGGAATATCTATCCAAGCCTTACGAGCAACTTTAATTCTAACAGAAGAATAGAACTTAATTGCCCTTCCTCCTGGAGTGTCATCTTTATCTGCGAACAACATTGCATTCATCTTATCTCTTACCTGATTTATAAGAATAAGAGAAGTTCCTGTTTCTTCACAGATGTGAACAATAGAAGGAAGTGTTTTAGAGAACAATCGAGCTGTTCCTCCCATTCTCATTTCGTTTTCAGAATCTTTTTCAACCTTTTCAACATCTTCACGAGGTTGGCATGCTGGAACTGAATCCAGGCAAATAATAGGAATTCCTAACTTAGCGAATTTAATGATGTCGTTGATAGCTTCTTCACCATATTGAGCACGGTGAACAATCATTTGACCTTTTCTAACTCCCATCGAAAGAGCTCTCGATTCATCATAAGTTCCTTCAATAGGAATATAAAGTCCAAGTTTATGTAAACTCATGAGCCAATAAGCCAATGAAGTTTTACCAGAACTTTCAGGACCAAAGATTTCAATGATTCTTCCTTTTGGAATTCCACCACCGACAATGTTATCTAAAGCTTCAATTCCTGTACTCCAACGAGGAATATCAAGATTTGTAGCTTTACCAATAACGAAAACTGAACCTTCTCCTGATTTCTTTTCGATTTCCTTACATAATTTTTTGATTCCTTCAATATCCATATTTAACTCCGATCTCTCGAAAGAATTGAGATATTGTATTTTTTAATCTGATCATACCATTTTTTCTGATTAAAACAAAGAGCAAAGTTATCTTCAAGTGCATCAATTACTCGAGTGGTAACAGAACGAGATTTACAACGATCAATGAAATCATCAATGTCCTTAAAATCTCCATTCTTCATTCGTTCCTCGTAAATTAACTGAGCTGCCTTTTCACCCACGTTTTTGATGGTTGTCATTCCCTTTTGAATAACTTTTTCTCCATCAATATCAATGAGTTTATAATTCACAGGACCGTTAACATGAGGAAGAAAAACCATTCCACCTTGTTTGATGTAAAGTGCTTCATCTCGGAACTTTTTATCTTCATTCCACTCATTTTTCAAAGTGATATACCAAAATTCATTTGGATAATGTGCTTTGAAATAACAAAGCTCTGCCGAAAGCATTGAATATGCCACAGCATGCCCTCGGTTGAAAGAATAACCAAGCATTGAATCGAATAATTCATTTGCCTGAGTTTTATCTAAACCATTCTTTACCGCGTTGGTAACAAACATCTTACGATACTTAATAGCTTCTTCCTCAGGAATGTGATTAGCATCATATTTAGCGATCTTATCAGCATCACTTGGATCATAGCCACCGATCTCACGAGCAATAGCCATTGCCTGCTCCTGATAAATTAGAGTACCGAAAGATTTCTTAGTGTATTTGTACCAAGGAGTATCAGTAGGAACTTCCTGCTTGTTACTTGCATATTGTTCATGCATCCCCAAAGTGAGAGGACCAGGACGATTAAGAGCTACTGAAGCAACAACATCTTCGAAACTATCGATTCCAATGAGCTTGATTAACTCAAGAGATCCACGAGTTTCAAACTGAAAAACACCTGTCGCGTCTTCATTGAATTGCTTAATTGTGTCAGGATCATTCAACATTTTATAACTGAATTTCTTTCCTGTAAGCTTTTCTAACTGTTTAGCTTGAGTAGCAGAACTAAGGCCGAGTATATCAAGCTTAAGAAGACCAAGGTATTCAATATCGTGGAGATCGAAGGACGTCCTCTGCTTACCTCCAATACGGCATAAACCAGCAGAGAAAGAGATATCATCAGAACAAAGAATAACAGAAGATGCATGAGTTCCAAAATATCTCACCTGCCCGTACATTTTAACAAAATGAATAATAATGTTATCGTAAAGTGCATTGAATCGTTTGTATCGAGAATCAGAAGTTAATCCATCAAGATCAATCGTATTTTCACTGTCCGTACAATACTGAGAAAGATATTTCTTAATGGATTCAATTTCCGATTTTTCCGAACAACCACAAATCTTAACCAGATCATTTACTAAGTTCTTCACGTTATAAAGACCATAAGTTAATGTTTGTGCCGCTTTTCCTTCATATGTATTGAGAATGTGATCAATCACTTCACCTCGTCTGTCCTGTCCGAAGTCCACATCAATGTCAGGGAACTTCTTTTTATCCTTTCTGAGGAAGCGATTGAAATCATTATCAAAAACAACAGGATCAACTAACGTAATTCCGAGAGCATAATTCGTAAGTGAATTACCTGCCGAACCACGACCAGGACCAACAGCAATATCATGTTTCTTCGCCCAGTTTACATATTCCTGAACTACCATGAAGTAGTCTTGGAATCCATGATACTTAATAACATCAAATTCAAACTTTAGCTTGTCCTGATATTTCTTATCAAATTTATCATGAGCTCGTAAGAATTTAATGCATTGTTTCTTCATCAATTGGAATGTTTCTTCAGGATCATCAGTATATTCAGGCATGTTTGGCTTAAAACTAAACCATTCACGAGAATCACCAATTTGTTCCAAGAACTTTTTCATTCCGTGATGAATCATCTTTTTTCTATCGGGATGGTATTTTTCAATATGTTCTTCAATTTCCTCAGTGGAAGGCATATATCTTTCAGCATACCCTTCACCAATCTTAGAACCTTTTATCTGATGGAGTTTTAAGTAAGTTGGGAAATCTTCCTTTCTAACAAAATGAGAATCAGAAGTGCAAATAACTTCCAATCCCATTTCATCAGCAAGATTCATGAGCTTTTTATTGATTTTAATCTGTAAGTTCTTTTTGCCGTGTCCTTCATCATAAAGCTCAAAAGGTTGAATCTCGATGAAGAATCTATCCTTACCGAAAATATCAATAAACTTCTCACAGATCTTTTTAGCTACATCGTCCTTGCCTGAAACAAAAGCCTGAGAAATAGGTCCTCCTATACACGCGGACGAGCATAATAACCCTTTATTATACTTACTTAAATGATTAAAAGAGATCTTGTTCTTATAATAGAAGTTTTCTTCCTGATTTCCAACAGAAATTAACTTATTGAGATTTTTCCAACCATCCATATTTGCTGCATACAAACACAAATGGAAGGATTTTTTGTCATGGTTAATTTTTGGTTGAAAGTAAACTTCACTTCCCAAAATGGGATTTATATCAAGTTCGGAACAAGCTTTGAAGTGCTTTACCAAGCCAGTGATATTTCCATGATTTGTAGATCCACATGCAGGATAATTAAGTTCTTTAGCTCGTTTAGCTACGTCTGTAGCTTTCCCAAATCCATCAAATAATGAAAACTGATCATGCCGATGTATATCGAAGTATGTCATTTGAATTTTCCTTTCCTGTTATTTATTATATCACACCTGGAATCAAATGTACATACCCTAAATTAAATTTTTTCACCTTCATAAATATGAAGTGAACCAAAGATACAATAAATTTTATCAATATTCACTTTGTAATCATCCAAAAGGATCTTAATGAAGAACAAATCTAAAGGAAACTTTTTAACATAATCACAAGAACGGAAATTTAGAATCATGAGTTTTTCATCCTCAAAGATCTGCATCCCATTCATGCAAAGCTTTTCATCAAAGCAATATGAAAACTGCCGACGTGTAAGAATTCCTGCAATCTTTTCATGTTTGTAGAAAGAAAAACATCTATAAACTCGATAGTAATCAGAACCAATGTATTCCGAACCAGGAATATCTGTAAAATCTTCCTTGCCGTAAATCACATGATTCATAACCGTTTCGAATCTACAAAAATCATTTCCATCCTGAGAATTCCAAGGATTCCGAGATTCAAAGAATCTTTTAGCAATATCCCTGATACAATCCGTCTGAATTTCAACAACACAGGGACAGAGTTCTTTGTAGAACTGCATTCCTTTATTGTGTTCTTTCCCATGAAATAAGATTGTTTTCTGCTTATTAACAAAATCATCCCAAGACTTAATTGTGATCGTGTTCATTTTTCTTTCCTTTCGTAGTACCAATAAGGAAGTTTAATTCCATATTTGTTGAAAATATCGAAGTAATAGATCTGAAGCTTTGTGAAGATAGATTTTTCATCAGTAGAATTTGTTCCATTCATCTCTTCACGTCTGCACTGGTAAATGAAATCCTTTTCATTCCAATCGAAGTTATCAACTTCAGGTTCAGGGAAGTAAAGGTTAGTTGCCTTACCAGTTCGTGCCATCTTCTGATAGAACGGAGAAGGATTTGCAAAGCTTACAAGATCAGCGACGTAATTTCCATAGAGGTTGCAAAGAATTCGAGTGAATTCGTAAGCCAAAATGTTATCGGTCTGAGGCTGAATCTGGACATCTTTTCTTTGATTGATAAAAGCAACCATGTTACCAAGATCAATCTTCATGTAATAGAATGTTTCAAGATTCCGAGTGAGAATCGATCTTGCATCCATGATAGAAATTTCCTTAGAATCAATCATATCACAGTAAAGCTGTTTTGATTCCTCAACGATCTTCTTGTAACGTTCATAGAACTCAGGAGAATTCTGAATTGATTCAGGAACCAAGCAATCCTTTTCAGACCACCATTTATCCCCAGAACAATCAGCGGAGAAAGAACAAAGTCTATGCCTAAGAATATGAGTTACTTCCTGAAGAGAAATTCCTCTGATTCTTAAAACAAAAGTAATTGTTTCACGAGCCGTGGGAAGGCAGAGTCCCTTGAACAATTCACTGATGTATTTATCCTTCGAAGCTTCATCAAGCTTTTGGCATGGATGTTCTGCCCAAGTTGCATCAACGAAGTAAGGAATCCATTCCTTAATCTCATTCAATGTTGGTCCCTTAACAAGATCAACGTGAATAGCTGTGAGATTATTTTCAAATCTCGTTTTCGGACGTTTTCCGAACTTAAGATCCATCGGAAGTTTAACCGGTTCCAAATTGTTATTCTTAGGCATAGCTTTATCCTTTCTTAAATCAAAAACTTAATATCCGACCAATGAATTGTGTAACGAGAGATAACTTCAATGAGCTTATCGATTCGATAATTTGCATTTTCAAGAATTGGAGAGAACTTCTTAACATTACCAAACATAACTTCCTGTTGTGCATATTGCTTAACAGAAAGAACATCTGCCAATTCAACAATCGCATCTACATAAGTGCAAAGTTTACAATCATCAATCGAGTCGATAAGATTTTTGAAATACCTTCTGTTGAATTTATCCTCGAATGCCATGCAATAATCTTCAAGATCTTTAGAAGCTTTCTTCACATTGTGAGGAATATCAGAAAGTTCAATCTCGTGAATGTCATGAATGAGTGCCTTTTCAACAATCAAATTTCTAAGTTCCGGTTTAATGTGAAGAACATCACAAAGTTCCATTGCATAAACCGCTACATAGAAGCTATGTTCTGCCACATTTTCATCGTGGATGTGAACTTCGTTGTTGTACCGAATCATGTTTGACATCCGCTGAAGTTTGTCCCTGTTTTCTTTTAGAAGAAACTCACTCATGTGCTACCTCTTCCTTATGATAAAAGTCGTTGTAATTGCATGCCTTACAGAAAGAAGTGTAATCCTTGAAAATACCAACACCAGATTCAGAAAGCATAATGTTGAACGGATTATTTCCAAGTGTTTCTGCGTAATAAACAATTGGAATGTTTTTACCGTAAGCATATCCGGCTTCCCAAATAGTTCCCATGTCCTTTCCATCAGTAATAGCAAGAACCATCTTGGAATTATCAATAGCTTCAACATTAGAATTGAATGTAGAAGTTACAGCTTCCTGAGAAGCAAGACTCCCAACAATTCCATGTTCACGAGGAGCATAAACGGAAAATCCATATCCTCTCAACGTCTTCTTAATAGTTTCTTCACGCTTAATCTGCTCGTCATTAAAGAACGGAGAAGCCAAATAGAAATCGTACTTCTTAGACGAATTTACAATATCTTTAGCAATGTCATAAAAACCATTTTCAGAAGTATTGCAAGTCATCTTGTTCTTAATGTAAGATTTATCAACCTCATATCTGAAATCTTTCTGCATCATCGCGATATTTTGAAAATATCCATTGTCAGGGAAATCTTCTTTGTAATCATCATCAACTGTTCTTTCTAACAAAACCAACTTTGTATTGAGATGGGAAAGAACTTCGTCGATGTATTTGATATGCTGGAAGTTTGTCCGATTATAACCTCGGTAATAGGTTGCATAAATCAGTTCGGATAAATGGAACCGATCGAGAACTACATCAATGTTTGCTTTATCTAAAGCAGTAATCATCGAAAGTGTTGCATCTAATCGATTAGCGATAGAACTACTATCCATTTCCATCAGATGATTGTGATCCTTAAAACTAACAAAACCAAAATTGTTTTCAAGAATCTCAGCTACTGTGGTTTTTCCAGTTCTTTCCAGACCTTCGAGAATAACAATCATTTTTGTTCCTCATCTTTCTCGGGGGATTTAAACCTCCGTTTATTTTCATTGATCTTTCGATCAATAGCATTTAGAATTTGCCAAGGAGTAATATCTGAGTAAATACACACATTCAACAAAAAGATAAAACAATCAGCAATTTCATCTAACTTTTCATGGAAATTATAATGCTTATTTCTTTTGTTCTTTTTCCAACGTTTATCTGCCTGTGAAACCTCCCCGACCTCAGTTACGAGGCCGAGAAGGTGGTGTGCCATTTCATTGGGATCATCCTTTGGAATATCGATGTTTCCAAGTAACTTTTGAAATTCAACTTGATCTTGATAGAGAGAAGTGAGAGTCGGAGGAAAATCACTCATCGTCATCATCTTCATCCTCATCATCGAGGTTTTCAAGAAGTTCAGCCAGATCATCCTCTTCGTAGTTGTCAAACAACTCATCAAGAACTTCTTCTTCATCATCAAAGGCCTTGAATTCCTTCTTTGACATGCCGATCTCTAAACAAATGGACTTGAGTTCGTCCATGTCAAGCTTTTCGAACTTTTCACGGAGTGTAGGTTCCTTCTTTTTCTTCTTGGACTTCTTCTTGGGAACCTCATCTTCATCCTCATCGGAATCCTTTTCGTCATCCAGAGGATATGCCTTGTAAAGGAGTTCCAGGACTTGCTTTTCCTTAAAAGGCTTTGCCTTGTCGTTACGGAAACGAGATTTATCAAGAGCCGTAACAACAAAAGAACTTCCTGTTCCCTTTCCAACCTTCTTGATCTTAATATCTCGATCCTTAACAGAACCGAATTCCTCATAAACCTCAATCAGGCCAGGGATGGGTGAAACGCCAGAAGCTTTAAACATAAGCAACTTAACCGAGTTAGAATCGTAATCCCACACCGACCAGATGTAGTTCTCCTGAATAGCAATGCCATCGGAGCAGTAAGGACAATCCTCATGGTTTTCCATGTCCCGGCAAGGAGCAAAAAGCTTAGCCTCAAAGTCATTGTGCATTTCAACTCGGATTCCTTCATCGAGTTCCTGGAGGAATCTAACACGGTGGTTAGAATCAGCAGGGAAGTAAAGGATCTCCTTCTTGGAGCTGCCAGACTTCTTAACAGCTTCCTTCATTTCAGCAATAAGATTTTTTGCCATTATTTATATCCTCCATTTCAAAGGGAACGTATCCCTTAAGTTTATTAACATTATAACACAAAAGTGAAAGTTTGTAAATAGGAAAATTAAATTTTTCTTTTAGGTTCCTGAAGCTGTTCTATCTTAATCTTTGCGGGATCTGCTTTAAACAGAATATCGAGTGCTTTCTTAACGTATTTCGTTAATTTGTTTAGTGTGACATCTGATTCAGTGGCACAGACAAAAGTCACTTTATAGAACTTTCTGTGGTCCATTTTATTTTCCTCCGAATTGTTTGATCTGCTTTAGAATTAGTTTGGAATTCTCTTCGTTGAGATCTCCCATATCTTTCATTGTTTTTGGGTAACGAATTCTTTTAACAGAAATGTGATTAACTGAACAAATTCGTTTGAGATATTTGTAGCCTTTTCGTCCACATTCGTCGTTATCTAAAGCACAAATTATAGTTTTTACTCCACAACGTTTTAGTTTTTCAAATTGTTCCGAAGTCAACTTCCAACCAAGAACAGCTGCTACGTACTTAATTCCATATTGCTTAGCTTTTAGCATATCGAGGAACCCTTCAACAAGAATAACTGTGGAGTTTTTGTAGTCACCAGGAAGTGTGATTCTTCTTCTGAATTCCTTGTTATACATATATTTTCTTTGGTCTTCCACTGTAGGATCATCGGTCCGCATAACGTACCCTCTGAATATTCCATTGTCATACATGGGAAACACAATAGGGTAGTTTTTGTTGTATGTGAATTTAGCTCCGAATTTCTTAAGTGTAGAAGTTGTGAATCCTCTGTGCTTCATATAACGAAGAATTGGAATAGCTTCTTCAGGGAGTTTATACCAGTTAGTTTCTGGTAAATTAAAGTAGAAATCTTTAGCTAACTTAATTCCTTCCCTATACTTAGTTTTACTATCAACAAAGGAGTGAGTATAGAGTAAGTTAGTATACGTATATACGTCCCTACCCCCTATATCCCCCTTCCCCTCTTTTACGAAGGAATGAAGCTTTTTATAAATTTCTATGGGGGAAAGGTTGTAGGTTAGAACCTTTGGTTGCTTACAGCGCAAAAAAGTCCCGGCGATTCAAATAT
>OGXH01001953.1_pt1 | contig 14758 bp, 14 predicted proteins | sample 1576241 | NCBI WGS metagenome assembly OGXH01 (sample SAMEA3541529, study PRJEB24748) | human gut metagenome | biome: human gut; feature: human-associated habitat; material: faeces | place: China | collected 2012
CAGGCGCTCCAAGCGGCGCAGGAACTCGGCACTCTCCACCGTATCGGTGTACTGTCAGAAAATGTCACCTCATCAACTCCGGATTCCTTCAATGCTGTATAACCACTTTCCGTAATATCGCAGGATTTTAATTCGAAATTATTTATCACTGCTGATTCAACCGGAGAACTTCCATCTACACGAAGCTCTGTGATTCCCCCAGGTACAAGATGTTCCCATGTCCTGTTGTCCTCAGTGACTTTAAATGTGTAAACTTTCTCCGCAGAGAAGCCTTCATCTCCCTCTGTCTGATAATAAACAGCCATTTCTGTTTCATCAGGTGCGTCTACTGTCAGTGAAAGTCCATACAACTTGTCGTTGTCTGCAAAACAGGACGCCACGCCTGGAAATACAACATTTGGATCTGCGCCGAGATTGCTCACGGTAATGCCTTCTGATCCTTTCTCCATCGTACAGTCAGTCGCTGTATCCGCATAATCCAGCAGCGACAGGTCTGTTTGCTCCGGAAGGTCCGCCTTCTGATAAGAAGGCGTCTCCTCTGCATCCGTATAATAATTGATGTCATTCTTTGGCAATTTCTTAAACACCTCTGCGGACTTCTGCATCATCTGAATAGCATTCTCCAAATCTCCTACACGTTCGTATAAATGCGCTTTTTCCTTATAGGTCATTGCTGTTATTTGGCTGACCTTTCCATATTTCTGTTCTGCATATTTCAGCATATTATCGTATAGGTGCTGTGCATTGTCTACTTGTCCTGCATCTATATAATCAGAGATTAGAGTGAACATCATTTCCTCTTTCATTGTAGGATTGGAATATTGCCGAGCGACTGAATCTGGCTGCGCTTTCTTTACAAAGTTTTTCAGCACACTATCGCCGCCTACTGTTCCAATGTTAAAATTCAGAACGACATCATTCAGCATTTCATCATAGGTCGGTTCTGGTCGGGAATCTCCACACGACACAATCAGTAGGGTAAGTAAAGGTATTAAGTAGTTTTTCATATTATTATCGCGTGGATAGTCTGACCAACTTTTTCAAAAGGTCAGACTGCATCCGGCGGATCTCCTCCAGGGGCACGCCCAGTTTCCGCAGCAGCTTGATCTGCTTGAGCTGTTCCACCTCTCCAGGGCCGTACTCCCGATAGCCGTTCTCGCTGTTGCGCCGGGGGGCAATGAGGCCCTTCTCCTCGTAAAAGCGGATATTCTTTTTGGTGACGCCCACCTGGGCCTCTACCTCATTGATCTTCACGCTCTGATCCTCCCGTCCCGTTTTCTGTGGCTAGGATACACCTTCCACCAGGGGGAAGGTCAAGGGCATTTTGAAAAAATCCACTCTTCCAGCAGGGGGAGGGCCTGAAAAGGTTCCGGACTCTCTTTGTGCCGGAGGGTTCGCCCTGTGCAGGACCAAACGGGCGCGCCTGATCGCTCGGCTTCTAATTTCTGCGGTGGTGACCCGGCGGGCGGGCCGGTGTCCCACCCCTACGGCATACAAAGAAAGTCCTTCTAACGAAATAACGGGAGGGGCAAGCCCCTCCCCTACGGATGGATGGGGAAATATTCCGCGGCGGAGAACAGGCGGGCGGGCCGGTGTCCGCCCCCTGCAATATTTCATTTTCCTCTTGACAGAGACATCTGTTATCCCTATAATACGAAGTATCCTTCACACGAAGGATACTTCACTTTTCGATCGGGAGGGGATCCATCCATGCAAAACCGCGTCCGGGAGCTGCGCACCGCCGCCGGCCTGACCCAGCAGCAGCTGGCGGAGCAGGTCCGCGTCTCCTCCCGCACCATCATCTCACTGGAAAAGGGGCAGTACAATCCCTCCCTGCTGCTGGCCTACCGCATCGCCGTGCTGTTCGGCGTCACGGTGGAGGAACTATACTGCCTGGAAGAAAATCTGCGTCTGGAGGAAGAAAAATATGAAAATCTATCATAAGAAAAACTTTTCGGAAGACATCCTGCTGACCGGCCTGGGTTTGCTTCTTCTGGTGACCATGCTTCTGAGACAGTGCTTCCGCCCGAAATCGGTCCTGATATGTACTGCGGCCCTGCTGTTGGGCCTGGGCCTTCTGTTCCGCAGCCTGTCCAGGCAGTGCGCCCGGGCGGACCGTCTGGAGGAGCTGGACGAGCGGAACCTCCTCATCCAGCTGCGCAGCAAAGGTCTGGCCTTCTCCATCGTGCAGAACGCCCTGCTGGTCCTCTGTCTGCTCAGTGCGGCAGGCGGGGTGCTGCGTTCCAGTGACCGGGAGGCCCAGCTGGTATTCGGCGGGATGCTGGTCCTGTCCGGGCTGCTCTGGTTCCTCTCATTTTTAGTGGAACTGCTCTGTGGGATCTACTATGAGCGGCGGCTCTGACACCCCTTTTCCAAAAACATCACAAACCCCCAAGGAGGTCTTACCATGACACGCACCAAGCAACAGGAGCTGGAACAGGCCCAGAACCTGCACCTGATTCGGGACGAACGGGATCTTGAACTGGAGAACAGGGCCCGGAGCCGGGCCCACGCCGGACTTCAGCTGGGCTGCCTGCTGCTGGCAGCGCTCTGCTATCTCCAGGGAGATCCCGCCTGGACCGTCCTTCTGGCCCTCCCGCTGTTAGGATGCTCCATCCAGTGCTTCTGCCGCTATGTCGGGGACCGAGAGCCCCTCTTTCTGGCGGGCGGCTTTCTCTCCGGCCTCCTGGCCCTGTTTCTGGGCGGCCCCTTTTTGGTCCGGCTTCTGGGAGAAAGCCCCCTCTCCCCGGGCCGCCTGGCCTGCTTTGTCCTTCTGGCCGCTCTGCTCACCGCCCTGGCCGGACTGCTGTTCGTCCTGATGGTGCTGTCCGCCTTCTGGCTGAAAGCTAAGCTCCACAGGATGGACGGGGACCGGTGGGAGGACTATTTTCAGTCCGTCTCCACCCTGCGGCTGCTGCTCTGTCTGGGGGGCGCCAGTCTGCTTTCCCTTCTTCTCACCGCCTGGGCCAGCGTTCCCCTGTTCTCGGTGCTGGGCTTCCCCGCCCCGGAGCGGCTGGCTGTGGTGTACCTCGCCGCGGGGGCGGTAAAGATGTTCCACAAGCTGAGCCGGGGGCGGGAGGAAGTGCTCCGCCAGCTCATCCGCCTCAAGCCGGGGCGCTGACTGCCTCCTCAAAAGCGGCGGCGGATAATATTTTCGGAGATCTCCCCCAGCGCCTGGGCCGCCTCCATGTCGAAGCGCTGGCTCCGGGCCAGGTCCGCCAGGGAGACGATCCCCACCAGCCGCCCGTCCTCCACCACCGGCAGACGGCGAACCTGCTGGACCGACATCAGCCGGGTCGCCTCCCGGCAGTCATCCCGGGGGGAGACTGCCGTGCAGCCCCGGGTCATAATGTCCCGCACCAGTGTCTGGGCCGGGTCCTCCTCCGCCGCCACACACCGCAGCACAATATCCCGGTCTGTGACCATTCCCCGCAGCCGCCGGTCCGCCCCGCAAACCGGCAGGGCCCCCACGTTGTGCCGGCTGATGAGCCGGGCGGCCAGAGCCGCGGAGGCGGTAGGTTCGATGGTGACCACGCTGGGATTCATCAATTCCTTCACTTCCATACAGATCGTCCTTTCTGTTGCCGGATCTGTCCTTCAGCATGCCCTCACATCTTCCTTTTTATTCCTTTTTCAGAGGGATAGCAGGCACCTTGACCAATTTTTATTCTTGCCTTTCTTCTTTTGAGTTGCTTTTTAAACGAAAGAAAGGTATACTGAAGGTGTTTCTATTACGGCCGGCGGCCTCCGCCGGACAAAGGAGAATGTTATTTTGAGTCAAAATTCCAAGAAAAAGCTGCACATACCGACCAGCAAGGCGGGGAAGATCCTGACCAACCTGCTGGTCACTCTGGCTGTGGGAGGGGCCTACTTCTACGTCTCCCTCCCCGCTCTCAACCTCCAGTCCAACGATTTTTACAGCTTCATGATCCTGCTGTGCGTGGTCTATGTGGTCTCGGCCCTGATCACCTCCGGCTTCAAGGGGCAGAAGGAAGCCGTCTCGGCCAAGGAACAGGTCCGGGAGTACTTCCGCTTCATCAAGCAGCAGTGCCTGCCGGTGGGCGTGCTCCTGCTGCTCCTGATGGCTGTCGCCCTGGTGGGCCAGGTGATCTCCATGCCCATCTTCCGGGCCGGAGCCTACCGGGATCTGCTGGCGGTGGAGGACGGGGAGTTCGCCCAGGACATCGGCCAGATCTCCTTCAGTGAGATCCCCACCCTGGACCGGAACAGCGCCGACTACCTGGGCGACCGCCAGATGGGTACCCTCAGCGACATGGTCAGCCAGTTTGAGTACTCCTATGACTCCACCCAGATCAACTACCAGGGCCGCCCGGTCCGGGTCGCCCCCATCGCCTATGCCGACCTGGTCAAGTGGTTCACCAACCGGGGCAGCGGCCTGCCCGCCTATGTGATCGTGGACATGGTCACCCAGGAGGCCAAGGTGGTCCGCCTGCCCGAGGAGGAAGGGATGAAGTACTCCTTCTCTGAGCCTCTTAACCGCAATATCATGCGCCACCTGCGCTTCCAGTACCCCACCTTCATGCTCTCCACCCCCCAGTTTGAGATCGATGAGGAGGGCCAGCCCTGGTGGATCGCCCCCCGGATCATCAAGACCATCGGCCTGTTCGGCGGCACCAACATCAAGGGCGCTGTACTGTGCAACGCCATCACCGGCGAGAGCCAGTACTATGAGGAGGTACCCGCCTGGGTGGATAATGTGTACACCCCGGATCTGATCATGGAGCAGTACGACTACCACGGCACCCTCATCAACGGCTTCATCAACTCCGTGCTGGGCCAGCGGGACGTGACCGTCACCACCCAGGGCTACAATTATATCGCCCTGAATGACGATGTGTATATGTACACCGGCGTCACCTCCGCCAATGCCGACCAGTCCAACCTGGGCTTCCTGCTGTCCAACCAGCGCACCAAGGAGACCCGGTTCTACAACGCCCCCGGCGCCACCGAGCGGGCCGCCCAAGCCTCCGCGGAAGGCGTGGTCCAGGATCTGGGGTACACCGCCACCTTCCCCATCCTGCTGAACATCGCCAATGAGCCCACCTATTTCATCCCCCTCAAGGACGCCGCCAATCTGGTCAAGAGCTACGCCATGGTCAACGTGGCCCGGTATGACATTGTGGCCACCGGCAGCTCCGTCACCCAGTGCGAGCAGGAATATATTCGGATGCTGTCCGACAAGGGGGTCACCCAGCCCGAGGAGCTGCCCCAGACCACGGCCTCCGGCTCCGTGGCCGAGATCCGCTCCGCCGTGCTGGAGGGCAACACCTATTATTTCATCCGGCTGGAACAGGAGAGCGTCTTCTACGCCCTCTCCGCCGCCCAGAACCCCCTGGCGGTGATCCTGAACCCTGGCGACCGGGTGACCATCACCCATGCCGCCTCCGACACCCCCGCCTCCATCCTGGACGGCTACACCCTGACGGTGGACGGCAAAGCCCAGTCCCAGGCCTCGCTCCCCACTCCCCAGGAGGAGGAGCCAGCTCCTGAGAGTGAGACCGCACCCGCGGCGTGAACCCAAAGCGTTTCTGACTTCCGCCTCCGGGCCGGCGTTCTGTCGGCCCGGAATTTTATGCGCAGACCCTCAGAAAAGCAGATACTCTCCTCTCACCCGTGTCGCTTTTGCGCAGTTTTAAGAATTCCTTTAAAGTTTTTTCATTCCCTTTCCACAGAAAATATGCTATACTGGCAGAAAGCCGGACGGATCTGACCGTCCAACCACTGGAAAAAGGCGGGATCATTTTGGAGCTTACATTTGACGCGCTGGTCGTGGGCGCCGGATATGCCGGCGCGGTCTGCGCCCGGCAGCTGGCCGAGGGCGGAAAGCGGGTGCTGGTCCTGGAGCGCCGGGACCACATCGGCGGCAACGCCTACGACCGCCTGGACGGGGCCGGGGTGCTGATCCACCAGTATGGCCCTCACATCTTCCACACCAACAACAAGCGGGTCTTTGACTGGCTCTCCCGGTTCACGGTCTGGCGGGACTATCAGCACCGGGTCCTGGCCAATCTCCCGGACGGACAGGGCGGGCGGCAGACCTACCCCGTCCCCTTCAACCTCACCTCGCTGGAGACCGCCTTCGGCCCGGCGGAGGGCGCGCGTCTGGGGGAAAAGCTCATCGCCGCCTACGGGGCGGAAAAAAAGGTGACCATCCTGGAGCTGCGGCAGGCCCGGGATGCGACAAGCAGCATAGAAGCAGTAACAACCGAGAATACGCCTAATCCCATGCCGGTAGCAAGCTGCACTATAAATGTAATGACAATTGGCAGTAGAAGTATTGCGGCAATCACAACTCCTGCCTTGTATGCTGCATTACGCTCTATTTTTGCATGTCTTTCGAGTATTCCCTTCGATTCCTTTGCAAGTACTTCATCAACGTTATTTTCTTTTAATTCATTATACATTTTCTGGCAGTCATTACAGCCTGGCAGATGCTTTTCAACAAATCTGCGGCTCTCTTCGCTGCATGCATTGTCATAATAAAGTGGCAGTAAATCCTGCACGATATCACATTCTTTATTACTCATATCTAATCAACCCTTTCTTTTATTTTCAATCTGGCCCTATGATAAGTTACTCTGGCCCAGTTCTCAGTTTTTCCAAATACCATTCCAATCTGTGCAAATGTGAGTTCTCCAAAAACTCTCAACTGAAATACCTCTTTATACGGCTCCGGTAGTTCATGAAGAACCATATGAATCTGCAAAGCAGAATCTGTATCCGAAACTTTATCTTCCAGATCAGCCGTCTGCTGCGGTAAAGTCTCATCAAGCTCAGAAAACTTCTTATTTTTCCTGCATTCATCAATTGCGAGATTCTTAGCAATACTGCAAAGCCATGTGAGCTCACCCGCCTTGCCCTCATACGGGCGTTTGGCAGTCATAGCTTTGTAAAAAGTATTTTGTGTGATTTCTTCAGCAAGAGACTGATTCTTTACTATAGTAAACACATAAGAATACACCTGCATATAATAGGAATTGTACAATTTCTCGTAATTCAGAACTGGTCACCTCCCTCCGTCTTACATAGGTTAGACGCACGAAATGGATTTTCGTTACAACATTTTCAGAATATTTTATAGAATTTTTTAAAATGTGTCAAAAAATGTATGCCAAAGGTACAGGCAGATGTGTTATTATACATATTGAATTTTATTCAGGAGAATTAATTATGATTAGAAAAGAACAACTGCGTCTATACGCAATCACAGATACAAGCTGGCTTAACGGAGCCAGTCTCATTGATGTTGTTGAAAATGTATTAAAAAATGGAGCAACATTTTTACAATTAAGAGAAAAAAATGCATCGCATGATGAAATTGTTGCAAAAGCAAAAGCAATTAAGCCAATTGCACGAAAATATGGAGTACCATTTGTTATTGATGATGATGTGCAGGCGGCACTTGAAGCTGACGCTGACGGAGTACATATCGGACAGAGTGACACTGACTATATGACTGCAAGAAGTATTCTTGGAGATAATAAGATTATCGGCATGACCGCCAAGACAGTTGAACAGGCTAAAGAAGCGGAAAGACTTGGTGCAGATTATATCGGAACCGGTGCTGTATTTGGTTCAAGTACCAAAAAGGATGCTGTATACATGCCTCGTGAGCGACTGATTGAGGTTGCAGGTTCAGTTAATATCCCTGTCGTTGCAATCGGCGGTATTGATTACGACAACTGCGGTGAGCTTGCAGGCACTGGTGTTGACGGGATTGCTGTTGTTTCAGCTATATTTGCCGCTGATGATCCTGGACTTGCTACGAAAGAGCTTTACTTAAAGACTGGCCGTGTATTTAATTATCACAGGGATTTCATATTTGACATGGACGGAACTATTCTTGATTCTATGCCTTACTGGAGAAATGTTTCCAAGGAATACGCCATGCAGTATGTTGATAAGTTACCTGATGACTTTGACGAGCGTACTTATGTAATGGACCTTGATGAATGTTCTGCTTATTTCCGTGATGAATTAGGCATAAACACTGATGCAGCAACTATGCGACAGACTGCTGTGGATATTATGACAAGACACTACAGCACAGATATTCCGGCTAAAGACGGAATGCTTGAATTAATCAGACGTGAGCATGAAGCCGGTTCTTGCATGTGCATATTTACAAGCTCTGACAGAGGCTGCGTTGACGCTGCACTTAACCGGCTTGGAATAGCTGACTGTTTTAACAACATTTTTACAGTATATGACATTCCGTATAATAAAAAGAATCCGGAAAGCTACAAGCTTATCGCTGAAAAAATGCATTTTAAACCGGAAGATACATGGGTATATGAAGATGTTCTTCACGGCATTGAATCTGCAAGACAAGGTGGATTTAAGATATGTGCTGTATATGATGAGGATTCTAAGAAGCATTGGAACGAAATCTGCGCACTTGCAGATGAAATAAGAGATATAAGAAATGATTGAGGATTAGTAATGAAGAAAAAAGTTGTTGTCGGCATGTCAGGGGGCGTTGATTCCTCTGTTGCCGCTTATCTATTAAAGGAACAGGGCTATGATGTAATAGGTGTGACTATGCAGATATGGCAGGATGATGCAACAGAAGCCGCTGAGAACGGCTGCTGCGGTATCAGTGCTGTTGATGATGCAAGACGTGTTGCAGGTCAGCTTGATATCCCATATTATGTAATGAATTTTAAGAATGAGTTCAAATGTAATGTAATCGACTATTTTGTTGACGAATATAAAAAAGGCCGTACACCTAATCCATGTATCGCCTGCAACCGTTATGTAAAGTGGGAATCTCTTCTTAAGAGAAGTCTTGAAATAGGGGCAGATTACATTGCAACAGGACACTATGCAAGAATCCACCAGCTTCCTAATGGCAGATACACTATATGCAATTCAGTAACTGCCAGGAAAGACCAGACTTACGCACTTTATAATCTTACACAGGAACAGTTATCACACACACTTCTTCCTATTGGTGATTATACTAAGGATCAGGTCCGTGAAATTGCATCTAAGATTGGTATTACGGTTGCCAAGAAGCCTGACAGTATGGAAATATGCTTTATTCCTGATAATGACTATGCAGGATTTATAACGCGCGAAACAGGCTATACTTCTGTTCCCGGTAATTTCATTGACGTCAATGGCAATGTAATCGGAAAACATCAGGGTATAATACACTACACTGTCGGTCAGAGAAAGGGTCTTGGACTTGCTCTTGGAAAACCGGCATTTGTTGTTGCTATACGACCTGAAACCAACGAGGTTGTAATCGGTGATAATTCAGATGTGTTCTCACCTAAGCTTTACGCCAACAACCTTAATTTCATGTCAATACCTTCACTTGAGGGTGAAATGCGTGCTAAAGGCAAAATCCGTTACAGCCATGAAGGTTCTATGTGTACCATAAGAATGTTTGATGAGAATACTCTTGAATGTACATTTGACGAGCCTGTTCGTGCCATAACACCAGGTCAGGCACTTGTATTATATGACGGAGACAATGTACTTGGAGGCGGAACTATTATTTAATTAATAAGGACAATATTATGGATAAACTTATATATATGGATAACGCAGCAACTACATCAACCTCACCAGAGGTTATCTCTGCAATGCTTCCATTTTTTACTGAATATTACGGCAATCCTTCTTCTGTATATAATTTTGCCCAGAAAAGCAGGATGGCAATTGAAGAGGCAAGGGAAATTATAGCTGACAGTATTGGCGCTGCTAAAAGCAATGAAATATATTTTACAGGCGGTGGAAGTGAGTCCGATAACTGGGCTTTAAAGTCTACTGCATTCGGTCTTAGAGATAAAGGAAACCACATAATAACAACTAAGATAGAGCATCATGCAATTCTTAATACATGTGCATATCTTGAAAAGAACGGATTCGAGATAACTTACCTTGATGTTGACAGCGAAGGATTTGTTTCATTAGAAGATGTCGAGAATGCAATCACTGACAAAACAATTCTTATAAGTGTTATGTTTGCCAATAATGAAATCGGAACAATTGAGCCTGTCCGAGAAATAGGTGAGATTGCACATAAGCATGGCATTCTTTTTCACACTGATGCAGTTCAGGCTATGTGTCATGTCCCAATTAATGTCACAGAGATGAATATTGACCTGTTAAGTGCAAGCGCACACAAGTTCCACGGTCCTAAAGGCGTCGGTTTCATGTACATGAAGAATACCGCTAAGTTAGAGCCTTTCATCCATGGCGGGGCACAGGAGCGTGCAAGACGCGCTGGAACAAGCAATGTTCCAGGCATTGTCGGCATGGGGCAGGCTGTAAAGCTTGCCTTAGGTACACTTGATAAAGATACACGTACAATTATTAATATGCGTAATTATATTGTTGACAGGATTCTTGGTGAGATTCCTGACGTTACTTTTGATGGACCTTGTATTGATGCTAATGCCGATGTCAATGCTGTTTCGGTAGGTTTGCCCATGTGCAGCCTGAAGCGTCTTCCGTCTAATATGCATTTCTGCTTTAAAGATGTTTCGGGTGATTCTTTACTTATTATGCTTGATATGAACGGTATATGTGCATCCAGCGGTTCAGCATGTGCTGCAGGCTCAATCGACCCTTCACATGTGCTTCTTGCTATCGGACGAAGCAAAGGTGAAACTAAAGGTGCTTTAAGATTAAGCATAGATAAGGATTTAACCAAGGAAGATGCTGACTATGCAATAGATGCATTAAAAGCTGCTGTTGCGAGGCTTCGTAGATAAAACCAAACATTATATCCGTAAATCCATATAATATGGTCTTATATCCAGCAATTTTCATTAAAACAAAGTGAGTTTTTCTATAAATTCATAAATATTATAAGTTTTATAGGTATATTCTATCAATTTTACTATATAAAAAGTCTTTAATGATACCAATATACCTATAAACAATCTGCTTATTTACAACATATAGGCTTACGCAATAACTATCTATATAGGCATCAGATTTTTTGACCTATAAGACAATTAAATATACGACTATGTATAGGTATCATGTTGTATAGTATAATTCTATATCATGAATCATCTGTAATGAATATCCTTCAGACTCCCCAATTAAACGACAAAAACAATATAATCTTTAAAATATTTTCAAAAAACATCATATAAACATATTGACATAGTAGGGATAAGGGTTTATATTATCATCAACATCAAGAAAGCAATACATTTTTGAAATAAATTAAAAAGGATGGTAATTAATTATGGCAAAGAAATCTTACTCTGAAAGAAATTTAAAGTTTGAAACATTACAGCTTCATGTAGGACAGGAACAGCCTGATCCGGTAACAGATGCTAGAGCAGTACCTATTTACCTTACATCATCATATGTATTCCATAACAGCCAGCATGCTGCTGACAGATTTGGTCTTAAGGATGCAGGTAACATCTACGGACGTCTTACTAATCCAACAGAGGATGTATTTGAAAAAAGAATCGCAGCACTTGAAGGTGGTGTAGCAGCACTTGCTGTTGGTTCTGGTGCAGCAGCATTAGCATATGCTTTCCAGGCACTTGCTCATGCAGGAGATCACATCGTAGCAGCTAAGAATATCTACGGCGGAACATATAACCTTCTTGCACATACACTTCCAGATTACGGAATTGAAGCTACATTTGTAGATCCTTTTGATTATGACGCTATTGAAGCAGCTATCAAGCCTAATACTAAGGCTGTTCAGATTGAGACACTTGGAAATCCTAATTCAGAAGTTGTTGATATCGAAAGAATTGCTAAGATTGCACATGCACATAACATTCCACTTGTTGTTGATAACACATTTGCAACACCTTACCTTGTAAGACCTATTGAATATGGTGCAGATATCGTTATCCATTCAGCTACTAAGTTCATCGGTGGACATGGCACAACACTTGGCGGTGTAATCGTTGATAGTGGTAAATTTGACTGGGTAGGGGCTGCTGATAAGTTCCCATGGCTTGTTGAACCAAATGTATCATACCACGGTGTAAGCTTTGCAAAGGATACAGCACCTGCTGCATTCGTTACATATATCAGAGCTATTCTCCTTCGTGATACAGGAGCTACAATTTCTCCAGTTCATTCATTCATCTTCCTTCAGGGACTTGAAACATTATCACTCAGAGTTGAGAGACATGTAGAGAACGCATTAAAGGTTGTTCAGTACTTAAAGAATCAGCCATTAGTTGAGAAGGTAAACCACCCCTCAATCTCTACTAACGAAGAACAGCAGGCTCTTTATAAGAAGTACTTCCCTAACGGTGGTGGTTCAATCTTTACATTTGAAATCAAGGGTGGGGCTGCTGAAGCACAGAAGTTCATTGATAACCTTGAGTTATTCTCACTTCTTGCTAATGTTGCCGATGTTAAGTCATTAGCAATACACCCTGCAAGCACAACTCATTCAGAGTGCAACGAAGCTGAGCTTCTTGATCAGGGAATCAAGCCTAACACAATCAGACTTTCAATTGGTACAGAGAATATCGATGATATCATTGAAGATCTTGACGAAGCATTCAAGGCTTTACAGTAATCTGCTATATTTCCTTTTAGGTATAATATATTTACATCAGGAGATGACTGTCCGTATTTTTCGGGCAGTCATTTTCTTTTAATAATAATCTTACTGACACACACCTGATTTTTTTCAACAAAATCCGACACATTCTTTACATATCAGACTAATGCTGATAAAATATATATAATTAATAAATCGTGAGTGTTTAGGAGGAAATGTAATGTTTTGTCAATTATTTGGTAAATTTCTTATTGAAAAAGAGATTATAGACAGGGATAAATACAAGTCTATAATGGAAAGGCTTGCTGAATCAAGAGCAAAACTTGGTGTAATTGCTGTAGCTGATGGTATTATTACTGAGAAACAGGCGAATGAAATTAATCATTTACAGACAACAAAGGATGCAAGATTTGGTGAAATCGCTGTTGGAGAGGGTTATATGACTGAAGAACAGTTAGATGCTCTCCTTAAAAAGCAGGGAAGTGCCTATGCAATATTCCTTTCTGTTCTTTCAGAAGCAGCAGATATATCGGTATCGAAGGTTGATGAGCTTCTTAAGGAATTCCAGAAGGAGCATGGTTTTACTGATGAGGATATGGATGGTCTTAAGAATGATGATTTAGAACAGATTGTTCCAATATTTGCCTTTTCATCAAAGTCATATGTAACTGATATATGCAGGCTTGCACTTGCTAATATTGAAAGATTTGTAACATCTGATTTCTATATAGACAGAATTAAGCATATTTCACAGCTTGAATACAGATGTCTTGCAGGTCAGAAATTAGAAGGTGACATTGATATTATTGTTGGTTTTGCAAGTGTTGGTGAACAGACAGCTATAGTTGATATAGCTAATGGATTCTCTCATAGTAATATATCTAATCTTGGAATAGAAGTATATGATGCTATAGGTGAATTTACTAACTGTATAAGCGGATTGTTTGCAACAGCAATTTCTAAGAAGGGCAGCATGTTAGAGATTACTCCACAGTTTGCTTATGAAAATCAGTTTGCCAAAGGAGATGCTTATGTACTTCCTATTCATATACATGACAGTGAAGTTCTGCTTTTCATATCTGCCTCTGATGAAACCAAAGCTGGAGATATGCCTGTTGTAAGAAAGATTATGGCAAAAGCAGGTGGAGAAGTTACATTAGACAGCAAAGGAACAGTAGTTATCGTTGATGATTCCGGAATGTCAAGAAAGATTCTGCGTGATATTCTTGAAGAAGCCGGTTACGCTGTATTAGCTGAAGCAACTGACGGATTAGAGGGTGTACTTGCTTATAAGACATATTACCCTGATATAATTACACTTGATATTACAATGCCTAACATGGACGGAACAGAAGCTCTTAAAGAAATTAAAGCTTATGACTCTAATGCCAAAGTAATTATGATAACTGCTGCAGGACAGCAGCACAAAGTAATTGAGGCTCTTAAGCTTGGTGCCAAACGTTTTATTACCAAGCCATTTGATAAAGAAGAGATTCTTAAGAATATTGAAGAAGTTCTTGAGGGTTAATAAAAAATAATGGGATGATACCTTTAGTGATATCATCCCATTATTTTTATTTATTCTTTCTAAAATGCACTTCTGGAACTGCCAGGCTGTCATATGTGACATGTGGCTTATCTGTATTATCATCCGGGACAATATCTGATGATATATCCGCATCATCTTTTTCACTGTCTGAATCTTTCTTATGTATCTCAGGAATAGCAAGATTATCATACGACAGACTATAATCCTTTTCAGATGTATCAACTTTGTTTTTTACCTTTTTGAATATATTAAACATGTTTAACTCCTCTATAATTATAATATATTGATAAAAAAAGTTATAACCAGACTATTGAGGAAATCTGCAAAAAGACTTCCTATAAGTGGTATTAACAGATACGCCTTAACTGATGGAACATATTTGTCACATACTGCCTGCATATTTGCCATGGCATTAGGCGTTGCTCCCATTCCAAATCCACATGTACCTGCAACAAGAACTGCTGCATCATAATCTCTTCCCATAATATTAAATACAATAAAATATGTAAATAAAACAATAACCATTATCTGTGCACCAAGAAGTATGACAAGTGGAAGTGCCAGTGATGCAAGCTGCCATAACTTAAGTGTAATCATAGCCATTCCAAGAAATAATGAAAGACTTATGCCTCCAAGGTCATTAATTTCCCCCATATGAATAACAAGCTTTCCATTTCCTG
>OGXH01001957.1_pt1 | contig 14736 bp, 11 predicted proteins | sample 1576241 | NCBI WGS metagenome assembly OGXH01 (sample SAMEA3541529, study PRJEB24748) | human gut metagenome | biome: human gut; feature: human-associated habitat; material: faeces | place: China | collected 2012
CGGCTGATCTCGGCAATACACCGCATGCGGATCTGATCGATCTCTGCCTGTTTTTCTTTTTTGCGTACGGCAAATTCATTTTTGATCTCCTCGTACAGACCGGTGTGAAACAGCTTGCGGAAGATCATTTTTTTATCATCTGATTTTGCACGCAGAAGTTCCATGAATTCTCCCTGAGCGATCATCGCAACCTGCATAAACTGACTCTTTGTCAGGCCTACGATCTCCTGCAGTTTACGATCCGTTTCTTTTGATGGATATTCCATTCCATCCGGCATGATCAGACTTACAGAGCCTGTAATTTCACGCTGTTTTCCTTTTCCTGCTCCTCGTGTGATCGTTTTCAGCAGTCTCCGGAACAAGGAGTTCATTCGCAATGTACGAATAGATTTCACGTAAATCGTCAAGTGCATCTACAGAATAGCCGACCTTATAGCTATCCGTCATATGCCAAATTCCTTTGCAAGTGCCGCATCGATTTCATCTGCAGAATATACCTTTCCTGCTTTGATGGAATCAACACCCTTTTGGAGTTCTGCATCAAGCTGTTCTCTGGTCATTGCACCAACAGCTAATGGCTTAGAAGAAGGAAGTTTCAATTCAAACGGCATACCTTTTTTCAGTACGATCTGGCTATAAAGCATCTGAATTGCACTGGATGGAGAAATGCCAAGCTGAGAAAGAATACTCTCAGCATTCTCCTTGAGATTCGTATCTATTCTTGCATAAACAGCGGATGTATTTGCCATAGTATCGCCTCCCTTTTCTTTATTATGTTCGCTTTTGCTTGCAATTGCAAGCATTTGCGCAAATTATTTTGTGACGTAACTTTGAATTTTATACGCCTCTTAAGGCAGAAAGGAATATTTATGGGATTTTTATCGGGGCTATTTCATTCCAGAGACAAGCCCACCAACAGCACCAATGGCAGCGCCTATCATTTTCTCTTTGGTGGAAGCAACTCTGACAAAGCCGTCAATGAACGAAGTGCCATGCAAATGACTGCAGTCTATGCCTGCGTCAGGATTCTTTCGGAGTCCATTGCAGGACTGCCAGTCCATATTTATAAGTATAAGTATCATTCCTGTTCCATTCCGGATAGGAAAGGATAAGATCAGTATCACTATAATCAGTATCGTTATTATCAGTATTGTTACATCAAAGAAATAGGGCTGACCTGTTACAGTCAGCCCTAAGTAAAAATTCTATATTCTGTTAGCAAAAAATCAGTTTTGCATTAACGTCTTGCGCCATAGCTGCACTGCTTGAGTGCACTCTTAGCCACAAGTTCGTTTCCGTCATAGACCAACACGCGGGCTTTGTAGTAATATTTTCTGCCCTTCGTGCCCTTGGTGCTGATAAAGCTGTTCTTGCTGCTTGTCTTGAGCAGCTTGTAGCCTGCGTCCTTCTTCGTCGAGCGATAGAACTGGTACTTGACCGTGTAGCCCAGCGACTTGATGTCGGAGATCATGGTCTTGCTGCTCTTGGCTGCGACCTGTACCTTGACGGATTTCTTGCTCGTCTTAGTGGTGGTCACTTTGAACTTCGCGCTCTGCATCAGTTCTTTGACGTGGGCGGCGTTCTGTTCTTTAATTAACCGCTCCGCTTCGTCTTTGTCGACGACTGCGAAGGTCGAGAAGCGGGTCGTCGTGAAACGAATGTAATCTTCTGCGCCGATCTTCACTACGCTGTGGTTCAGGATCTTGCAGAGGCCGTTGTCGTCGATGTAGATCACGAGGATGTCTTTGCCTTTGAGCTTATCCGGCATCGGCAGAGTCACATAAGCCTTGCCGCCTTCAAATTGATGCAGGTGTTTTTCGCCAATCTTCGCGACAAGGTCGAAGAGCGTGCCGTTCTTGCCGACGATCTTCTCCGCCGGTTTCTGCGTTTCCTTGAGCTGGGTGTTTTCACCCACCACGATGGTTACGGTGTCACCATTGGCTACTCCTGCAATCGTTTCTAAGGTCTTGTTGTCGAGGACGACTTCGCCGTTGTCGGTCTTGATGACAAGGTCGGCGTTCGTGTCCTTGGCGATCGCGTTGACGGTCGCCTTTGGCAGCTCGACTTCGGTTGCTTTCACGCTGTCTGCCGCGCTCGCGCCTGCGCCGCTGCCGTTGTTATTTGTCTCGTTAGACTTCACAGTGATCTCGATCGTGTCAGACTTATTGGAAACCGCTTGGTCGAGCAGCTTGTCACCGAGGTCTTTGGAAACGCTGGCTGTGGTCTTGGAAACATCCTGACCCTGCTCGTTCTTGGTCGTTTCAGTCGTCGTATTCTTGACGGTCGTCTTGGTTGTTGTAGTTGTGTCGGTTTCCGCACCCGGCTTGGAGGTCGTATTGTCCTTCGTGTCTTTTTTGACTGTGATGACATCCGCATCAGCGGGTGTCGGAGCCGGGGCTGCGCCACCGCCGCCACCACCGGATGCGCCACCGCCGCCGGAAGGCCGATCGGAAACAGTCACAGTCAAGCTTTGCTCTGCCACATCTGCATACTCTGTGTTTCCCTGAACCTTATACCAAACAGTGTATTTCCCGGCATTTTTCGCTGTGGGAATCTTCTCACTCCATTTGGAATCGCCAAGCCGGTAGAGCATCGTGCCGCCAGTGGTCTTGCCTGCTGTAACCAGAGCCTGTTCTGAACCGTTGTAGGTCAGGGCGTTTGCCGTAGGTGCCGTAACAGTGGGGACAAGCTTGTCGGTGGCATTGACGTTGACGGTCAGCGTGATGTCCTCATAGTTCGTGCTCTTGATTACCACGGTCACTGTACCCACAGAGCCGGTGGTTTTCACGTCATTTTTCTGAATCGGCAGGGTCAGCTTGCCGTTTTCCACCTTCGCGCCGCTGGTGTAGTAGCGGCCATCCAGTTTGATTTCGCTGATCTCATAGGTGAGTGCACCATACTCTTTGGGCGTTTCTAGCGGGGGCAGAGTGGGGAGCGCCACAGTGTAGGTCTTTTCGTGGCCGTTTACAATGACGAGCGCAGTTTCCTTGGTGAAGTCAGGCGCAGCGGCCTTGGTGATGCTGCCAGTGGTCATGAAGCTACTCTGCTCCAGGGCGTAATTCTTCGCGGTCTGCTCCGTCAGGGTCACTGTGGCAGTGATGTTCTTGCCGTTGCCCACACTGGCATCGTCAAATCTGGCGGTCACGGTGTAGTCTGTGCCTCGGTTCAAGGTCATGTTGTCGAAGATCACGCTGGTGGGTTCCACGGTTGTCGTGCCGTCGTAGATCTTGTCCGCACACGCTACCTTGGTGATCGTCAGCGGTTTCTTTCCAATACTGACCGCCACGCTGGCGGGTGCGGTATCGTTGTGGTTTGCATCGCCAATCACCCGATACCACACGGTATACGTTCCGGCATCGGTGCCGGTAGGGATGTCATGACTGTATGTACCGTTCTCGGTCAGGCTGTACTGCATAGTGCCATAGTTCGCTACGCTGCCCGCGGTAATCAGCGCCTGCTCCTGTCCGGTATAGGTCAGGTTTTCCTGCGCTGTGGGAGGCGTGATAAGACTTGAGCTGATGTTGGCCTTTTGTACCGTCACAGCAATATCCCCGCTCATCTTCTCGTAGCCGTCACAGGTGGCCGAAAATCGGAAGGTGTGCCGGCCTACGGACAGCTTTAGTGCATAAAGATCAAATTGATTCTTTGTTGTCGCGCTGCCAACCGCTGTGGCCGTGCCGTCCTCCACCTGATACCACTGGAAGCTTACAGCACCTGCGCCGTTTTCCTTAGCTACCTTAACAAGAAGCGTCCCCGCACCGCCATAAGTCATACTCATCTTGGTCTCATAGTCCATGCTCTTGATGGGGAGCTTGGCCATAGAAACATCGGTCAGCTCCGTACGACTAAGGTCGCTGATCCATGTACTGCCGCTCTTAAACGCGTAATCCTCCGGCAGCAGGGATGCCAGCGTGACATCTCCGGTGACGGTCAGTTTTGCCGCCGTCTTACCGTTCAAATCCAGCTTGAGCGGGCTGCTGATGGTGATCTCGCCTGCATCTGCCAGCAGCTTCACCGTACCGCCGTCAGCTGCGGCGATGGCCGCGTCTGCCGTCCGATGGTAGGAAATGCTGCCGTCCGTCTTTGTCACCGCAGCGGCATAGCCGCAGCATGGGCAAACGTTCCCGCCGGAAGAGTCATCCGGGTGGCTACACTTCACAACGGTTACGGCAGTATTCTCATTCATCTCCGACAGCTTGAGCAATGCGCCGCCTTGCTTCTGATAGGCATAGCCCTCCGCCAGCAGGGACTGGTAATCTGCGCCATTCTCGATTTTGATGCTGTCAAAGGAGCCGCCGGACAGGGTCACTTGAATACCATCGAGCGCACCCAATTCCAGCTGATCCGCGCTGCCGCCGGACATGGTCAGCGCTCCCTCCGTGTAGATGCCGCCGGGGAACGTGCCGCTCGTTACCACAGCTTCGTTCCCGGTAAAAATGGAAAGCCCCACTCCACCGGAACCAATTCCGCCACCTACGCTGCCCTCCAGGGTGACATCGTTCAGCGTCAGCTTTGCGCCTGTGTGGTTAAATTTTCCAACTTGCACCGCGGTAGCGGGCTTACTGGTGCAGGTGCTCAGCACCTTGCCGTTTATGATGGCTACATTGGAGTCGAGGATGCGCAGAAGCGCATTCTCAGCGGATTTGCTCAGGGTGTGTCCATTCAAGTTCAGTACAATATTTTTGCTGACCTCGATCGGCTCTACGTTCTCGATCTCCAAAGGCCCCCGCAGCGTGATCGTGTCCCTGTCCTGCGCGGCAGCCAGCGCGTTTTCCAGACTGGTGTATCGTTTGCCGCCGATTTCAAATGCCTCCACCAGCGCTTTGCAGAAGGTGCAGTAACCAGCGTTGTCCACCTTGCCCTCATGGTCGCAGACTCTGCCGCAGACACATTTGCCATTCTGATATTGGCAGGTATGCTCGACCACTTTGACGCTTCTACTCTGGATGCTTACTTCGGAAACATTCAAAATTTCACTGTCATCAGTGCCAGCAAAGGCATATCCGTCTGCCAGCAGAGCCAGAGCCTGCTCACCAGGTTCTACTCTGATTCCATCTTGGAACGTGCCGCCCTGGAGCTGGGTTTTCCCGTGGAATTTCACCAGTTGCTCAAACACGCAGTTGCCCTTTACCGTCAGGGTAAAATAGGTAGAAAAGACCTCCTGATCTGTTTTAACGCTGTCTAATATCAACACCGTGGGGGCGCTGGTGGCAATGTCATTTATCGTGCCGTTTTGGATGGTAACGCTCTTGTACGGGAAATTTTGCAGATCCAGCAGCTTGACCTTGTGGCCCTGCAGATCCAGCGTAACGTCCTTGTTCGCCGTATCGCCGTTCCCCGCTTTCAAGGTTTCGTTAGCATCCCGCACAAAATAAGCGGTTCCGCCGGAGAACAGAATGAACCCAACCTCAGGGTTATCGCCTTCAAACGTATAGGGGATACCGTTGCGAATAAAGAGCACATCCTTGCTGCACGGTTCGCCGCACTGTTGGCATTTGCCGTCGTTGGCGTATTTTTCATGGGGGCAGGTGTTAAAGGTAACAGGGACAGTGTTTGTGTCTAGGGTATAGCTCTGATAGGACAGCTTGCAGTAGACCCGGCCGCTGTACTCCCAGTTCTTGCCCGCCGTTGTGGTCAGGTCGGATGTGGTCAGGGTGATTCTATTGCTGCCGCTGCCTGTGCCTTTAAATTCCTTTCCGTTCACATACCACTGATAGGTGATATTACCACTCGTACCGCCTTCCAGCTGGGCCCTTACCCAGACATCCGCCTTAAATTGCCCATCGCCTTTCTTATAGCTGACCTGCGGCTGCGTTCTTATGGTAATGGGGTTTCTGGGCGCGGCGGCGACGGTGACCGTTGCGGTGGCGGTCGCCTTGGCAGGAGTGGCACCTGCTTCGCCGTCTGCGGTCAGCTTCAGCTTATAGCGGCCCTCCTTGACGGTGTTGTCGGCGGTAACGGTGATGGTCTGGTTGTCAGCGGATTTTTCCGCCGTCAGACCGGGGTGTGCGCCCACCCAGTCCACTTGCAGGTTTTCCATCTTGACCTTGCTGCCAGTCACGGAGAAGGTCGCCGTCTGACTACCTAAGCTTTCCTGTAGGGTTCCCTGCTGCGCGCCGACGGTCAGGCTTGCGCGGGGTCCCATCTTGGCGATGTAGATGGTCTTGACTTCATCCTCTCTTGTTGTATCGTCCGCTGTGCCGACCGACATATCGTCTGTGTTTGCATTCTGTTCGTCCGAATACAGAATAGTCAGGCTGGGGTCGATGCTTCGGGCTGTTCCCTTACGACTCCATATCGCACCATATTTTCCGGTGGCGTAAAGGGTTCCTCCGTTCATGGTCAGGGATGCAGCCACAATACCGTAACCGGAATTTAGTTTCAGCGTTCCATTCTCAATCACGATGGATTTGGCGTACAAGCCGTACAAACCGCCGTTGGTGGTTATCTTTGCCCCGTCTTTTATGGTAAGCGTCCCGCCGGCGGTGTCGCTCCAACTGCCGTCCGCAATACCACTTTTCCCTTTAGGAACATTGACCGTCAGACTGCCGCTTCCCTGAATGGTCAGAGCGGCGGTATATGCGGTCTCGGTAATCGTAATGGTATTCTCGCCTTTCAGCGTGATTGTTGTGTCGCCCTTCACCGTCACCGGGGTAGTTATGTTTCTGTTCTCCCAGGTAACATTGCCGGAGATGGTTTCATCGTCTGCCTCAGCTGCCATCAGGGATATTGCCTGCTCTGTTCCCTTGCAGGCAGAGAGATCCGCATCCTCCGCAGCGCAGACCGGACAGTCGGGATCGACCGCCCCCTGCTCACAGTGGGTCTCGCAGCTGCACTCCGCCGGAGCATTCCCGGGCGCGGTGGACACATCAGTTTCCACCGCAGATGCCGGAACGCCCGGCATCGTAAAAATCATTGCCGCCGCCAGTAAAAATGCGGCCGGCCGTTTCCATTTCCATTTCCATATCATTTTATTCATCCTCGTATAATAAGTGTATAGCCAGTAGAAATGATGGTTATGCACTTATCCTTTCTATAAATTTATAGATGATCTGAGACACCTGGGATAAACCCTTTCCATCTCATCTACATTGGTTATTAGTTTCATAGGTTATTCTGTGGTATGATATCAGCAGAGTCTGATGTCTAGAGGCACTGCTTTTAATCCTTTCAGCCCGGTCTCCGGTGCCTGCTTATGGAGCTTGCAGCCTGAATCATATGTCACATTCCGCTTACACAGATGTTTCATCCCCTGGCGTACAGCACCAGCAAAAGAGCTGCCAGGGTGCATGCTTATTACGCGAGGTTTCGGTCAGCATATGATTCCCAGGATAAACCTTTTTCTTCAGGTTCCAAGAATACTTAATCGGAAAGGCGGGTGATATCATGTTAAAGATTAACCCATTATCTACGCTTTACGTCGGTATTGACGTCAGTTCAAAATCCAACTATGTTTGCGCTTTGGATTTTTATAAAAATAAATACATAAACTCTTCTTTTGCTAACAATCAGCCTGGGGCTGAGGAATTAGCATTGAAGATACTTGAGTGTTTAAAAGAACACCCTGATATAACTACGATTGTTGCAGCCTTAGAATCAACTTCTGTTTACAGCATCCATATCGCTAATTATCTTTCTTCCTGTGAAGAATTGATGCGGTTCAAGCCTTACGTTTTCGTCCTGAACCCTAAATGTACTGCAAACTACAAGAAAAGCTATATAGGACTTGGTAAATCGGATCCTATCGATGCTTTTGTTATTGCAGACTATGCAAGAGCTGGAAACATTGAATCCGAGCCTTGGCGTGGCAGCCAGTTTCTGGCTTTGAAACGTCTCACACGGCATCGCCTTCACCTTGTTGAATGCATGACAAGAGAGAAAACTTATCTTGTTTCCAATCTTTATCTGAAATTCAGTGAATTGCAGATGCTTGAAGGAGACGATCAGCCTTTCTGCGATATATATGGTGCTACATCTTCCAGTGTATTAATGGAATACTTTTCCCCGGAAGAAATCTTAGATTCTTCCGAAGAAGATCTGATTGCATTCCTTGCAAAGAAAAGCCGCAACCGCATTAAAGACATAAGCAAGACCGCTGATTTATTAAAGAAAGCTGCCAGAGATTCTTATCGTCTGGACAAAGCTCTTTATGAGCCTTTAAATGTGTCTATTGCCAGTTCTTTCAACTGCATTGAAACCTTTAAAAGAGAAATCAAAGTCATTGACAATGCTATTGAAAAAGAAATAAAAGGATTGAACCCAAATGCTTTTATTATTCTTCAATCCATTGACGGCATCGGTCCTGTCTTTGCTGGTGGCATAATTGCTGAAATAGGCGATATAACCGCTTTTCATTCATCTGATGCTCTTGCCAAGTATGCCGGTCTCACATGGAAATCCAACCAGTCCGGTGATTTCGACGGAGAAGATACTCCTATGATAAAAGCTGGTAATCGTTATCTTCGATACTATCTTGGCGAAGCTGCCAACAGTATGAGAAAACACAACGTTGAGTACGGAACGTACTATCGGAAGAAGTACAATGAAGTTCCGAAACATCAACACAAAAGAGCACTCGCGCTGACTTCACGTAAATTCGTTCGTTTGGTTTATGGATTGCTGGCCAGAAACCAATTGTACTCCGGCGTATCGCTGGATACATCAATTAAAGATTCTAACTAGTCGAACTTATGTTTTGCTTGAATCATAGGTCTATTAAAGTTACCCTTTTTCTGAAAAACATATCGAAATCTTTTCAAAAATCATCTTGACATATCACCAGATTGCTCCTCACGTTGTTCGTTCCTTCTCGTTGTTTTCTGAAGCAGCTGGGATACTGCCTCCCGCAGCTGATATTCCGTCACAGGCTTTACCAAAAAGGTGTCCGCCTGCAGCCTGCGGCTTTGGGGTTCAAATTCTGCCTGATCGCTGATCCAAAGGAGCGGGACATCCCTGCTGTAGCCTCGTATGCTCATGCAGAAATTCATCCCCCTGGCTCCGTCCTCCATGACCACCACAGCATCATAAGGCCCATCCCGCTGCATGGCATAGGTACAAAATACGCCGTTATCAAAGCGGTCTACCTTGCCCAGCTTCATCAGCAAAGCGGTTTCTTTTTCTTTCTGGCTATAACTGCATAGCGCAATTCGCATGTTCGTACCTCCATTTCGTGATGGGTTTTATCGCCTCATATAGCTCCTGATCACTACAATCTATGGAGAGGAATGCCGGGATATGAAGCTGATACGCGATCAGGGCGAAGTTTTCATCATCGCTCCACCAGACAAGCGGTACTTCCGGTGCCAGCTGCTTTGCCTGAATGGCAGCCTCCAATCCCCTTGCCCCGGTCATTGCGATGACAACCGCATGATATCGGCTCCGCCGCAGTGCCTGAGATAGCTGCTTCTCATTCCATAGCTCGTCGATGACAAGCTGTCCGTCCCCTTCAAAAAGGGAGCGCAGCCTGCTTTCAAACCATTCCACATTTCTCAGCTCCGTACAAAGTGCGATTTTCATGCTGAGCCTCCTTTCCTGAAAAAAATATAAAAAGAATCCTGCTCGCAGGATTCTCCGCCTGCGGCGGGTCGCTTCTGCGACATACTTCCTAACCGCCGCAGTGCGATCCTCGCGGAGCGTTTTATTTGATAGGAATTTCCTATCAAATAAAAAAAACCAGACCTTCTCATCGGAAAGTCTGGTAGTATAATTAGAGTAGCATCTTGTCAAGAGAAATACAACCGACTTTGTTTAAGACGCAGGTTTCCTGTTTAAGACGCAAGTTTTTTCCTGCGGTTTTATGTTATACTCATATTGGATTATTGTGCAAAGGAGATGGTACGATGCAGATCGCGATTGTGGATGACAGAGCAGAGGACAGAGAAGAACTGTCTGCCTGCTTGGAAAATTATATGAAAAAGCATCAGCTGGACTATACGCTGACAGAATTTGAGGACGGAGAGAATTTTCTGAAAGCTGCCGCCCAGGTCAATTTTCAGCTTGTCTTTATGGACATCTATATGGAGAACATGGATGGAATAGAGGCCGCCAGAAGACTGCGCCAGAAAAACAGGCTCTGTAAGATCGTTTTTCTGACCATTACAGAAGATTATGCCCGGATGGGGTACAGCCTGTCCGCCAGCTATTATCTGCTGAAGCCGCTTTCGCTCCATCAGGCAGAATTTGAAGAAGCGATGGAGCTGTGCCAGCTAAAACCGCCCTATGAAGTGATGACACTTTCGGTTATGGCTGACCGTCAAAAGCTGGAACTTCCCACAGAGAAGATTCTATACATAGATTATCAAAACCGTATGACACGGATTCATATGGCGGAACGCGTGATACCGGTAAGCGGAGGTTTTCAGGAGGTCACTTCCGCATTGCAGAAGGACAAGCGTTTTTTGCCCTGCTACCGGGGCGTTTTAATAAACATGGATTATATCAGCCATGTTGACAGTCAGACCTTCCATTTGATAAACGGCGAGGAACTTCCGATTGCTCTCCGCAATGGAAAACAGCTGCGGGAAGCCTACCGCCAATATATTTTTTCTGGAATGGGGGGTATCGTATGAGAATGAAGCAAATACACAGGCGTATTCTGGGTGGCTGTCTGACCTGCCTCCTCTGCTTCACCGGCAGTATCCACGCATTTGCCGCTGAAACCGCAACCCCAGCCAATGCCGATGAAATAACGGAGATTCTGCCGGATTTAGAAAGCGAGGCTCCGGGGACACTGGATAGCGGAACCACGGAAGCATCAGAAGAAGCATCCCTCGTCCTTGTCACAGAAATACAAAATGAAGGTGAACTGCTCTCCCTTCCGGCTTTTACCCTGCCCCTTAGAACCACACCGTCCGATGATGACCTGGAGGAAATTTATCAGCTGGCCCTTCAGTATCAAACCGTTTGCGCCACTGTATCAGCAGGTGAAGAAATCCGGCAGGAAACATTTCCTGTCTCATGGGATTTTTCGGCCATTGACCAGACCACTCCGGGCGAATATACCGCAGCAGGTCGGATTGAACTGCCGGAGGGGTATGCCTTTGGTGAAACTGTATTGCAGGAGCTTCAGATTTCCGTCCGGGTGGAAGAAATGCCGCCTGCTGTCATTACCTCCATAGAGAAATGGTATCCTTATACGAACGCGTTTGCGGTTCAACAGGGCAGCGAAACCGAAACGCTGGAAAATTTGTTTGCCTTTTCCCCTTACTATCTGGATTGCTATACGGAAAATGGAACCAGCTGCACCGCTGCGGTGGAATGGGATTTTTCCGGTATTGATTTGAATACTGTGGGACTGTACCATGCCATGGGAAAGCTGACCGCACCGGAAAACACTGCGTTTGCAGAGGGAATTGCTTTCCCTGATATCTCAATTCCTGTTTCTGTACAGGCTTCAGGCAGACCGGACATTAACTGCTTTCTGGCTGCCAGAGGAAACCTTCATTTTCCCTGGGTCACACCGCCGGGGAAAATGGATGAGATCAGCGTATGGCTGTCCGAAAACAACGGTTCATGGAACCGTCTGGAAAGTGGCGTTTATGTGGGTCAGGAAATGCTCTCGATTGCCACCCGTCTGCTGACGCCGGGCAGCGGTTACCGCCTTCAGGTGGATTATGACGGCGGACAGACCGGCATCCTGTCCTTTACCTACGCAGATGAAATTGTCCTTGAAGGGTATCACGATGGCGACCGGGATGGAGGTGATGCAGGCGGCAATCCACCTGATACCATCATTCAGCCGCCTCCCGAACATACCGACGATCAGGATGACGGTTTCACAGACAGTCCCCCTACGCAACCTTCAAGATCGCCTGCAACAAATGGCGGTGGGATAGATTCCAACGATTCTGAAAAAGCACCTTCGGTCAGCGGAGAAAATGATTCTGCGGATCATGAACCATCCCACAAGCCTTCCGAGCCATCCCAGGATGGAAAAGATGATTCCGATGAACCGGCCATACCGGAAATCGAAGCGCCAGTTGTATCAGGTCAGCCAGAGAAAGATACCGCTTTACAGCAGCCCCCTAAAGTACAGACGATTGCCGGCGCTCCAGAGCTTACCGCTCCCGATCCTGCCCGGAAGCTTTCAGAAAACAGGAAAGGTTCAGTGCAAAGCGCTATGACCGTTCCCCCGGAAAGTGCGGATTCCAAAAAACCTGTTTTTTCAGAGTTCTTCGATGAAACCACCGACCGGATTTCCGGCACGCGCTTTTTGATGATGCTGCAAACAAGGGAGCAAAGAGCCGTCTTTTCCAAACAGGGAATCACCATCAGCATACCCAAAGACGCCTTGCCGGAGGGTATCCAAAACGAAGATCAGATTGAAGTCATCATCCAAGCGAATACGGACGGCGGTTTTTCTTTTTCGTTTTCCATCAACGGAACTGTGCTCAACTCCCTGCCGGATGTTTCTGTCATGCTGCCCTATCCAAATGACCCGGCAGCCGGCACATTGTTCCTCGGTGATGAAAACGGCGTGGAAATTCCCATGACCGGTTACGACGATGCGGCAAAAGCCGCCTCCTTCCAGATCAGCCATACAGGGACTTACACCATTGTGGGAAAGGAAGATACCGCTTCCCTGGCACATGCCGCCGACACTGAACATAGCCGGTCGCCCATACTCCTTTTGATTCCGGCTTGTCTGCTTCTTCTGTCTGCCGGTGAATTTTTCCTAAGGAGGAGGCGAAAATAAGATGGTATCTTCTGTGGTAAAAAAATATGCCGCTTTATGTATGGTCTGCCTGTGCTCATCCCTGTTTTTTCTTGGCCTGTATCAGTTCAATAATAAATATAGCCAGAACACAATTCAGGCGGCAAATGGGATTCTGGCGCTTTCTGAGGAAGAACTTCAAAAGTCACCGGTGCGCTTTCTGGTATCCGGCTGGGCGTTTTATCCTGACGCGCTTTTGACCCCGGAAGAAATACGGGATGAAAGCCATTATATGCGCTACCTTTCCATTGGAGCGCAGACCAATTTCTCCAGCCCTGCAAACCCTTCTCCCTATGGCTGCGGGACTTACCAGATGACATTCTTCCTGCCGGAACGGAAGGAAGCGTATGCACTGGAAATCCCGGAAGTGTTTTCTGCTTACAACCTTTATCTGGATCATGACCTGATCCTGCAAATGGGGGAACCGGCACAGGGGACACCATTGGTTCAAAACCGCATGGTCACTTTTCATGGCGGAAAACCGTTCACACTCACCATAGCGGTCAGCAACTATGACCACTTTTACGGTGGGATTGTTTATCCGCCTGCTTTCGGAACGATGCTGGCGGTAAATACGACCAGAGGAATCCGGTTTGCATTCTGCCTGTTTGGCTGTACGGTTACCTTTGTCTGTGCGCTGCTGTCCTTTTATTTCAGCCGCCGGATGAAACAGAACAATACATTCCTGTTCGGGCTGATCTGCCTTGCCATGTGCGGCCTGTCATCCTATCCTGTGCTTCATATGCTGGCTGCGGTTCCCGTATTCCCCTGGTACACGATTGAACTGTTCTGTATCTATCTGGTTACCTGGCTGATCGTAGTTCTGCAAAACCGGATATGCAGACCGGGCTTCCTGCCTGCGGCCATCAGTAATGGAGTGAGCGCTGCCTTCCTGGTATATGCGTTTGTGTATGGCATGATGGCTTCCCATCTCTCCCTTGGAGCGATTCGTTTCTTCTCTGCATCGGTCTTTTGTTATAAGGTGGCATCTGCACTCTATCTGCTTATCATCGCTGTGCTTGCCATTCACAGAGGAGAAAAACGGAGCAGGCCGATCTTCTATGCTGCGGCAACCGCAACCTGCGCCTTTATATGGGATCGCCTTCTGCCGGTTTATGAGCCGGTTATCGGCGGTTGGTTTGTGGAATGGGGCAGCTTTTTCATAGCAGCCGCCATCGGTTATTCCCTCTGGCGCGATGTGGTAGAGGGGTATGGAAACAGCCTGATTTTTCAGGAAGAACGCAAGCAGGTCGTCCGGCAGCTTTCTATGCAGACCGAATACAGCCGTCAGGTTTCTGAAGCAGCGGCAGAAAACAGAAGGCTGATTCACGACATCAAACACCATCTGCGCACCATAGACCGCATGGCCTCTGAACGTGGGCAGACGGAGATCTGCTCCTTCCTGTTACAGGTAGAGGAACAGGTTGCGGCAACATCGGGGCACTCCCCTGCCCAGTTCTGCAAAAATCCCGTTGTAAATGCGCTGATTGAATACTACTACGGCATGGCGCAGACACAAGGGACAGAATTTCAGGTGCGGCTCGATCTTCCCGATCAGATGCCGCTTACCGATGTGGAACTGTGTACAGTGCTGGGCAATCTTTTGGACAATGCCGTTGAGGCGTGCAGCCGCCAAAAGCAAGGGGTGCACCGCATTTTCATTGCAGGCGAAACCAGAGGCAATATGTACTTTTTGAAGATTGAAAACACTTACGACGGTCTGGCCTTGCAGGAGGGAAAAACATTCCTCTCCCGAAAGGGTACATCTGCTGATCATGGAATCGGGCTTTCCTCTGTCCGAAAAATCATTGAAGGCCATGGCGGTGATCTCGATCTTATTCCCGGTGAGGAATCCTTTCTCGTTGGAATTACAATACAGATGTAAAAACTGTTTTTTGAGGAGCATTCAGATAACATAGGCAAGACCTGATGGATGGACTTTGCCCGGAGGGTATGGGGTATCCCGGATTCAGGATACCGTAGGCGAGCAATGTTTCGGAATATCCTTTTGGACATTCCGATAC
>OGXH01001961.1_pt1 | contig 14724 bp, 10 predicted proteins | sample 1576241 | NCBI WGS metagenome assembly OGXH01 (sample SAMEA3541529, study PRJEB24748) | human gut metagenome | biome: human gut; feature: human-associated habitat; material: faeces | place: China | collected 2012
CATATCCATTTTTTCGAAATCGTGGTAGGGCGCATGCATGAAAAAGGAATCGACCTTAAAACTGTCCGCTAGTACAATTCTCTTTCTCGGGAAGAGTGAAACCCATCCACGAGCCGGCATCTGTGAACCAGCCGTAGCAGCGGTGCAAGGTATCGGGAGTGTAGGCGATATCCAGTATATTATTGAATGTATACCGCTTTTCCGCAGTGTTTTTGTTGCCGGGAGTGCAGGCGGTGATGCCTGTAACCAGCAGAGTAATACAAATAATGTGTATAAACTTATGTCGCATGATCTAATTTATAATTAATGATTTCTTTTTAGGTGATAAATGATTGTCGCCATTCGACATTTAATTTTTCATCCGCAGATGACACGGATAACACGGATTGTTATTTATCAATGTAACAGCGCAGTCTTTAAAATCTGCGTCATCTGTGTCATCTGCGGATGAAAAATAAATTATCATTTATCTCTCAGAACCAACATTTATGAGCCTGTTCCGCTGCATCATCCTTTGCTCCGAGCGGTTGCAGTGTGAAACTGTATTTCCACTCGTGTGGCGTGATAGTGTATTCGGGATGTACCTGTGCTCCCCAGGTATTGTCACCACCCACACCCATCTGCTGATGATCGATGTTTAGCCAAATTATATCCTTTTTCAGGATACTTCCTCCATGACGGCGTTCTACCTGCGAGGGACGATATTCAATGTCCTCCATCGGGAAGTTCCAGGCACTTACGCTCAGAGGATCTTCTCCCGTAACCAGTAAACCTTCTCCGGCAGCATTGCGCAGGGCAATCCAACGTACATCACAGTGATTGGCCGTTTCCTGAGCACGTACATACGGATGGAATTGTTCCCAAACCGTAACATTATACAGGCCTATCAATGCTCCTGTTTTCCGGTCTGCATAGTTTTCCTGCGGACCGCGCCCCAGCCAGGACATCATTTCATATTCTGCCGGAAGTATCATACGCATACCCAGACGAGGCATTTCATTCAGCGCCTGTTTGCCCGGGGTGAAGTGCATGCTCACCCGGACGGCACCGTCAGGATGAATATCATAGATTGTTTGCAATGTAGAGCCTTGCGCCTCCATCTTATAAGTAACCGTTACAATGACAATCTGCTGTTTCTCCGTAACTTCCAGATTCTCCAGTTTAGCATCCTTTCCGGCAGTCTTCCAGGTGGCGCAGCGATTGAGATGTCCATTAGGAATATCGTTGTCCGTCAACGGACGCCAGAAGTTGGGTTGTAATCCCTCTTTAATCAGATTCTTTCCATGGTAGATCAGTTCTGTCATCTCACCGTTTTGGGTAGAGAAGGCTATCTGGAAGTTATTTCCTTTCAGTGTGATCGCTTCATTATTCCGGTCTGTTGCCAACGTACTGTTGGCGGGCTGAACCTTTCCGGTGATTTGAGTCGTGGGGAGTATCCATTGCTCGATGGCCACTTCATGTCCTTTCGGTATCAGCGGAGCTTCATGCTTGGTGAATGCGCGCAGAGTCAGGAAGTATTCTTTACCGTCGGCAGGCAATGTTTTCAAGGGTAATTCTATATTGGCAGAGCTTCCCGGAGTGATTACGGGGAAGTTCATTTCACCTCCTTGTACCGCTTTTCCGTCGCACTCTACTGCCCAACGCAGGGTATATCCTTCCAAACCGATGAAATCATGCCGATTGCTGACTTTTATCTTGTTCGGAGTAAAAGCTACCGGTTCGAAGTGAATGTATTGCAATACTTTCTTTACCTCATAGATGTGCGGATGGAGAGAACGGTCGGCAGCTACCAGTCCGTTGGCACAGAAGTTAGAGTCGTTGACGATGCCTACAAAGCCCATGTCTCCTCCGAATGCCCAGATATCACGGTTGTTTTTATCTTTGATGGCGAATGTCTGGTCTACCCAGTCCCAGATAAATCCGCCTTGTAGCTGGTCATACTTATAAATCAAATCCCAGTAATCCTGGAAGTTTCCTACGCTGTTACCCATTGCATGGGCGTACTCGCACATAATCAAGGGACGTTTGTCACGCTGATTGATGTGGCGGCGCAGTGACCAGATACGTGCATACATCGGACAGTAAATGTCGCTTTTTGCATCGTAGCCGCCTCCTTCGTATTGTACCGGACGGGTAGGATCTATTTTCTTAGTATAATCGTACAGCGTTTCAAAATGTTTGCCATACCCGGATTCATTACCCATGGACCAGGTGACGATGGCTGAGTAGTTACGGTCGCGTGCTATCATGCGGCTCATGCGCTCCATGAAGGGGCGTTCCCAGTCCGGATAATTAGCCAACGTACCATCCTTATGATCCATCATGCCATGACTTTCGATATTGGCTTCATCCACCATGTACAGACCGAATTCGGTGCAAAGCTCGTACCAGGCAGAGTAGTTCGGATAGTGGCAGTTGCGTACACCGTTCAGATTAAACTGTTTCATCAACTGAATATCATGTATCATGGAAGCGACACTGATAGTGCGCCCTTTGTGTGGATCGTGCTCGTGACGGTTTACTCCTTTAAACAGTACTGCTTTCCCGTTGATCATCTGCATTCCGTTGCGCATCTCTACCGTGCGGAAACCAAAAAGGTGAGTGAAAGATTCCAGCGGTTTTCCCTGGGCGTCGAAGGTGCTGACTACTAATGTGTAAGTATTTGGCGTTTCAGCATTCCATGCACGTATATTCGGGAAAATCTCCTGTTGGCTGAACAGAGTATCAGTGATGGAAGTGATGGACTTCTTCCGGTTGTAAATTTCCTTGCCTTTATCCAATACCTTGACTTCAACGGTTTCTCCGACTTTCGGTTGGTGAAGTAATACATCGAGGTTTAGTTCCCCATCTTTGTAATCATTGACTAACTCGGCAGTCATCCGGAAGTCACGGACACGGCTTTGCGGACGGGCATAGAGATATACATCCCGCTCAATGCCACTGTATTTCCAGTAGTCTTGCCCTTCAAGATAGGAGCCGTCGCTGTAACGGAATACTTTCACGGCAAGTTTATTACTGCCTTTTTTCAACAGCTTCGTAACGTTGAAGTGAGACGGTAGACGGCTGTCTTCGGCATATCCGGCAAGCTCACCGTTCACCCATACATAATAAGCGGATTCCACTCCTTCGAAGTCAAGGAAGATATCCATACCTTCCCAACCATTCGGGACGGTAAACTCACGGATGTAAGCTCCTACCGGATTGTAATCGGTGGGCACATACGGAGGATTGGCGGGAAATGGATAGCGGGTATCCGTATAGATAGGAGCATCGAATCCTTGCAGTTCCCAACTTCCGGGAACTTGTATTTTGCTCCACTTCCGGGTATTGTATCCGGGTTTATGGAAATCCTTTGGACAAAGATCGTTATTCTTTGAAAACAGGAATTCCCAGGTTCCATCCAGAGAAACTCGTCTTTCTGTCGCAGGATTCACATCGAAACGCACATCGGCGGGGAGAGAGCGTTGTTTCAAAGCGTTGGCTTCATTCGTAAATGGGATGAAGTGCGCATACATCGGCTCTCTGTTTATCTCGTTGATTTGTGGGTTCTGCCAAGGTTCGTTATCAGCCAGGGCAGAAACACAAAGCAATGAGGAAAAGAGTAAAGTATAAACTTTGGCTTTCATGATAATTTGCTTTAAGTTCTGAAATGAAAATTAAAATCCGCGTTTGTCCGCTTCGTCTGTGTCGTCCGCGTACCAATTCGCTTCTAAGCTGTCATTTCAAAACAGTATTAAATAGAACAAAACAGTGTCACAAGGAACGGAACGCTGAAATCCACTACAAATCCGTGGAAGATGGAGACAACTACAAATTGTTGTCCGGCCGTTCGTGTAATGATGGGCAGTGTGGTGTCCATCGTAGTTGCCCCTCCGGCAGAGATAGGGGCGAGGTTGCCGAACCAACGCACCAGTAATGGTGCAGCCAGCAGGGTCAGAATCTCACGGCTGATGTTGGCGAGCAGGGCAATTGTCCCTAATTCAGCTCCTTTATATTCGGTAATGAAGATACTGGAGAGTGAATAGTAACCGAAGCCCGAACCTACAGCCAGGCAATCTGTCAGGGAACGGTGTGTCAGTATCAGGCTGACTGCGGCAGAACCTGCCAACGTGCCCAGAATGGTCATGATAGGCAGGAATATCAACCGTGGATTGAGTGAACGAAAATTTTTCAACGTTTGCGGGTCATTGCCTACACTTAGCCCTACACTGAACATCAGTGCGCAAAGTGCATAAAAGCTGACTTTACTATCTACTACGATGTCGATAGGTATCAGGTGAAAGACTCCGCAAAGTGTCCCCAGCACAAAAAAGCCGACTATGATAAGACTTCCTTTCATGCTTGTCCTCCTTTCCGTTTGTATAAGGCCCTCCACAGTGCCCAAGCGGCAATCACACTTCCCAGAGTTCCACCTATGGTGAGTATGACGGCTTCAAGGCCAATGGTGTGCAGTCCTTTGATAATTTGCTCGTTTCCTCCCACTTCAATGCCGAGAATGAAGAGCAGCACCCAGATCAGCACTGTGATCACCTTATGTATTTTACTTAAATTCCGTTTCCGTAAGAGGTAGCCCAGCAGCATTCCTGTGAGCATCAGTCCGATAATTGTAAACATATCTATGTCGTTTTTGAGGGCAAAGATAATTCATTTGAATATAACGAGGCGGTATCACTGTAGGTAAATACCGTCTCGTTAGGATGTCATATTGAGTGAAGAGAGAATTTATTTGTTAATTTGGTCGTTCGAATTGATTTCAGTCAACGGAATAGGGTAGAACGAATTCTTCTCTACATTAAAGCCGGCGCGTCCTGCATCTGCCAAGGCTGACGCTAATTTGCCCCAACGGCGTAAATCATACCAGCGCCAGTTTTCCAGCGGGAATTCAATCATACGTTCATGTTCTATTTGCTCACGTACCTCTTGTTGTGAAGTCCCTTTCATGGCAGGCATGTCTCCATGTACATTTCTGATTTCATTAATCAGCGGAATGGCTTGCTCGGGATGGCCTTGCTCGTTCAATACTTCCGCCTTCATTAACAATACATTGGCATAACGCATCAAAGGAATGTTGATGGCACAATAATTATTGTATAAGCCATCATAGTCGGTGGGCATAAACTTGCGGAAGGAAGGCCGATTGTAACTTGTACCGGGAATAGGGTTATTCTTATCATCGAAACTACAGAACCAGTTGTCATAATCGCCCCCGTAAACACGCCCGCTTCCATCATTGAAATAATCACATTGGAAGAATACACTCTCATACAAGCGTGAGTCATAGCGTCCGGTTGTGGCAATCTCACCTTCTTTCATGTACGCTTCCATCAATACATTACTCGGAAGAATCTCATCCCATCCCCAAAGTTCGGATGTACCTATCCAACGGTGGAGTTGAGTGCGATAGTTAGCACCATTGGCACTACTCATGGAAGTCTGCAACTCAAAGATAGATTCTTTGCTGTTTTTGTTGCTGGCGTCAAACATACTTGAAAACTTCTTTACCAGTTCGTAGCCTTTGACATTGTTTAGTGCTGTAAGTGCCTCATTCAGATATTCTGTCTTCTTGTCAGATTCTTCGTAAGCGCGTGTCAGATAGGCAAAACCTAAATAGGCATTGGCTGCCCCACTGGTGGCTCGACCGATGTTGTCGTTGTCATAAGAAGAAGGGAGAGCAGTGGCTCGCTTTAAATCTTCTATAATAAAATCCCAGGCATCGGGACGCGGTGAAAGTCCTTTGCTTAATTCTGCCTGACTGGTGATATACTTGTCACGGATGATAATTTCTTTCCAATTCAAAAGCAATTTAAGGTGATAGTAAGCGCGAAGAAAATAACCTTCGTTTATAATTTGCGTGCGGACAGTAGGGTCGATAGTTCCTTCTTCCATCTCTGTCACTTTCTCTATTACCTGATTGGCAAAGCTGGCTCCTTTGTAGTTGTTCCACCAATAATTGCTGAACTGTGAGTTACCGTTTGTATAAGTGAAATTGTAGAGTTCCAGCCAGTTGGGATAGTTACGTGCATCGTTACCCATATTGATAATGTCTTCACGGTAAGCTTCCACCGGCCATTTAACTTCGGCAAATTCCCAGGTGTCAATGTAGTATTCTAATTGCGAATATGCAGCCGATATTCCGGCTTGTGCATCACTTTCGTTACGCCAGAAACTTCCCGAAGTCAACTGGTCGGGAGATTCCAAGGTTAGATAATCATCGCAAGAGCTCACAAAGAGCGATGCAAAACAAAGGCTGGCTATATATATTACTTTTTTCATGTTTATACAATGTTAAATGAGTTAGAAAGTAAGTTGGGCACCCAAAGTGAATGAACGGGTAAACGGATAAATCAGTTTATCAATACCGGTGTTCAATACACTTACACGTGAGAATTCGGGGTCGATGCCGTCGTATCCAGTGATTGTGAAGAGGTTTTCACCACTTACATAAAAACGCAATCTCTCGATGAATACTTTTTGCATTATTTTTTTTGGTAGGGTATAACCTAATTGTAATTGACGGAGGCGGACAAAGTCACCTTTTTCAATGAAGCGGTCAGACTCCTTCAAGTTACCGTTCGGGTCGTTGAAGATGGCGCGAGGTATGTTTGTATTGGTATTTTGAGGTGTCCAGGCATTCAAGGATGATGTGAGGAAGTTGGAACCGGAGTTCATTCCTTCATAGAAGTACTTGTTACCATTATAAATCTTGTGTCCCCATGCACTACCCAATACAACAGAAAGGTCGAAGCCTTTATAGCCGGCAGAGAAATTCAGGTTAACTTCCAGTGTAGGTATACCCGATCCACAATATACTTTGTCATCATCATCAATATAGCCGTCGCCATTTACATCTACATAGCGGATATCACCGGCATCGGCGAAAGGCTGATACTCGTCTCCATCTGCATTTACATATTGGCGGGCTTCTTCATTGCTTTGGAACAAACCGTTGGTCTTATAAAGATAGAATGCACCGATAGGTTTGCCAACGCGCGTCTGGGTTGGGAAGTGTTCAGTTCCATATTTCAAACCTTCACCATAAAGGACTTGTCCTTTGTCTGCCAGTTCTACAACTTTATTCTTGGTTGTACTGAAATTCATACCGATGTTATAATCGAAACCACCTTTTGAGTCAGCCCAGTTTATCTCAACTTCAACACCGGAGTTGCGGATTTTACCCACATTCAGGATTGGGTTGTTCAAGCCGGCAGAAGGTGGAAGTGCTTTCGTAATCAAGAGTTCTTCGGTTTGATTGTAATAGTAGTTCATGGCACCGGTCAGTTTGTTGTTGAAGAAACCGAAGTCAAGACCAATATTCTTAGTATCTGTAGTTTCCCATTTCAACGAACGATTCTCCAGCCCACGGGCAATACTTCCTGCCCATGCATTATCACCGTTACCTTTTACATATCCCTGGTATTTGGTGTTATAAGTAGAAATTAGAGCGAGGAAGTCATAATATCCCAAGGCATTTTCGTTACCCAGACGTCCCCAGCTGGCACGCAATTTCAAATTGTTCAGCGCAATACCTTTTGGGAAAAATTCTTCTTCACTGATTCTCCAGCCCACAGCTATTGATGGAAAGAAACCCCAACGGTTGTCAGCACCAAACTTGGAAGAACCGTCGGAACGTACAGTTGCCTGAATCAGATAACGATCGTTATAGTTATAATTTACGCGACCGAAGAAGGATACGCGTCTGTAATCCCATTTAGTTCCGTCACCGTCGTAAGTACCACCTGCACCTGCACCGATTGTAGAGAAGCCCGGATCGAGGAAACCTCCTGGTTGTTCACCGATTACCAATTGCCCGTCCTCTACCTTATAAGTTGTTGATTTACCTTCTACGCCTACAGAATTCCATGTATATTTGCGAGCCATGGTTGAAGTACCGGCTACGGCATTGACAGCATGTTTGCCGAATGCTTTGTTGAAACTCAGTACATTCTCCCATACATGCTCTTCCCAGTAAGCGGTGGTTTCGCTATGATACGGATAGTCTCGCTTGGCTTTTACGTCGGAAATGTAAGCCGGTGTATGGTAAGTTTGGCGTTGATGCTCTCCACGGTAAGCATAACTTGTTTTGAAACTCAACCATTTAGTGAAGTTGGCAGTTAAAGCTACGTTGGCGGTGGTATGATACTTCTTATCTGTAGATTTCTCGTAGTGCTGGTCGGCCATAACATTACGATTGTTGGGCAGGTTATCGAAGTTTGTCAGACCGAAGCCATATTCTTCATTTTCATTGTAGATAGGTACCAGCGGAGAAATCATATACATTTCTTTCAGCTGATATTCGGGCTGTTTGCTATCTGTGAATTTGAAAGCCATGTTGGCGTCAATATCAAAGATATATTTGCTCATGTGCAGTTTTAGGCGTGCATTATCCTGACGGTAATCATTGCCAAGGAAAATACCTTTGTCATCGGCGTGATTGTATGAAACGGAATATTGGGCATTTTCGCTACCACCTCTTACACTGAACATATAGTTCTGTGAAAGACCGGTACGCATCATTGCATCCTGCCAGTCAGTGTCGATGCCGGTATTCTTGGTCATGTAAGGTTCCAGTTCCAATATCTGTTTTTCCCATGCACCGTTACCTTTCGGGTCGTATTGCGACTTATGATTTATTACATGAGCGTTCCAGTTCTCATACATTTGTGTATGTACTTTCTTATATTGCTCTGCATTCAGTAAGTCGAGTTTTTTCGCTACATTTGTCATACTTACGTATGCACTGAAATCTATTTTTGTTTCGCCTTTCTTACCATTTTTAGTAGTTACGATGATTACACCATTGGCAGCAACCGAACCGTATATGGCAGCGGCAGCACCATCCTTCAGTACTTCCATAGCTTGAATATCCTGCGGGTTAACAGCATTTATATCACCCGGGAAACCATCGATGATATAAAGAGGTTCGTTATCTCCGAAAGTCTTTACGCCACGAATTTTTACTTGTACGCCGGCACCGGCGTTACCACCTGCTTTCATAATGTTTACACCGGCGATTTTACCTTGCAGCGCTTCGGCGGGGTTAGTGGTGGTACGTTTGGATAGTTCTTCGACGTCAACAGATGAAATGGCACCTGTCATATCACTTTTCTTCATGGTACCATAACCGATGACTACTACTTCTTCCAACATTTCAGTATCTTCTCTCAATACTACCTTAATGTTTTTTGCACCGTTAAGAGGAATTTCCTGAGTAGTGTATCCTACGTAAGAAATAACGATAATTGCCTTAGGGGAAACGTTTAGTGAGAAGTTACCGTCTATATTGGTAATCACTCCGTTAGTAGTACCTTTTTCAAGTACACTTGCACCGATAACAGTTTCACCTGTTGTATCGGTTACTGTACCTGTCAGTTGAATGTTCTGTGCTAAAGAACTTAGTGGAATCAGGAAAGCAAAGAGTAAGGCTAACTTGACTACTCTCTTCATGGAACAATTCTTAATAATTCTACCCATGTGTGTGGTTTTTTAAGGTTAATAAAATGTGTTTCACACCACAAATAAGAATGTTATTTATCAAAGTTCACAATCTGGGGGTTCTATAATTAATCTACAAAAGGGCTTTTTAGAGGAAATATTTGTACTACAATGGAATTCTTAATTGTTTGATATATAGTGATATAATTCTGGGATTATATCTACAAAATGCTATTGTGTGTAAGGATGAGGTTAAACACTTTGCAAATATGTAGTTAAGTCTTCTTCTGTGGATAAGTTGAGTGATTTGCGCAACCGGTAACGGTTCATGTTGATGGTTTTGGGAGTGCTTCCAGTAATCATTGAGATTTCTTTTGTAGAGAGATTCACCCGTAATAAAGTTGCGAGATATTTTTCGCCTTGTGTGAGGTTGGGGTGTTGCTTTACGAGTTTTTCGATAAACTCTTTATTTTTCTCCTCAACACTCAGCAGCAATGTATTATTGGTCTTATCTCCGCTTTGGTATTGGCTGATAAAAGCATTTACCTTCTTTAAGTGGGGAACCAGTGCTTGATTGTCCATTCTATACCCTTCCTTAATCATCTCACGTATTTTGCCCAGCAACTCGTTACGGCTTCTAAGAAATACGGCAAAGCTGGTTACTTCTTGTTGACTGTTGTCTAAGGCACTCTGTACATTTTGCAGTTCCAATTCCTGTTGGTGCAGTTTCAATTCGGATATTTCCCGTTGTGACAGTTCCAGTTGATATCGGGCTTCTATTAGTTGAAGACCTTTTCTGCGTTTATACCATTTATATAAGAATATACTGAAGGCTAAACCAAGAACAAGTATACTGCCCAAAAGCCATAGATTGCGCTTTAGTAGTTCTATCTTATAAGTTTGCTCCTGCATTTCGGTAGCATATTTCTGATCCTGATATCTTTTATAAGAGATTTCCTGTTCAATGTTACGCAACTTGTTGCTACTTTGTAGCTCCTTGCTCAAAGCATACATTTGACTGAGCCGTTTATAGGCCTGGTCATAATCACCTATGGCGGCATATACCCAGGACGAATATTCATAATAATCACAAATCAATTCCTTGGCACCGATATTATGGGCGTATTCATAGGCTTTCTGCAGAGCTTCCAAAGCTTTGGAGTATTGCTCGCCGAAGTAATATTGCTTGCCCATATTGTTGTAGTTCTCTCCCAATGACCATTGTGCATCCAGATTCTTGTTGATGGCTATGGCTTCCTGAATGAAGGACAGTTTCTTTTCCGTATCTCCTTGATATAGACATAGATTGTTCAGATTGGTAGCAATCTCTTTTAAGTTCCTTTGGGCACGATTGATAGTCAAGGCCCGTTGAAGAAATCTTTCTGCTACCAGAAATTCATCAAGCAGATAATGCATGACCCCACGCTCATTATAACATCCGGCCACTGAAGCTGAATCTCCTAAAGACTTGAAAATAGAGGTTGCCTTATCGTTTAGTTCTATCCCTTTGTTATAATCGCCCAACTTACTATATACACGTCCCATGAGTGAATAAAGCTGAGCTGTTTGCCGTTTGTTTGCGGGATTGATATATCTCTGTGTATCGTATAAATTCTTGATACTCAAATCGAAATTGCCCAACAGTTGTTCTGCTTGGCAATAGAGTATCATAGCTTGTGCACGGGTTTCATTGGGTTCGTCTTCGGGAAATAAGGCAGCTGCCTGAGCTGCATAGTATGATGCCTGCTTGGGATTGCTGAACAGGACTTTTTGAGCTTGTTCTAATAAGGTCTGGGCTTGTTTGCTGTCTTGAGCCTGTAAGGGGATCGTGGTTAATAGGGAAACTGCAAATATTAGATACAGTACTTGCTTCATAGTATATTTGTTGTTTCTGCAAATGTAATTATTTTCCTTTAAAAGTCAGGTTTGCTTTCAAAAAGATTTATCTTTGTGCCTCTAAATTAATGCTGTATGCTATTGCCTTATTTGAATAAAGATCTGATTGAAGCCGGTTGCGATGAGGCCGGACGTGGTTGTTTGGCTGGAGCTGTATATGCTGCTGCCGTGATCCTTCCCAAAGATTTCAAGAACGAACTACTGAATGATTCCAAACAGTTGACGGAACATCAGCGCTATGCTTTGCGTGAAGTGATTGAGAAAGAAGCACTGGCATGGGCGGTAGGTATTGTATCTCCCGAAGAAATCGATAAGATTAATATCCTGAACGCTTCTTTCCTTGCCATGCATCGTGCAGTGGACCAATTGAAAATGCGTCCGCAGCATCTGCTTATAGATGGCAACCGCTTCAAGAAATATCAGGATCTTCCGCATACCACGGTGATTAAAGGCGACGGCAAATACCTTTCCATTGCGGCGGCTTCTGTGCTTGCCAAAACCTATCGTGATGATTATATGAACCACCTTCACGAAGAATTTCCATATTATGATTGGGACCATAACAAAGGATACCCCACGAAGAAACATCGTGCGGCCATCTCCGAACGTGGAACTACGCCTTATCACCGCATGACATTCAATCTATTGGGTGACGGGCAGTTAGCACTTGATTTCAAGTGATTATTCTATCGCTTCATCCAGATCGATAAACAGGAATTGGTTTTCATTGTTAAGTAGCAGCAGCTTATTACCAATCACCCGCCCTTTTTTGAACTCCGTATCAAGATGGGCTACAGGCATTCCCATTTCGTGAATGAACCAATAGTCTCCACGATTGCCGATACATAAATAATCTTTTAGTTGGATACTGGGGCTGTAAATCCGCTCCCGTTCATAGGTATTCCTGATGTTCAAATCCTTGTCTACTTCATAGATAACTCCTTGATCATTATATACCAGGCAATGTTCTCCATCGAAAACGAGCGACTTGAAAGCGGTTGTATCTTTGTTGGCTGCATAGAGTGTACCGGGCAACATCGCTTCCAGCTTACCGTATTGCTTGGTATCCCAGGGTACAATATTTACGACGGAGTCCATTAACTCCTGATAAGCCATTCCGTCATCAAACAGCATGTAGAGTGCGTCATCAGTTCGCAGGGCATCTTCAATCATATCTTTCTTTACGCTTAGTTGGTTGAAGAAGATTTCTTCTCCGTTTAGCAAGTTATAACAGGCTATAAATGGGCGCCCATATTTCTTGCGGCTTGCTCCTTCGCGTAATCCGTAGCCGTAATTCAGCATGAATAACTTATCATCTTGCACGAAAAGTTTAGAGCAGGAAGCTTTCACATCAGGAAACTCTGTTTGCCACACTACGTTGAAAGCCGTGTCCATACAGGAGATGTGTTGACGGTCTGCCCAGTAATAAAGTGAATCCTGAGACAGTATATTGGAAGTCAACCCCGTGATTGTATTATTGGCAATGGGAACATAGCTGTAATAATAGGCACCACCGGTTGCTACGCCACCGGCTACTCCGACTGCTACAGCGGCTAATCCTTGCAACAATGCCGCTTTTGTATCATGAGCTCCCGGTTTTCCCGGATAGGTCAGTAACTCTCCGGTCATGAAATCCAGTTTATGCAACGCATCCGCTACAATCAGGCGTTTATTTTGTTCCAGATCAAGAACTTCGTTCCAACCGTATTGATGAGGTATTTTGTTTTCCCACAGATCGTTACCGAATTTCAAGTTGACAGCGCGGAGTTTGTTGGAGGTAGGGGAGTTATAACCTAAGACCAATCCCAATGAATCGTCCACATATACCGGAAATAAACTGGCTTCCCATCTCTTCGCTCCTGTTTCTCTACTGAGCAATGATATCTTGCTGCCGATTTCAGTTATCAAGACCCCTTCCGAAAGACAAGTTATCCGTGATTTGCTGAAGTCAATCGGCTGTTTCCATAGGAGCTGACTGCTCTTTGTGTCATAGAAACCTATTTCTCCTTTATTCTTCAGATACTTGCCGCTTTTAGTGGTTTCCCTGAAACTGACGCAGAGATAATCGCCTTTATCACTCATGGAGAAAGTTTCCACCCGCTGCGGAAAAGTGTAGCACTGTGCTTTTAAGTCCGTTCCGTCCGCTTTTTTTCCTACAACGATGGTTTCGGATTGAGCATAAGAGATTGATGCCATGAGGAGCAGGCATACAAGCATTAGATTTCTGTGTATTTTCATGTTCATTGACCTATTTGGCGCAAACATACGTATTATTTGCGAATTTTTCAGGTCGAAGGGATAGAATATGTGTAATTGTCTTGAGAATCTCTCAAGTAACACTGCCCACGTTCTTTTTTTGAGTGTGATTTAAGTTGTCGTTTTTTCGGTGTTCTTAAACAGTTTCAGTGCCTTCAGCTTCCGCAACCTCCTTGTTTACCGGCCTTTCAGCTGAAAGAGTGTTCTGAAGGGACATTTTCAGCTTTCAGCCATCGTAAGCGTCTCCCCTACATTATTCATGGTAGGAGTTAAAGGAGTTATTCAGGCTACGATATAATCCAGTCTTCCAGCGTATGTCGTTTGCTGTCGAAGTTTATTGCCACTTTCACTATCGGTAGTCCGCATAAGGCAAAGCGTTCCGGATAGTTTTTCAGGTCAATTTGCTGCATGGCGATGTCCGCTGTTTTATTCAGTTTCAGTTCTATGACGTAGAGTATGGATGGAGTGCGCATCACCATGTCCACACGACCGTCGGGAGTACGTACTTCCACATCTACATACATTCCCAGCAGACTGAAAATGGTGTAGAGCAATGACTGGTAATGACCTTCGTAGTCGGTATTGTCGCATTGCGGAATGGTGGAGAGGAATGTCTGCAACAAGCGCAAGGCGTCGTCTATTCTTTCTTCGGTAATTGCTTTAAAAAGAAGTGCCACTGTAGTGAATCCTTCGGCGGTATATTGGTTTAAATAGCCGGACAATAAGCTCTTCATCAATCCTATGCGGACTTCTTTGTTAGGGATATCGAGCGTATAAAGACCGGTGAATGAATCTTGATTTTTAATCGTTACATAACCACTTTGATAGAGCAATGGATTGATGTCGGTCATCCGCTCGGTAGGGGCGTCGAACGATTCGGCCAATACTTTCCGTCCTCCAATCTGCTGGGGCTTTACATGGAACTTGTTCAGCATTTCTATCAGGTAGGTAGGTGTACCACTGCCAAACCAGTAGGAGCCGATTTTACCTTTGGCCATGGCGGTGAGCAGGCTGAAAGGATTATAAATATCCGGAGAAGGCCAGGTGAAATGATAACCGTCATAATTATCCTTCAGCAGTGCGATGACCTCGTGAGGGATATTTTAAAAAATGACGATACAACATTTAGTTCCAATGACG
>OGXH01001968.1_pt1 | contig 14690 bp, 10 predicted proteins | sample 1576241 | NCBI WGS metagenome assembly OGXH01 (sample SAMEA3541529, study PRJEB24748) | human gut metagenome | biome: human gut; feature: human-associated habitat; material: faeces | place: China | collected 2012
TCTGTGAGGAAGACCTTTTCCTCTTCCCCGTCTTCCAGAAGCACTTCCGCCCCATTTTTACGGAGGAAATTCAGCATACGTCCCCGTACCCGGTGAAGGGCATAGAGGGAAAAAGCAACGCCCAGAGATGGATCATACCGCTCCACCGCCTCCATGAGGCCTACGGTGCCTTCCTGGATGAGGTCCAGCGTCACCGCTTCCTGCAGACCGTATTTCATGGCCTCCCGGAAAACCAGGGGCTGGTAATGTTCGATGAGCGACTGCCTGGCCTCCAGAAGGTCCTTTCCCTTATACTGTTTCCACAGTTCTTCTTCCTCCTCCCGCGAAAGCTTAGTCAGCGTGGCGAGGAAGGATTTGTATTCTTCCAGCATCTATATCTCCTAGAATTTGAAACTCCAGTCTGTTCCTACATAACTGTCATGGTTACTATTATACCACGAAGAAAGGCCTACCCGCGAGTTCAAATCATAATGGGCACCGATACTCTTTTCATCGTTATTCATGCCCATGGTAGCGGTAAGCATGAAATCATTGAAAATGTACTTGCCGATTTTGATGTAGTAATAGCTGTCGTTATTATCATCCATATTGTCATAGTAGTCCGTAAGGCTGGAGGTAATGGAAATCTGGTCCAGTCCAATCTTGTCCTGCAGGAAATCCTGAATTCCGTTTCCGAAAAGCATGGTCAGTCCCGCATTGAAGAGGGCCCCTTCCATGGCACCGTTGTTATCCTTGGCATCCGGGCTCTGGTGGAGGGTAAGCAGCATGAGAATCTGCGTATCGTTCAGCGCCGGTTCGCTGTGGAAGGTGGTCTTCATATTGCCGGGCGGACCGTCCAGCTCTGCAGTAACAGCATAATGGCCTACTTTGGTGAAAGCCTTGGCATGAACATCAGGGAGAAGATTTCCCGGTTCGCCGCTCCAGCTGGCATTAGCTTCATTCATCTTGAATTCGGTGGTGTTGATTTTCACAGTGCCCTTCTCCGCATTCACACGGCCGGTAACAAAAGGCGCAGAAACGGGGCCTCTGATGGCCAGATTTCCTTTCACCATCATGTCATAGAGGGCGCTGTTGTACAGGCGCACATTATTTCCAATGGTCACATCAATCTTAGCCAGCATGTCCAGAGAGGTGCCGCCGGAATCGCCCAGGAGGGTAAAGGGAATATCCACCACCGCATTTTCCGCCTTCAGGGTGCCGGAAATACCGGGTTTCTCAAACCTTTCGATTTCGCCGAAGGTAAAGTCCCCGTCCAGGGCTCCTTTATAATAGGTGGAATTAATGGAAGGGGTATGGATATGAAGTTCCCCTTTATAATTTCCAATCTTCATATGGTCCCAGGAAACGTCGCCGTTCACCGTAAGGCTGCCGCCGCCGAAGGCTGCGCTTCCTTCCAGATGGGATTCATTACCGGAGAAGGACAGGTTCATATTAATAGGAGAAATGGCTTCATTCATGGTCATCAGAGACAGAGAACCATCCTTTACATTAATGCCGCCCAGAAGGAGTGGATTGTCATAGCTCCCCGCCACGGTTACATGGCCGTGGATAGGTCCGCTGGCTGCCGTAACGGGCTTGAAAAAAATGGCCAGCATGTTCATATCTGCCTCATCCAGGTTAATGTCCAGATTAAGAGGCACCGCCTTGTCCGTGGTACTTCCGGTGAATACATTGCCCGGAAGGGTGCCCTTCATGCTGGCTCTGTACTGGCCTCTTGAAATCAGGCCGTTCTGCACAGTAACCACATTGTTGGCCGCATTGGCCATGAGGGACAGGCTGTCAAAGGTAATGTCCCCGTACCGGGGATTTGTAAGGCCTACGGAAATATCGGCCACCGGCGCCTTCTTATTTCCCGAAAGGATAATGGCAGCCGTCAGATTTCCTCCTATGGAAACATCTTTTTTGCCCAGGACCTGTGGAATCCAGGAAATATCCATATCCTTGGCTGCTGCCTGGATATCCAGGTCCCCTGCACTGTTCATGGAGCCCTGGGCTGCCAGGACGCCGGAGCCGATGGGAATACGACATTCGCGGATGGACAGGGCGCCGTTCATGTAGGAGAAGTCCACTTTCCCCTCTCCCAGCACCGCGCTGCCAAGATGGCCGCCCAGCACATGGGCATTGAAATTTACATTCGGTGAATCGGTGGTGCCGCTGATGCGCATGCTGCCTTCCACCTGTCCGTCTACGCCGTCCACGTCCTTATTGAAGAATCTCATTATATCTTTGATGTTCCAGCTGTCAAATTTCAAAAATCCGTCCAGTGCACCGGAATTGGTATTATAACTGCCCTTCCAGGTAAAACTTCCCTGCTTCTGACGGAAACTGCCTTCATCCAGGGAAATCAGACCGTCTTTATAGTGGATGCCGGCAGACACGTTCCTGATGGTATTGCCGGCAATGGTAATCTGCCTGGTGGAAGCCATACCATCAAACACGGGACTGTCCGTGGTGCCTCTCACATGGCCCAGGAGGGAAAGGGTACCTTCGATGCCCTTCCCAGGAAGAATTCTTTCAATGCTGACATCGGTAAGAGATGTTTCCAGTTCCAAATCCTTCCCCCTGATTTTGCCATTCACCAGGGCGGTGCCGTCATAAATGTAGCCAAGGCAGTTTTCCAAAGTTACATCCTGCCCGTCATAGCTGTACTTACCGGAAATACTCTGGAAAAGCTCACCCATGACGGAGCCGCTCCATGCGTGAAAATCACCGGATACCACCGGATGATCCACCGTTCCTGTAAGAGAAAGGTCATTGGAAATCCAGCCGGTTACCGGATAATCAAGGTCTGCCAGGGAAAGGAGCCTTTCAATCCTGGTTTCTTTCGTCTTCACAGAAAGATTCATATCATGAGGTGCACTGATACCGATGGTTCCGCTGATGCTGTGGTGCCCGGATGGACCGTCCCAGACAAGGGAAGAAATAGCTGCCCTGTCCCCTGCAAGGACCGCATGGCCTTCCACACTGTCAAAGGCAGCATTTTTCACATAACCATTTCCAGCCCTGAAGTCAAAAGTTCCTTCCGGCTTATCAGGAGTACCGGTTACATGGGCTTTGGCCCATACCCGGCCGCCCAGGTCCACTCCTGCATAGGAGGAAAAAGGTGCCAGATTCATGTCGGAAATTTCCACATCAAAATTCATGCCGTTATCGCTGTAATAGCCATTTCCTGTGAAGAAACCTTCTTCCCCTGCTCCAGACAGGTAGGGAACGGTAATCACGCCGTCCCTGTTTTCTGCTGAGAAGGAAAGGCTGTCGAAAGACATGCCGTCATAGGAAATTCCGCTTCCCAGAGCTGTAACCTGCCAGCTGCTGCCATCATAATTGCCAAAGCCGGACAGATTTCCGGCAGCCATATTGTCATAGGAAAGATTCGTTCCTTCTATGGAGGCCGATGCTTTCTTCAAGGAAAGAGAGCCGTTCAGGTAATTTCCTTCCGCCAGTCCATAGCCGCTTACGGTGCCGGTAACAGGAGAATTGACAGGAAGTCCGTCAAGATTGATATTATCTGCCAGAAGGCTTACGGAAAAGTCGCCGCCCAGCCTATCATAGGAGGCCCGTCCTTCCAGATGGCCTCCGTCCCTGTCCGCTTCCAAATGGGAAACGGTTAATTTATCATCATGGTACGCAAAAACAGCCTTAGCCCGTTTTACATCATATCCTTCATAGGAAAGTTCCTTTCCGGTAAGGGCACCGGAAATAGAGGGATTGTCCATGGTACCTGCAAAATCCAGATTTCCATCCAGAATGCCGGAAATATTGTAATCGGGAAGAAGCGCCCCTACGTCCGCCTGATGGAGAAACAGGCTGCCCTGGAATACAGGGTTTTCCGCATTGGTATCCACGGAAACATCACCGGTCAGCTTCTGTCCATTCACCAGAGTCGACACACGGGACAGAGAAACTACACCGTTTTCTATATTAAAAAAGGCTGCTCCATCAGCTAGAACATAATTATCATAGCTAAGAGCAGCATGGTTAAAAGAACCGGTCACCCGGTAGGCAACGGCGCCGTCACTTTTCCAGATTTTCGCGTCCGTTACCTTGCCTGTACCGTCTTCCAATGTTAATTGATTCTGAAGCTGGGGGAAAGCATCCAGCAGCGGCTGCAGCGATTTTAATGGAATGGGGTCTGTGCTTACTTTGATTTCCATATGACCGCTGTCCTTGTAATCAAGGGAGCTCTTGAAAGCGCTGTCAAGGAAAGTACCTTTGAGACCGCCGGTAATCCGGGAATTATCATCCCATGCAAAGGAACCATTCAAAGCAGAAAGGGTCATCTCCCCTGCCTTGGTGGTATTCACTTTCGCCGTGCCGTTTGAAATGATAACCTTCCCTGTAAACACGCCGCTGTCGGAAGATTCAGACGGTTTCAGAATGGTGCTTACATTCCAAGTACCGTCAGCCTTCTGGGCCAAAGAGAGCTCCGGATCCTCCACGGTTACATCCTTTACCACGGAGGCCACGCCGGCATTGTTGATAAGATAGTTGTAGAGGGAAGACATAGTCCATCCTACGGTCAAAGTAGGCGCAGAAAGCACATCTGCCCCGTTCTCATCCTTCAGTTCCAGTTTGGTAAAGGAAAGATTAAGTTCAGGGTCCAGGTCCATGGCCTGCCAGGAAAGGGTGCCATTCACCCTTCCTCCCAGCTGCTCTTTCAGCACCGGCTCCAGGTTTTGTACAATTATCGGTCGGATCAGGAGGTAAATGGCGCATAGCAGCACGAAAATAAATGCAGCTATCCCATTCAGCCACCATTTGATTTTACTGTTCAAAGGTATCTCCCCAATGTATGACTCTCTAGGTTCTTTGATTTCTAGTTTCTTGTTTCTGGTTTCTTGGTTCTTATGTGTCACTATCAGCGTGTACCGGGATTCTTCGCTTCGCTCAGAATGACGAGTGGACTAGTGAGCTAGTGAGCTGGTAGACCATCCACAGACACTATGGACGTGTACCGTGGAGCACCCCTTCGCCACTTCGTGGCCCTCTTCTCCACGGGAAAGCATGTCACTGGATTCTCAGGTCGCTTCACTCCCCTACGAATCCAGTTCCTTTGCCACCCTAAAGGGGACGCAGGCAATCATCTCGTAGTGATATTATCTAGTGCCTGTCTTATTTCCCGCTGTTTTCAATGGCCTTGTTCAGAGGCGATGCGAATTCGGAATGAATCACTGCCGGAATGCCCATGGCGTGTTCCAGGGTAGCCAGGCCGATGTTGTAATTGTAAAGGGCCGTGATGTAGTTGGTTCTGGCGGTATTGAGCTGCAGTTCCGCATCCAGTACATCCAAGTTGATGCCTACGCCGCTGCTGTAACGGACAGCCGCAATTTTGTAGGCTTCTTCTGCCTGGGCCACAGCGGCTTCAGTGGCACGAATCTGTTCTCTATAGGAAAGGATGTTGAGGTAGTCCTGCCGTACTTCCAGTTCCACCGTCTCACGGGCCTGGAGTAGCTGTTCCTGGGCCACTTTCACACCCTCTTTGGCTTTCTTTACTGCTGCCTGAGTAGAGCCGCCATCCCAGAGGTTCCAGCTGATTTTTCCAAGAAGTGCCCAATCATCTTTGTCTATTTTTGAAAGGGCTGCCTGATCCCAGCTGTATCCACCACCAACGCTGATGGTGGGCATATAACCGGATTTTGCGATTTTCAGCGCTTCGTTGGCTACACGGACATTATAATCGGCCTGAATCAGTTCCCAGCGATATTTCTGGGCCATCAGAATGGCCTGGTCCATGGTAATATCAAAGGCCGGTTCCGGGAAATCCTTATCCAGCGGGTTCAGCTTGGTATTCATGGGAATACGCATGATATTGTTCAGGTTAGCTTCCGCAATATCCCTTGCATTATCAGCGGCAATTTTGCTCTGCTTCGCATTGGCCAGGGAGGTGCTGGAAGTCAGTACATCCAATTTGGCCACAATGCCTGCATCAAACTGCTGCTGTACGTTTTTCAGATGGCTGGCATAATCGTCCACGGACTGTGCCTGCACATCGGCCAGCTTGATATTTTCCAGATAGGTATAATAAGCTTTTACCGCAGAAAGCTTTGTATCTGCTTCTGTTTTATAGTAGGTCAAATCTGCAATATTCTTTGCATATCTGGCTTTGTTAATCTGTCCTTCCAGATTTCCGCCTGTCCAGATGGGCCATGTCACATTGAGACCCTGGCTGTAAGAGCGATTGTTCGTTTCTCCGGAAGTGGAAACAATGCGGGTTTTAAACTGATTTCCCTGCCAGCTGTATCCTACCTTCGGATTCTTGGCAGCAGCTGCCGCACTTACATCAGCTTCTGCTTCCTTCCGCTGGAGATCAGCAATGGTGATATCCCGGTTATTCTGGATAGCCGTGGAAACAGCGCCACGAAGGTCGATATCCAAGGAAGAGGCTTCCGGACCGGCTGCGTCGGTCAGGGCGTCCCCCAGATTCTTCTGCATGAGCATATTATTGAAATTCACACTTTTATCGGTACTTACCTGCTTCATCTGGGCGGCAAGAGCTTTTTCTGTGATGGAAGGGTCTGTGGTAACGCGAGTTTCAGACCCCTTTGCCTGGGCACCAACCCCAAACGAAAGTGCCATTACAATGGAAGCTGCCAAAATACGGTAGGTATATTTATTCATAAATTTCATCCCTTCTAGACAGATGTCTATTAATAGTTGTAGCCAAGGCCGATATATTCACCGCCGCCCCTGTTATTATGGGGGAATATGGATTGTCCGGTGAGGAAGAAATGGTCATCCAGCGCATAACTTCCACGAACCCGCATGGTCAGATCATTGGGATCGTAGAGGTCTGCCGAGAATTTCCACCGGTTCTTTTCGTAATCCACACCGGCACCCAGTTTGTTTCTGATAATGCCTGCATGATAGCCGTATATCCCTCTCGTCCTACCAAATACGGCATCATATACAGGATCATTGGTCAGCGACTCAATCCCCAGGAGTCCATAGGTGCCTTTACCTATGCGGAGAAACAGATTTGGCGAAAAATCATCCTTTTTAGTATTATATAACAATTCGCCGGAAACAGATACATCAAAATTGGTCTGCCCATTCATTATACCATTAATTTTTCCGGAAATCTCTTTTGCATTGCCTGAAATTTCTTTTGCATTTTCAGAAGCCACCACCAGATTGTCCATAATTTGACGGGCATCATTCACTGTTTTGCCGTCGCCGTTGAGCTGGTAAAGCATGGAATTAATCTGGGAGGTAATCCCCTGTATTTCATTGGCCGTCTGAATGCCCTGGGCTGTCAGGATGGCCAGGTTTTCGGAAACGGCATCAAAGTTGTTGAGGCTGTTCTTCACATTCCTCTGGGCCGCCGGGTCCCCTACCACCGTATTGATACCGTCAAGCATGGTCTGGGCGGAATTGATGAGCTTATCCATTTTATCCATGGCCTGGTCGATACCGGGAGCCGCTTTCCCCTGCACTGTCATGCCGTCGGAAAGATAGCCCCTTTCCTGATGGCCGCCGGAAGCCTTGATAAACCTGCCGCCCATCACAGAGGAGGTCTGGATGGAGAAATCCGCATCCCTCGGTACCTGGGCATCCTTGTAGAAACGGAGGCGGAGCACCGCTTCCCCGTTTTCCACGGAAATCTTATCCACCATGCCCACTTCTACGCCGGCATAATGGATGGGGTTCCCCGGTTCAATGCCTTCTGCTTCTTTGAAATAGCCGGTTACATGGAATCCGCTTTTTCCGAAAATCACCGTATTTCCCAGCTGAATGATAATGGCTGCAAACAAAAGGATACCCAGCAGGGAAAAGGCTCCCACCTTTGCTTCTGTAGACCATTTCAAGGAGCATCACCTTCTTTCAGAAAATCGGGGTCCGACGGCAGTCCTTCCATAAACTGCCGAACCCTTGGATCAGGAGACTGTTTAAGTTCCTCCGGCCTGCCGATGGCAAGGAAAGAACCTTTATAAAGGAAAGCCATCCTGTCGGCAATCATTTCCGCTGATTTCAAATCATGGGTCACCACCACACTGGTGGCATGGAGCACTTTCTGCGTATGCTTGATAAGGAGACTGATATCGGTAGACCGGATGGGGTCAAGGCCTGCTGTAGGTTCATCGTAAAGAATAATTTTCGGCTCCAGAGCAATGGCCCTGGCCAGACTCACCCTTTTCTTCATGCCGCCGGACAGGCTGGAGGGCATGAGGTCTTCTATGCCGTCCAGCCCTACCAGATGGAGTTTCTCCTTCACAATCCTGTCGATTTCTTCTTCTCCCATTTTCGTATGCATGCGGAGGCCGAAGGCCACATTTTCCTTCACCGTCATGGAATCAAAAAGGGCAGAATACTGGAAGACAAACCCCATATGTCTTCTTTCCTGATTCAGTTCCGCTTCGCTCAGGCGGGCCATGTCTTTCCCGTCCACCATCACTTCCCCCGATGTGGGCGTAAGCAGCCCGATAATCAGCTTCAGCAGTGTGGATTTCCCTGAACCCGAAGCACCGAGGATGACCATGGTCTCCCCGTCTTTTACAGTCAGGCTCACATCCTTCAGGATCTGCCGGCTGCCAAAGGTCTGGTACACATGTCTGATAGAAATCATAAAGCCTCTCAGAAAAGAATGGACGAAAGAATATAATTGGCCGCAAAAAGCATGATAATGGAATAAACCACGGACTGGGTGGTGGCCTTGCCTACCCCTTCCGCCCCGGCGGTACAGGTCATGCCCCGGTCACAGCCCACCAGGGCCACGATCATGCCGAAAATAACGGATTTGAAAACGCCGATATACAAATCGGAGGGCACGCAGTACACGTGGATGGAATGCATGAACACATAGGACGAAACGCCATGGGACAGAGAGGCCACCATCATGCCGCCGCCCACGCCGATGGCTACGCCGAATACATCAAGAATGGGCAGCATACACATACAGGCAATGAGCCTTGGTACCACCAGGTAGCCTATGGGGCTCACCGCCATACAGCGGAGGGCATCAATCTGCTCCGTCACCCGCATGGTACCGATTTCCGCCGTAATGGCGGCGCCTACCCGGCCTGCCAGCACCACACCGCAGAGCACCGGCCCCAGCTCACGGCCGATGCCGATGGCCACAATGGCGCCGACAGTAAAATCAGCGCCGTACTTGGTCAGCTCTCCGGCAATCTGCACGGAAAGCACCATGCCTGTGAATAACAGGGTCAGGGCCACAATGGGAAAAGAAAGGACCCCTAAGGACAGGCACTGGCGGCAGGTTTCTTTGCCGCGGATGGCAGAAATTTCGCGAACCGCTGCCACAAGGAGCAGGATAACAGCCCCAAGCTGGTGAAAAATAGACAGGGTCTGCCGTCCCAATGATTCCAGAAATCCCATGTTCTCCTCCTTTCCCCCGGCATGCTTTAATTATAAACGGGTAATGGTATCACTCATAAGGAAATAGGATGTACCCGATTTCTTATCGGTATCGGGCCTCTTATCCTTTTCTCCGGCATTCGTTTTAGATTCTTCCTTCTTTCCGTCCTTATCTTTTCCGGAAATGGAATCTTTCCCTTCGTTCTTCATGTCCGCAATCATCTTCTGGTTGGATTTCGCCAGTTTACGAAGGGCTCTGTCCCGGTCTTCCGGAGGCATGACCTGGAAGGTGAACTGCCCGTCACCGTAAACCACGTAGTCCGTGTCCACGCTGCTCTTGGGGCTGTCCTCTTCCTTCTCTCCCTCCTGTCCGTCCTTATTCTTTCCCCTCAGATAGTCCGGATTCTTGGAAGGTCTCTTATCCTGGATTTCCGCCTTGGTGCCGCTTTCCTCATCTTTGGAAATCATGCTCACATTGGGGTCCAGGATTTCTACAACCACCTGGTTGTTTTTATCTTCTTTTTCCAGCTTGTCAAATAAATCGTTGAAATCCTTATAGGTGCGGATACGCTCCAGGATTTCATCGGTGAGGTTATACTTCTGCTGCTGGATAAGGTAGGGAAGAGGCACTACGCCGCCGCCCCTGACTTCCAGAATCATTGTCCCCAGGGGCTGGTCCTTGGGAACCGTGAAAGCCAGGTCCTTGTAGAACACCTCTCCCCGATAGGGAGCAAGCCTTGCCCTTACGTAAATCGTATCCCCCGGTGCCACCACCGTAGGCGAAGCGGAAGCGTCAAGGAGCTGGGCGGTTTTCCTCTCCTTTGTCACCTTCATGTCCACCGAAATGTCACGAAGCTTGTAGGGTTCAAACCGGTTCTGCTCCAAAATGCGGATGACATTATACATTTCATCCACGCTCCGTTCGGAAATATCCTTGGAAGACCAGTACATATTGGACCTTGTGAAGGGCTTTTTCTTCAAATCCTCCGGAAAGAGGGTGTAGGAAAGGGACACGGTGCCCTCCCCGTTCCTGTCCAGGGTGTTGCTGATATTGTTATACACGGAGGTCACGGAAAGCATGGGCAGCATCCGTTCATTCTGCACCATGCGCACATTCAGACTTCCTGTCCGCCCCGTATCCTCGTCCAGCACGGAGGAATGGAGACGCACCGATTCCGGTACTTTTCCCGAAAGGCCGCTGATACCGGAACCCCGGTCCTCGTTCACCGTCCCGATTTCCGCGCCTACACTGCCCAGTTTAAAGGGAATATTGTGGCTGGGGACTACGGTAAAGATATAGGAATTATGCATGAAATAGGAGGAGCTCCCCTTATCAAGGAAGGGATGGCCGAAAGCCACCATGTGGTCTCCATCCACATAGGTCACGGTGCCTACGGCGCCCAGCTTCAAATCGCCGGTGACCAGGGTAGCCGACACGGCGCCGCCTGCTTCCAGGGGCCGGGGTATTTCATCAGCGCCCACGGCTGCAGCGGAATAGGGAACCATATTGAAATCCTTCATCTTATCGGTGAGAAAATCCATGCCGGACGGAGTATATCCGGAAGCCATGAGAGGCGTTGCCAGCGGAATAAGGTTTGCATCATGTCCCCTGTCATCGCCGGTCTTATTAGAATCCACCGTCCACAGCCGGAGCATATCGGAAATCGGGGTGACCATGCCGATACGTCCGTCGGACTGGGGAAATCCATAGGCAATGGCCCCAAGAAGCTTGCCGCCAATATACACAGGACTGCCGCTCATCCCCTGGGCAATACCGCCGGTTTCGTCAATGAGGGGGCCCGATACTTTTACCAGGACCAGGTCGCCGCCGGCGCTCCCTTTATTCTTCATAATGCCCAGCACATCCACATCGAAGGTATCGATTTTCGTGCCGTGCACCACGGTTTTCGCATAGCCATGCATGCCTTCCTTCACATCGGACAGAGGAAGGAATTCCTCCGCCGCTGCCGGCAGAACACATCCCAGTGCCAGGCAGAGCGAAAGAGCCAGTCTTTTTATTTTCTTGCTTGAAATTGCATGCATTAGAAGCTCCTTATCCATTACTTTGTCTCAATGACAGCCACCGTATCCTGTTTTGTAATCTGCTGTCCCTTTACAACCAGTACCTTCGTCACCACGCCGTCTGCATCGGCCCGGGCCGCCGGCACAGGCCCTACCAGAGAATCCACTGTAGCCAGCACCTGTCCCTCCTTCACCGGTGTATTCACATCCACCACCGAAGTCACTGTGCCGGAAAGGACGGCACTCTGGGAAACTTCTGCTGCCTCAGCGGGCACTGCCATCATAAGAGCAGCCGCTGCTGTAAGTCCTGCTTTTTTCCAAGTTTTCATAGGTATCCCTCGTTTCAGTCTATGTAATCGGGTATTATCAGTTTTATTTTACCACGGACTATGAATTTTTTCTTTAAATTTAATAATTTTTATACACTCCACCGCTGAAGGGTACAAAAAAAGTACAGCCGGTTTCCCCAAGCCGTACTTTTTATGATTCATTCTATGGACGTTATGAAAAGAAATCCACAGTCAATGTAAGTCCTGCAGGGAATCTCTGAAATCGTTGATGTAGTTCAAAGCAGAGCCTGCACCTACAGCATTCACGTAGGACGGACGATCCGCCACCCGGGCAGGCACGCCTATGATTCTGGAAATCAAATCATCCATGCCCCGAAGCTGGGAGCCGCCGCCTATCATCATGATACCGTTTTCACGGATAGATGCCAGAAGGGCCGGCGGTGTGCGCTGCAATACATCCCGGATGTGGGTGAAGATTTTATAAAGGATCGGATTGATGGCGCCCGCAATGTCTTCACTGGTCACTGCAATTTTTACCGGAAGCCCGGATACGATGGAAAGGCCGCAGGTCTCAGCTATCCTTGGCTGCCGGTCCAGGTCCCAGGATGCACCCAGGGCGATTTTCAGACTTTCCGCTTCCTTCCGTCCTATGCGGATGTGGTACTTATCCCGCACCGTATTGAGGACCGCCATATCCATGCTATTCCCCGATTCTCTGGAAAAATGGCTGACCACGATGCCCTGTTTGGAAAGCACAGATATTTTGGTGGAGCCGCCGCCCATGTCCACAATCATGGTACCTTCCTGCTGGTGTGTTTCCAGTCCCATTCCCATCACTGCTGCCAAAGGCTGGTCAATGAGCACGGTCTTTCTGGCACCTACGGCCACTGCCGCTTCCAGGAGAGCTCTTCTCTGTACGCTGTTGATTCCCTTAGGCACGCACATAATCAGCCGCGGATGGAAGAACATGCCCTTCAGGTAGGACTTATTCACAATGGAATTTAAAAGAAAGGCAGTGCCATTGTAATCCACAATGGCACTTTCCCTCATGGGACGGGAAATTTGGATTTCCGGCGGTGTTTTCCCTTCCATTTCCTCCGCCTTGGTCCCGTAGGACAGATACTCCCCGGTCATCCGATTCCTGGCAATGACAGAAGCTTCCGGAAAGACAAGGCCCTTATGTTTCATGAAAAGAACAATATTGGAAGTACCTATGTCTACGCCGATATCTTCAGAACCAAAGGAACCGATCCAGTCCAGAAGGGAATTCTGCGTGGCGGGCATGGAAATTTTAGGGGATGATTTTTTAATCCCTGTCGACTCTGACAATGTCTGCTCCTAACCCCTGCAGTTTTTCTACAAGATGATCATACCCGCGGTCAATATGGTGAAGTTCCCCTACTTCCGTTTCTCCATGGGCTGCCAGTCCTGCAAGAGTGAGGGCGGCGCCGGCACGGAGGTCCGTGGCTCTTACAAAAGCGCCGGTGAGGAACGGAACGCCCTGCACAATGGCGCACCGTCCTTCCACCTGAATAGAAGCGCCCATACGCTGCAGTTCTCCTACATGCATGAAACGGTTTTCAAAAACAGTTTCCGTAATCTTGCTGATGCCGTTGCCAATGGTCATAAGGGCCATGAACTGGGCCTGCAGGTCCGTAGGAAATCCGGGATAAGGAAGGGTTTTGATATCGGTGGAACGGATATGGCCGTCACTGATGACCCGTACGCTGTCGATATCCTTAATCACCTTCACTCCTGCTTCATTCAGCTTGGCCAGAAGCGGTTTCAAATGTTCCGTCAGCACATTGTCAATCACCACGTCGCCACCTACCATGGCTGCTCCGATCATGAAAGTACCTGCTTCAATTCGATCAGGAATAACGGTATGAGAAACGCCCTCAAGCTCCTTTACCCCTTCTACACGGATAATATTGGTACCTGCACCTTTAATGTTGGCGCCCATGGAATTAAGGAAGGTCACCAGGTCTACAATTTCCGGTTCCTCCGCCGCATTTTCAATAATGGTGCGGCCCTCTGCCGTGGCGGCAGCCATGAGAATATTTTCTGTAGCCCCTACGCTGGGGAAATCCAGATAAATGGTGGTGCCTTTGAGTCCATGGGGGGCATAGCCTTCCACGAAACCATTGCCCACGTTGATTTCAGCGCCCATGGCTTCAAAAGCCTTCAGATGAAGGTCGATGGGCCGGCTGCCAATCATGCAGCCGCCGGGGAGGGCAATTTTCGCATGGCCCATTTTAGCCAGGAGCGGTCCCATAATGAGGAAGGAAGCCCTCATTTTGCTCATGAGTTCATAGGATGCTTCCGTCTTATCCAGCATGGAAGCATCAAAAGTCAATACATTGTCTTCCCTTGTCACCTTTACACCCAGTGACTCCAGCACACTGCAGATGGTGCTCACGTCGTCAAGATTCGGCGCATCAATAATAGACGCCGGTGTGTTGGGGAGAAGCGTTGCCACAATGATAGGAAGAACTGCATTTTTTGCGCTGGAAACACGGACATGTCCATGAAGAGGGCGTCCGCCATGAATCACTAACTTTTCCAAAAGGAATCACTCCTGTTACTTAAAAATCAAAGAAACCGTTCATCTGATAATCATTCTATGTCTGGAAATGTTTCCTTTTGAAAGAAAGAAGGAAACAAAGATTTACGAAATCAAATCACCATGTATCATAGCAAAAAATATATATGATTTCAAGAGAAAGGCGGCTGTGAGTAAGTGTCTAATCAGCCAAATCAGACCATAGGGCCCGTTCATACCCCGGGTTCAGAGGGTTCAGAGGGGAATGTTGGACGGGCCCTGCGGGCCCGAAGGTTATGGCCGCCTGCGGCGGCAGGTTGTGTTCGCTGACGCTCAGGGGGCGACAGCCCTAACGGACTGAGGGCGGTGATGGGCGCCCTGAGCGAAGCGACGCAGCCCTTCTACATAACCTGCCTGCAACAGCAGGCCACAACCCACGACGAAGCCGTGCCCCTTTGCGTTTATATACTGGCGGCGCAGCCGCCCACCACAACCCTTTGAACCTTCTGCACCTTTTGAACCCT
>OGXH01001972.1_pt1 | contig 14675 bp, 10 predicted proteins | sample 1576241 | NCBI WGS metagenome assembly OGXH01 (sample SAMEA3541529, study PRJEB24748) | human gut metagenome | biome: human gut; feature: human-associated habitat; material: faeces | place: China | collected 2012
TCTCCATGTCCAGCACGCCGCCCTTGGCGCGCTCGGCCTTCTGCAGCTTCTGCAGTGCGCCCCAGAGCTTATCGGTGGCCTCGGTGGGGCCAGCCAGGAAAGACTCGTCGCCGTCATAAGGGGTGTAGTTCTTCTGGATAAAGTCGCGGACGTTGACTTCCTCTTTCCAGATGCGGCCCTCAAAGCCTTCCCACTGTTCAAAATCGATCATTGGAACCTCCTTGCTCCGTTCCTGACGCTCTAACCGATCTGCTTTGCAATAATTAGTTAGAGCAGTCTAACTGTTCCGTCTTAAAAAAGCCGCCGATTGCGGTTTCTGAAAGACAGGGTGGTACAGGGCGCAGAGGTATTTGGATGGCAACCCCTGCGCTGTTTATGAGCCGCTGCAGACAGGCAATCGAGTCCGACTGCAGCGGCCTGACACTATAATAACAGTGATTCTCAGAAAAAGCAAGAGGAAACCTGTGGATTTTCTACAAGAGATGGAGGTTTTTGTTATGAAAAATGCTCATGGAGGCCGCCGGAGAAAAATTTTTTGAAAATTTGAAAAACGGGCTTGACAGTCATGACAAACTATGGTATCCTGTTGTCACGGCGAGGTTAGTTAAATCTAACCAAAGCTCCTCCGATTCACTGCAAAGGGATGCCTGCAACTCTCTTTGGGGCGATTCGGTTCCTCCATTCCATTCTCCTAATTTTGAAGTTGCTTTCATAACCATTGCATACCGTCTGGGCGGCCTTTTTGCCCGCATCCTGCGTTGCTTCTCCTTGCAATCCATCAGGATTGCTGCGGAAAAGCGCCTTGCCTGCTGACAAAAATACTCGTCCATCCGGCACACTCTGGCTATAAAAGCAACTTCGGCGAAAGCGGCTTATGGTTTGCTCCGCTTTCCCTGCGCGCAGCGCGGGGCGCTCTGGTACGGCGCTCTGTGCAAAAAAGTACAAAATGCGGGACACACAGACTTGACCACCTGTGCGCCCCGCTTTTTGTTTTGCAAAGGGAGAGGCATAACGTCGGCGATGACAGATAGAAAGAGCTGTCTCTTGACACCCCGGGTGAGTGTACTATAATAATGTGTGTCGGAAAAACGAGAAAAGTTGTTTTTCTTCGGAACGATAAAATGGGAGGAAATGAATGAAAAAATTAGCGAGGGCCATCGTGAAGATGCGCAGGCTCATCCTCATCGCGGCGGTCCTGCTGCTCATCCCGGCGGCAGTGGGAGCCATCGCCACGCCCATCAACTACGACATCCTTTCTTACCTGCCCCAGGAGCTGGACTCCCGTGTGGGCCAGCTGCTGCTGGAAACGGATTACCATCTGGCCTCCACCAACATGATCACCGTGGAGGGGATGCCCACCAACGAGCTGCTGGCCATGAAGGCCGAGATCGACGAGGTGCCGGACGTGCTGAACACCTTCTGGCTCAGCGATGTGCTGGACCCGGCAGTGCCGACGGAGATGCTTCCGGCGGATGTCCAGCAGTTTATGTTCGGCAAGAACGACTCCACCATCCTCATCGTCCAGCTGGGCGGCTCCAGCGTCAGCGAGGAGACGATGCAGGCCGTGGCCCAGATCAAGAAGATCCTCCGGAAGAATTGCTTCTTCGGCGGCATCAGCGTCATCCTGAGCGACACCAAAGAGCTGGTCATGGGCGAGATGCCCTGGTATGTGCTCTGCGCCGTGGGCGGCTGTCTGCTGGTGCTGTTCCTCTCGCTGGAAAGCTGGCTCACGCCGTTTTTGTTCATGCTGGGGCTGCTCTTCCCGCTGGTCTATAACTTTGGCACGAATATTTTCCTCGGTCAGGTCTGCTTTATCACCGTGTCGCTGGCGGCGGTCTTGCAGCTGGGCGTGACGATGGACTTCTCCATCTTCCTGCTCCACCGCTACGACGAGGAAAAGGAGCTCTGTGCCTCCAACGAAGAGGCCATGGAGAACGCCATCTGTAAGACCATGAGCGCCATCACGGCGTCCAGCCTGACGACCATCGCGGGCTTTCTGGCCCTCTGCGCCATGCAGCTGACGCTGGGCGCAGACCTCGGCATCGTCATGGCAAAGGGCGTGGCGCTGGGCGTCATCTGCACCATCGTCATCCTGCCCTCGCTCATTCTCTTCTTCGATAAGTGGGTGGAAAAATACCGCCACCGCACCTTTATGCCCAAGCTCACCCACCTGAGCCATTTTGTCTCCAAACACCCGATGCCCGTCGTGGTGGTGTTCATCCTGCTGATGATCCCCTTCGGGCTGGCCCAGAGCAAGACCGATATTTACTACAACATTTTTGCCGCTCTTCCGCAGGATATGCCCGGCATCGTGGGTACGAACAAGCTGGGCGAAGACTTCGGCATGATGACCAGCCACTTCATCCTCGTCCGGGAGGAGCTGACCGCTTCTCAGGTGTCCGCCCTCTGCGATGAGATCAAGGAGGTGGACGGCATCACCCAGGTGGTGAGCCTCGACTCCATCACCGGCCCGGGCTTTGAGACGGAGCTTCTGCCCGACGAGCTGATGAACATCGCCCAGAACGGCGGCTACAAGCTCATCCTCGCCAATGGCCGTTATAAGTCGGGCAGCGACGCGCTGAACGCGCAGGTGGACGAGCTGGTCCGCCTCGTCAAGGAGGCAGACCCCGAGGGCCTCGTCACCGGCGAGGGCGCCATGGTGAAAGACCTCGTGGAGATCGCCGACGAGGACTTCAAAAATGTCAACATCTGGTCCATCGCGGCGGTGCTGGTCATCATCGCGCTTTCCTTCCGCAGCCTGTCGGTGCCGGTTCTGCTGGTGGCCAGCATCGAAGCGGCCATCGCCATCAACATGGGCATCCCGTACTTTATCGACGACTCGCTGCCCTTCATCGCCAGCATCGTCATCGGCACCATCCAGCTGGGCGCGACGGTGGACTACTCCATCCTCATGACAACCCGCTACCGCGAAGAGCGGCTGGCCCTCCGCTCGCCCAAGGCGGCGGCACAGCAGGCCCTCGAGCACTGCAGCCAGAGCATCCTGACAAGCGGCCTGACCTTCTTTGCGGCCACCTTCGGCGTCGCGGCCATCAGCAAGGTGGAGCTGCTGAAAAGTATCTGTAGGCTCATCTCCCGGGGTGCGCTCATCAGTATGGTGGTCATCCTGCTGGTGCTGCCCGCCGGCCTGATGCTGCTGGACGGCCTCATCTGCCGCACCACCTACCACTGGCTCAACGCCCCCAACGCTGCAAAGGAGTGAATGCTATGAGAAAAACTCGGAATTTTCTGCGCCGCGCTGGCTCTGCGGCGCTTGCCCTGACCCTGACGGTCAGTCTCTGTCAGCCCGCCTTTGCGGCGACCAAGGCCCCCTTCTCGAAGGATGAGACGGTGTATGCCGTCATGGCAGCGGACGGCTCTGTCACCAAGACCACCGTCAGCGAGCATCTTTACAATGCCGACGGCCTCGCCGGTGTGGAGGACAGGTCCACCCTGAAAAACATCGTGAACACCGAGAGCTTTGCCGAGTACACCCGGAACGGCGATACGCTGGTCTGGAACACCGACGACACCGATGTCTACTACAAGGGCGACACGGACCGTCAGCTGCCCATCTCTGCCAAAGTGACCTACACGCTGGACGGCAGGACCGCCCCGCTCAGTGAGCTTCTGGGCCAGAGCGGCCACCTCGTGCTCACCATCGACCTGACCAACCATGAGACCGGCAAGATGACCGTGAACGGCAAAGAGCGCACCATCGTCACCCCGCTGGTCACGGCGGTGGGCGTCCTGCTGGGCGATGACGCCAGCAGCGTCAACGCCGTGAACGGCCTGCTGGAAAGTGCGGCCAAGAGCAGCGTGGCGGCCTTCGTCACCCTGCCGGGCGTGAAAGAGTCTCTCGACGGCCTGCTTCCCGAGCAGGTGAACGGCGTCGCCGAGTACTTACAGGACAGTGTGACCGTGGAGGCCGACGTGGAGTCGCTGACGGCACCTCAGATCCTGCTGGCCTGCGCGGCGAGCGCCGAGGCACTGGGGCAGGGGGATGAGGTCTTCGACCTCGACAGTCTCAACGATCTGACCGACGGCATCGCGGCGCTGAATGATGCTATGAACCAGCTGCTGGACGGTGCATCGCAGCTGAAAGCGGGTGCGGCACAGCTTGCCGCCGGTTCGCTGGCTCTGCTGGACGGGGCCAACCGGCTGGACAGCGGCCTCGGCCAGCTGACGGAAGGGCTGGACACCCTGACGTCCAACAACGCTGCCCTGACTTCCGGCGCACAGCAGGTGGCCGACGGCGTGCTGGACTCCGCCAACCAGACCCTCATGGAGAACGGCCTCATCGACACCCCCATGACGTGGGATACCTATGAAGCCGTCATTGACGACATCCTCTCGCTGGGCGACAAGACGCTGGCGGCGGGCCGCAGAAAGATGGTGCGCACCATCTGGGAGCAGGCTCCGCAGTTCAAGGCCAGCCAGCTGGACATCGCGCTCTACCTCGCGGCCACCCGGACCGACCACGACCTTGAGGCCGCTCTGCGCCTGATGCAGAGCTTTTCGCCCGATTTCATCATGGGCTGGCTGAAAAAGCTCACCGACAGCGACGCCCAGCAGAAAATCCACGACGAGCTGGTCTATCAGACCGCCAACAGCGAGGATATGGCCAGCGTCCGCGCCCTGAAAGAAAATCTGGGCCAGATACAGCTCTTCGTGTCCAGCGTCGGCCAGTACGCCGACGGCGTGGCTGCGGCCGCTGACGGCGCACACGCCGCCAAGGACGGAAGCGCTCAGCTGGCCGGCGGCGCATCCGCCCTGTATGACGGTGTGCTCCAGCTCCAGAACGGCACCGACCAGCTCAGCGGCGGCCTCGTGCAGTTCAACGACGAGGGCATTTCTCAGCTCACCGGTGCGCTGGACGCCGACCAGCTCCACGCCCTGCAGACCGTGGTGGAAGAGATGACCGGCCGCCTCGCCGACTACACCAGCTTTGCCGGTGTACCCGAGGGGGCCGAGAGCCGGGTGAAGTTCCTCTACAAGACCGCCGAGACGCCCGCCGAAAGGGCTCCGGTGGAGACGGCGGCAGACAACGCTTCGGAGGGCAATTTCTTCCTCCGCCTGTGGCACCGCCTGCTGGCCCTGTTCGGGCTTTGAACCGATAAGATCATGTCCCTGCCCCCGGCCTCGGAGCCCAGAACGCCCCCGGCCGGGGCTTTGTTTGTGCAGCATACTCAAAACAGCGGTCGATTATTTGTGGCAGTTTACAAAAAAATAAACGTCCCCTTGACAAATATATAGGGGGGGGGGGGTAAAATAAAATCAAACCAGCCCTTAGCCATAGCAGGGCATGGCGAACAAAGGCTTATTATATGGAGGAACCAGACAAATGAAAATGCTGAAAAAACTGCTGGCCGTTGTGCTGACCGGCGCAATGGCCCTGACCATTCTCACAGCCTGCGGCGGCAACGCTGTGAATGACAAGAACATTGCGGATGCTCTGAATGACATCGTCAAGAGTTCAGTTGCAGCCGGACTGACCAAGGATTACACCTTTAAGCCCCGGACGGATGAACAAGCGATGGCAAAAGCTATCGCTGCGTTGTCCGAGGCGGAGTGGAACACAAAGGGGGATGGGAACAATAAATTTTCTGGGCCAGTCATGAAGATTCTTGGGCTCAATGAGGGCGGCAAAAATGAAACAAGCCGCTTTGTTTGGTGCGGAGCAGTTATTGCCGATGAGATCGGAACAACCGGACAGGCTCATAATGTGATGAATAATATTCTGAGCCAAAAAGCTGCGAATGCAGATAAGCTGACAGGCAAAGAACCCGGAAACATCCGCTACATAGGCACTGCACTTGGTACTCTGACCATTCACGGAAAGCAGACAACGGTGCGCTTCATCGTAGTCACCGCAGATGCTGAGGACCCGCAGCACCCCGGAAAAGCATGATTTTTTTCCATAAAAAATGACAGCAGGCCCCGGAGCATATCGCTCCGGGGCCTTGCTGCTTTTCAGGTTTGGGCCATGGGCGGGGGCAGCTTCTTCCTCCGTCTGCTGGCCCTGTTCGGGCTGTAAGGATAAAAGAATATAAAAGGAAAACCGCCCGGACGCTCATCGTCCGGGCGGTTTTCTGCAAAGCAGAGGAAGGAGGTTTTGAGAATGAGAAAATAGCTTAGTCGTTGAACTCGAGGTAGGCGCCCTTCATGGGGCTGACGGCGTGCTCACTGAACAGCCGCAGGGTGCCGCGCTTGTAACGGCGGGGCTTCGGCTTCCAGACAGCGCGGCGCTGGGCCAGCACGGCGTCGATCTCTTCGGGGGGCTTGCACTCCCCCTTGATGCCGATGATGTTCAGCTTGCGGGCGGGGATGTCGATCTCGATAAGGTCGCCCTCTTCCACCAGAGCGATGGGGCCGCCGGTCTGGGCCTCAGGGCTGCAGTGGCCGATGACGGGGCCGGTGGATGCGCCGGAGAAGCGGCCATCCGTGATGAGGGCGATGCTGCGGCCCAGCTCCTTGTCCGAGCTGATGGCCTCACTGGTGTAGAACATCTCCGGCATGCCGCTGCCCTGAGGGCCTTCGTAGCGGATGAAGACGGCGTCGCCCTTTTCCACCTTGTGGTGGAGCACGGCGTCCAGACACTCCTCTTCGCTGTCGAAGGGGCGGGCGCGGAGCACGGCCTGGAACATCTCCCTGGGGCAGGCGGTGTGTTTGATGACCGCACCCTCCGGGGCAAGGTTGCCCTTCAGGACGGCGATGCTGCCATCGGTGCCGATGGGGTCGGAAGCCGGGCGGATGATGTCGGCGCGGGTCAGCTTGATGCCGCAGCGGGCATTCGCCTCGTCCAGCAGCTGCTGGCAGTGCTCGTAGAAGCCGTTCGCCTTCAGCTCGTCCAGATTCTCGCCCAGCGTCTTGCCGGTGATGGTCATGGCGTCGAGATGGAGCACATCCCGGATCTCCTCCATGATGGCAGGCACGCCGCCGGCATAGTAGAAGAACTCTGCGGGCCAGCGGCCGGCCGGGCGGATGTCCAGCAGGTACTTTGCGCCGCGATGGAGACGGTCGAAGGTGTCGCCGTCGATGGAGATGCCAAATTCATGGGCGATAGCAGGCAGATGGAGCAGGGCGTTGGTGGAGCCGGAGATGGCCGCGTGGACCATGATAGCGTTCTCGAAGCTGTCCATCGTCACGATGTCGCTGGGGCGCAGGCCCTGTTTTGCGAGGACGACGGCCTGATAGCCGGCCCGGCGGGCGTACTCCACCAGGTCGGGGCTGGTGGCCGGCAGCAGGGCGCTGCCCGGCAGGGCCAGACCCAGAGCCTCAGCCATGATCTGCATGGTGGAGGCGGTGCCGATGAAGCTGCAGGCGCCGCAGCTGGGGCAGGCGTTCTGCTTGGCCCAGTTGAGCTTTGCTTCGTCGATCTCGCCGCGCTCATACTTTGCGCTGTACATACCCAGCTGCTCCAGCGTCAGCAGCTCCGGGCCTGCGTGCATGGTGCCGCCGGTGACCACCACCGAGGGAATGTTCACCCGGGCCAGCCCCATGAGGTTCGCGGGCATACCCTTGTCGCAGCTGGAAATATAGACGCCGCCGTCAAAGGGGGTCGCGTTGGCGTGGATCTCAATCATGTTGGCGATCATCTCGCGGCTGGCGAGGCTGAAGTTGATGCCGTCGGTACCCTGACTCTCGCCGTCGCAGATGTCGGTGGCAAAGTACCGGGCGCCGTGGCCGCCGGCCTCGGCTGCGCCCTTGCAGGCGGCGTTGACCAGCTTGTCCAGATGGCCGCTGCCGGGGTGGCTGTCGCCAAAGGTGCTTTCTACGATGATCTGAGGCTTGGAAAGTTCATCCGGCGTCCAGCCGGTACCCAGACGCAGCGGGTCCAGCTCGGGAGCCAGCTTGCGCATTTTTTGACTAGTGAGTTCCATAAAGTCTTCCTTGTTTTATCGGTTGTTCGTTCTCTTTTTAGATGGCGTCACTGACGGGGGAGGCATTCAGCGTGACGGTCTGGCCGTTTTTGGCGGTGTGACGTCCCAGCATGGCCGAAAGCTCGGCGAGCCAGCCCAGCTCGGGCAGGCGGTCCCACTCGAGGATCTCCTGTGTCAGCTGGCCCAGCAGCGGGGTGGTGAAGCTCAGGCTGCGGGGGAAGCTGTAGGCCGCCAGACGGTTGCCCTTCACGGCGAGAATCATGCTGCTTTGGGAAGTTTCCAGCTTTTGGCGCAGACTCTCGCTCTTGCGCAGAAGACGGGCCGCGTCGAGATCATTCTCCGTAAAAACGGCCCAGCCCCGGGGGGCCGTTGCAAAGAAGTGAAGCCCTTTTCCCTCATAGTACCCGGCGCACACGGCCTCATCCAGCGCGGTCTCAGGTACCAGAACGGTGTGGGCGGCGGTGCCGGGAAGCTCAAGCTCCATCCAGACGCCGTTTTTCAGGCCAATTTTCTGACGGCTGCTGGCCGGCAGGTCGTAGCAGAAAGCTGCCTCGCACACCTTGACACTCCGACCGTCCAGCCGGCCTGTCATCTCCATCGAGGTGGCTACGCCGCCGGCCTCGCGGGTAGGAAGCAGACTCATCTGCTCTACCTGCGCGTGGCTCAGGGCGTCCCGTGCTTTGGTCTTTACCGCAACGTCCTGCAGGCAGTGGCCGCAGCCGTACCGCATACTGGCGTTGGCGAATGCCAGCTCATAGCGCTTGTCCATCCGACGCACCACCAGTAGGTAGAAAAGCGTCGCTACGTTTACCACCGCTACGGCGTAGCGCAGATCGACTAAGATCAGAAGGATCGCTGCGGCGTAGGCCGCTACGGTCACGGCGTAAGCCGCGATCAGCGCGATCCGGCGGCGGGTGAGGGCCTGAAGCGTTGTTTGTTCTGTCACGGGAAAGACCTCCTTCGGAGTTAAAATTCAGCTTTCATGAAGGCGAGGGCCTCCTGGGCCTGCCGGTCGAAATCCGTTACCGGGGCTTCGAGGCTGACCCGGCCCTGATAGCCGCAGTCCTTCAGCGCCTGGATGAAGTCGGTGTAGTCCCACTCTTCGCGGCAGGAGGGGAAGGTGCGCCACCAGCCCCGGCGGTGCAGTTCGCCCTCAAAGATGGTGCGGATGTTGTCCGGGTCACGTACACCGTCGATCTCGGGAATGCTGGGATAGGAGAAATGCACATGGCGCAGATACTCTTTGCCGTATTTCCGCAGTACTTCGGGGGTTTCTTTCTCGCACACCATGTGGTAGAAGTCGATGAGCACCTTTACGTTGTCGAGGCCGACGGTCTTTGCCAGCTGTACGCCCTCGGCAAAGGTGTTGATGATATTGCAGTCAGGCATCCGCACCGGCTCGATGACGATGGTGATGCCGTACTTGGCGGCAGCTTCGCCGGTCTCACGGGTCACCTGCACTACCTGCTGGTATGCCCTATCCATATCGAAGCCCTCCGGCACCCGCTTGGCACCGGCACTGCCGAACACGATGGACTTCACGCCCAGAGTGGCGGCGCGCTCCAGCGCTTTGGCGTAATAGGCACGGATGGCCTGCTCGTCCACGTCCGGACCGGTAAGGCGAATCCTGCCGGGGAAGAAGTTGTTGCACGCCTCGCACCGGATGCCGCTGCGCTCCACACGTTTGCAGAGCGCGGCGAAATCGGCGTCGGACAGCTGCATCATTTCGGCCAGCGGCAACTCAATATAGTCATACCCGTACTGAGCAATTTTTTCAACAATCTCAACACCGGTCTTATCGGGATTTTGGGCCACCAGACTGCCACAACATCCAAATCTCATGGTAAATATCCTTTCTTTTTATAGCAGCAAAAGCCCGGAGAGCGTCCGGGCTTTTGCTGTTCAGTTAGAACACTGCGTTTACAATGCACAGCAGGCCAAAGCCAACCCAGGACCAGATGAACTGCATACCCTCGTAGCCGAGTATCTGAACATCCAGCTTATCAAACTTAAAGGTACGGGTGAGGACCCAGAAGAAGCTGTCGTTGTGCAGCGAGAACACCTGAGAGCCGATGCAGGCTGCGTAGGCGCAGTACATCATGTTTGCGCCGGGAATCTGCATCAGGATGGGTGCGCAGATGGTCGCGGTGGTGGTCATGGCAACGGTGCCGCTGCCGAGGACCAGCTTCAGGATAGCGGCCATCAGGAAGGGGAGAAGCAGGATAGGCATATTGGTGCTGGCGAGGCCGTTTGCGATGACGTCGCCGATGCCGCTGGACTTGATGATGTTGCCGAATGCGCCGCCTACGCCGGTGATGAGGATGACGGTACCGCAGCTCTTAACACCGCGCTCGAGGCAATCCAGAACCTCCTGACGGGACTTGTTGCCGGCCAGACCGTAGATGGACACCAGCAGGGAGATGGAAATGGCGATGACGGGGCTGCCCAGGAAGCCGATGATCTCGGTGACCGGGGTGGGGTCGCCCTTGTACATCATGCTGGTGAAGGTGCTTGCGAGGATGAGGATAACAGGGACAAAGATGGGGGCGAAGGACATGACGACGGAGGGATAGCTCTCGTTGGGGTCCAGTTCAGGCACGGTAGACTGGGAGGAGATGCGTGCGTATTCCTCGATATTTTCGGGCGCGACATCAACGATTTCGCCGTTTTCGTCCACGACCTTGTACCACTTGCGGCCGACGATGCGGCTCATGATGCCGATGAGAACCATCAGGGGGATGCCCATCGCAATGGCGAACAAGATGTAGGTACCCAGATCAATGGTGTCACCAAACTGTGCAATGACGGCCAGAGGACCGGGCGTGGGAGGTACGGAAGCGTGGGTGATGTTGAGGGCGCAGGCCATAGCCAGAGCCAGACCGGTGAGCGACTTTTTCTTGGTCTGAGAAATGGACTTGACCAGCGGAGCCAGCAGGATCAGGGCAGAGTCGGCGAAGATGGGAATGGAGACCAGGAAGCCGGTAATGGCCAGTGCAATCTCCTCATTCTTGCCGTGCAGCGCCTTGATGAAGGTGTGTGCCATGACCTTGGCGGAGTTGGACTCCTCCATGATCTGACCCATCATACAGCCAAAGGCGATCACAAGGCCGATGCCGGCCAGCGTGTTGCCGAAGCCCGAGGTGATGAGGCCAGGGATGCTGGCAAGCTCGACGCCGCCGACAATGCCGACCACGCAGGCCGAGATCACCAGCGACAGGGACGGGTGAAGGCGGGTCTTCATGATTAGGAAGATCAATACGGCCATGCCAACGAACAAGGCTATGAGCAATCGTGTAACATCCATTGTGTTTCCTCCTATTGCTTGAATTTATATTACCTGCCTCTCAGGGCAGGGGCGGACAATTAGAGACAACCGTTTTCCTCCAGAGCTTCACGGGTCGTACGATAGGCGTTCTCGATGACCCACTCAGGGGTCTTGGCCCAGTATTCGGGGCGGAAGGTCTCCACCGAGACCATGCCGTCGTAGCCGCAGCATTTCAGGGTCTGCAAAAAGCTGTCGGTGTCCACGACGCCGGTGCCGGCAAAGCAGCGCTTGTCCTGCCCCATCTCGCTTTCGGGGACGTCGTCGGCGCTCATCAGGTGGACGGCAAAGATTTTTTCGGGCTGCACGTTTTTGATGGCGCTGAAATCGTTGCAGTGACCGTTGAGGTGGATGTTGTAGGAATCGAACACGAAGCCTGCGTTGTCCTCGTCCACGGCCCGCACGATGCGGTCGGCGGCCTCGATGCTGCGCACACAGCTCTTGCGCAGGCCAACCAGCTCGAAGCAGAGCTTCATGCCGTAGGGCCGGGCCAGCGCCGAGAGCTTTTTCAGGATGCGGATGCACTCCTGCTCTGCGGCGGCTGCATCACCGGTGAACACCCCGCTGGGGTCGAGGGGCGGCACGATGATGACGCAGCCGCTGCCGATGGCGCTGCCCACCTCACAGGCCAGCTTGAAGTCCTGCATGGCGGGGTCATCCCAGTCGGGCGTTTCGTCCGGCAGCATCCCCTGATGCAGGTAGACGGCGTTGATGGCGTGGGGCTTGAGCCGATGCGTTTTGAAAAATTCCTTGAGCTGCTCTACCGTGTGCTCCTTGAGCCAGCCCCGGAGCAGATCAAGTCGTATTTCGATGTAATCGAAGCCGGCTTTCTCGCAGAGGGCGAGATCCTTTTCCAGAGTAGAGCAGTCGCGGGCGCAGGCTTCATTATAAGAGGTCTTCATAAGCAGCACTCCTTTTTGCCCATCTCAGCAGATGGGGAATTTGATGACGGAGTTGGTCTGGGTGCTGCGGTAGATGGCCTCGAACAGCTCCACGGTCTTGCGGCCGTCGCGGGCGTCCACCAAGGGCTTAGTGTGGGTCTCCACGGCGTGGAGGAAGTCCTTGATCTGCTCCTGGTGGTAGTAGTACATGGAGTCCACGCTGTTGAAGAAGTCGCAGTCGCCCTTCTTCCAGTCCTCCAGCTTGTCGGCCTCGCCCTCAACGGTCCACAGGTCGTTGTAGGGCGGCTCGGTGATGGTGGACATACCGGCGATGAACATTGCGCCGCCGTCGGTCTGGACGCCCACGCCTGCACCGTTCTCGCCGAAGACGTGTACCTTGCCGTAGAGGGCGGGGTTCTGGCTGTTGCTGACCACGATGTTGCCCACGGCGCCGCTCTTGAATTTGACGACGGCCACGGCGGTATCTTCCACTTCGATGTAGGGGTGGTTCAGATTCTTCCAGACGCCGTATACTTCATCGACGTCGCCCATGTACCACAGCAGCAGGTCGAGCTGATGGGGTGCCTGGTTGACCAGAACGCCGCCGCCTTCGCCCTTCCAGGTGCCACGCCATGCGTCGCTGTCGTAGTAGGCCTTATCACGCCAGCCCAGCATGGTGACCATGCCCAGCACCGGCTTGCCGATCTTGCCGGCCTCGATGGCCTTGTGGATGCGCATACAGGGGCGGTAGAAGCGGCGCTGCACCATCGTGCCGATGGTGACGTGGTTCTTGTCGCCTGCCTCGATGATGCGGTCGCAGTCAGCGAGGCTGGAAGCCAGAGGCTTCTCGATGAGGACGTTGCAGCCGTTCTCCGCTGCGGTCACAGCGGGGTCGCAGTGGATGGGGTGCGGGGTGCAGACGCTGACGACGTCCAGATGTTCTTTCTGGATCATCTCCGCAATGTCCGAGTAGGCGTGGACATTGTATCGCTCTGCGAAGGCTTTTGCACGCTCCAGATTGGCGTCACACACGGCAGTGAACTCGCTGTTCTCCAGCTGGGCGTATGCCTTTGCATGGAAATCGCCGACCTTTCCGCAGCCGATGATACCGGTTTTCAACTTCATTGTTTTCTCCTTTTCTTGATGCTCTGAACAGGAAAATTGTCGCACGACTTTTTCTGGCTTCATGATACCACTTCCGGATTTTCACAGCAAGTTGTTTCCGGAAGCTTCTACTTTTCCCACATTACGCGATTTTTTGATTGTGCATTTTGCTCAAAAATGAAGGAAAATTTCGTCGTGTGAATGAATTGAATCGAAAATGTAAACTTTTTTGCAAAATAAGTCAGACAACTTTTGCCGCGAAACAGCAACCTGAAAATCAAAAAAAGAGGTGCCGCAGCACCTCTTTGCAGTGTCATTGTTCCTGATTTTCCAGCTCCCGGTTCCGTGCATCGTAGATCTCTTTGATGGCGGCCCGGTTATAGGAAATGTGCATCGTCATGGCGCTGCGCGCCCCTACGGGGTCGTGCTCGGCGATGGATTTTGTGATGGCGCGGTGGGTGATGATGGTCTCCTGCCGCAGGCGGCGGTGGGTCAGGTTCACGAACATCAGCACCGCTGTCTCGATGATGGAGATGATCTGCTCCACCACCTTGTTTTTGCTGCACCGGGCGATGTAGGTGTGGAAATCGATGTCGTCCTGGATGTAATAGAGGTCATGCTCTATCTTATATTCCACAGTGTCGCACAGGTCTTTCAGATGTTCGATCTCTTCGTCGGTGGCGTTGTAGGCTGCCAGCTCGGCGATGCCCGGCTCCAGGATGAGGCGCAGGTCCACCAGATTCATGGCCAGCGTGACCTTATCTTCTACGTTGCGCAGATTCAGAGGGTCAAGGTCGGTGGGGACGAGGTCTTTTACATAGGTGCCGGAGCCGCGCCGCGTCTCGAGGACGTTCCGGGAGACCAGGAGCTTTACGGCTTCCCGCACTGTGCTGCGGCCTACCCCGAACATCTCCGCCAGCTTGAATTCGTTGGGCAGTTTGTCGCCTGCCTTCAGGGGCAGCTTTGTGATGTACTCGTACAGCTGCTCTTCCACCTGCTCGGCCAGCAGGGTGTTCTTGATACCAGAAAACGATGACATATCTTTTTCCCCTTTTATTTTACACGAACCAGCGACCCGACCACCTCACAATGTGCGCTGTGGGGGAACATATCCACCGGCGTGAAGCCCTCGGCGCGGTAGCCTTTCTGGGTCAGGAGAGCGAGGTCGCGGGCCATCGTCTCAGGGTTGCAGCTGACGTAGACGATGCGCTTGGGGGCCATGCGGGCCACGCTCTCGATGAAGGCGGGCGTCGAACCCTCCCGGGGCGGGTCCATGAAGACGACGTCGGCCTTCTGGCCCGCGTCGGCGGCTTCCCGTATCCATGCGGTGGCGTCAGCGGCAAAGAAGCGGGCGTTTTTTACGCCGTTGTGCTTTGCGTTGCCGATGGCGTCCCGGACGGCGTCCCGGTTCACTTCCACGCCCACCACCTGCCGGGCCTTGTCAGAGGCCGTCAGGCCGATGGTGCCGATGCCGCAGTAGGCGTCGAG
>OGXH01001976.1_pt1 | contig 14658 bp, 7 predicted proteins | sample 1576241 | NCBI WGS metagenome assembly OGXH01 (sample SAMEA3541529, study PRJEB24748) | human gut metagenome | biome: human gut; feature: human-associated habitat; material: faeces | place: China | collected 2012
CAGCCGCCGGAGCGGTGCTTAAGCCGTCAGGCGGGAATTGTGCGGTATTGCCTAATATTATCTTCTCCGGGCGTCGGCGGAGAGGGCGTGGAGCTCGGGGGCGTACATGTGGTAGTTGAGCAGGTAACGACCATGGGCGGGCACGCGGTAGAAAGCCGCCTTGATGCGCTCCAGCGGGGTGCTGCCGTTCTCGGCGCTGCTGTTGCCGCTGATGAGCAGCACATACTGGTTCTCGCTGTAACGGGCCATGGCGTCGCACTGGCGCAGGCTCTTGTGGATCAGCTCGCCCAGCTGCTCCATCATGGAGCCGGTCTCGGCGGGGTCAGCGTTCTGGGCGGGCGACATGGTGAGCAGCGCCAGGTAGACCGGCACGCCGAAGCGGCTTTGCACGCCGCGCTGCAGGTGATAGATCTGGCGGAAATTCTCGAAGCTGCAATACGCAGCGCCGGGGGTGTCGTCGGCGGACAGTTCCTCGGCCAGGCGGGAGATGTCATTTTCCAGGTTGCGGTCAGCCTGGCGGGCCTGGCGGGAGACCACACCCACACGCTCCGGCTCGACGGCATGGTGCAGACAGCCCATCGCGTTGCCGCGGCGGGTCATCTCCAGCGCTTGCTCATGGCGGCCCAGGGTCTCCAAAGCCTGGATCATCTCCAGATACAGGCGCTCCTCGTAGGGGTCCAGCTCGATGGCGCGGCGGCATAGCTTAACGATGCGCTCATTCTCACCCTTGCGCTTGCAGGCTTCCAGCACCTGGAACAGCGCGATGCGGTACTGCACGTGCAGGGTCAGGCTGCGGGTCTCGACCCAAGGCTCGTTGCAGGACATCGGCAGCAGACGGCCAGCATACAGCTCCAGCACGCGCTCGTAGCGGGCTACGGCGGCGGCGGGGTTCAGCTGGCGGCGGGCTTCCTCCATCAGGGCTTCCATCTCAAACACGTCCACACGGCACTCCATGGTGGGGTTCCACTGGTAGTAGCCGCGGCTGGTGATGATGCAGGTCTCCAGCTCCTTCAGGCCCTCGGCATCGATCATGTTGCGGAAGCGGTGCATGATGGCGCGCAGAGCCATATCCGGGTTGGTGGACCGTTCGCCGTTCCACAGGGTATCCGTCAGGTCTTTGTGGGTCACCTTTTCGCCCTTTTGCAGGACGAGGTACTGGATCAGCATCGTAGCCTTGCGGGACTGTTTCAGTGCGGCTAGGACCGGCTTGCCGTCCATAAGGATCTCAAATTTTCCGAGCATCCTGATCTCAATGTCTGCCATGGTAGGTCTCTCCTGTGCGTTCGTTTCACGATTGACACACCTTGCGGTGTTATTTTTAATTAGTATACTGTTTTTTCACCCGATTGTCCAGTGCCCACACAACAATTTATTCGCCAAATTATTTGTTATTTTTTATTGGAACTCCGGTGCGCCGGGCAGCGGAATGACCGCGGTCTGGGTGTAGACGGGGGTGCCATCGGGCTTAGCGACGGTCAGCTGCATAGACAGCGAGGTCAGGCAGATCTTCCCGGTTTCCTTCTCCTCTTTCCATCCGCGGGCATAGAACGCAAGATCCGAAACGACAAGCCCCATATAATCTTTGTTAGGATAGGCCGTTGTATAAGCGTAGGTCGTGTACTCTTTTTTCTTTCCGTCCTTGCCCTCCGTTTGCTTATAAAAACGCATGTGCAGGTAGCGGTTCAGCTCGGCAAAGGTGTCGTCGGCGGGGTCGTAGAGGACCTTGGTGCTGGTGGTGTTGTCGGCGTTCAGGGTGGTAGCGGTCAGCTTGGGCACATAACCGGCATCAAGTATCTCGGTATAGCTGCTTTCCACTGTAAAGCGCAGAGCAGTGCCTTCCGTCAAGCGGGCATCTTCTATAAAAATATTATTTGCCGAATCCGCGTCGCTCTCTGTTGCGGCGTTTACGATAGAGATCGTGCCGTCGGCATCGGCCAGCTCGCCCCGGATGGTCTCGGTGAGGGCATCGGCCAGGTTCTGGGCGCGGGTCAGCTGCTGCACCTCGATGTAGGCTTCGGCGCAGGGCTTGACCAGCGTGACCGCCGCCGTGCCAAACAGTGCCAGCAGCACCAGGCAGACCATCAGCTCCACGAGGGTGGTACCTTTTTTGTTGTTCAGCGGGGTGGTCATGGGGTCGTGTCCTCTTTTGTGTCGTCTTTATCTTCGTCCACTTTTTTGTAGTAACGGGTGAAGGTATGCGTGGCAGCAGCCTCATCGTTATCGTCTTTGACCTTAGCCTGTATGGTCTGTATTTCCACATCCTTGACGGCAAAGACCGTGCGGTCACCGCGGCTGAAGCTCATCATGGTCTTGGTGCCGGATTCGTTTTTCCACTCGGCCGCATCGTCGTTGACCGGGTAAAGTGCTTCGGTAAGCAGGTAGGCGTTATCGCGGGTGGTCTGCGCCTGGACCGAGGCCCGCCGGGCAAACCGCAGCGACGCGGTAAACAGCGCCAGAAACAGCATAAGCAGCACGAAGGCCACCAGCACTTCCACGATGGTTTCGCCGCGGCGGTCACGGAGGGCGTTTTTCAATCTTTGCATAGTGCCACTTCCTTACTCATCATTGCCGTTGATGCGTGTAAAAATGCACGCACTATCCGTATCCATGCTGTAGCGCAGGTATAGTGTAGAAGCATCATTTTTTGTGACGGTACGTTCCTCACGGGTTGCCATGTTGGTCAATTTCAAAGCTGTATCGCCCTCGGCACCACTGAAGCTGTAACGAGTTACATTATCATCCAGCGTGTAATAGTAGCTGTAAATGCCGGTATGCTTGTACTTTCTGGTGTAGCTGTAGCTCTGGTCTCCCTTGACCACTTTGACGGTCACACGAATGACATAATCGTCCACATTCATAGTGGAACCGTTCTCCCTCTGATTTCTCAGTTTGATGAGAAGGTTGCTCAGGTTCTCTGTGATGGGTTCGTTATCGATCACGTTGCCGCCTTCGTCCACATCGTCGCTGGGGTGCTTGTTCAGGGTGACGGTCATCTCGTCGATGCCCTCGGGCGCCTGCAGGGTAAACGTATGGTCGGTGTCGTCGCCGTAGGGGTTATCGATAGAGCCTTTTTTAACGTAGATATGGTTGATAAAGTAGCCGATGCTCTGGTCGTTCTCCTCGGTCATCGCGCCGTCTTTTTCTTTAGCGCCGGTGTAATGCAGCAGTTCCTGCTCCAGCACGTCGGAGAAGCTGACGGCCAGCTCGTAGACGTCCTGCTCCGGCAGCTGGCGGTCGGCGTTGGCCATCATCAGCGAGGCCGCATACACAAGGGCGGCAGCCAGCGCCACAAACAGCGCGCCCAGGCACAGCACTAAGATCATGGCAAGGCCCTGCTGGTCCCGCAGCGGGCGGTTGCGTTTTGGGGGCATGGTGCGCCCTCCTTTCTAATCAAGGTCAGGCCGCCGGGGCGGCGGTTTCGGGGGTAACGGGGGTATCCTCTGCCCCGGGGTCGTTGGCCGGGGGCGTGGGGTCCGTCTCCCCTGCCCGGCCCGTGCTTTGTGCGGGCCGGGGGTCGGCTTCCGCCATGGCGAACACCGGGCGGGCGGCATCCTCGGTCATGGCCTGGCCCTCTGTGCGCAGGGAGACTTCCAGCCGGTCGGAATCGACGGTCTTTTCGCCGTTGCCCACAGCCCAGATGGTGACCTTTTCGGTGTACTTCTCCAGTGCTCTGGTCTCGTCGTTGTCGCCGTCGGCGCGCTGGGTCATATCAGGCAGGGTAAGGCGGTAGCCCAGGGAATAATCGGTCATCTCGGCCTGGCGCAGGGCAGGCACGGTCTTGATGCGGTAGCTGGGGTTATCGTTGTCGATAGCGTGGTGGCCGGTCAGAGTGATGGGCTGGCTGACCAGCTCCGTCACTTCGGACGTCGTACCGTCATCATTCGTCACTGTGTGGGTCACCTGCACAATGCTCAAATCGTACCAGACATACTCATCTTCGGTGCCCTCGTTTGCAATGTTGCGGGCGGCCTTGGTGATGTCCAGCCAGTTGGCCGGGTCGTTTTCATCCAAGCCAGACGGCAGTTTTTCCACCTTCAAAATATCGCCGCGGTGGGTCGTTATGGTTTGCGTGCCATCGTCATTTTCCGTTACCACATCCGCCGGGGCCACGGTAAAGCGGATGTCGTAGCCTTCTTTGTTCGGGTCGTCAGCGGGCATATCCGCGGCAGGCGTCACGTGGAAGCGGTACTTCTCGGCAAAGTTGCGGGTGGTGCCGTCGGTATCGGTGTACTCGTTGACGGCAGGCCACTGCACAGCGTACTGGTGGATGGTGATCTCTGCGCTGTCAGGTTTCCAGGCTTCGCCCTCGGTGCCGTACAGCTTGCCCTCCACCGTGGATTCCACCGAGGTCACGCTGAGAACGCCGTCTTTTTCCGGCTTGTCCAGCTGGATCTTGGGCAGGTGCAAAGCGCCTGCGGTCCCGGCATCATCGTCCGGCACGTAGAACCTCCAGGAGGAGGAGGTAGCTGCCGACTCGCTGTTGGCCACCATGGCGCGCAGGGCGGGCAGCAGGTAACGGTTGGCGTCGGCGGGCTGCATGGTAAAAGCGTTGGCATTGGGCGTGACCGTGTAGGACACGGTGGTGCCATCGCCGCTGACCTGGGTCTCGCTGCCCACGGTCTTGGAGGCTTCGGGGATCATCAGCGTTGCCTTATCCTCACGCAGGGCGGCATTCAGGGCGTCCAGGTTTTCCTTGGTGGGGTCGTCCATCCAGATCTTGGCCTTGGCGCAGGCGTCGATGTAGGCGGCCTCATCATCAAACAAATAGCCGGTAAAGAAGTAGCTGGCGGCGTCGGCCTTGTCCACCGTCATCCGGATGGTCAGGTCATTGCAGAAAGCGTTCATCAGCGGCAGGGCGTCATTGATGGCCTTGCCCGTCCAGGTAAAGTCCACCTTGCGGATGGCCGGGGCCTCGGTGCGTTGGATGATGGTCTGCGGGTCGCTGACCTCGCCGTTGGGGCTGCGAAGCACGGTGGTGTCGCCGTCTGCCGGGCAGGCCACCACGTAGAACACCAGCATTTCGCCCTGGTAAGCTTCCAGGTCCACGATGGTCTGGGTGTCTTTGATGAGCGTGGTGCTGTCGCCATCCGCCGGGTGCAGCTTAAAGGCTTCGCCCAGGGTGGTGCCGGCGGCGTTGGTGGTCTGCACCTGTGCCCACAGCTCATAGTGGTCCACGCGTTCATCCGAGACGGCAGGCCAGCTGATCTGCTAGCGGGTCTGTTCGGCATTGCTGGTATCCACGGGGAACACCTGGCCGGGCTCGCCCACCTGCTGCAGGCGGCGCAGCACGGTATAGACGGCGGTGTCGGCTGCGCCGATGCCCTGGGTGGTGCCGGTGGTATCGCGGGTGACGCGCAGGCGCACTTTATCAAAGCGCCAGCTGTTGCTGCCGCCCGCAAGGTCGGTATCGATAGGGAGGGTGTAGCTGTAGGTGCCGTCCTTGTACTGAACTTTGCTGTTGGCATCATCCGGCAGGGTGATGGTTTCCTCCGCCGTAGAAATTACATTGCTGTTTTCATCCCTGGTTTCGGTCACACCGTACAGCGTCAGCTTATACCTGGTGCTGCCGCCGCTGGCAGCCGCCTCGCCGGGTTGGGTCCAGGTAAAGGTGTAGGCCAGCTGGTTGTCGTTGGCCAGCTTGTCGACGTCGTAATTCAGGTACAGGTCGCCGTCGGCAGGCACGCCCGTCAACTTCGGGGCCTGGGCAACGGTGATGTTGTTTTGTTCAAAAATGACCTGGTTCGCGGCATAGCCAGCCCAGTTGCTGTAGTCTGTCAGATTCTTGCTTACAAAATACAGCGGGGTCAGGTTGGCAAAGCTGTAGCCGTTGCTTTCCCGCACGATTTCCAGGCCGCCATACCAGGACGCCGGGCGGGCGGGAGTGGAAGCCTGCAGCTTGGCCAGAGCTTCGGCATCGGCAGCATCCCAACGGGTGACCACATCCCCCAAACCGCTGGTGACCGGCACAGCCACGACCGTCCAGTTATCATAGTTGGTCAGGGTGTCGTCCGGCAGGTTATTGAAGGTAAAAGTAGTGTTGCTGTTGGGCACAACGTTCTGGCGTGCAGCCAGCGTGATGTACTGGCCTTTGAGATAGACATTTTCGCCGTTCAGCGTGACGGCCTCATCGCCCAGGTAGCGGCCCATGAGCATGACGCGGTAGGTTGGCTGTGTGCCGCTGACGCTGGCGGTAAAGTTCAGCGTAACCGTTACGGTCAGGTCGTCGATGGTAGCGCCGGTAATTTCGACATTTTTGGCAGCAAGTCTGCCCTCGGCCAGGCCGGAGTTGCTGTTGCCCCATGTGTTGTCGCCGGGAACCACGACCCAGGAGACCGGCATATACACCGTCTCGTCATACTGGCCGGAACGCATCCAGCGCTGGTCGCTGCTGGTGGCTTCCGCCGTCATACGCTGGCTGCTGCCAAGTCTCTCCGAAATGCGTTTGGGCGTGGTATTCCCGTTGCTGAACTGGTAGGTGTCGCCGTTATCGCCGCCGACCTTGACTGTGACGCTCCAATCGGCCAGGCCGCTGTTCTGCATCAACTTATCGTATTCATCGGCATTGGTCAGCACCAGCTTTTGGCTGAACTGAACATGGCTGCCCTCCTCCGGCGTGGGCATCAGGCGAACCTCCAGCTCCGGCGTGGGCAGGGCGCGGACAAACTGCTGCCGGCCCGAAGCAGCTGCCGTGCCGGTACCCTTGCTGTTGACGCCGGCCACGCTGACCTTGAAATAGCGGCCCTTCCACTCGGCCTTACTTTCAAAGGTAAAGCGGGTGTCGTAGGCATCGGCCTCCAGCAGGGAGGTATTGCTGATACGGTCGCCGTTTTCATCGGTCTCGTAAACGGTGATATGGTAGTAGATGGCCGGGCTGCCGGTGGTGGGGGCATTCCAGGTCACGTTATAACGGCCGTAAATACTCTCGTTACCGGAACCGGTAGCATCACTGCGTTCGATCTTCAGTCCTGTGGGGGCATCCGGGGTGCTGTTGTCCAGGATATTGCTGTAGTAGCGTTGGAGCACCTCATCGGTAATATCTTCCTTACTGGTCTTGTTGTCACCGTTGACGTCGTCGAAGAGGAGCAGGATCTTGCCGACATAGCCGACATTCCATTTCTCCGGCACAGGATACTGGGTCAGATCCTTGGCATCTTTTGCAAAGATATAACGCACAGACGAAGCTTCCGAGAAGCTTTGGCCCGGCAAGGTGGTAATATACGAGCTGCTCTTTTTTACAGCCTGCATCGAGACGACCGGTCTGCCATCGTTTGAAATCTTTGGCAGCATCGCAAAGAAGTGATAGAAGTTGTCGCCATCCTGGGCGGCGTTGGCACCGCTGTCCACACCGGCATACAGGCGATGCGCTTTTACGTCGGTAGTCGCACCGCCGCCTGCTTCGCTTTCATTGGTACCCTGGGTCCATCCCCCTGTAACATTGGTGCGGCCCAGGCCCTCTTGCAGCCCAGCAATGCCGGAATAACCATCGAAGCTCATATCCAGCTGCATGTAGTAGTTGTTGGAACCGGTCAGTTTTTCATTGGCTGTATGGCGATAGGCAATCGGGAACCAGCTTCTGCCCGTATTGTTCGTGCTTTTATACAAGGCAAAACAATTGGTGATGGTCGTTTTCTTGTTAGAGGTGCTGCCGTTGCCGCGGTTGCCCCAGATGCCAGCTGAACGGATGGGGCCCCACATTTCGGTGCAATAGTTACGGCAGCGGTCAATGTTGACCTCAACGTTGGGGATAGCCGCCCACGGACCAATATAGCAGAAGATGCCGACAGACATCGACTGTGCCTGTAGTTCGACATTGGAGCCGTTGACGCACTCGATCACGTTGATGGTCATGGCATCGCTGTTATGGTCATTCGCCAGCTGTACCTTACCAAAAACGCCGCCTACGTCGTTTGCACCATTGGTCATCTTTTTTACGCTGCCATAGTTGCTGCAGCGATACAGGTTGGCCGCCGTACCGGCAACAGGATTATTGAAGTAACCTGCCACGCCGCCAACGGTGCCGGAGCTTTCGCCGTTGTTGGCGTTGGTGGTGATCTCGCCAAAGTTATAGCAGTTGGTCAGCGTACCACCGTAGCTGAGCCAGTAGGCCAGCATACCACCCGCGTTGTTGGAGCGGCTGTTGAACACCGTGCCAATATTGATACATTTTTCCAGCGTCCAGCGGTCGCCGGTGCGGTTTTCCTGCGTACCAATAACGCCGCCCACATAGTTATCTGCTGCATTGTCACCTTTGGTGGTAGCATAGCGGTCATTATTAGCGTTGCTATTGTCATCCGCCGTTCCCCGCGTGCCGCGCACAAAGCGGCGCACGGCGGCAAAGTTGACCAGGCCGCTGGTGGAATCCGCATTGGATTCGTTCTGGCCGATGACGCCGCCCACGGCGCCCCAGCTCTGGTTGATGTTATCGGCGTAGACGAACCACTGGCCGCTGGCACTGTTGGTGATCTGGCCGGTGACATCGTTAAAGCCGGTGATGCCGCCCAGGTAACCATCGGCCAGGCCGTTGCTGCCCCGCAGCGAGACCAGCAGCTGGTTGACGCTGCGGTTGGTATAAACTGTATTATAGTTTTTATCGCCATAGGTCAGGGTATCAAAGCCCTGCATGGCCTTAAAGTCGATCTGCAGTTTTTTCTCTGCCTCACCGCTGGCCTTGCCGGTCAGTACGCGGACCATCTGGTTCAGGTTGGCGTTCTGTTTGTCGGTGTCTACCACTTTGGCAGTGACTTCGTTGCCGTTTTCGTCGGTGGTGGTCTCGTCTTTATAGGGCACATCCAGCCAGGCGTTGATCTGTTTTACAAGGGGCTGTGTGTCCAGGCCGCCGCTGGTGGAGATGCTGCCGCTGTTGGAGCCGGCCACGCCGCCTACAAAGCCGCTGCGGGCGGTGATGATACTACCCGTTTTGTCTTTGGTGCCGACGGTGCTGCCGGTGATCTCGCCGCGGTTGCGGCCCACGATACCGCCGATATGGGCGGCGCTGTTCATCTTGGTGGCAGCGTCCTGGCTGGCGCCCACGTTGGAGGCACCCTGCACTTTCAGCTCGATATAGCCGACCTTGCAGTCCTTCACCTTGCCGGTGGCGGCGGCAGTGCCGTCGGTGTTATACACCACGTCGTTGCTGCCCACGATGCCGCCCACGGTGCTGCCCACGGTGGTAAAGCCGTTATCCTTACCGATGGCGCCCGTATAGCTGCACGCACTTAAGGTGCCGCTGCTGCTGCCAGCAACGCCGCCCAGGTTGAGATATTTTGCCATGCTGTCCTGCAGGTTGGTGCTTACGGTCACGTTCTCAGCCGTGCCGGTGTTTTCGCCCAGCGCGCCGCCCGCCGTGACAGTGCTGTCGCCAGCCGTCAGGTTGGCAAGGCTGAGAGAACCGGCATCGACCTTACTATTTGTAACCTCACCCGCGTTATAGCCTACCAGGCCGCCCACCCGGGTAGCCGGGCCGTACAGGCGCACGTCGCCGCCGAAACTTGCCATATTGAACAGGTTCGCATCGCTGATCACTGCACCGGCTTCGTTGCAGGCTGTAATGCCGCCGATGGCGTCCGACGTGCCGCGAATATCCGAGCCGTAGACCCGGGACATTGTGATGCTGCCGTAGTTATGGGCGGTCACGCCGCCGGCTTCGCCGTTGGCTGCTGTAACGCTGCCGTTCATGGTAACGATCTTCAGCTCGCCGCCGACCTCGTTGTAGCCGGCGATGCCGCCTGCAAAGCCACCGCCGGTATACAGCACACGGTTGCCGCTGGCTGCGTGCATGCAGCCGTAGATGCGGCCGCTGTTGCTGCCGGCAATGCCACCCGCATACTGGTTTACCACCTGGATAGAGCCTGCGCGGTTCGTGGCGTTCTGGATCAGGCCCTCGTTGCGGCCTGCTACGCCGCCGCCCTGGGTGGTGGAGGAAACGGTCGTGCCGTTTTGCACGGTGATGGATATGCTGGTCGGGGTCTCCGGGTTCTGGCCAATCGTACCAGATGCCGCATTCAAGCCCGCCACACCGCCGGTCTGGGTGGTGCCGCTGACCTTTACCGTCACGCTCTTGGCGGTGATGGTGCCCAGGTTATAGCCTGCCACGCCGCCGGTGACGGTGATGCCGTAGACATTGCCGTTTGCATTTTCCAGCGTAATAACGCCAGATTTACTGTTATAACCGACCACGCCGCCGATGTCCAGCCCGCCGCGGATGCTGCTGCTTTCCGCCGGGGCGGAGTTGGTGATGGTGCCGTTGTTGATGCCCGCGATGCCGCCCAGGTAGCGGTAGCCCTCCTGCTGGCTGCCCATGGAGTTGACCATCCGGCCGTTGGTGATGGTGCCGTTGTTGACGCCGGTCAGGCCGCCTGCGGCCACGGGGTGCTGCACGCCGCCGTAGTTGGTGCAATGATTCAGCGTGGTTTTGGCCGTAGTGCAGCCGATGATGCCGCCCGCAAAGTAGCCGTTGTGGTCGGGGTCCAGCTCGCCCAGCGAGACACCGCTGTCCAGCCTGTAGGCCCCGCCGTTGGCCGCGTCGGCCCTGGGGCTGAGGGCCAGGCCGCCGTAGGACTGTGCCTGGCTCTGGTTGCCGTTGCTGGCGTTTTCCAGCGTGAGGGTGGTGTCGGCTGCGTTGTAGCCGATGATGCCGCCCACGTAGGCGTTGGCGTAAATGTTGAACTGGTTGCTCAGGCCCGTCAGAGTGATGGCACTGCCGCCAGGGTTCAGCTTCGGCTCGTCGAGGGCGTTGCCGCTGCTGAACTTAGGCAGCAAGGTCTGCAGGTCGGCCGCGATGGTGCCGTTCTTGTTCTGCAGGGCGTTTTTCAGCGTATCTGCGTTGACTACGCGGTTGTAGCCGATCATACCGCCCGCCACGCCGTCGGCCACGATGCGTCCGGTGCCGATGGTGGCGGCGTTGGCCGCCGCGCCGCCGGCGTTGACAAATTTGAATTCGTTCGCGGGCAGGTTGGCGCCGATGACGCCGCCCACAAAGTGGACGCCCTCGATGCGGTTGGCACTGACCTGCACGGTGGGCAGGCTGGCCGCGCCGTTCAGGCCGATGACGCCGCCCACGCAGTCGCCGGTGGCCACGATGGTGCCGGTGACGCTGAGGATGGTGGCTTGGCTGTTTGTGATGGTGGCGGTGGCGTCGTTGTAGCCCGCCACGCCGCCTACAAAGCTGCCGCCGTACAGCACCGCGCCCAGGACCGCGCCCTTGTCGGACTCGGCCTGCCAGCTGATCTGACCGTGGGTGCCGTTGCAGCCGGCCACGCCGCCCACGAAATCGGCATAGTGGGGGGTGCCGTCCCTGGTCTGGCTCAACTGCTGCAGCAGCGCAATCTTGTTTTTATCCGTTACCTCAACAGTAGACATACTGTTGACGCTGTCCACCAGTTTGGCGGTCTCGTTTTCGGTGAGGTCCGTGCTGTCCTGCTTGCCCCAGGCAGCATCGTTGACGCCCGCAATGCCGCCCACGTAGGCCGCATTGGCGCCCAGGCCTGCCACCAGGCCCTTGTTGGTCATGTTTTCGATGGTGCTGTTCAGGCCATTGACCGAGACGATACCACCCACGTAACGGTTGCCGAACACATAGCTGTTGTTGGTGCCGCCGCTGGTGTACAGGTTGCTGCCCACAAAACCGCCGACAAAGCCGCCCACGAAGCTGCGGCCCAGCACATACCCGGACTCGGTGTAGCAGTTGGTCATCTGGACGTCGCGGCCAAAGCCCACCAGGCCGCCGACAAAGTCGCCCTTGAGGGGGCTGTTCTCGTTCAACGTACCGTCGGCGTTATAGCCCGCCTGCACAAGGTTGGTCAGGGTCGTCTCACTTAGGCCGCTGCGGGTGGCGCTGTGGCACTCATCCAGTACAAGGCTGCGCGCATAGCCCGCAATGCCGCCGAAGAACTGGCCCAGCACGCGGCTTTGGCCTGCGGTACTGCCCTGGTAGTTGGCCCCGGCCAGCACGGTGCCCTGGTTGGCCAGGCCGGTCAGGGTATTGCTGTCGTTCTCGGTGGTGGAGTACAGGTTGCCCGTGATGCCGCCCACGAAGGCATTGCCCACCACGGTGGACTTGTTGGTGATGTCCTTGAGGTTTTCGGCGTTCCGGGTGCCGGTCAGGTTGGTGGCGTCCAGTACACCGGCCACGCCGCCCACGCCCACGGCGCGCCAGAGGGTCTGGCTCTCGTTTTCGTTGGCGATGGCGTTATAGCGTGCTTTTTCTGCTATATCGGCGCTGGTGCCGGTATCCGCACCGCTGTTGTTGGCGGCGTCCTCATCCTGGAAGATGCTCGCCACGGTGACGTTCTGGTCCAGCGTCAGGCCGGTGAGTTTGGCGCCGGTTTCGGGCATGGCAAAGCCGACGAGCCCGCCGATGCCGTGGGGTTCGTCTTTGTACAAGGTGCCGTTCACCCGGTTCACGCCGGTGGTCTTGCTGCTGAAGGTCAGCACAGCGGTGACCTTGGCCTCAGCGCCGCGGCGGCTGCTGCGGTCAACGGTGCAGTTGGTCAGGCTGCCGGTATCCACGCCCGCCAGCGCGCCCACCGACCAGATCTCGGTGCGGTAGTCGGGGTCGGTATCGGCCAGGGCCTGCAGGTATTGGGTGCCGTTGGCATCCATCGCCATGGCGGTGTCGGCGTTTTGCCCGCCTGCGGATCTGACCTCGGCGTTGATCTGCACATCGGGGTCGCGCAGGGTGATATTTTTCAGTGTACCGTTGTTTTCACCCACCAGGCCTAGGTAGTGGTCGCGGGCCTTGTAGGCAGCTTCACCGGTATATTTCCGCTCCACGGCAGCGATAGAACTGCCCCGCAATTGCAGGTTGCTGATGACCACTTGCCCGCTGCCGCCGGTGCTGCCGTTGAGGGTGACGTCCTTGCCGATGGCGGGGATGGTGGGCCAGGCCACGACCTCGCCGGTGCGGCTGGGCACCTTGGCCACAGGCTCCGCGTTCTTCTTCTCGGGCGAGCAGTAGACGGTGACGCCGCCGTCGGTCCAATCCAGGGCGGTGTTTTTACCCGTAAAGGCATATTCGCCGCTATTTATCCAGCGCAGGTTGTACAGGTGGCGGAAGTATTTCAACGTGCCGCCGCCTGCCTTGCTGCCTGCGGCAAACAATGTATTTTCGGTATTGGACTGCTGCGGTTTGCTTTCGGTATAAAGATCCTGAAAGTTCGCGTTAGGACGTGCTTTCATCTTAACGTAAACATCTTTAGGAGCATTGTTCGTCAGGCGTGTAATGCTGAACAGGGTGGTCTTGGTGGAGCTCAGGTCGGCGCCGTCATTTTCGGCGGCGCGCAGCAGGTTGGCGTCGCACATGGCGTCCAGCGTCAGGATAAAGCGGCCCTTGCTGTAGCTGAGGGGGAAGGTGTAGTCCTGGTACGTTTCACTCCAGCCGTTTCCCTCAGCGTTGGGCCGGTACACCTTGATCTGGGCGTTGTTGTGGGTGGGGTCGGCAAGGACGCGGCTCCACTCGATCTCCAGCTTAAAGAGGAGATTATTGGTCGTTGCATCGTAGAATTCAGCGTCATAAATGGTGTCTATGTCGCCGTTTTTGCTGTTGCCGCTCCAGTTTAAGGTCAGGGTCTCGTTGTTGATGAGCTGCGGGTTTTTGACTTTCAGGCGGGTCTGGCTCAGGGCCACCACGTTGACGGTGTCCTCGGCCGAGTAGTAGCCCACCAGCGAATCACCGCGGCGGTGGCCGTAGCTGCGGTCGTCAATAAGCATCGCGCCGTCGGCACCGTCATCCGAGGCAAAGCGCAGCTTATCGGACGCTGTATCGTAAAAAGCGGAGTAGACCTGCCCGGTCAGGCTGTCCACCTCCACCACAATGGACGCGTTGAAAAGCGACTCATCGTAGACGTAGGGGTCCAACAGGCCGCGCACCATCTTGCTGGCGTCGCTGTCGGGGTTCGCCTTATCATAGTACAACGCGTAGATCTGGCTGTTGAAGGCATTGGCTTTTTCCGCGGCTCCGTCACCGAACTGTTCGCTCAATCCATCAGCGCTGAAGTGGTCGCCCAGCGTTCCGACTTCGCGCAGCTCCGTCAAAAATGTATCCATATCGCCGCTGGTATCCTTGCGGGTCAGGGCGATCTGGGCGGTCTGGAACACGGTGCGGGCGCCGGATTCGTTATGTTCGAACCGGGCCAGGCGGACATAGGCGTCGGATTTATCAATCTTTCCGGTGGTGTCGGTATCCCTTATCGCCCGGATCAGGAGCCAAATGACATCAGCCCGGTGCCCGCCAGGGCAGCCAGGATGCCAAGAATGAGCAGCACGACCATCAGCTCCACCATCGTGAAGCCCCGGGCGGTGCGCAGTTTTTGTTTGATTTCCTTTATAATAGGCAGCACAAGTGTACCTCGTATATATCCGGGTGGTCGACGAAAATCGACAGAATTTTCCAATATAAGTAGGTTTATTATAGTATAACAGTTTGCAAGTTGCAAGAGGAAATATGGTAGTTTGCCTTGGCGGCGGGCACTAGTTGTAGGGCTGCCCCTTGCCGCCGGCCAAAAAATCCCGTTCTTATATAACATAAAATTTGTCGAATTGCCTTGCATATTGTCGCAAGGTACAGTATACTTTAGTCTGCATAAAAGTGAAGGCAACACCGCACAATTCCCGCCTTATGGCTTAAGTACCGCTCCGGCGGCTGCGGCACGGCATCTGCGT
>OGXH01001978.1_pt1 | contig 14650 bp, 15 predicted proteins | sample 1576241 | NCBI WGS metagenome assembly OGXH01 (sample SAMEA3541529, study PRJEB24748) | human gut metagenome | biome: human gut; feature: human-associated habitat; material: faeces | place: China | collected 2012
TAGGTAATAAAATCAAGGATGAAGATATTGACGAAAAGGCTTTTGACCGTTTCAGCGGTGTTGCAATTCGATCCCACTTCCAGACAACTTCGGCTGACGGTCGAATGATTTATGAATCTGGAGGCGGAATCAACGTAATGACTGAAGGGCGTGTTTGGATGTTGGCTAAAGACGCCTCCGCGCCAGCGTTCGGCACTACAATCAAGCTGTCTAATGATGGTCAGGTTGATACAGGGTCTGGCACTATCGAAACAAACTGGATCGCAACTGGTGACTTTACCGAGTTTCAAGGCTTGAAGCTGGTAGAGGTTCAGGTGCAAAAAGTTCCGGCAGCTTCAGCAGGTTAATAAATATGGCGCTCACTGAGCGCCTTTTTTATATTTGGGGTTATCATGAGTGATTATTCAGTCATTGTTGGCGCTGAGTCGCCAGGGTGCATGGTCGATTCTTCAATAATGGTGATTAACGGATCTTTCGTGTGCGGAGATGAATTTATTGCGCCAGGTAAGATTGTGCGACTATCACATATAACAAATGGATACAAAATAGCAAGTATTAATGGGGATCTCGTTATTGGCGTGGCAGTAAGGCCGCCGGACTCGTGCATATATGAGGAGGGTGATCCCGTTAATGTGGTTAGTAGAGGTAGTGTGTGGTGCTTAACTTCTGAGAGCGAAGCGCCAGAATATGGAGATAAAGTATTTGTAACGCAAGATGGAGATGCGGCATACAGTGAAGGCGACTTGCTGAATGGTTGGATCTTTACTGGCGAACATGTAAAGGTTGATCATGATTCATATATTGTCGGGGTAAGCATTAGCGCATAACACAAAATTATGTTGCACGTTTAACAAAAAATGCTATCATTGTGGCGTTACATACTAACAGCCTTTATATATGGAGGAAGAAAATGGAAAAAGAAAAATTTGATCAGCTAGATGCGGATATTGTTTCTAGCCATCTGGCTACTCGCGGCGTTAAGGGTGATGCTTCTGATTTGGGTATCTGGACGGCGCAAGAGCTTCACAAGATCCGCTCAACTGCTTACGAGAAAGAGTATCCGGCAGGTTCAGCGCTTCGTGTGTTCCCTGTAACTAATGAGCTTTCTGATACTGATAAGACTTTTGAATATCAGATGTTTGACAAGGTTGGTTACGCAAAAATTATCGCTGATTACACCGACGATCTGCCAACTGTTGACGCTTTAATGTCAAGCGAGTTTGGCAAGGTGTTCCGCCTGGGTAACGCGTTCTTGATCTCCATTGACGAAATCAAGGCTGGTCAGCGCACTGGTAAGAGCCTTTCCACTCGCAAGGCAAACGCAGCGCAAAACGCTCATGATCAGGAAGTTAACCGCCTGGTGTTTAAGGGTTCAAAGCCGCATAAGATTCTTTCGGTGTTTGAACACCCTAACCTGACAAAGATCGTGTCAACTGGATGGTTGAGCAACGATGAGAACACCAAGTTCCCCGAGACGGCTTCGGACGATCTTGAAAAGGCGATCGAAACCATCGAGAAGATCACGAATGGCCAGCACCGATCAACCAATATCCTGATCCCGCCGTCAATGCGCAAGGTTCTTTCCGTTCGAATGGAAAACACCACTGAAAGTTATCTGGAATACTTCCAGAAACAAAACAGCGGAATCACCATCGACTCAATCGCAGAGCTTGAGGATATTGATGGCACTGGAACGAAAGGCTGCCTGGTATATGAGAAAGACCCGATGAACATGTCGATCGAAATTCCAGAAGCATTTAACATGCTTCCGGCGCAACCAAAAGATCTGCATTTCAAAGTTCCGTGTACTTCAAAATGTACTGGCTTGACGATTTACCGTCCGTTTACGCTAGTGCTTATTACTGGCTTGAAAAAATCAGGTTAATCGTATAACATTGGGGAATCCTTAACTGGATTCCCTTTTTTATTGGAGGTTATAAAATGGCTAAAGAAAAAACTGTAACGCTAAAGGTTTCCGGCGTGTGCCTTATCATTGTTGATGGTGAGCATTATCATCCAGGCAAAGAGTTTGACGTAGAAGAATCAAAATTGAAAACAAGCGCGTTTGAATATCTAATTGCAAAAGGCGATCTGGAGGTTAAAGACAACTCCGCATTGAACGAAGAAATCAAACAGAGCGCAGCAAGCAAACGTAAAAAAGACCCGCGAGAGGGCAAGAGCAAAGCCGAACTTGAAGACGGCGGCATCTATTAATAAAGAGGGCGCTATAAGCGCCCTTTGTCATATCTGGAGGAAACAAAATGGTTGATGAATTTTTCACTGACGCAGAAATCACGCAGCAAATCGTGAAATTAGCTCCACCGATGAAACAGATTGATCCAGATTTAATGGTGGCATGGATTGATCTAGCAAAGGAATTTGTTTGCAAGAAGCGGTTTAAAGAATCATATCCTAAAGCGGTTGCCCTTTATACTTTGCACCTTATGACGCTTGATGGAGCTATGAAGCAAGAAGGGGAAAGCGTAGAGAGTTACTCGCGGCGCGTGGCGTCATTTTCCCTGACTGGTGAATTTAGCCAGACATTTGATCGCGTGTCCGGCGATTCAAGCGGAAAAGAGATTAGACAAACTCCGTGGGGCAAAATGTATGAGACGTTAAATAGAAAAAAAGGCGGTGGATTTGGCCTTGTGACTGGATTTCGGAGGCGCTGCAAATGAACTATAACGAGATCGCAAGAATGGCAACAGAAGGAATTAACTTCTTTAGTGATAGCAACGGTGAGTTTAAGTGCATAACGCAGCGTGGAAGCGTTGAAATCATCGGAGGCGAAGAAGTACAAAAGCCAGAGATTAGTGTAATGATTAAAGGTTTAATTCGCTCCCCAAAAGTACGCGAGGTTGACGGCGAGACAATACGAGTAACCGATAAGCTGGGAGTTTTCAACAATAAGGTTGAAATTAAGAACGGGTATCATATTGATGTTGATGGTGAATTATATGTTGTAGTTGAAGCAAGACCAATCAGACAAACCAATGTCACAGTTGCTTATCGGCCTATTTTGAGAAGGATTTCCGTGCATGGCTAAAAACTACACGATAAGGGAATTTCACGGCAACATTGATGCGTGGATAAACGCCGTTGATAGTGGACTAAAAGATTGCGTGGAATTGTTCGCCGAAAAAGTACACACAGATTTAGTTAAGCGTTCTCCGGTAGATACTGGTCGTTACCGTGCAAACTGGCAGGTAACAGCAAATAAGCCGCCATTGTATGCGCTTAACCAGTACGACAAGCACGGAGACAAAACGATCGCGGAAGGCAAGCGAGCCATATACGCAATATTACGAGGTGGCGGCGCAGTAAGAGCCATTTATTTTTCTAACATGCTTATTTATGCTAACGCGCTTGAGTACGGTCATTCAAAACAAGCGCCAGCGGGTGTGCTTGGGATTGTAGCGGTTAAGTTGAGATCTTATATGGCTGAAGCAATAAAAGAGTCGAGGGCTAAAAATGCACTATGAATTAATGCTATCGGCGCGTAAGGCGCTGGCGACTGAATACGAAAGCAGATTCATGATCGCTTATGAAAACGTAGAGTTTACGCCACCTGGTGACGGTTCGCCGTGGTTGAAGTTTGACTATGCCGAAGTTGACACAGAATACTTGTCATTGGATCGCAAATGCGTTTCTTATATCGGAATGATTCAGGTTGGTATTGTGTTTCCACCAGGTTACGGAACTGACAGGCCGCGCGTTCTCGCTAAAGAGATTGCGCAATTCTTTTACGATGGTAAAATGCTGGAGCATGGTTATATATATGAGGGTGCAAGAGTTCACAAGCCGCTCAAGAGTGAAAGCGGTTGGATTCTCCCAATAAGGTTTTATGTTCGAATTGAAACAAAGGAGTAAAAATTATGCATTTACCAAATGGATCGCAAATTTTCGTTGAGAGCAATCGCGGAAGCGCTATTGATGCAACGGCAGTATCAAACGCTAAAGATCCTGTATTCACCGTTGCATCTGGCGGCACTGCGTACAAGAAAGGTGATTATGTTATCATCACTGCGTCTTCTTGGGGTAAGCTGATTGATCGCGTTATGCGTGTAAAGAATAACGGTGAAGAAACAAGCGTGACTCTTGAAGGTGTAGATACTACTGATCAGAACGTTTTCCCGTCTGGCGGTACTGCATCTTTTGCCAAAATTGATGCATGGACTGAGATCCCTTGCGTTCAGGATTTGTCGCAGGACGGCGGCGAACAGCAATACTACACTTATCAGTGTTTGGCAGACGATCAGGAACAGCAGTTACCTACCTATAAGAGCGCCGTTTCTCTTACCTACACTTTTGCGCACGAATACGATAACGCGATCTATCCGTTACTTCGTGCAGCAGATGAATCAGGCGCTGTAACGGCGCTTCGTATGTATGTACCAAAAGCAAAAGAGATGCGTTGCTGGGCTGGTGTACTTTCATTTAACGAGATCCCACAAACGACCGTTAACGAAATGGAAACCGTTTCCCTGTCTGTATCCCTGAAAGGTCGATTCACCTTCTTACCTTCTCAAGTAGCATAATCACAAGGGGCGTTGCGCCCCTTTTTTTGTTACTGTACAATCAAGCTACACGATTCATAATCAATTCTTTTAACAAAAAGTGCTATCAAGGGGAAAGAAATGTCAAAAATGAAATTGACGATTGGGCCGCTTCCTGACTTTAAATTACCAGTGAAATTTGCAATGCCTAACGGAGAAGATCAAACAATTATCTTCACAGTTCGCCACCGCAAAACAAGTGAGATTCACGAGCGCTACACGTCAGATACTCCAATGAGCGATGTTGAAATGATCACCTTCCTTGCTTCCGGTTGGAATCTTGATGATGAATTTAACGAAGAAAATATTAAACAGCTTCTTGATTACTACCCAGCAACAGCAATCGGATTAACTAGCGCATACATGAAAGCGCTTGCGGGGCAGCGAGTAAAAAACTAAAAAGGGCGGTTTACCTGTTTTATCAGAAACCGCCGACAGATGCAGAGCTTGAGGCCGTTGGCCTTACAAGGGCAGACTATGAAGGAGAAGATCCGCCAGAGGTTATATTTGATGAAAGCATGATGCAATCATGGGATATATTTTGCGCAATGCAAACGCAATGGAGATGTTCTGGCGGTGGCGCTTACGGATTTGATTATAATGTCTTGCCTATGCTTTTTGAGATTTACAAAGTTGAGGATCGCGAGATGGCGCTAAACGACTTGCGAATCATGGAGCAAAAAGCACTTGAAATGATGCATTCAAAATAAGCGCCTACGGGCGCTTTTTTATTACCTGGAGGATTAATAATGTCAGAACAATACGCAGGCTTGACGCTTGGGGTTGATGTATCTCAACTCAACAATGCTGTAAAGTCTTTGCAGCAATTCAAGAAGGCAAACGACGACGCAAAGGGAAGCGTTGAGAGTTTTGTTGATTCAGAGGTTGTTGCAAGACAAAGAGCCAAACAACTTGCTGAGGAATTGGCAAAGCAGAAGCAAGAATTTAAAGCAATTCAGTCGGCAATAGATCCGACAGCAAGCAAAATGGATAAGTTGCGCCAGGCAGCAACACAGCTTGATGCGCTTTGGAAAAAAGGAATTGTGCCGGATGATACATTCTTTGAGTTAGGATCAATTCTTGAGACGCAGCAAAACAAACTGATCGCAACTAAAAAGGCGCTAACTGAAGAAGGCCGCGCGGCGCTTGAGGAAGCAAAAAACAAGGCAAGAGCAGAGGCTGAGGCAAGAAAGTTTATTGCGGCATTGCAGGCGCAAGCTGACGCAGCGGAAAAAACAAAATCAGAGCTTGTCGAAATGAGAGCCGCACAACTTGGAGTTAGTGCAGAGGCAGCGCCATTTATTGCAAAAATGAAGGAGCAGGAAAAACAAGCCTCAAAACTTGGCGTTTCTATGGGGCAGTACAAGCAAGCAATGGCGCAATTGCCAATGCAGATCACTGACGTTGTTACTTCTCTTGCTTCAGGTATGCCAGTATGGATGATCGCAATCCAGCAGGGTGGGCAAATCAAGGACTCATTCGGCGGTGTTGCTAATACGTTTAAAGCGCTAATGACATTTGTCACGCCGCTAAGTGTTGGCATGACGGCGCTGACTGGTGCGCTTGGTTATGCTGCGTATAATGCATACAAAGCAAATGCGCAACTGAAGGAGATCACAAAAACCGTTCAGGAGGCAACTGGTCTTTCTGGTGATTTTGCGGAGCGGATTGCAACTGGAATCCAGGCGCTATCTGACAAGACAGGTGAGAGCGCCGACAATCTGGCAAAGGCTTATATAAGCACTAAGGATGGAGCAAGCGAGGCTATACAAAAACTCGTCGATGTTGGTTTTACCTATGATGAAGCAAAGGCTAAGGTAAACGAATACAAAAACGCATCAAGTTTTGTAAGTCTTAACAATGAAATTGCTGATCACAAAAACAAAGTTCTTGAGCTTGGCGATTCATGGTATGCGGTCTTAAAAGCAAAACGTGATTATGCTTCACCGTCCGGCGGGCTGTTGGGGAAAGAGCTTGGTTATGTGAATCAAATGCTGCAATTTGCGAAGAACACCTATGAGGATATAGGAAAGATTGTAAAAGATGCGAATAAGGATATGGCGGAACGAGCAGCACGCATCGACAGAGAAAACCTTTCCTTAAACAGAGTTCGAGCGGCGCAAGAGGCTTTAAACAAAGCCATAGAGGATCAGAAGAACGTAGCAAGGACAGCAGACGAAGAGTTGAAAAAGCGCGCGGCTGAGAACGTGGAGTTCAGGCGAAAAGAGCTTGAAGAGGCGAAGAAGGCGCAGCAGCAAAAGGAAAAAGTTGGTGGAGTTGTAAAAGCACCAACAGAGCAGCTTGATAAGGAGCTATATGTTCTCAAGGCGCAACTTGAAACGCTGAAAGAGCACCGAACTGTAAATGATGTTATTTCACGCCAGAGGCAATCTTTGTGGAGCATTGAAAAGCAGATCCAGATCCTGGAGGAAGCGCAAAGCAAACGCAAGCTGACAAAGGCTGAACAGGCGTTACTAAACGAGCAAAAAGCAGTTATTGCTATGGCAAAAGAAAAGGCCGAGATAGGCGATCAGATTGTTTTGCAACAAAGAAAGAACAAGCAATACCAGGAAGGGCTTAAATTCATTCAGCAAACTTCAGATGCTATTGACGCTATGAACTTGCGACAGTCTGGAGCTACAGATCTGCAAATCCAGCGAGAGCTTGAGTTGAAGAAGTTGCGAACTGATTATGTTGCTGGCGGCGGTAGTATCGACGATGAAATTTATCAGCAGATGGAAGCAAAGCTGAAAGAGTATTACGCAACTGAGGATCAACTTAGAAATAACTGGATTGCAGGAGCAAAAAACGCATGGGAGGTTTACGGACAAGATGCAATGGATATGTACGGAAACGTGCAAGATATTGCAAGCGAGGCGCTCAACGGTCTAACCAACCAAATGGCTACATTCCTTGCAACAGGCAAGGCAAACTTTAAGAGCTTCGCAACGTCAATCATCCAAATGATTATCCAGATGATCACGAAGATGGTTATCTTTAATGCCATATCTGGTGCGATTGGAGGTGACACTTGGACGATTGGAAGCCTTCTTAAAAATGTTGGATTTGCAACTGGTGGATACACTGGCGACGGCGGGAAGTATGAGCCAGCAGGTGTTGTTCATAAAGGCGAGTTTGTCATGACGAAGGAGGCCACGAAGCGGATCGGAGTTGGAAACCTTTACAAAATGATGCGCGGTTATGCAAATGGCGGCGTTGTTGGCGGCACTTCATACACTGGCGGCGGCGTTTCATCAGGAGCAACAAACCTTAATATTGGTGGGATTAGCGTTGATATTAACAACGGAAACGATCCGAAGGGGTTAGAGACTGGCGTAAAAATGATTTTCACTGATATGATTAAGCGTTCCTGTACGCAGGGTGGGGAAGTTTACGAATTTGTTATGTCTAAGCGGGGGTGATAGTGAAACTTGAGCAATTCAAATGGTGCACGCAAACGCAAGGAGGCGGCGGCACTATGACCACATCAAATAACGACAGGGAAATCTCATTTGGTAATGGTTACACGCAGGTTGCTTCAGGAGGGTTTAACACGGTACGCAGGGAGTTTTCCATTGTCTATGTTGGCAATGATTACAGAGACGTTGTTGACTTCCTGAATGGACACAGGCTGAAGCCGTTTTTATGGTTTATGCCTGACGGTCAACCTGGTCTATTCAGGGTAAAATCTGGTAGCGTTGGATTAACTCCAATATCAGCAACCGTTCAGGAAGTGAAAGCAACATTTACTGAGCAATTTACATCAATGCAATAATTCAAGCCGCCTTTGTGCGGCTTTTTTATTGATGATACAATGCACGAAAGGAGGTGCAATTATGGCTAATGAAACAACAGGTCGCGCGGATCTTGAAAATTGTCTGCAAAGCCTTTACCCTGGCGAGATTATCACGCTAATTGAGATTGACGGCACAAAGTTTGGCGCAAACATTTACCGCATACACAATGAGAACATCTCATACACTGCGGAAGAATTGTTGCAGGCGCGAGAAACTGGAGTTCTTCCGCCGAAAGAGATTACATTCCGTGGCGAGGTTTACGGCGCGCGCCCGTTTGGAATATCTGGAATCAACTTCACAAGCAACGGAAAGGCTGATAAGCCACAATTGATACTATCAAACCTTGATAGCCAGGTGAGCGCGATGATTCGCAACTTTAACGGCATGATGCAAGCTAAGGTTACAATCTGGATTACGCCAGCGGAATTAATGGGGAAAGATGGCAGCATTAAAGATGGAGCTTCAAGAAAGCTGGTTTACTACATTGAGCGCCCAAGTCATTACAATAAGATGATGGCAAAATTTGACCTGACATCGCCTTATGATATGGATGGAATAATGATTCCTCCGCGAGTAACTCAAAGCGTTTGTTATTGGGCGCAGCGTGGATGGTATCGCAGCGGAAAAGGTTGCGGATATAATGGATCGCGAATGTTTGACAAAGACAACAACCCTGTAATCGATCCATCTCAAGACTTTTGCGCAGGAACTGTAACAGCGTGCAAACTTCGTTTTGGTGCAGATAAGCAGCTTGATTTTGGCGGTGCGCCAGTAGCAAGCCTGTTAAGGAGAAACCAGTAATGATTAGTGCAAAGATAAAACTTGAAATAATGCAGCACGTAAAAGATGAATACCCGCGCGAGGCGTGCGGGGTTATCACTCAAAAATCACGCGTTCAAAAATATCACCGCATAACCAACGTGCATGATGATCCTGAAAATCATTTTGAGATGGACGCAATTGAATACGTTGAAGCGTGTGAAAGTGGCGAGCTTATTGCTGTTGTGCATAGCCACACTGGGGACGGGGCAAGTACAATTCCAAGCGCCCATGACACATGTATGTGTGATGAAATGGGTGTTTCATGGGTTATTGTGTCATGGCCAGAAGGTGACATGAGAATAATTGAGCCTGAATCTCGTCCTCTGATTGGTCGCCCGTGGTCGCTTGGTGCGTATGATTGCTGGGGGCTTATTATGGCATGGCACAAGCAACATGGCGTTATCCTGAATGATTTCAGGAAGCCATATGAATGGTGGAAGCCTGAGCACGGTGAAAATCTTTATCAAGAAAATTATCTGAAAGAGGGTTTTGTTGAAACAGGAGAGCCTCCAAAACCTGGTGATATGGTTATCTTTCAGCTTTCCGCGCCAGTGTGGAATCATGCAGGCATTTATCTTGGCAACAATCAGTTGCTTCATCATGCCTTTGGTAAGTTGTCGAGGGTTGATTTGTATTCTGGATGGTATCAGGAACATGCAAAAATGGTTTGTAGACATAAGGATCTTAAATATGACACTGAAAGTAATTAAACTATCTGGATCACTTGGTCGTAGATTTGGTGTATTTCACAAATTCTCTGTTGAGTCTTTTCCAGAAGCAATTCGCGCACTATCTTCGCAAGTGGATGGATTTAAGGATTACATGCAAAGCGAGGTTGGTTCACGCATGAAGTACGCTGTTTTTGTTGATGGTAAGAATGTTGGTCAATATGACGAAAAATCATGGAAGTGCGCCAGAGAAGTGAGAATAATCCCAATCCCAACAGGTTCAAAGTCTGGCGGGTTGTTTCAGGCAATTCTAGGCGGCGTTATCATGGCTGTTGCTGTTATCGCAAGTGGAGGTTTTGGCGCAATGATGGCAAGCGCCTTTGCATCGTCTGCTTTCATGATGGGTGGTGCTATGGTTCTTGGCGGAGTAATGCAAATGATTTCACCGCAGCAAGGCGGATCAAGATTGTCCTCACAGTCAGCAGAAAACAAACCGTCTTATGCTTTCGGTGGCGCTGTTAACACAACGGCAGCAGGATACCCAATACCATTGCCATATGGTCAAAGGACCGTTGGGGGAGCTATCTGGTCGGCTGGCAGCTATGCAGAAGATAAGGCTTAATATAAAAGAGTCGCGCGTTGCGCGGCTTTTTTTTTGCCCGTATAATTCAACAAATCAAATAGCACAAAAGGTGAAAAAGCATGGCTGAAAATATGATAACGGGCAGTAAGGGTGGATCATCAAAACCTTATGTGCCGAAAGAGATGGAAGATAACCTGATCTCAATCAACAAAATCAAAATCCTTCTTGCCGTTTCCGATGGTGAGTGCGATCCAGATTTCACGCTTCGCGATCTGTATCTCGATGATGTTCCGGTAATTGCAGATGATGGAACTGTTAACTATCAGGGTGTGAAAGCTGAATTTCGACCTGGAACGCAGACGCAAGATTACATCCATGGGTTTACTGACACATCAAGCGAAGTGACGCTGGCGCGTGACATTACGACAACAAATCCTTATGTAATTTCCGTAACCAACAAAACATTATCGGCTATCAGAATCAAAATGCTAATGCCAACAGGCATTAAGCAAGAGGATAACGGCGATCTTGTCGGCGTTAAGGTTACTTATGCTGTTGATATGGCTGTTGACGGAGACTCTTACAAAGAAGTATTGCGAGACACTATCGAAGGTAAAACGCGATCAGGTTACGACAGAAGCAGAAGGATTGACCTTCCGGCATTTAATGATCGCGTATTACTTAGGGTTAGAAGGGTTACGGCAGACAGCACATCCGCTCGTGTTACTGATTTGATTAAGCTACAAAGTTACGCTGAGGTTATTGATGCAAAATTCCGTTATCCTCTGACTGGCCTTGTATACGTTGAATTTGACAGTGAGTTGTTCCCTAACCAGATCCCTAACATTTCAATCAAGAAGAAATGGAAGCTGATTAACGTTCCGAGTAACTACGATCCTGTTTTGAGAGAGTATCACGGTTCATGGAATGGTACGTTCAAGAAAGCGTGGTCGAATAATCCGGCGTGGGTGCTTTATGACATTATCACAAACCAGCGATATGGATTAGATCAGCGAGAACTTGGTGTGCAGGTTGACAAATGGAGTCTTTACGAAGCGGCGCAATACTGCGATCAGAAAGTGCCGGACGGAAAAGGCGGTACAGAGCCGCGTTATCTATGCGACGTTGTGATTCAAAGCCAGATTGAGGCTTATCAGCTTATTCGTGATATTTGTTCAATCTTCAGAGGCATGAGCTTTTGGAATGGAGAGAGCTTGTCAATCGTCATTGATAAGCCGCGCGATCCGTCTTACATCTTCACTAATGACAATGTTGTTGATGGTGATTTTCAGTACACAACAGCAAGTGAAAAGAGCATGTACACGCAGTGCAACGTGACGTTCGATGACGAACAAAACATGTATCAACAGGACGTAGAGGGTGTATTCGACACAGAGGCCGCATTGCGCTTTGGATACAATCCTACAAGCATAACCGCGATCGGATGTACACGCAGGAGTGAGGCTAATCGGCGCGGTCGATGGATACTAAAAACCAACTTGCGCAGCACTACGGTAAACTTTGCTACTGGACTGGAAGGCATGATCCCATCAATAGGTGATGTGATTGCTGTGTCAGATAACTTTTACAGCAGCAACCTGAAATTAAACCTTTCAGGGCGCGTGATGGAAGTTTCCGGCTTGCAGGTGTTCGTTCCGTTTAAGATTGACGCGCGACCAGGTGATTTCATTATCATCAACAAGCCGGACGGTAAGCCAGTTAAGCGCACAATCTCAAAGGTAAGCGGTGACGGAAAAACCATTGAGCTAAACATTGGGTTTGGGTTTGAAGTTAAACCTGACACGGTTTTTGCAATCGACCGCACTGATATTGCGTTGCAGCAATACGTTGTAACGAGTATCGGTAAAGGTGATGATGATGATGAATTTACATACTCCATCACGGCTGTTGAATATGACCCGAACAAATACGACGAGATTGATTATGGAGTAAACATTGACGACAGACCAACGTCAATTGTCCAGCCTGACACAATGGCAGCACCGGAAAATGTGCAAATATCCTCATACTCGCGAATTGTCCAGGGTGCAAGCGTTGAAACAATGGTTGTGTCGTGGGATAAAGTACCTTACGCATCGCTGTATGAAATGCAATGGCGAAAAGGTGATGGCAACTGGCTGAATACACCACAGACCGCAAACAAAGAAATTGAGGTTGAAGGTATTTATTCAGGAAACTACCAGGTAAGGGTTAGATCTGTTTCTGCTTCCGGTTCAACGTCGCCATGGTCCAGAATTGTGACAGCTTCACTGACTGGTAAGGTAGGAGAGCCAGGTGCGCCAGTTAACTTAACTGCATCCGATAATGAGGTGTTTGGCATTCGTGTTAAGTGGGGGATGCCAGAAGGTAGCGGAGACACGGCATACATTGAGCTTCATCAGTCGCCAGATGGAACAGCGGAAAACTCAAGTCTGTTAACGCTGGTCCCATATCCACAATATGAATACTGGCACGGGACGCTTCCTGCTGGTCATGTTGTCTGGTATAGAATCCGCAGCGTTGACAGAATCGGCAACGTTTCCGGCTGGACTGATTTTGTTAGAGGCATGGCTTCAGATGATGTGGAGGCTGTTTTAGGCGATATTCTTGATAAGATTTTTGATACCGAAGCAGGAAAGGATCTGAAAGAGAATGCCATTGATAGCGCAAACAAAATCAAGGATCAGGCACAAAGCATCATTCAAAACGCATTGGCGAATGATGCAGATGTTAGGATTATGAGGAAGGAAAACGGAAAACGCAAAGCCGAGTTTAGACAATCAATCCAATTGATCGCAAGTGAAACTGAAGCGCGCGTCACCGCAATGACGCAACTCAAGGCTGAATTTGACGAGGAAATAACTAGCGAAGTAACGAGACTTGATCAGGCAATTGCAACAGAATCGGAAACGCGAGCAACAGCAATTGAGGAATTGAAATCACAGATTGGTGATGATATTCAGGGGCAATTAACGCGGGTTGAGGAAGCGATTGCAAGCGAAACAGAGGCGCGCGTTTCGGCTGATACAGCATTAACAGCGAAGTTTGGAGATGTTGAATCAGCACTTACTGAAAAACTTGATTCATGGGCTGGCGTTAATGGAGTTGGAGCACAGTACGCAATGAAATTGGGATTGACCTACAACGGGCAGAAGTACAGCGCCGGAATGGTCATGCAGTTATCAAACAGCGCTCAAGGTTTGATTTCACAAATCCTTTTTGATGCTGGCAGATTTGCTATCATGACGAGTTCTACCGGAGGTTCGTATACATTGCCTTTTGTGGTCGAAAATAACCAAGTTTTCATCAATAGCTTGTTAGTTAAGGATGGATCAATAAACAATGCGAAGATTGGAAACTTTATTCAGTCAAATAATTGGGATGGTAACAATGGTTGGCACATAAATAAAAATGGCGATGCGTATCTAATGAACGCAACAGTTAGAGGTTCACTTTACGCATCAAACGGAAATTTTTCTTTTAATGGTACTAACAATACAGTTGTTATAAATAACAACGGTATAACTGTAAACCTTCCTAATGGCGGTCGCGTTGTTGTTGGTGTTTGGTAATGCAAAGGGGGCTTTTGCCCCCTTTTTTTAATACATATTTGGAGTGAATGGTATAGGCATTGAAATATTTATATTAAATGGAAATTGAGCGCCGCTCTGAGTAGAATAGTTACCTACCCTTGTTCCTGGGGTACTTCTTACGTTGCCACCACTCATGCATACGCCCTTGTATCGAATGTTATTATATCCACCAGTAACTCTACATATTGTACCTGTTCTCAGTATTGGGAAAAATCCCCCGCACCACTGCCAACCATCATTTATCGCCATAGTCCCGCCAAGAACAAAAGGACGTCTAACGCTTGAGAAAACTATCTGACCAGCGGGATTGCTCATAGTGATTCCTGGTCCTGGAGGTGGTGGAGTGTTATTAAATATTACGAGTTGCACGTATACGCTCGCGCCAACGTCATCAATGCCGTTATAGTTTGCATCTCTGCACCATATCGTGTTGCCGTCAGATTCCAGAGTTACGTTTGGGTTATCCCACATTCCGAAAGGAACACCTTGGACTGGCAACTGAGCCTGACCGTTAACCTGGATGCCTCCAACAAATGCCGCGCTCATCAACCTTGCGTTATTCGGTATCGCTGCAAAGTTGGTTGTAACTTCCTTTGCTACCATAAAAGTAGAATAGAAGCCTACACCGAAC
>OGXH01001979.1_pt1 | contig 14647 bp, 15 predicted proteins | sample 1576241 | NCBI WGS metagenome assembly OGXH01 (sample SAMEA3541529, study PRJEB24748) | human gut metagenome | biome: human gut; feature: human-associated habitat; material: faeces | place: China | collected 2012
TACCTTAAGCTTGCGAACCTTGCGCTTTTTAAGCTCATATCTCATAACTCTTGCATCTGATCCTTCTGGTGACGGCCTGCGGCGGCGTGCTCCGCTATATGCTCCAGTATTCCGGACTCGGCGATATCATCGGCCAGGCAGTATCCTCTGCAAACCTTCCCATCGTTGTGGTTGCCTTTGTGGTGGCAGCCCTGGTAAGGATCTGCGTGGGCTCCGCAACTGTGGCTATGACCATGGCGGCCGGGATCATCGCGGCCATGCCGGAGATCGCGGGCCTGTCCCCCTTATATCTGGCCTGCACCACAGCGGCTGTTGCCGGCGGAGCCACCGTCTGCTCCCACTTTAACGATTCCGGCTTCTGGCTGGTAAAATCCCTGGTGGGAATGGACGAAAAGACAACTCTTAAAACATGGACCATCATGGAGACCCTGGTGGGAGGAACCGGCTTCCTTGTGGCCCTGATCATTTCGTTCTTTGCATAAGTCACTTTGAAATCTGTTCCGGGGCTGCTGCAAAAAGGCGGGTCTTCAGCTTCCCCTTTGCAGCGGCTCCCGGAGCTTTCAGTTTTTTCTCAGATTAGAAAAGGAGCGGCAGTTATGAAGTTAAAAAGTCAGGAAATGCGGGAGCTGGCTCCAGAGCTGGATCCCTTACGTATCGGTACGGGCTGGAAGCCGGAGGATCTTTCCAAGCCCCAGGTAATGATCGAGAGCACCTTTGGAGACAGCCATCCGGGCAGCGGCCACCTGGATATCCTGGTGGAAGAGGTAAGAAAGGGCGTGGAAGAGGCCGGAGGCCACGGAGCCCGGTATTTCTGCACGGATATCTGCGACGGCGAGAGCCAGGGGACCGACGGCATTAATTACAGCCTTGTGAGCCGTGAAATGATCGCCAATATGATCGAGATCCACGCGAATGCGACACCGTTTGACGGCGGCGTCTATCTGTCGAGCTGCGACAAGGGTATGCCGGGCAATCTGATCGGCCTTGCGCGTGTCGATATTCCGGCGGTTGTTGTGCCGGGCGGAACGATGAATGCGGGACCGGAGATGCTGACACTGGAGCAGCTTGGCATGTACAGCGCAAAATTTGAGCGCGGTGAGATCGACGAGGAGAAGCTCGACTGGGCGAAATGCAATGCCTGCCCGAGCTGCGGTGCCTGTTCGTTTATCGGAACGGCATCCACGATGCAGATCATGGCGGAGGCACTCGGCCTCGCCCTGCCTGGAAGCGCTCTGATGCCGGCGACAAGCCCGGATCTTCTGGCATATGCACGGGAGGCAGGCCGCCAGGCGGTAAAACTGGCACAGATGGAGCATATGCGGCCAAGCGATCTTGTGACGAAAGAGAGTTTTGAGAATGCGATTCTTGTCCACGCGGCAATTTCGGGAAGCACAAACTGCCTGCTGCACATCCCGGCCATTGCGCATGAGTTCGGCATCGAGATTACCGGCGACACATTCGATCGTCTGCACCGCAACGCAAGATATCTGCTCGATGTCCGCCCGGCGGGAAGATGGCCGGCAGAGTGCTTCTATTATGCGGGCGGCGTTCCGGCGATTATGGAAGAAATCAAAGATCATCTGCATCTCGATGTGATGACGGTGACCGGAAAGACGCTCGGAGAAAATCTGGCGGAGCTTCGTGAAAATGGATTTTATGAGAAGTGCAGCGGATGGCTCGCAAAATTCAATGAGCGGTATGGAACTTCGATTACAAAAGAAGATATTATCCGCCCGTATGACAAGGCGATCGGAACGGACGGCAGCATCGCTGTTCTGCGCGGAAACCTTGCGCCGGAGGGAGCCGTCATCAAGCACACGGCCTGCCCGAAAGAAATGTTCCACGCCGTCCTCCGTGCCCGACCGTTCGACAGCGAGGAGGAGTGCCTCGATGCCGTGCTGAAACATAAGGTTCAGAAAGGCGACGCCGTCTTCATCCGCTACGAAGGCCCGAAAGGCAGCGGTATGCCGGAGATGTTCTATACTTCCGAGGCAATCAGCAGCGACAAAGAGCTTGGAAAGAGCATCGCGCTTATCACCGACGGCCGTTTTTCCGGCGCCTCCACCGGCCCGGTTATCGGCCACTGCAGTCCCGAAGCTGTAGACGGCGGCCCGATCGCACTCGTCGAGGAAGGGGATTTGATTGAGATTGATGTGAAGGAACGAAAACTTAACATTATCGGAATCGCCGGTGAGCGCAAGTCCATGGAAGAAATCGATGCGATCTTAAAAGAACGCCGCCAAAACTGGAAACCGCGCGAGCCGAAATACAAAAAAGGCGTACTCCGTCTTTTCAGCCTCCACGCAGCAAGCCCGATGAAAGGGGCGTATCTGGAGTACTAAAAATACTTGCGTTTTTCTGGGATGGTCTTTAGAAGTTAAGGCAGAGCAAAAAATGGAGGAAGGAGCAACAGAAAAACAAGTGAAAGAAAATACCTAAAAAACAAACTGTTCCTGTATAATGTTGCATCTCTTCAGAAAATGGTCGGAAGTCCAGATTCTGTCCAGAAGAATGTGGTGCTGGAGAACAATTCGCTGTCGGCGGAGCAGATTACCGGTGTGGAAAACCGAAAGAGCAAGGCAGGCGAAGCCGTTCTTCCGGTACTGCGCAGTGTTTCGCTGTTTCTTCTCGGGCTGCTTGGCGTGCTTCTGATTCTGCTGACGCTGCTTGTGATTGCGGCGGAGGCGGCGCGGATCATCTGCCTTGGACAGGCGGCAAAGAAACAGCAGCAACCGATGCAGAACTCGCCCGCAGATTTCCGGCGGTCGAGCCAGGCGAATATACGCGTGTCTGCCATCTGATCGAGAAACATATCTACGGTGAGATTCTGCTGTCTCCTTATGAGGAACGTACGCTGAACCATTTTCTGGAAAAGCTGATGGAGCCGGTACCGGGCTGCAGCTGGAAAATGCGGCTGAAGCTGCGCTATGCGTGTCTGCGCCGTGTGAATACGAAGAAAAAGAAGAGAAAGCACAGCGCTTTCCAGCAAAAATAAGGGTTAGGAAAACAAATGAAAAGAGGGATTTTACCATGAAATTTGTAACATTTAATATTCGCTGTGATTTTGGCCAGGATGGAGCCAATAATTTTATCTACCGCAGACCGCTGATTCTGGAAAAAATCGTGGACGGGCTGACTGCGGGAAACCTGATGCCGATTGCACAGGCATTTTCCTATTTCGGCGTGGTAGCACTGGCGGGATTGCTGGAATCTACGCGGGAAAGCCTTTTGATCGTATTCGGACAGAAGCTGACTCACGGTCTGCGCAGTCAGATGTGCGAAAAGCTGTCGCATCTGTCCGCAGATATGTTGAGTAAAATGGACGCAGGAACGATCGCATCCCGGTTTGTCGGAGATGTTGATACGCTGGAAACGCTGTTTACCTCCGGTATCATCAGCATGTTTGCAGACGCTTGCACGATGATCGGTATTTACGCAGTGCTCTGGCAGAAAAACCGCGGACTTGCGATTACTCTGCTGGCGATTCTGCCGTTGATCGCACTATTTACAAGACATGTTCAGAAAAAAATGCTGGCTGCGCAGATGGACAGCAGAAAGGCTGCCGCGCGGACGTCGGGGCTTGTGCCGGAGGCGATTCATTGCATTCGGATGATCCATGTTTTTGGAAAAGAAGGCTTTATGCGCAAACGCTATGACCGCACGCTGCAGGAGGGATATGCTGCGATGGAGCGTACAAATTTTTACGATGCACTGTATTCTCCGGTTATTTTGATTACAGATGCGCTGGTGACGGGCATTGTCATGCTGCTGTCGGCTTCGTCCGGCCCGGAAGTCAGAATGTTTTTCGGCATGTCAGTCGGTACGGCGGTTGCGGTAATTTCCTATATTTCGAGAATCTTTTCCCCAATCGAAAGCATTGGCATGGAAATCCAGACGATCCAGGAGGCGCTGGCAGGTGCGAAGCGTGTCGGAGAATTTCTGGAGCTGCCGACGCGGCTGGAAACCTCCGTGGAGGCGGGAGAAAAAGTGATGACGGAGCTTGGCAAAGCCAGCGCAGGCACGGCTTCGCCGGTCGCATGCATTTCTCTGGAAGACGTCAGCTTCGGCTATGAAGAGGAAAAGATGGTTCTGGAGCATTTGAGCTTCGAGATAAAAACCGGCGAGCAGGTAACGATGACCGGGCGCACCGGCGCAGGAAAGAGCACAATTTTTAAATTGCTTTTGGGGCTGTATCGTCCGCAAAAGGGCTGCGTAAAAATATATGGACAGGACGCTTATCTGCTTCCGGACAGTATCAGACGGCGTCTGTTTGGCTGCGTGGAGCAGAGCTTTAAGCGGGTTCCCGGAACCGTTCTGGAGCAGATTACGCTTTCTGATCCGACGATTTCCAGAGAGGATGCGGTCGAAGCGGCGAAGCTGGCAGGACTGCATGAAGTGATTGCCGGAATGGAGCAGGGGTATGATACGCCCTGCACGGATGCACTGTTTTCACAGGGACAGTGGCAGCTTTTGTCCATTGCCCGGGCGGTTGCAGCGAAGCCGTCGATTCTGCTGCTGGATGAAATCACGGCGAACCTCGATGTAGGCACAGAGCAGGAGGTTTTGTATGCGCTCAGGCGCGCCGGAGAAAACCGGACGGTGGTTTCCATTTCTCACCGTTTGTATGAAAAAATGGGCGGCAGGGAGCTTGTAATCGGGTAACCAGTCGCCTCTGTATGGCGGAAACATTCTTGTCTTTTGCCACAGAAATGATATACTGGGACTGAAATGATGTCGGGATCAAAAAGGTCTTTTGTCTCCTATGATACCGGATCAGGCATAAAAGCGATGACAGACAGGAGTGGTATACGATGGACATGCAGGAGAAATACAGACAGCAGTTGGATATTTCCTATTCCTATCATCTGGCGAAACGGATGGAAAAACACCGCACCAACGAAGAACTCGGCTATCGGACGGCGGGGTCGAAGGCAGAGCTTGCAACCGGGGAAATGCTGGCGCAGGAGATGCACACAATCGGTTTTCCGATTATCCATAAGGATGCGATTACAGTAGATGCGTGGGAATTTGAACGCGCGAAAATGACTTTTTTAAACGAAAAAGGCGAAGAGGAAACGATACAGCTTGGCGCGTATCAGACGAATTTTGTGACGGACGGACCGGAGTGCTACTCGGTTGTGTATGCAGGCAGAGGAACTCTGCAGGATTATGAAGGAATGGATGTGACCGGAAAGCTCGTATTAGTGGATATCAACCAGCGGGATGAGTGGTGGATCAATTATCCGGTTTATCAGGCGCATTTAAAAGGCGCGGCAGCTGTCATTGCTGCACAGACGGGCGGCTACGGAGAGGTAGACGAACGCGCACTGAACGCACAGGATATCGCGGGACCGTCGAATGCACCGGCGTTTTCGATTGCCCGGCACGATGCAGATCAATTGAAAAAAATGCTGCAGGGCCGCAGCGAGGTAAAGGTGCTGTTTGACGCTTCGACAAAGGTGATCCCGGCGCAGACGACCTATAACATCGTCGGGGAGATTCCCGGAAAAACGCACCCGGAGCGCAGAATTATGCTTTCCGCACATTACGATTCCTATTTTGACGGTTTTCAGGATGATAATACCGCGATTTCGATGATGCTTTCGATGGGAAAAACGCTGCTGGAAATTGGATATCAGCCCGAAAATACGCTGATGTTCTGCTGCATGGCGTCCGAGGAATGGGGCGTTGCGGATTCGCAGTTCGACTGGTCGACGGGCGCGTATGAACAGGTATTTACGGTGCATCCGGAGTGGCGGGGAAGCGTGATTGCCGACCTGAATTTTGAGCTCCCTGCGCTGGCACACGGGACGCGGGCGAGGATTCGGAGCACGTTCGAATACGTTTCTTTTCTGGAAGAATTTCTGGAAGAGCTGCCGAGCCTGACCGGCGCATATCCGGAGGAAACGAGGATTACCGCGCCGATTGAAACCTGGTCGGACGATTTTTCCATTGCGATTGCCGGAATTCCGTCGATGGTAAATGATTTTACGGGCGGAAGCTTTATGGAAACGAACTATCATTCACAGTTCGACAACGACGGCTTTTACGATGAGGATGTTTATCGGATGCACCATGAGCTGTTTGGACTTTTGCTGATGGCGATTGACCGTACGGTTGTTGTTCCGCTGGATTTTTCCAGAGTATTCCGAAAAGCAAGGGAGCGGCTGGACAGCGAATGGTGTGAAAAAACCGGCGCGGATGGACAGCGGCTTTTGCGGGTGTTGGAGCAGGCAACGGCGACGGCGCAACAGCTGTATGCAAAGGTAGAGAAAACGAACCGGAACGCGAGGCACGCTGACGCATCGGCGGCTGGTGTGGAAAATGCATCTGGACTGTGCACGGCGGAGACTGGCGATGCCGGGGCGGTGAACGGAGATTTTACCACATGTGTGCAGGGAACGGACACTGCTGCAGAAGTACCTGCGGCAGACACCCGGAAGCTGGAACGATCGCTTTTACAGGTTTTTCAGCAGGAGCAGGACACCTATGTGCGGATCGACTGGTATGGAAACGTGTTGTTCCCCCATGGAATTTTGCAGGATCGTTTGCAGCTTCTGGAAGGTGCAGTGCGCAATCTGAAAGAGGGAAGGCTCTCGGCGGCACTGCGCAAGCTGTATGAGATCGACAGCAACCGGTACGCATTTTTGTTTGAAGAAGAGGTTTATCGACATTTTACATCGTATGCGCTGGATCAGAGCGCAGATCGGCTGAAATGGGGAACCGGAAGAATTATCGGGTTTGAAAACTTTTTCCCGGTTGTGACCGGACTTCTGGAAAAAGAAAAGATGGGCTGCAGTGATTTTACGGAAGAAATTGCACAGCTGGAGGCTGCATATGAGCGCCAGAGCGATTTGTACCGGAAAGAAATCGATACGCTGTGCGTGCAGACGGAAAGGATGGAGCGGCTTTTGAGAGAAGCCGGAGTGGAATTTTATGGACAGTGAAAAACTGTATCGGGTACAGGAAGAGGATTTGCCAAAGCTTGAGGAGCTGTTGTGCCGTTCGTTTGCGGCGGACCCGCTGTATGTGGAGCTGATTCCGGATGAAGAGGTGCGAAAACGGCTGATGCCGGAGCTGTTTCAATGCGACTTGACGGAATTTTATGAGACGTGTGAAATTTTTGCAGACAGCAAGGATTTAAACGGCATATTGGTCGTTTCGGATGAAACAGAGCCGTATCATCTGCTGCACCGTTATTTTACGGAGGTGCAGGCGACGCTGCGCACGGAGGGCTATCTGATCCGGGAGGATCACAGCCTGAAGACATTTTTTAATTTCGTGCTCGGCAGGGATTACCTGAATTCCAGCTGGACGGATCAGCTGCATCAGGATCGGAGACTACATATCATTTATCTGGCGGTTGATCCGGAAATGCAGCATCACGGAATCGCGGCGACGCTGGTGGAAGAGGCAGTTGCATACGCGGAACGCAACGATTTGATGATTTCGCTGGAAACCCACAATCCGCGTAACGTTGCGTTTTATCAGCAGTTCGGGTTTAAGGTGTACGGAGTCGTGGAAAAGCATTTTTCCCTGAAACAATATTGTCTGGTGCGGGAAATCCAGGCGTAATATTCTAACAGTTCATCGCGCCATTTCATTCGCAAAAGCGCATCTTCGATGCTTTCCGCTGCTTCGCAGCTCCTTTTGCTCATGAAATGGCGCTCCCTTCGTAGTTTCCTGGGAGCAGATTTTCCCGCAAGCGCGAAATCTGCTCCCAGGAAGCTACGAGTGAACTGTAGTACCATATTTGGATCGGCTTGAAAGTCATACCGTTTACGGTATTCCCTTTCAAGCCGATTGTGCTATATAATGAGCACGAAAGAAAAACAAGCGACGCTGAAAGCGGCATTTGTTTTTCTCGTGCCATTAGAGAACGAGCAGCCTGCGGAAGCAGGCGGTAAAGCGCGTCAGCGCGGGCTCGTGATCGAAGGAGAGAAGCGCGAGCGGGGACAGCCGGGCTGTTCATCGCAAAGGGCGAAACCGGTTGCTGATAACCGGTTTATTATGTGATAGGAAATTCCTATCACATAAAACGCTCCGCGAGGATGCGCACCTCGCGGAAATGAAGTATATGCTTCGCATACCGCTCGGGCGCGAAAGAGTCGCGAGCGACTCTTTTTCATGACATGTTGGTTTGATCTTGTTATTTCTTTTATTCTTCTGATGTTTCTAGTTCAATTCTACACAAGATTCCAGGCATGTACGCAATTTTTCACAAGGAGGTGATTGAACAGCTGAATAAGGCTTATAAAAGTATATAAATTATAGGTGTATCAGCACAGGCATTACGAAATTGGGATTCTAATGGAAAACTTCATCCGCATCATACTACAACAAGTGGTTATAGGTATTATTCCGATGAACAGCTCAACCAGGTAATGAATGTAAAGCCTAAAAACCGCATTATCATTGGCTATTGTCGTGTTTCAAGCCACAAACAAAAAGATGATTTAGAACGACAGATTGAGATTATTGACAATACTGAAGAATCTGAGCAACAAGAACTCGTTGAAGATTTAGTACAGATAATCACAGTATTTAGCTGCAAGTTACAAGGAAAACGAGCGAATAAAGCGAAGAAACTTATCCGAGAATTGATGCAGGAGGAGACCGATGGTAAAAGCCATAAAAGTAATGTTGATCCCAAATAATGTACAACAAACTAAGCTGTTTCAGTACGCAGGTGCTTCAAGATTTGCTTATAACTGGGCTTTGGCCAGGGAAAAGGAAAACTATGAAAAAGGTGGCAGATTTATTCCAGATACGGAGCTTAGAAAAGAATTTACAAGGCTTAGAAATTCTGATGAATATGCATGGCTGCTAAACGTTTCAAATAATGTAACTAAGCAGGCAATTAAAGATGCCTGCTCAGCCTATAAAAACTTTTTCAAGGGTTTACAACGGTACCCAAGGTTTAAGGCGAAAAAGAAATCAATGCCTAAATTCTATCAAGATAATATCAAGATACAGTTTCGTGATACGCATGTTAAATTTGAAGGATTTTCTTTCAGCAGGAAAGCTAATAAACAAAAGCTGAACTGGGTAAAACTTGCTGAACATGGACGTATTCCCACAGATGCTAAATATAGGAATCCGAGAGTATCCTTTGATGGATTGAATTGGTGGATTAGCGTATGTGTGGAATTCCCAGACTGCAGGGACAGGTCTAATCATGATGGAATCGGTATAGACCTTGGAATTAAGAATTTGGCGATATGTTCTGATGGTAACACCTACAAGAATATAAACAAAAGCCAGACTGTTAAGAAGCTGGAGAAATGCAAGCGTAGATTGCAACGCAGCGTATCTCGTAAATATGAACACAATAAGAAAGGAGGAAGTTACTGTAAAACTAACAATATAGTAAAAAAAGAAAAACTTTTACTTAAAGTAAATCATAGATTAGCAAATATCCGAAAAGATTATTTGAATCAGACCACATCTGAAATCGTAAATCGAAAACCAAGATTTATCTGTATCGAAGATTTAAACGTTAGTGGGATGATAAAAAATAGACATTTATCTAAAGCGGTTCAGAATCAGGGATTCTTTGAATTTCGTAAACAGTTGGAATACAAGTGTAATGATAGAGGTATTCAGCTCATTGTGGCTGATAGATTTTATCCATCATCCAAACGTTGTAGTTGCTGTGGGAAAATAAAAAAGGATTTGAGATTATCTGATAGAACATATAAATGTGAATGTGGAAATGTTATAGATAGAGATTTCCAGGCATCACTAAACCTGAAAGCTTATGGAGAACAATTTGCAAGCTAACACTTAAATGTTAATGCAAATATGTACGGATGCGTTAATTCGGAATTTACGCCTATGGAGAGTACAAGAACTTGTGAGTAGATAGGTATTTATGCCATCAAAAGCATACTCGTTGAAGTAGGAATGAAACATAAAAGTTTATAACTTTTTATAAGTTTTCAGTAACGGGCGAATGGACGACACACAAAAAATGGAATATGCGAGGGCGTTTCTGCAAAAGGAGGTAGAGTCGGAATTTCCTTACCCGTTTCAGATTCTGACGGAGGAGGACAGTTTTTTATTCTGCTTTAAAAATGGATGCAGGGACTGCTGTGCCCGTTTAAAGGCGACAAAAGGGATGCTCGATAGGCTCTGCAGCGGGGATAAAAAGGTGCAGAAGCAGGAAAAAGAGCGGGTGCTTCGGGTTCTTGAGGCAGCAGTGGAAGCGCAGGAAAATACGGCTCTTTCAGAAAAAAGTGAGTACGGAAAAATGAAAAATATGCTGATTCTTCGTCCGCTCAATCTGGATTTTTACCGAAGCGAGCTTGTAAACGTGCCGTATATCCGCATCGGGGATGTAGCGCTGGTGCTGTACTGCGTTTTATCTCATCTGGGAGGAGATTATTTTACGACGAAGGTGTACCGGGATCAGGTTCAGAAATGGATGGTCCCCGAAGCGGAGGTAATGCGGGCAGCGCTGGTCAATACGAGCTTTTTGTATCCGCCGCGGCTGTATTCGATCCAGTGCCTGATGGGCTGGGACGGAAAGCGGTACGAGAACGGCATTTTTATGGGGGAGGACGACGAACAGAAAATCCCGCCGGGCATGCGCAGCTATCTGTTGACAAATACGCTGGAAATCAACGGAGCGATTGCCGTTTTTTATCCGGGTGTTGCGGAGAAAATCGCGCAGGATCTGGGCGGTGACTTTTATATTGCGTTTACGAGTATTCATGAGGCACAAATTCATGGCGTCGGAATGATTTCTCCGGAAATAGTGGAGTACAGTTTGCAGGAAACGAACCGGGAATGTACCAGACCGGAGGAGGTTCTGTCCAATCATGTATATCTTTACAATCAGGAGAAAAAGACATTTTCAATGCTTATGGACGGCGATTTTCTGGAGGTAGAACATGAAGAATAGACGGGGAGAGTATCTGTATTTTTGCAGCGCAGAGCAGGACAGTCTGTATGCGTTGACGCTTTTTCGGGAAAAAGAAAAACAGGGAACGTTAAACGTACAGGAGACAGGATTGCTTCTCTGCATGGAACAACGCGCCGAAGACAGCTGGATTTATTTGATGCCTGCGGCGGTCTATGCGGCTGCCAACCAGAAAGGTGCGAGAAGCTGGATGAACCGGCAGAAGCAGGAGAAAATAGATCTCTGGAATGAGAAGGGGATTGCATGGATGCGCCGATATCCGGTATTTTTGGAGCAGTTTGGATGGAAACAACGGCGCTACGCGATTCTGGCAGCGGGAATTTTTGAGCAGCTGGAAGAGGAATCCATGGACGAGTTTGAAAAAGGAAAAAATCAGGTTTGCCATTTTTTACAGGGAAGCTGGGGATTTCTCTGGAAGCGTATGCAGCAGTGCGACAGGCTGAGTGTGCAGGAATGGAAAGAAATGAAAGCGCCGTGGAAGGATTCTGTGCGGATGGACTGCGCGATGTCCGGCATTCTTTTATTGATGGCACAGCTTCTGAAAAAAGAACTGGAAGAGCGCGACCGGCTCTGCGTGGGATTTATGAAGCTGCAGCAGTTCACACAGGAGAGCCTGCGAACAAATGGTATCGCTGCGAAACAATCTGCAAAGGTATCGGGAGCTGAACCAGTGGATGCATGCGGTACAGAAATCCGTTCTGTGGGCGTTGGTACGAATCCCACCGCGCTTGTCGAAACCGAAAAGATGGGATGGCTGTTCCAGAAATTTCGCAATCCGGAGCGCCCTGCTTATATCCATGAAAAAGGGCGGATTTCCAGTGAATGGCTGGAACAGCTGCATCAGATTATGGAGCTGGCGGGACTTCCGGCAGGAACATTTGAAGCGGTCAGCCTTTCTGCGCAGGAGGTAAACGGCCTTGTAAATCTGATGGGAGAAAAGCTGACTGCGCGCCAGTATATGACGTTTCTGATGTTGTATTCGGTGTCGCGGGAGCTTGCACAGGCAGGGCGCACGGCAGCAGCGCTGCAGTTTATCCAGACATCCCGCCTGAGGGGAGCATCGCCAGCTGCGATGGGGACAGGGATGACAGCGGCGGCACTGATGTCAGGCGGGGCTGGTGCAATGGTGGCGGAGCGAAGCAGGTACGGAATAAGAAAAATGTCAGATGCAGATGGAAATCTGGTGTCTGCAGAGCAGCTGGCTTTGTATACACAGTCCGTGCCGCAGGCGTCACAAAGCAGTTATTGATCGTACGAGGTTCCTTCAGTGTAAGGCGCCTGCGGAATGGAGATTTTTACGCAAGATAGCAGAACATAAACACAAAATGACACAGGCTGCCGGCCATGACGAACAAATGAAAAATTTCGTGTAAGCCGAACATCGGATGCCGTGCGTCAAACAGCGGCAGCCTGAGCGCGTAGATAATGCCGCCTGCAGTATAGATCAGTCCGCCGGCGAGCAGCCATAAAAAGGCGTGAAGCGGAAGCAGGGAAAACAGCTGTCCCAGAACGGACAGGCAGCTCCAGCCCATTGCGATATACAAAACAGAGGAAAACCATTTTGGACAGGTGATCCAGAAGCCTTTGATAAAAATTCCGACCAGCGCGATTCCCCAGACTGCGGCAAGCAGCATCAGACCGGAGGGCTTTGGCAGGGTCAGCAGGCATACCGGCGTATAGGTCCCTGCGATCAGGATGAAAATCATCATATGATCCATTTTCCGAAAGATGCGCAGAACGCGCCCGGAGCAGTTGACAGAATGGTATATCGTGCTGGCGGCATACAATAAAACCATGCTGATCATGAAAACTGTCATTGCAGTGAGGCTTTTTACACCGGAGTGGACAGCTGCGCGGACTAACAGCGGGACCGCTGCGCAGAGAGCGAGCAGCATGGCGATAAAATGGGTGAGTGCGCTTCCGGGTTCCCGAATGGTTATGTTCATAGTAGTACCTCCTCCTTACATTTGGATACAATGGAATGCGTATTTTGCGGGCGTTCTGTGTCATGGATAGCAGAATGCCCGTTTCACAAACAAGATAGTATTACAAAATACTATATGTAGTATTTAAAACTATATGTAATATATGCAGATACTACATTAAAAGTGACAAAATGTCAAGAAGAGATGATAGAAAAAAAGTTACCGTTCACACGCGCCATTCGCAAAAGCGCATCTTCGATGCTTTCCGCTGCTTTGCAGCTCTTTTTGCTCATAAAATGGCGCTCCCTTCGTACCCTTCTGAGTTCAGATTTTCGTGCAAGCACGGAATCCGAACCCAGAAGGATACGAGTGAACTGTGACATAAAAAAAGAAACGAGCAGACCGCATTAGCAAATGCCGTACGGTTGTAAACGTCGTTTCCTTTTCTATACTATATGATATTTAAGATGTCGGGGCAAAAGGTCCAGACCTTGATGCCTGACTGGTGGATCCTCCAACACACCTGAATAAGGTGCGGGTTTCAAAAATGATGCAGCTTTCAGTCCTCCTCAATCACCTGGATTTCCAGGTAATCGAAGTCGATTTCCTCCACAAAAGAATCCTGGCGGAAGCGTGTTTTGGCATGGCGGCGGAAATCGTTGATATTGCTGTCGAGCCAGATTGGTTTGCCGAGGTCGAACTGCATGCAGACCTCCTGCAGCGCGTCAAAAACCTTATGGGTTCTGGTTTCTTCGCGGTCGTCGCAGATGACGGTATCGTTTAACATGTGGTTATTCTGAAATGTGCGCGCCCATAAACGGAACATGAAAAATCTCCTTTGTGTGAAAGATGTTTACGTCAGTATAGCATAAATCCCGGAGGAAGTGCATAAATATATTTGTGTAGTGAAAAACCGGAGGAAGATTGGGCGGAATATCTAAAATTTTAATGAAATCCGCCTGTTTCCGCATTGGGTATGCTATAATAAAATTATTAAGAAAAGAGAGGCCGAAGGTATGGAACTTTTATTGGATGCAGAAAGCCAGATCGAAACGTGGCAGGAAGTGATATTGGTTTATAATGCCGCCCTGAAACAGATTAACACGAAGCTGGAAATTTTAAACGACGAATTTCAGCACGTTCATCAATATAATCCGATCGAACATATTAAATCCAGAATTAAGACTTCGGAGAGTATCGTAAAGAAGCTACGCAGGCATGGATATGAATCCACGATCGAAAATATGGTGAAGTATGTCAATGATATTGCGGGAATCCGTGTAATTTGTTCTTTTACATCGGATATTTACAGAATCGCGGAGATGATTCGACTGCAGAATGATATTCATGTCATCGCAGTCAAGGATTACATTCGCCTGCCGAAGGCGAGCGGCTATAAAAGCTATCATATGCTCGTGACCGTTCCGGTATTTTTGTCTGACCGCACTGTTGATGTAAAGGTGGAGATTCAGATCCGTACGGTAGCGATGGATTTCTGGGCGAGCCTGGAGCACAAGATCAATTACAAATTCGAGGGCAATGCGCCGGAGCATGTCAAACGAGAGCTGATCGAATGTGCAGGTATGGTATCTGCACTGGATAACCGGATGCAGGAGCTGAACGAAGAGATTAAGGCATTGAGCAAGGAAGACGCGGATGGAGCCTGACGGTCAGACCGATCCTGTCAGAGTTCGCTCTATTCATGACAATAGAATGCTCGCAGAGCGTGCATTCTATTGTTTTCGAAAAATTTTTAGGGTATTGAGGCAGTTCGGACGCGGATGCGATCGGGCTGCTT
>OGXH01001983.1_pt1 | contig 14622 bp, 14 predicted proteins | sample 1576241 | NCBI WGS metagenome assembly OGXH01 (sample SAMEA3541529, study PRJEB24748) | human gut metagenome | biome: human gut; feature: human-associated habitat; material: faeces | place: China | collected 2012
AAAAATTTTATTCACAGATTTGTGGAGGCGAAAAGCCTATTTAATCAGCGTTTCCCTAAACGAGGTTCTTCTGTAAAATCCCTATTCCAGTAATGATAAGCAACATCGAAGAGACTGTCAATCTTTACACCATAAAAAAAACGACCTTTGTCAATACCTGCTGCTATTCCTCCTCTTAACCAGCTTGAATCAAAGGCAGGAATGTTATCAGAAACTGAAATCTCATACACATCATAATCATTAAGCGAAAAAGTTTTTGCTTTTCCCTCAAGCAGCTCCGGCCATCTATAGAATTCCTTTACACTATCAACCGCAAAAAGTGACTGAAAACGTGATGGATAGTGTGAGAAATATAATCGCCTAACCAACTCAAATATAAATTCAATCAACTTAATATCAACCTGGCCTTTAATTTTGAATAAATTCCCAACATTTATAAATGGTGAATCACCGCTCATATCGGAAAGCGTAGGAATCATAAGACATGTACTACCTAATACATTAAGCCCAAAGGATGAAAATCCATCTGTAAATAAACCGATGAAAGGGGAATTCTCTACATTCGAAAGCGCTTGAGAACCATTCTTTAAGTTTATCTGCATCCCTTCTTTGAGGCTATGGCCTCGATCCAAATGATAAAGCAGCATTGGTTTCCTCCTATAAAATGACACCAATATGATCAAACTGTCGAATGAAATTCAATCTGCACTATTTTCCACATTATCAATAAGAAAAATTTTGATAGTACTCTCTTTAATCTGACCGTCTGATTGACTGGCAAAGCCACCGTCATTTCGAGCGGAGCGAAGCGGAGTCGAGAAATCTCCCGCCACCATGTGGTCCACCGTAAGTGGCTGAAACATTACAAGCCGCTCTGCCAGTCTGATCGCCTGACGTCTGACCGTCTCCCCTCTCAAATCTTTTTCCTCAAATCTGCCCCTTTCCGTCTGACATCTGAAGTCTGATATCTCAAATCTCAAATCTCAAATCTCAAACCTCAAATCCCTTTCCCCTCAATTCTCAATTCTATCTTCTTTCGTCTGATATCTGAAGTCTTGACGTCTGAAGTCTGGTTTCTCAAATCTCAATTCTCTTTCCTCAAACCTCTTAAGATGTACTCCCTCAGTTCTTCATGCAGTATCTTCTTATAGTCCTCCACCCCCGGCTGGTCAAAAGCGTTTACATTAGCCATGGCCCCTTCGTAGGCGATGGTGAGGAAGAAGAAATACATGAGTGCGCCCACATGGAATGGGGTCAGTTTCTTTACGGAAATATGGCAGCTCATGCGGCCTTCTTTAGCCAGGGCCTCTTCGTTCGCCCTCCGGGCAGCAGCCAGCATGCGGCTCATGGGGACCATGCCGCTTACGTCTTTTTCATCACAGAGTACAGACAGGTCCTCCGGCAGCTGTTCCACGGAAATGAACTGTACCAGCTTGTTTTTCTTTCCCTGCTGGTGCTCCTGGGTAAGGGAGTGCATATCTGTAGTTCCCACAGAAGCCACCGGGATCCTGCCGTTATACACTACATTTCCGTCCAGGTCATATTTCTTTCCCAGGGATTCTCCCAGAAGCTGGGCATACCACCAGCCGAAGGAGCGGAGCTTGTCACCATAGGGCATGACCACCTCTGCCGTGATACCGTATTCCTTCATGGCGATGAACTTCAAAGCCGCCAGGAGAAGGGCGGGATTCTCCTGCCAGTCCTCTGACCGGCAGGCCTCTTCCACCATCTTTGCCCCATTCAGAAATTCTTCTATGGGAATACCGACAAGGCTGGCAAAAACAAGCCCCACCTGAGAAAAGACGCTGAACCGGCCACCGATACCGTCGGGCACGGTAAAGCAGGGGAAGTGCTCCTTTTCCGCCAATGGCCGGATTCTTCCCTTTTCCTTATCCGTAATGGCCATGATTTGGATATCACAGACCGGTGCCAGCAGTTTCTTCAGGCCCCGTACCGCTGTTACCGGTTCGATAGTCGTTCCGGACTTGGAAATCACAAGAAGCAGTACCTTCATCCGGCGCCCCTGAAGACGCTCCGATTCCCTGGAAATACAATAAGAAAGCTCTATCAGGCTCACAGGGTCCACATTCTGGCCGGCAAAATAGACCTGTGGATAACCATGCCTCTCCTCTTTCGTCAGTTGGTTCCAATAGGGACCGCAGAAGAGATCAAAAAGCACCTGGTTTCCCAGATAGGAACCACCGATACCGATAGAAATGACCGCATCATAGCCTTTGGCTTCCTCCCGAAGTCGAAGAAGAGCCTCTCTTTCCTCCTTGGAAATCAGTACCTCTTCCTTGAGCAGGTATGGCAGATGCGGGAAGAGGACCTGGCTCCCATCCGGTCCTTTCCCGCTCTGCCTCAGCCTTGAGATATCCCCGGCCGCTCTTCGAATCTGACTGCTGTAGGTATCCAGATCCTCACGCTTCACACTCCAACGATTTCCTAAAAGATGATTTATATCTATAATCAGTTCGTCTTCAATAGTCATGCTTAAGCTCCTGTCTCTTATATAAAATAATTCAAATCTATGTAGTGTTTAGATTCATTCTTAACTCGTAGCCTGTATTTTAATTCAGCATGTTATTATTATAACATAAGCCAAATTGTTCTGACATGAAAACCTCGTTAACAATAATCATGGATAAACACCTAAAAGCTCTTTATATTCACTTATATTCTCTTAAATTTTTGCGCAGTCTCGGGATAATGTCAGATGTCATTTCCTTAGCCAATTCTTCGCAACTTTTCAGACATTGCTTACCATAGGGTTCATTACATTCCTTATGTATTAGCTCTGACTTCTTCATACTTGGTCTTAAATACCTATGAAATAAAATTCCCAACCTATTAACATATTGATTAATGATTTCCTCGTCCTCCGTCGAGATGTATAATCTTAATTTTAACCAATTAGAAGCATTAGTTGAACTAGCTAATGCATATTTATTATAAAAAGCCATGTACAATTCATTTTCCAAATCAGTAATGCTTATCTTCCCTGTAAGGAAATCCCTGTAATTTTGAATTAATATATTTTTGTCGTATTTTAATATTTTGTGGCTATCCAAGTATTCTTTAAAATCATCTTCAGATATCTGCATAAAATCAGGATGTCTTAAAGTATTAAGTTTCTTAGATAAATCTCCACATGCTCCCAGCAATGTACATAGAGACTCATAGAAGGCGATTATTCTTTCATGCCTTTGCTTCGTAAATATTTTGAAAGATTCCAGACTCTTCCCCTGCTCCCCTTTCATTTTCTCAAGTTCCTTACTTGTTTTTTCTCCATGATAATAAGTATATCCTGTCCACGCACAAGAAACGAATGTAGCTAAAATAGAAAAAATAGTACTAGCGTCCATGTTTGATAATATGCCCATTCTTGTTTTTCCCCCCCCATCATTAGAATCATGCAAAAAGCCATCTCCTATCAGCAGGATTTCCTACCTCCAAATAAAAACAGCAGACCTAATAAATTATCAGTCCACTGTTTTTACATGCTGCACCTTCCTATAGTTTTTTACAGATTTCCAAAGCCCTGTCCAGAGCCTGGTCCATATTGTAATATTTGAAATCCGCCAGCCGTCCACAGCAGATGAGATGAGGGACCTGATCCGCCAGTGCTTTGTACTTTGCATACTGTTCCTGGCTTTCCTTTGTCAGCACCGGATAGTAAGGCTCCATGTCCTTTCCCTCCTCATAGGGGAGTGGATATTCCAAGGCATAACTGCTTCCCGGTTTATCCTGCACAGGAAGTTTCTTATACTCTGTAATCCGGGTAAAGCCTTTCTCCTGCGGATAGGCCACCACCGGCGCATCCTGGATGCTGTCTTCTTCAGAATATTTCCATTCAAACCGAAGTGACCGATAAGGCAGCTTGCCATACTGTAAATGAAATAACTCATCAATGGGACCGGTATAGACCACCAGACCATCAAAGGGCTTTCCATCTACAAACAGCTGATTTTCTCTGATCTCCAGACGCTGCAGTGCATCCTGCCCCAGTTCCACATGGATACAGGGATGATGGAGAAGGTTCTTAAAGAATCTTGTAAAAGAATGTACCGGCATGACCTGATAGGGATCGTCAAAGTATCCGACATCATAAGAAAAGCGAAGCGGTACCCTTGCTAAAACGCTGGGATCGATTTCCTCCGGAGACACGCCCCACTGTTTTGCCGTATAAGGGGCATAATCGTTCCGAAATAAGAACTCCGCATACTCACGCACCAGGGGATCCTCATTTCCAAGGACCTCCACCACCGTAGCAGTACTTCTTCCCTTGAATGCCTGCAGAAGATGTTTCTTCAGCTCCTCCGCCTTTTCTTCGGGATAAAAAGTATCGATGGTAGTGAAATTGAAAGGAGTCGGCGTATACTTACCACCCCACACGGCGCCGCAGGTCAGCTTATAGTCCTGCCACTCCTCATAGCGGCACATATACTCATACAATTCCTTCTTGACAGTATGGAACGTATGGGGGCCATATTTTTGGACAAGGAAACCATGATCATCTTCATAATCATACATATTTCCTGCAATATGTGACCTCTTCTCCCAGATATTGACCATTATTCCCTTTTCAGCCAGGTGCCTGCCAATCACCGCTCCAGACAAGCCTGCACCTATAACCAGGACCTGCTCCATTAAAATGCTCCAAACTGTTTTTCAAATTCTGCCCAGGTAGGAAGATTCTTATCCTTATCTGCTAAAATCAGGTTCTCAATGCCTCCGATTTTTTCCAGAGGCCACTTGACGTTGATATCCGGATCATTCCACTTGATTCCGCCGTCATATTCACCATAAAACTTTTCAGAGCATTTGTAAGATACAATGGATGGTTCCAGCACCAGATATCCATGAGCACAGCCTGCGGGCACAAGGATTTCATTATGCTTTTCACCGATTAAATCAAATCCCAGCCACTTCTTAAATGCAGGGCTGTCCTTACGCAGATCCACTACCACATCATACACATGACCATAGATGCAGCGTACCAGTTTGGGCTGCTGCTTAACCCGCTGGAAATGGAGAGCGCGAATGACTCCCTTATGACTGGTGGTATAAAAGATTTCAGCTAAATCATAATGAATCCCATTCTGCTCAAATACTTCTTTGGAATAATCCTTAGTGAAGCAGCCACGGATATCATCCGCATTAAAAGGGGTGACTTCAATCAATCCCGGAATTGTTGTTTCATGAAATGCAAATTTCTGATTCATTTTTCTTCCTCCCTTTTCCACCATTCCATCGTACGCCTGCAGCCTTCCCCAAAGGAAACCTCCGCCTTGAATCCCGTATCCTTTTCCGTCTCCGAAGCATCAAAAGCAGTCAGGGGAAGATTAATTCCCGTGAATGGAATATCGCCAAACTTGAAATCCAGACTTGGCGCAATAGCCTCTTTCATTTCAAGCAAAAATTCTTTCAACGGCTTGGCATGGCTGCTTCCGATTAAATAATGATGGAAAGACTTTCCATTTTCAGCAATCAGACGGAAAGCCCGTGCGATATCATCGATATATACGAAATCATAGTTCTGGGTTCCGGACGTAAACTGCGGACTTTCTCCGGCAATGCATTTACGAATAGTCGTATTCACAAGCCGGGGGCTTCTTTCTCCGGGGCCATAAGCGTTGGTGATTTTGGGCCAAACCAGGTCAATTCCTTCTTTTGCCGCTATGGACATACACATCATATGAGCCACTACTTTGCCGCTCCCATAAATATATCCAAGCCCCGGCTGATTCCCCTGTGTATAGGCAGCCGCAATCGTTTCGTGCTCCATAATCGTTCCGGCCGGAACAAACCGCCTGCAGCCCAGTACCTTAGATACCCTCATGCAGTCGATAGTCCACTGCACATTCTGAAGCTGGAGTTTGGTATCAGCTCTTGCATTTCCTGCACTTCCGGTCCAGGCAAAATGATAAAAAGCTTCATATGCATCTGCAGGAATGACCTCTTTTAACTGCTCCGCCTGTTCAAGCTCAAAAGGAATGAAATGAATTCTTTCTCCCGTCGGGATATGATCATTATGATTTTTCCTTGCTAATGCAAATACTTCATAGCCATGGTCTGCCAGCTCTTTGACTACTGCTGCACCAACAAACCCATTAGCTCCCGATACAATTGCCTTTTTCATGCATTTCCTCCCAAGTATTTCCGGATTTCCCGATCCATTTCAGCCGGTACATCACCGTGATTAAGCCAAACCTTTGTCCAGTCTGCCGTCATCTGTACCGCCTCTTCGATATGCCATCGTGGTTTCCAGTCAAAAACCGATTTGATTTTAGAGCAGTCCAGCTTTAAGAAATTGGCTTCATGCGGTGCATGGGCTTCTGCCTGATTCTCCCAGGTAAGGCCATCCCCCCAGGAAGAGCAGAATAAGTCTACCAGTTCGCCGGTAGTGACGCAGTCGCATTCATCAGGCCCCACATTATACCAGCCTGCGTATTTTCTGTCCTCATACTGCTTTTGGGCAATCATCAGATAAGCAAAGAGCGGCTCCAGGGCATGCTGATAGGGTCGGGTTGAGTACGGATTGCGGACACCGATGGCCTTTCCTGCCTCTACGGCGCGCACACAGTCCGGAATGATGCGATCATTGGCGAAATCGCCGCCGCCGATTACATTTCCTGCACGGGCCGTGGAAATCGCCGTATGTCCATCAGCAAAGAAGCTGTTCTTATAGGAATGAGTGACCAGCTCTGAACAGGACTTGGAATTGGAATAGGGGTCAAAACCATCAAGCGGCTCATTTTCACGGTATCCCCAGATCCATTCATTATTATGATACACCTTGTCAGTAGTCACATTGAGAAAACTCCTGACGCAGGGATGGAGCCGCACACATTCCAGCACATTCACCGTGCCCATCACATTGGTCTCATAAGTATACCGGGGATCCTTGTAAGAATCCCTTACAATAGGCTGGGCCGCCAGATGAAGAACAATTTCCGGCTGCGCTTCGTCAAAAGTCTTTGATAAAAGCGACAGATCCCGGATATCTCCACTGACTGAATGCATATGCCCTTCTAAACCGGCCAGAGAAAACAGATTCGGATTCGTCGGAGGATTCAGGGAATATCCGGTCACCACGGCTCCCGCATTGACCAGGATGCGGCACAGCCAGCTTCCCTTAAAGCCCGTATGTCCTGTCACCAGGACCCTTTTTCCCTTATAGAAATCAGCATCAAAATAATTCATCAGTCTGCCCACACTTTCCAGGGTGCCTTACCGGAATCCCAAAGATTTTCAAGCATATCCTTTTCCCTCTTCGTATCCATGCACTGCCAGAAGCCTTTATGGGCATAACTCATGAGCTGGCCTTCCTTTGCCAATGTTTCCAGCGGTTTCCTTTCAAATATGCAATCATCCCCGTCCAGTAAGTCGAAGACCTGCGGTTCCAATACCATAAAGCCTGCGTTGATGGGAGCACTGTCCAGTGCCGATTTCTCACGGAAAGCATGTACCGCATTATCCGGATCAATATCAAGGATTCCCTTGCTCTGTTCCAGTTCCACTGCAGTTAAAGTAGCCAGCTTATGATGGCTCTTATGAAATTCCACCAGCTTCCTGATATCTACATCACAAACACCATCACCATAGGTCATCATGAAGGTCTCATTGCCAATATATGGCTGAACCCGTTTGATACGCCCACCGGTCATTGTATGAAGGCCTGTGTCTACTACCGTCACCCGCCAGGGTTCGGAACGGGTATAATGAATAATTTCCACCTCTTTACCCCCGGTAAAATCAAAGGAAATATCCGAGGTATGAAGGAAATAATCAGCAAAGTACTCCTTAATCATATGCTGCTTATACCCTGCGCAGATAATAAAATCATTAAACCCGAAATGACTGTAGCACTTCATAATATGCCAAAGAATGGGCATACCGCCGATTTCAATCATGGGCTTTGGTTTATACTGACTTTCTTCAGAAATGCGGGTACCCAAACCACCTGCTAGCAATACAACCTTCATATAATAAACCTCCTGAAATAATATATAAAATTAACAGGCCAATAGCTGCCAAGATGAAATCTCATAGTGCGTCTCGGTCTTTTAATGTATAAGCAAATCATTTAAAACTGAAAATCAATAGACTGCCCTGGAGTATCCTTTATCTTTTGACGATTGCAAAATATATCTTTTTTACAAAATTTCTTCGTTTGGAATTCTTCGGCATCAGTCGATAGCCTACATCCTCAAATCGGAATTTTGCCCAGAACAAAAAGCGATCAATAAGTCTCTGAGAGACACTGTGCGGCAGGACAGTCTGTTCAAAATAGACAAGCTGTGCAGTTTGAATCTTATATCTATGCTGATTTTCAAGATAGTAGATAAAGATACCATACATCATCTCTCCCAGATAGCCAAGGGTCCGTCCGAACTGCTTACTCATCCCATTTTCGGAAAGTTTCTTTTCCATCGCAAACATGATAGGAAACTGGAATGAACACATTTCATCAAACAAATCCTTTTTCATGACATAGCAGTTATACCCCCGATGCCATTTGTCATGCATATATGCCACAGCAGCTTCATAGTATTGCGGCTTTAACTCATGAATTGTCTCCATAAGCAGAGGCAGCACTCTTTTATCAAAAAACATACCGTCATGGGCTGCCCAGTGATCATACACCGAATGCTGAAATCCCCGAGGCGTGGGAATCTGATTCACATCGGCCGCTTCATTCACTACCGCGTCGCAGCCTTCTATGATACTCCTCATGCGCTTCTCATTCAGAAGATCATATTTGGCAATGGCATGGTTATCCAGCATCCCCTCCATGACCTGCTCCTGTGCATTGGCCCGGAACCGTCTTTTACTGAAAGTCAAATACCTGCGATAATGACAAAGCCCATAATAGTCAGCCTTCACATTCTTCCACGCCCAATATTGCACCGTAAACTCACAGAATGAATTCCGCCGGTCAGATATGTTGTCGCCGCTGTTATCCCCCAGGTATTTGGAACTGCTGCCGGTATCGAAAACAGCGCCGCATCGCACCGGGACATACAGCGGGTTGAGTATAAGAGTACTATCCGTATCTATCCGGCGCGATACGAAAATTTTGATATCCAAGATTCTTATCTTAACCTCTAAGCAAAATTAATGGTTAGCAAATAAATAATATATCTTTTTAGAAATACGCCATGGTGATGAATCTTTGGGAATGATTTTCTTAACGAATTCCCTCCGTGCAGTCCCTTTGGGCAAAAAAACATCTGCAATACGTCGAGGAAGGCTTTCTCTAAATCCACCATGTCTCTTAAATTCATATAAACCATTAGCTACATTCCAAGATAATTGAGCAACAAGTTCCTCATAAAATGGTGATAATCTTGCAAATCTCCAAAAGACAACGCCAAAATCTGCATTATTTGTCCACCAAGGCTTTGGATACGCAGCATAATGGATTATAAAGGGCTCTTTCCTAGCCTTCTGATATTCAAGATAATCATCTAAAGGTGCCATCTCAACACACTTTTTAATAATTTCACTGGTATAAGTAAACAGATTCCACCTTGGATCTAAAAATAATACCTGATTGCGGAAAAGAGAATTAAGCATATCCTGTTCATATACTCTATATCTTTGAATATCAATTTCATGTAATATTTCTTCACAAGAATACTTATTTCTAATTCTTGCCAGATTCAAAAGAATTACACCTGTATTGCAATAGTTATAAGGATTATCCAAGTGCAAAACACTTTTCGTATACTCTAACGTTCCTGGCACTACCCCGTTGATATAACCACCATAAACTACATCTCGAACAGCAGCCATCATATACTTATCCACATCTGTATCATAGAGCAAAGCTAAATCTTTTTCGATAATAGTATCTGCATCAACCACTAATACTTTGTCATAGTTAGAAAGTATATATGGAATAATTACTCTAACATATAAATCCTTGCTATATACTGAATTATTTACAAATAACTTGACGCCAGATAACAAAAAAAATGGATTATAGAAGCTCAAATGGACATTATTATATTTCTTTACGATTGAGCTTAATATCTTTTTATTATTTTCAGAAATATCCTCGGATAAAACTATAAGCTCATATTTAATATACGGATTCATAGACTTCAAAAATGAAATTAGTGATACTGAAAATGGATGCACATAATTATTATTGAAATTAGATGCAATAGTAACTTGGTCTTTCCCCCAAAAAGGTTTTAATGGAATATTTTTTTCTGGATGCTCAATAAATAAGAGTTGCTGATTCTTAAATCTTACATCTTTTCTCTTAGTAAGATAGAGACAATAAATTCCAAATAACCTTTCACCAATAGTTCCAGGCGTACGATATTTCTGTAACCCATATGTACTCATGTCAATTCTTTTTTCAAGCTCAAAAAGAATTGAAAATAACCAACGGCTATATTCTTCGAATATCGTTTTGCTCATAATCCAACAATTATACAATCTTACTTTCTTACTATTCATATATTCATGAACAATAGAATCCATATATGGATATTTTTCATGTATAATCTTAATGGCCTCATACATATCTTCAATATTATGGTAATCTGGACTATCTTTCATCGCCTGTAAATTTGATTTTGGAGAATCAATAGGCGCACATGCTATAACATCATAATTATCGGTCATCTCCTGAATCGACTGATCATCAAGTTTAAACTTCTTCCTTACAGCATCAGTTAAATAGTCAATAGATATACACCCATTATCATGTTCGCTTTTGGAAACTTTATGTTCTTTATTATCAAATGATAAATATCTTCTGTAATGGCATAATCCATAATAATCTGCATCAACATTTTTCCATGCCCAATACTGAACAGTTAATTCACAATATGACATACGTTTATTGGAAATATTATCACCTGTATTATCCCCAAGCATCGTAATTCCTTCACGATGATCAAAAACTGCCCCACATCGTACATTCACATATGGATCATCATTAATTGTTTCACTGTCTAAATCAATTCGATTGGATACAAAAATCTTTACATTTTTTTTCATAAGTTGACACCTCTTATCACAAATCAGCTATAGCTATCAATTCAATTGAAATTAACTTTCATATTCTTTAGAAACAATTTCAGCGTTCCCTATATCTTTAACACTCCCATGCTCCAGCCAGATCACTTTGGTGCAAAGCTTTTGAATAAGCTTAATTTCATGGGATACAAGAATAATGGTAACTCCTTTTTGAATCATTTCCTTGATTCGTTTTTCACATTTCTGTTGGAATTTATAGTCACCTACAGACAATACTTCATCCACAATCAGTATATCCGGCTGCACCATGGTGGCTATGGCAAATCCCAGTCTGGCGTACATGCCGCTGGAGAAGTTCTTAACCGGCACATCTACGAAGTTCTGAAGCTCAGCAAAATCTATGATCTCATCAAACTTTGAATCCATAAATTTCCTGTCATGCCCCAGGATGGCTCCATTCAGGTATACATTTTCTCGGGCGGTCAGTTCCGGATCAAAACCGGCCCCCACTTCAATCAGTGGCGCGATGGTTCCTTTGGTAATGACTTTCCCTTCTGTCGGTTTCAATACCCCCGCGATGATTTTCAGCAGTGTAGATTTTCCTGCCCCATTAAGGCCTACCAGACCGACAATTTCCCCTTTATGTACATCAAAGCTTACATGGGAGAGGGCCACGAAATCATTATACAGAAGTTTGCCTTTCAGCAATTTCATGACATATTCTTTGATGGAGTCTACGCGTTCGACCATCAGGTTAAAATGCATAGACACATCCTTCACTTCTATTACAGTTTCTTTCATATACCTTCCTCAGACATAGAGAATGAAATGATTCTCATATTTCTTAAAAGCACAATATCCGATAATCATGGCTGCTGCAGCAAATCCAATGCAGGGAGCGAGAAGAGCCATATCAGGCATGGTTCCACTGTACAGAGAAGCCCGGAATGCTTTACAGAAATAATACAGCGGATTATACAGGAGCAGCCAGCTGTATTCAGGCGGCACGATATTTTCCGGATAAAAGATAGGCGTTGCATAGCTGAGAAGGCTGACCAGAACCCCATAGAGATGGAAAACATCCCGGAAATACACAACCATGGTAGCCAGCAGCAGTCCAAACCCAAGGCAGAAGAAAAAGAGAAGCAAAAGCGGTATCACAAAGGTAAGCATTCCCAGAGATAAAGGTGCTCCCGTGACCAGAATGATGATAATCAGTGCCGGCAGGGTAAACAGCAGATTCACACAGCTGGACATGACTCTTGACAAGGGGAAAAGGTATTTGGGGATATAAACTTTCTTCAGTAATGACCCATTCTCTATAATGGAAGTCATGGCAAAGGTGGTGCTTTCGGAAAAGAATGTAAACATAATCTGCCCCACCAGCAGATACAGAGGATAATTTTCTATGGAAAAGCGAAAAATAGTGGAAAATACCATAGCCGTCACAGTCATCATCAGCAATGGATTCAACACACTCCAAAGCACACCCAAGACGGAGCGCCGGTACTTTTTCTTGATATCCCTGACAACCAGCTGCTGCAACAGGTATTTATAATGATAAGTTTCTTTTATGATGGAAGTCATAAACCAGAATACTCCTAGTCAAATAAACTTTTAATAATGATAAAAATCACACTTAATAGCATTCATAAGCCCCAAAAGCCTATTTTATATTTATAAGTATACTAATAGGCTCCTTCGCCGGCCGCTACAACCCTGCCGGTCCGCCATAGCAGGACAAGGTCCAGCCATACTGACCAGTTATGAACGTACCAGTTATCCATCTGCACTCTTTCGGGATAGTCCACATCATTTCTTCCGCTGGTCTGCCAGATGCCGGTAATGCCGGGGCGCACCATGGAGTATTCCTTGAAATAAACACCATATCGGGGGATTTCCTTTTTTACGATAGGCCGAGGTCCTACAAGGCTCATTTCCCCTTTCAGCACGTTCCAGAGCTGGGGCAGTTCGTCGAGACTGGTTTTTCTGAGGAAGGCGCCGCTCTTTGTAATGCGGGGATCATTTTTCAGCTTGAATTCCTTATCCCATTCCGCTTTGGCTTCCGGGTCGGTGGCCAGGAGGTGTTCCAGCACTTCCTTCGAGTTCACACACATGGAGCGGAATTTATAGCAGTTGAATTCCTTCCCGTTTCTTCCTACCCGTCTATGCTTGAAGATGACGGGCCCCGGGGAGTCGTGGTAAACCCAGCAGGCAATGGCAAGGAGAATCGGTGAAATGAGGAGGCCGCCGCAGATGGTGGCGACGATATCGAAGAGGCGCTTCAGCATCTGGTTCCAGGGGCTGGCCAGATTGTTCCGGATGTGGAGTACCATGATTTTCGCATCGAAGAAGGATTCAGCGGTGACATTGGACATGGGGACGGCCACCAGGTTCGGAATGACGTCCACCTGCTTTACCAGGGACTGGGCGCGGTAAATCAGGCTGGACAGATCATCCTGGGGAAGGCCGGGCGCTGCAATCAGTACGGTGTGGACGCCGGTTTCCTGTATCACTTCTTCCATATTTCCAAAGCCACCCAGTACGGGAAAGCCATACAGTTTCGTATCCACGGGATGCCGGTCCTCCAGGAATCCCACCACTCGGTACCGCATGCCGGAGTCGTGAAGAATCTGCCGCACCACCAGCTCCGCCGTCTGCCCTGCGCCTACAATGAGCACGGGAATCTGGAAGGCCTTCACCTTTTTCATGGCTTTGCTGAGGATAACCCGGATAATGGCAAGAAGCACAAAGGCTATGACCACATAGGCCAGGACAAAGAACCGGGACACCTGTCCGGACACCTGGGCAAAGAACATGAGGATAATGGAAAGCACTGCCCCTTCCAGGCACGCAAAGAAAAGGCGCTCCACCATGCGGTAGATAAGCATGCGCCTTCCGTAAAGTCCGCTATAGAAAATAAAAAACATAAAAACCATGGGCAGCCAGAGAAAAAGGTAGGCCATGGAAAGGCGGAAGGTGTTGTAGGTCATAATGCAGTTTCTCAGATATACTGCCAGTACCCCCGCCACTGCCAGAGCAGCATAGTCGCCCAGGGCAAAAATAAGAGACGGTAAAAGTCTCCCGCCTGCGTCCTGTCTTGCTGCCTGTGTATAGTTACGATTCATAAATCCCCCGGATAGTTCAGATAAATCCTTTTGTTTTATATGTGTGTTATTCATGTATTATAGCACAGATGAGAGGGTGGGAGAATAGAGATTTGAGGTAGGAGATTTGAGATTTGAGATTCGAGATAGTTAGAGACATTCAGACGGTCAGACTTTCAGACATCAGACTTCAGACGGTCAGACGTCAGACTGACTGTGTGCCTCGCAGCATTCCTCTCACTTATGGCAGGAAGCATAGTGCCGGGAGATTTCTCGACTCCACTTCGTTCCGCTCGAAATGACAGGGAGAACGAGAATTGAGAATTGAGTTCGGAACTATCCTAAGCCCTATCAGGCAGCTCCTTCCTAAGGAAGGAGCCAGCGTTACGTGCTTGCCCTTAGTGTCAGAAGTTTTGCATGACGAAGAGCTATAGCCCCCTTCCTCAGGAAGGGGGTGGCGCCGTAGGCGACGGAGGACAGGGGCGTCCTTGGAGCCGCTTCGCGGCTCGGGTTC
>OGXH01001989.1_pt1 | contig 14597 bp, 16 predicted proteins | sample 1576241 | NCBI WGS metagenome assembly OGXH01 (sample SAMEA3541529, study PRJEB24748) | human gut metagenome | biome: human gut; feature: human-associated habitat; material: faeces | place: China | collected 2012
TCGGGCGGAACACTTACAATTCAGCTTTATTTAAGCGCAAGCAAGGGTGAATTTGAGGTGGCATTCGGTATAGCGGTTGTACTTCTTGTAATTGTACTTCTTATTAATTTTGGTACAAAGAGGCTCGCTAAGAAGCTTGAAAAGCACTAATTTGGGAGGAATATATGAGCAATAAGATTAAAGTTAAAGTTGAAAATCTGAACCTGTATTATGGCGAGAATCACGCCCTTAAGGATGTGAACATGGATATACAGGAAAATGCGGTAACAGCATTTATTGGACCATCTGGCTGCGGTAAATCAACATTTTTAAAGACCTTAAACCGTATGAACGACTTAGTTGACGGCGTAAGAATAGATGGTAAGGTGCTTCTTGACGGAGAGGATATATATGAGCCGGGAGTTGATACAACTATTCTCCGTAAAAAGGTAGGTATGGTATTCCAGCAGCCGAATCCTTTCCCGATGAGCATATACGATAACATCGCTTATGGCCCAAGAGTTCACGGAATAAGAGATAAGAAAAGACTTGACCAGATAGTTGAGGAGAGTCTTCGGGGCGCAGCTATATTTGATGAGGTTAAGGACAGATTGAAAAAATCGGCCATGGGACTTTCAGGTGGACAGCAGCAAAGAATCTGTATCGCAAGAGCACTTGCAGTCCAGCCAGAGGTGCTTCTTATGGACGAGCCTACATCAGCACTTGACCCTATATCTACAGCCAAGATTGAGGAACTGATGGAGGACTTAAAGAAGAAATATACAGTAATCGTGGTAACGCATAACATGCAGCAGGCAACGAGAGTTTCGGATCAGACAGCATTTTTCCTTGTAGGAGAGATGGTGGAGTTTGGAGATACTAAACAGATATTCTCTTATCCTCAGGATAAGAGGACAGAAGATTATATCACAGGAAGGTTTGGATGATGAGAAGTAAATTTGACGAACAGCTTGACAGACTTAACAAAGAAATGATGAAGATGGGTTCTGAAATCGAGGATTCAATAAGAAAGGCTGTTGATGCCCTTGTAAAACAGGATGCAGAGCTTGCTAAAAAGGTTATGCTTCAGGACGAGGAGATTGACAGGGAGCAGAAGACTATTGAGAGCATCTGCTTTAATCTTCTTATCCAGCAGCAGCCGGTTGCTAAGGATTTAAGAACAATTACAGCAGCTTTAAAGATGGTTACTGATATGGAAAGAATTGGTGACCAGGCAGCAGATATCGGCGAGATAACTATTAAACTTGCCAACCAGCCATACATAAAGAAGTTAGAGCATATCAACCAGATGGCTTCTGAGACAATGCTTATGTTAATCAGAAGTATTGAAGCTTATGTTGAGAAGGACATGGACAAGGCAAGAAAAGTTATAGCATATGATGATGTGGTAGATGACCTTTTTGAAAAGGTAAGAGATGACCTTATTGCAATGATACAGGTAGATTCAGCTAATGGTGAACAGGCTGCCGACTTGCTTATGGTTGCCAAGTATTTTGAGAGAATAGGAGACCATGCAACCAACATTGCAGAATGGGTAATATTTGCTCTTGATACGAAGGGAGGCTTCGATGAAAATGCTTCTGAACATTTGTAAGAATACTCATTTAACTGAAAAAAGATATGAATATCTTTTCCTTCTGCTTAACACCCTTGCATGGTGTGCAATCGGCTTCGTATTGTGGACGGTTGTAAGCATATTTGCATTCAAAGGAACGGAATGGATGTTTACATTCGTAGGATACTTCGGTCTTATCCCCGGCTTTATCGGAGGGGTTGTTGAGGCCTGGAGGAATGAAAATTAATATTGATTTATTGTGAAATTGGCATAGAATATAAGCAGAGGTGATGTTATGAAGCGTGTATGCTTATATTCTATGCATTTTGTTTTATGTGTGTTATGTGTCTGCACGATGGCTCTGGTTCTTAGTGCATGTTCTGTTAGGAACGATAAGCAGTCAGGTGTGGATGATAGAATGTCATATGAATCTGAACCTGTTACGGCTAAAGCTGTTCCTATTGAAAGAGGTACATCGGGTTCTGAAAATGAAGTGACTGCTCCTTTAGAGAGCGAGAAAGCAACCAGAAAAGGCTATAATCCAGAGATGGCATTTAATTATGATGAACATGAAGATATAGAGGTTGATGATAATTATGTTGCCAGTCTGTGTGCGGAGGCTGTAAGAGAGCTTGAAGTTATGTTTGGCCCGGCAGAATTCTATATAAGGGCAGAGAATAATGGGGAGGACAGCTACACAATTAATATCATGTATAATGGTGAAGCCGCAGAATTTGACGATGACGAATTGCAACAGATATATGCATACATAGGGCAGGAATATAAAGAAGTAAAACTTACAGATATCAATATACAGAGCTGGTAGTTGAATAATTATCAGTGATATGTTATATTAATCAAGGCGTTGAATTGGGGACACCACTTTTCAAGACCAGCAGGTATGAAGCAAAGAGAATTGATTAGAATCAGTTTACAGAATTCATACAGGCGAACATACAACAGGCGTCGGTAATAATAGATTTCCGGCGTGTTCATATTGTGAATTTTAGAGGCAGAGCCAGCTGGAAAGCGGCTCTGCCTCTTTTTTGTAAGCAATGAGCCATGCAAGCTGAAATGTGCTTGCACAGATTTCAGCTTATATGGCGAATGTCAATAATGAACAACGAAGGTCGGAGACCGGGAGTTGTGAATTATCAAGGCTCGCGAGTAGCGAAGCTACGGAGAGACTTGGCTTACAAAAAGCTCGAGTAACGAGGAGAGAAGACATGGAAATTTCACAGTCGTGCTTGCACGAACTGTGAAATTTATATGGGTTCTCGAGGAGCACCGCGACAACGACAGGACGAAGTCCTGGAGTGTGAGCTGCTCGCGCAAAAAGGCGGAGAGAAGGAAAGGAGGCACAATGGTACAGATTAATGGAGAACAACAGGATGTTGCACTAGTCGCAGGAAAGACACTTCTTGCTTATGTAACAGAAGCTGGGTATGACCCGGTAGGTATTGTAATTGAGAAGAATATGGAAATAATTCACAGAGAAGATTTTGACAAGGTTAATATTGATGATGGAGATGTGATTGAGATATTGCATTTTGTTGGTGGCGGACAGTTTTAATATGATTTTAGTCTGAGTTCAGGAAGTCTGGTTGCTTATAAGTTATGTCAGAGCGGTTAATAATAGGCAAAGACCTACTAAAATCACAGAATTTTAATTTGAGTAGGTTAATTTTTGGTAGGGAAATATTAAGAAACCTATAAGGTATAAGGAAATCAATATTTAGTAGGTTTTTGTGATAGCTGACAGCCTATAAAAGCGAGATAAACAGGGTATTTATAGGTCATATTAAAACATGAGAGTAAAGAAAGACCTATAAGATGCTTTATAAGAGCTTGATTAGTAGGTTTTCTGAAAATAAGAGAGCTGACGTGAACCTACTAAAAGACAGAAAATACATTTTTTATAGGTTTTCTAACAGTAAGAGAACAAATTCAGTCATCAATTACCAGATTGAGGAAATAAATGACTGGTGGGACAGATAATTATTGCGGTAAGGAAGTATAACCAGCAAAAGAATTGCCACCAGAAACATAATCACAGACAACAGGAGGATATCAAAACAATGGAAAACAAGATGGAAGACATGACCAGAAAAGAAGACATGAATAAGAAAGAAGATAAGCTGATATTAGGTGGACATGAGTTTAACAGCAGATTCATATTAGGTTCAGGAAAGTACAATGTGAATCTTATCAAGGCGGCAGTTGAGCAGGGTGGTGCTGAGATTATCACACTTGCACTCAGACGTGCAAATACAGAGAATAAGGAGAATATTCTTGATTTCATACCGAAGGGAGTTACGCTTCTTCCTAATACATCAGGAGCAAGAAATGCAGAGGAGGCAGTGAGAATTGCGAGACTCAGCCGTGAGATGGGATGTGGAGATTTTGTAAAGATTGAGATTATGCATGATGCAAAGTATCTTCTCCCAGATAACTATGAGACAGTGAAAGCAACAGAAATACTTGCTAAGGAAGGATTTGTTGTAATGCCATACATGTATCCTGATCTGAATGTGGCAAGAGATTTACAGAATGCCGGAGCTGCCTGCGTTATGCCGCTTGCCTCACCGATTGGAAGCAATAACGGACTTTCAACCAAAGCATTTATACAGATACTTATTGATGAGATTGATCTGCCAATTATCGTGGATGCAGGAATTGGCAAGCCTTCGCAGGCATGTGAGGCAATGGAGATGGGAGCTGCTGCGGTTATGGCTAATACAGCGATTGCGACCGCAGGAAATGTTCCGGCAATGGCAGAGGCGTTTAAGAAGGCTATAGAGGCAGGAAGAAGCGCATATCTTACAGGAATGGGAAGAGTTCTTGCAAGAGGTGGAAGTGCATCTGACCCATTGACAGGATTCTTACGTTAAATGTGGAGAGCAATCCCAAAGGTGAATTGCAAGAGATACTGGCGGGATAATTTCAGTGGAAGCATAACTTCGGGGAAGTATTGCTTGACGAAATATGAGAATATAATAGAAAAGAAGGCAGAATAATGAACGAAGAAAATCAGGTGTATTTTATAGACAGTGACCAGCTTCCACCGGCTGTGTTAGAGAGAAAACATAAGTTAGAGCAGGACCCGTCATTCAGAACAGATTATATGAAATATCTTGATGACATGGAAATAATTGATTCAGATATTAAGGATAAAGTCTTAAAGGCAATGGATGAGTATGACTATGACTCATACACAGCCGCAGATGTAGAGAGGGCATTAAGCAAAGAAACATGTAATATTGAAGATTTTAAGGCACTGCTTTCACCGGCTGCTGCACCTTACTTGGAGCAGATGGCAAGAAAGGCAGAGAATGAAACTAAGAAACATTTTGGCAATACAGTATACATATTCACGCCAATATATATAGCCAATTACTGCCAGAATTACTGCATATACTGTGGATTCAACTGCTACAATAACATTCATAGAAAGAAACTTTCATTCGAGGAAATTGAGCATGAGATGAAAGTTATTGCAGATACAGGAATGGAAGAAATCCTGATACTGACAGGAGAGAGCAGAAAATATTCAGACGTTGAATACATTGGTGAATCGGTTAAGATTGCAAGAAAATATTTCAAGAATATCGGCATAGAGATATATCCTGTAAATGTGGATGAATACCGCTATCTTCATGAGTGCGGAGTTGATTATGTAACAGTATTTCAGGAGACATATAATCCTGTCAAATATGAGACATTACATTTGTTAGGTCATAAGAGAGTATGGCCATACAGATTTGATGCACAGGAAAGAGCACTTATGGCAGGTATGAGAGGCGCAGGCTTTTCAGCATTGTTAGGACTTGATGATTTCAGAAAAGACGCACTGGCAACAGCACTGCATGTATATTATCTTAACAGAAAATACCCACATGCAGAACTGAGTCTTAGCTGTCCGAGACTCCGTCCGATAATCAACAATGATAAGATTAATCCAAGAGATGTCGGCGAAAAGCAGTTGTGTCAGGTGCTTTGTGCGTACAGATTATTTCTGCCATTCGTTGGAATAACAGTTTCAAGCCGTGAGAGTGCGCAGTTTAGAAATGGTATAACCAAGATATGTGCCACTAAAGTTTCAGCAGGTGTTTCAACAGGAATCGGCGACCATGAATCTAAATATACAGGAAAAGAAGATGGTGATGCCGGAGATGAACAGTTTGAAATCAATGATAACCGTTCATTTGACAGAATGTATAAGGATATGGAGGATGGCGGGCTTCAGCCAGTCGTGAATGAATACATTTATGTATAGAAAATATATATGTATAACGAACAGACATCTGGTGAACGGCAGCGGTGGCGCAGAGTGTACCATGGAGGAGTACATTATGCAGCTTGAAAAATGTGTGGCACTGCACCCATATGCCATGATACTTCGTGAAAAGGATATGGACAGGCAGGACTACAGGGAACTTGCCAGACACATACAGGTAATGTGCAGGAAAGCTTCTGTTAAAATGTTTGTTCACAGTGATATCAGTGCGGCAAAGTATGCAGACTGTGGAAATGTACATTTTTCAATGGAACATTTTAAACAAATGTGTGAAGAACAGGCAGATGTGATAAAGAGGCTTGATTGTGTGAGTGTATCGTGTCACAGTATGGAAGAGGCCGTGAATGCTGTCCGCGCAGGAGCAGACCAGATTGTGCTTGGAACGATATTTGAGACACAGTGCAAGCCGGGGAAGATGGGGGCAGGACTTAGTTTTCTTAAAGAAGTGTGTAGAGCGGCTCATACTGTTAATCCCACAGTAAAAGTGTTTGCGATTGGAGGAATTAAGCCTGATAACATTAAAAAAGTGCTTGAAGCCGGTGCAGATGGCGGATGTATGATGTCATGGTTTATGCAGCATAATTAATATAATAGACAAAGAAAAACTTCTGTGATATAATTTCGCGGAAGTTTTTCTTTTTTTAAAAATTTTTAAACTTATTTAAACTTCATTTCGTATAATAATATATAGAACTAAAGAAAGGGCAGAAAATTATATGAAAGACATGTTAAGACTAGGTACTAAAGATAGAAAAAAATATCTAATTATAAGCGTGGTGTCAGTCTTAGTTATAGCATTAATAACTGTTTCCATAATTGCTGTGCAATTAAGACATAATAAGAATGAAAAAAAGAAAAATGTGGAAGAAACAACTGTGCATACAATGATGGTGCAGGAAACTACAGTGCAAGAGACTACAGAAGAGGGAACCACAGAAGAGGATACAACGCAGGAAGAGAGTGCAGAAGTAGTAGACAGGGAAGTGGTTGAAGAATTTTTTGAAAATGAGATATCAACAGAAAATGAGGAGGCATTTGAACTTCCGCCAAGGCAGCTTACGGACGAGTTTATCCCATATGATGGACAGAAGAGAGAAATAACATGCTATGGGGATAGTATGATGGCCGGAGCAGGAAGTGCAACTGAAGGAAAAGTAAATGGCATTGATATATATGGGTGGACTACACCTGTTACAATAGAAAAACTGACTAATATACCAACACATAATCTTGGAGGGTCAGGAGAAAATTCAAGTCAGATTACTTTTAGGGCTGGTGGAACAAAGGTTTATATAGACAGGGATATTACAATAAGTGAAACTGATTCGGCAATAGCTCAGATTATAGATGAAAATGAAAATGTATTTGAAACAGATAATTATAGTGGATATGGATTTGATTATGATCCTTATCCGGGTGATATGTATATAAATGGTTATTTGTGTGATGTTAAAAATACAGGTGATGGTCAGGTTGAGATTAAACTTACAAAGGGATATGCAGCATATGACAATTCTGCTGATAATAGTGTTGTTATATATGAAAGTGAAACAGCTGCATATTCAAGACAGGGAGCAGATATAAAAGCAGAGAGTGATATAGTAACAGAATATGACACAGTGATAAAAGAAACAGAGTCACAAACATCTGGTGAAAAACCAATGGAGAAGCCAACAGAAAAACCAGCAGAAACTTCAGGCGTAGAAAAAGTTACAATTTCTGGCGGAACACAGGCAATGACAAGGGCATCACAGGAAAGAAGTGCGAAAGATATATTAATACTTGAAATGGGAAGTAATGGCGGCTGGGAAAATGATTATCAGCAGCTTATTCTGCAGTATGATAATATTATCCTTAATTCAGGATGTAAATATTATATTATAGTGGGAGATACTGATGACCCTGCGGACTCAGCGGATGGCTATCAGGGAGTATATGACTCAGATGGCAATTATGTGGGAATCGGTGATACAGCATGGGAAGCAGCGCTAAGAGAAGCATATGGCGAGCATTTTTTTAATACGAGAACATATATGATTCAGAATGGATTAAGTGACTGCGGACTTGATACAACAACGGATGACCTTGAGAATTTCAAGAAAGGTAATATATCTGAACAATTAAGATATGACTGGACACATTTTAACTGTTATGGATATTATTCAAAGGGAATTGGTGTATACAAGAAAGGCGCAGAACTAGGATACTGGAGTTAGAATTTTACAAGAATTATACATGAATATGATTACACCTTTTACATTAAATGGTTATTATGAATATGCATTGAAGGGGGACAGCCAAAAGACGGGGATGGCTGTGGTTTCCGGATATGTAAATTTATTGACCATGGAATGTAGAAAGGTGGTACTCATATGGAAGTAGCTATCTTAAAGCATTCGCAGCGTAAGCTGCTTTTTTTATGCCATAAAATGTTAATTCGTAAAGAAAGTTTGAATAGATTGACTGTATATGTTATTATTTCGAGGTAAAATCAATAAGAAATATTAAAGAGAAATATGAATGTTTAACAAATACAGAAATATAAAAAAGATTGGTCTTGTGTTAATAGGTCTTGCCTTAGTTATATTTTTAATAACCAATGTAAGAATCCGTTCTGTTGATTCCTACAGAAAGCAATTCAGTAATATGGCAGATTCGGGTCAAACGCAGCCAGCCAGACCAGATAATAATGATAGATTACAGAATGAAACCATCGGTATCGGTAATGGTAATGCTGCAGACAACGGCAGCTTTGATGGAACAGGTGACGGAACAGTTTCAGATGACAATTCTGCTTCTGGCTCAACGGATAATATAACAGTTACAGATAATAATTCCGGTTCAGGTGGTAGAGAATCAGACATGAGTAACGGAAACGCCGTATCAGGTGGCAATGATTCAGAAAGCAGCAATTTAGGGAATAATACTTCAGGAAGTAACAATTCGGGAAATGATGATTCAGGGAATAATTCACAGAATACCAGACCGGCAGGCAAGGTAATCAGTTGTACTATAGAGATAAGATGCGATAATGCGACAGCGAGAAAAGATACTGTTAATCCGTCAATTGCATCACGTATCCCTGATGATGGAACTATACTTGAAGTTACAACATACACTGCAGTTGAAGGCTTTACTGTATATGATGTTCTTGCAGCAGTTACAGCAATGCATGATCCTGTAATTCCGATAGTTGCTAATTCCGATAAGTCGTATGTATCAAGCATTAATAATCTGTCAGAGAAGAATGTGGGACCACAAAGTGGCTGGACTTACAGAGTTGATGGAAAGTTGTATATGATAGCAGCAAATAATTATACAGTAAAAGATGGAGAGGCAATTAAATGGATATACGTATGTCAGATGGGCGACATGTAACTAAATATTCAGCATTTGCAGCAATGCATCCGTGGACGAATTTCATCTACATTGCACTTGTGCTGGTGATAACCATGTTCACAATGAACCCGGTAATACTGGCGGTTTCGTATGCAGGTTCACTTGCCCTTGGAATATATATGCAGGGTGGTTCTTTTATTAAGAAGAATATTATGATAACAATTCCTGTTGTTATATTCTCTGTGTTAATTCAGCCAATTTTTAATCACAGCGGAGTTACACCGTTGTTTTATATTAACGATAACATGGTATGTCTTGAGAATATAATATACGGCGCAGTTATAAGTCTTTTATTAATTGCAGTCATACAATGGTGCAGTGTTGCAGCCAGTTATCTTTCTTCAGAGAAAATGATGTATCTGTTCGGAAGTTTTATTCCTTCTGTTGGCATGATATTTTCTATGATATTAAGAATGATACCGCTTATGAGAAAGAGATACAGACAAATACATGACGCGCAGATGGGACTTCGAGGAGTGGAGAATAAGAATGGCATATTTGAAAAAATCGGACATTTTGCGAATGAATTTTCAACTCTTATAACATGGTCACTTGAAAGCTCAATGGAAACTTCTATGTCTATGGAGAGCAGGGGATATGGACTTAAAGGAAGGACAAGCTTTAACAGATTCAGATTCACACTAAAGGATACCTTTACGATAATTATAATGCTTGTATGTTTTGTGATGGCTGTTATTCCAATAGCAGGAAAGAAGCTTGCAGTATATTATCTCCCTGTAATATATTATACGAAATCAGGTGTAGAAGGAGTGCTGGCAGTTACAGCATTTGTAATACTGACAGTAATTCCGATGATAATAGAGATAACAGGAGATGTGCAGTATAAGAGACGAAGTTCATATAACGAAAGGTAATTGCATAATGACAGACACAATTATTAATGTTTCATCACTTTCTTTCGGGTATGCAGGAAGTGATGTATTGGTACTTGAAGATATAACATTTGATATAAAGAAGGGCGAGATTGCGCTGATTATAGGTGCTTCGGGAAGTGGAAAGACTACGCTTCTTAAGATGCTTGATAAAAGCATGATTCCAGAGGGGAGACTTAGTGGAAAAGCAGAATATTACGGAAGACAGATAAGCAGCTTAAGTAAGGCAGAAGCGGCAGTTAAGATTGGATATGTCGGACAGAATCCTGACAACCAGATTGTTACTGATAAGGTATGGCATGAGCTGGCATTTGGGCTTGAAAATCTCGGCGTGCCGAATGCAGACATAAGGCGCAGGGTTGCAGAAATGTCTGAATATTTCGGAATTACGGGCTGGTATGATAAGAATACAGAGGAATTGTCTGGCGGACAGAAACAGCTTCTTAATCTAGCTTCCATAATGGTTATGAGACCAGAGGTTTTATTGCTTGATGAGCCGACGGCACAGCTTGACCCGCTTGCTAAGAAGAAGTTCTTAGATACAGTTCTGGAGCTTAACAAGGATTTTGGAATAACAATTATGTGTGTTGAACACAATCTTGCGGATATCTATTCTAAAGCGGACAAAGTGCTTGTGCTTGAGGATGGAAAGCTAATATATAATGGTTCTCCTAGAAAGACAGCAGAAAGTCTTGTTAAGACAGAGAATCCGCTTGTTTACGGGCTTCCTTCATCTGTAAGGATATATGAGGGGTGTAAGAAGGATATTACATTTGAAACAGACTGCCCGCTTACAGTTAAAGAGGGCAGGAAATGGATAGCCAGTCTTAATATTAAAGGAGGCTCATATGTATCACAGGATAAGCATTACGAAACCGGGGATACAGCGGTTTCAGTTAAAAATGTGTTTTTCAGATACACTAAGAATTCTGCAAATGTACTTGAAAATATCAGCTTTGATATAGAGAAGGGCAGGATAACTGCTCTGCTTGGAAGCAACGGAGCAGGAAAGACGACGCTTTTAAGACTTATGTCAGGAATTAAAAAGCCTATATCCGGTAAGGTGAAGGTGAATGGAAGATGTGCGGTGCTTCCGCAGAATCCAATGGCACTGCTTAGTCAGATAAGTGTTGAGGAAGAGCTTGCATCGGCAGTCATGGATAAGGGGAATGTGTCTGTTAAGGATATGGACAGGAAACAGAGAATTGAACTTGCCTTTAATATGCTGGAGCGGACGGGACTTCTAAGGGTGAGAAAGCAGCATCCGTATGATTTGAGTGGAGGGCAGCAGCAGAGGCTTGCATTTGCAAAGATTCTGCTGTATGAACCGGATATTATTCTGCTTGATGAGCCAACTAAAGGAATTGACCCGTTCTTCTGTAAAAAGATGGGTGAATGGCTGGAAGAATTAAAGAATATGGGGAAAACTATTGTGATAGTTTCACACGATGTGGAATTCTGTGCATTATTTGCCGACAAATGTGGATTAATATTTGACAGAGACATAGAAAGTTACACAGATTCACACAGCTTCTTTGCAGGCAATATATTTTTCACAACGGATACTAACAGGATTATGTCCGATTTTTTCAAAGATTGTGTAACATGTGATGAAGCTGTTGAAGCGATTCACAGATGTTTAGAGGATAATAGATAATGAGTGTTAATTATATGCTTATAAGCATTATTATACTGGCTGTTGCAATTGCCATTCCTTTCTTTACATTTGAAAAGAGGAAGCCGAAGGCAAGGCATGTTGTGATGATTGCAGTTATGTCAGCTCTTACAGTTGTTGCTAATATAATATGTGCATATACGATACCGATTCATGCTGGTACAGCACTTGTCATAATAACGGGAATTGCATTTGGACCACAGACAGGCTTTCTTACAGGTGTACTGTCAAGATTTGTATGTAATTTCTTTATGGGGCAGGGCGTATGGACTCCGTGGGAAATGACTGCGTGGGGGCTGCTTGGTGTTCTTGCAGGAATTGCATTTTACAAACCGGAGCTTGTCGCCCGGAGTTGTTCGCACCGCACGCAAGCGCGGTTCCGTCGCTTTTAAGCCCCACGGCGTGCATATAACCCGCGCTGACGGCGGCGACGCTGCGCCATTCGGAAACATTGCATTGCCCGCTGCTGTTATCACCGATCGCAATGACGCGTCCGGAGCTCAGAACGCCGTAGCTCGTGTTGTTCCCGGCTGCAATGTAAACCACGCCCGCCCAAGTTTCCGTTATGCGCTGCCCGTAATAGTTCCAGCCGCAGCCGACAACCGTTCCGTCGCTTCGCAGCCCGAGCGAGTGGTTCAGTCCGCAGGCGACCTGAACGATATTTGTCCACGAACCAACGCCGGTGCGGTCATAGGAAGATTTCCCGGCAGCCGCAACGGTGCCGTTCGCCCGCAGCCCGAGGATGAAGTTTTCCCTTCCGACAGCGATCGAACGCATCCCGCTCCACGAGACCGTTTCGCCCTTCCAGCCGGAACCCGTGAGCGAAACGGTTCCGTCAAGATTCCGCAGCGCATAAAAATCCTTGCCGCCCGCCGCAGGGGTGCTTTGCAGCATCTTCAGGATTTCCGCAATCATATCCGCCGATTGTTCATAGCCTTCGGACACGGAATTGAGCAGGGTCAAAGCTTCGAGATAATTGTTCCTTTGATACGCTTCAACCGCCTTTTCATATCGCGCCGCATCACGCTCGGCAATAACTTCATCCGGCGAAAAACCGTCGCTCATTGAATAGCATTCGGTTGCAATCTCGTATTTGCCCGCTTCCATTGCCCGCTGCCCCGCGCTTTCCCACGCGGAATTTATCTTTTGCAGCAAGTCGGCAAGCGCATCGTCAGAGCAATTGTTTTTTGCGCCGTTGAAACATTTGTATGCCGATTCAATTTCGAAATTTTGAAGGAGGTTCTCGCCCTGAGTTATATAAATTCGGCATATGTTTGACTTTGATTCATCGGAACAGAGCGAAAAACAGCGCATTGCCTGCGGCATTTCGCCCGCGCTCAGAAAACTTTCCGCCGCTGCAATGCGGACTTCATCGGTGCGCGCCGCAAAACCTGATTTGTCCGTTATGCTGTCAAAGCAGATTTCCGCACGGTTGTAGTCGCCCGCCGCATACGCATTTTTTCCCAGTTCAAAAAAACACTCGTCCTGCCTGAGCTGCTCCGCTTCGGGCATTCCCGCGCTTTTGAAACAGGCATATGCCGTTTCGGCATCTCCGCGTGCAAGCGCAGCTTCACCGGCAGAACACCACGCATCAGCCGCTTTCTGCGCCGAATCACGCTTCCCGCCCAATGCGGAAAACTGCATCGCCGCACGCAAATAATCCCCGCTTTCATAAAGGGACTGTGCCTCGTTGTATTTCACAACGGGTTCAACAAACCGCGGATAAGCAAACAACACAAATGCACCCGCCGCTGCGATGAGCAAAACGGCAATGCACAGTATGTTTCGGATTTTTTTCAGGTTCATATAAAAAATACCGCCCTTTTCATTGGTTTGGAACGGGAAGACGAAAATCGGAAACCGCGGGTTCGGTATCGGCGGCCGAAACGTGCATTCGGGCAGAATTTCTGACTTATGACTTCCGATGACTTCTGATTTCCGGCTCCTAATTCTCGGCTCTTATGTATTCCATGGTTGTTTCCGGCACGATTTTTGACACAAGCTCCAAATTGCCCTCGGCCATTGCCTTTCGAACAAGGCTTGCGCTGATTCCGCCGATTCGGGGTATTTCAATGACTTCGACTCCGTATTTCGGCAGAATCTGTTTCATGCGTTCGTTATATGCGCGCGTTACGGCACAAAACGGCTCCGTGCCGACAAAACGCTTTGTTATGCCGAGAGCGGGAGCAATTGCGGAGCCGAAAAGCGTCAGATCAAGATCGGCATTGATGCGCCCGGCATCGGCTTTGTCCTTTATAAAGTACGTCGGGAAGGTTGAGTGCGAAATGATATAGTCCCCGCTCCGGTGCAGGAGAAGATTCTTTATGTGTTTAGTGCCTTTTTTGACAAGTTCGAACCTTGCTTCGGCGGAGAATTCCGCATTTTCCGCGCTGTTTTCGCTGAGGATGAAAACGTGAAGGGAATCAACCTGCGCCGCCGCCGTTTCCATCAGATATTTGTGCCCGAGGGTGAAGGGGTTGCAGTTGGCAACGATCGCACCCTGAACCCCCCGCCCTTTTTCAAGTGAGTCAAGGTAGTTCTTCAATCCGCTTCGGCTGTTTTCCATATAAATCGCGCCGTCGGTCGCTGCAAGGCGGAAAAAGCCAAGGCTGCGGAACAGGTATTCGTTCTGCGGCTTTGTGAAAAGGAAGAGTTTTCGCCGTCCGCATGTGTATGCATGGCGCACAAGTTCGGAAACTATGCTTGCCGCGCCCCCTTCGCCCTGCATGGCTTCGGACACAAGGTTTTTGTATATCCTGCCCACAAATCCCGGAAACG
>OGXH01001992.1_pt1 | contig 14577 bp, 11 predicted proteins | sample 1576241 | NCBI WGS metagenome assembly OGXH01 (sample SAMEA3541529, study PRJEB24748) | human gut metagenome | biome: human gut; feature: human-associated habitat; material: faeces | place: China | collected 2012
ACCTGCGGTCTCCTCCTTAGGAGGGAGGCGCTTTATCCAGCTAAGCTACTGAGGCATATTATGTATTATCGTTGATTTTTTGATTCAACGCGCTTGGAAACGAATATGCAGAATGATTTTCACACCGAAGTGACCGACTGCGTTGCAACCGGAACGGTGTTAAACTTGTTGCATCAAAATTTGTTGAGAAAACCGTGATTCTCGGTTTTGCTTTTGAATAGAGCAATCACTTCTGCACCCAAGGTATCAGGTTGACCGAATTCTTAGGAGGGGGACGCTCTATCCAACTGAGCTACCGAGACACAGACCGATGCACACAAGGCGCACTGCCTATCTATAATACCGCATCGTGCGCATAAAATCAAGTTGAACCGACGAGGAAAATGGTGTATGCTATAAGGGAGAAAACGAAAGCGGCAGTGCAGGTGTGTGCTGCCTGCGGAGGAACGTATGAAAAAGCCATTTAAGAACCCATTCCGGCATCATCGTGCAAAGAACCGGAACAAACCGCGGGGGTACAGCCCTACCCAGATCATCTGCGTCAGTTTTGTGATCGTGATCGCACTGGGTACGCTGCTGTTGTCACTGCCCATTGCCAGCCGCTACGGGCGGATGCGGGTGATCGACGCCATGTTCACGGCCACCAGCGCCACCTGCGTGACCGGTCTGGTCGTGCGGGACACCTGGACCCAGTTCACGGTGTTCGGGCAGGCGGTGATCCTGGTCCTGATCCAGGTGGGAGGCCTGGGTCTGGTGACCCTGACCAGCTTTTTTGCGCTGGCCATGCGGCGGCGCATGGGCTTCCGGGACCTGCGAGTGCTGGGCGAGAGCGTGTCGGCTGATGGCTACGCGCAGGCCAAGGACGTGCTGCGCATCGTGGTGGGGCTGGCGGCCTGCTTTGAAGGGGCAGGCATCCTGCTGCTGATGCTGGCCTTTGTGCCCCAATTTGGGCTCCAGGGCATCTGGATCAGCATCTTTACCGCCATTTCGGCCTTCTGCAATGCAGGCTTTGACCTGTTTGGTCAGTTTGGGGCCTATTCCTCCCTGGTGCCCTATGTCCACAACTACTATGTCCAGGCCGTGGTCATGTTTATGATCATTGCAGGCGGCCTGGGCTTTATGGTGTGGGTGGAGCTGATCCAGTACCCCAAAAAGCGCAAGTTGTCCCTCCACGCTCGGGTGGTGCTGATCTTTTCGGTGCTGCTGTGGGTAGGGGGCGCAGCCCTCATCGGTCTGCTGGAGTGGAACAACCCCGGCAGCATGGGAAACCTCAGCGCAGGGGATAAGATCATGGCGTCCTTGTTCCAGTCGGTGTCCACCCGCACGGCTGGCATGAACACCATTGATCTGGCGGCCTGCGGGCCCATCACCAAGCTGCTGATGAGCGTGCTGCAGTTCATTGGTGCGGCACCCGGTTCCACAGGCGGCGGCGTGAAGGTGACCACCTTTGCGGTGCTGTTCCTGACCATCCGCAGCGTGGCGCAGGGCCGGGATGACTGCGTGATCGCCGACCACCACATTGAGTCCAAAACGGTGTACCGTGCCCTGACCATCATCGTCATCGGCGCACTGGCTGCCTTTGGCTCGGCTGTGGTGGTGTACTACAACACCTCGGATGCGGTGTCGGTCATTGACGCTATCTTCGAGTCCTGCTCTGCCTTTGGCACCGTGGGCCTGTCGGTAGGGGTCACCGGGCGGCTGAACAACGCCGCAAAGGTCCTGTATATGCTGGTGATGTTCACAGGCCGTGTGGGCCCGGTGTCGTTGGCCATGAGCCTGACCGCCAAGCCGGACGACAACAAGCGCAAGATCATGCCGGTTGGCCACATCAATGTGGGCTGAGGCATTCTGCAAATCATGCAAAAATGGAGTTCTTCTACTGGAACTTCGCCATTTTCTTTTTCATATGCTATCAGTTTAAATTCTGTCATACAGTCTCCTTTGTAAATATTATATGGCATATATACCATAATGTCAATTATCCATTTAATATAATCATACCGAACTATTTCTCTAAAAAACATGTAGTAAGTGTGTAGTAGAGCACTTTTTCAACTAAGAAATGGCTTATTTATGAGCTTTGTAGGAGTATCTAGGGGATTTTTCGTGACATACCATCAATTTACTAAATCAATCTGAAATGCCTCAACGCATCCTTAATATACTCCACCTTTTCCTGCGGACATTGCTTCCCTTCTGGATTCTCTTTCTTGGACTTTTTCCTCTATCTGTCTTCGCTCACGCTCCGATACCCGGATGCTCATTGTCGTTCTTGGTGCCTGTCTGCTCTTTGGTCTGCCCATACGCATCCCTCCTCTCGTGTAATTCTTCTTATCTGTTTTGCTGTGATAGTCACTCTGTCGGTCTTTCGTATATCCACTTCCGCTGCTTTGGAAATTCCTGTAACATAGTAGGGTAACATAGTAGGCGAGATACGGTTTTCGTGTTACAAAAACCCATCTCGTTAGTGGCGGCTGCCCCTAATACCCTGCTGTTACATCCCTGCGGTGTGGTATATATGACTGCATAGAGCAAGCTTCGCTAAGACTTGTTGCTGCCTTTTTGTCGTATGCTGGGCAACAAAAAAGCAGACACATGGAATATTTCCACATATCTGCTTCTTTCATTGTGTATATTCAATTTTATATGATTATAGCTATATATGGCTACATACAATACATTTTCTGTAGCCCAGTTCCTTTTATTATGATTGGTTTCTTTGCGATGGCTATCGTTTTTACATCAGATGCAGCCTTTTTACTGATAATGGTATTAATATACATTTATCTTGCAACCTTTCGCAATCACATCGCTCCAATAATGCATATCAGAAAAAAGAATCCAAAAAAGATCAGCCAGCTTCTAAACAAACTGTTGACTTTTCCACATCTCAATGATAATATGTATTCAGAAGCGGTTTTGTACCACTTGACTACTTGATAGTCTTGAGTGGGTTACTCGCTTCTTTTTTTATGCCCACTACATCATACAGATACATTTTTCCATTAGCTGCGTGGTTTACAACCAGACACGCAGAATAAACATTATATTCTCCGGTCTTTTTCTCATTGTTATATAATGGAATTGCAAATCTTGTCACATAATAAAACCATCCATTGTGAGCATCCTCGGAATGCTTTTCCTTATGATTTTCCCGATATACTTTATCAGTAGCTATCTCAACCATTTCTCGGATTCCCTGTGCCGCATTTGCCTTTGCTTTTGCTCTTGCGCCCTTTGTTTTTCTTGTATAACTAGAACCGCCATATTCATCCGGAAATTTGTTTCCAATATAAATAATGTCTCTTGTCTCTGCTATTTCAATCAATTCTCCTACATATTTTCCCAAGTAATCCTCTACATCATTCCAATTAATATTCTGTTTATTGGAAAATTTCACGAATTCGTTCTAACTGCTCATCAAAATACTTTTCTGTCAGATAAGTTCCGCGTTTGAGACGCTCGTCATCCATAACCCAGCCTTTGATGGTATAGTCCTTTGCAATTTGATTGACCCATTTACGGAACTGCACCGCACGCTCAGAATTTACCTTAAATCCTACTGCAATGATCATCTCTAAGGAATAGTGATTTGTGCTGTAGCTTTTTCCGTCAGCGGCAGTTATCCGAAATTTTCGGATAACTGAATCCTCTTGTAATTCGCTATCACTGAAGATTTTTTTTACATGATAATTTATGGTGCGAACATCCACATCGTACAATGTTGCCATCATCTTCTGTGTCAGCCATATATTCTCATCCTCATAGCGCATCTCAATACTGTCTTGCTGATCGCCGACAGATGCAACATAAGTCAGGTATTCTGCTGCGCTGGAACGGATGGTTATTTCTTTTTTTTCTTTTTCAAATAGGATGCCTCCTTCTTCGATAAATCACTCTATAATAAACAATAAACGAATTGCTGTATACTCTCCTCGTCCATGACAACGCTTATAGTTCCCTCAGATGATACAAATATTACAAATGACTTCTATACCAATCAATTACCGCATCCCTGTCTGAATCAAAGAACTGTGTTGATACATAGATATCAGTTCCATTGAAATTGATGGCCTTTGCTCTATATCTCTTTTGGAGAGAATTACCCATATTATCTGTTCTACTATTTGCAATTGCTGGATAATCTGTAGCTTGGAAAAGGTTCTTGGTATATTCCTTGGTTTTTAAATTTTCTAATTCAGCAGAATCAATCAACCCTTTTTCCACCAAATTTTCAACAAAATTATAAAATAGTTTTGCTACTGGAATTAACCCCTCTACCCAGGTATCTTCGTTATCAATATCAAACGGCACCTCTGATAAAGAAAAGCTAAAATCATCAGTATCTAACTGCAGTTTCGCTAACAAATCTTTTATAAAAGAAATGATTCCATTAGCTGATAAGTTTGCTTCAAAATAGATACCGCTATTATCTATCTGCTTTGGTTTACGAATCTTTCTTTCATCATTGGAAATATAAATTCGAGTCGCATACGGAATAGAATAATCCTTTGTTGCAAGATCCGTTATGGTTTCAGCATCAAGATCAAATGCCGTATTCATCGTCTTTGCCAATAAATCTGCCCAACTAGAAACTTTCGTATGCTCTCCAACAAATATCATTTCTCCTGGTTTTGTATTGGAGAAATCAAAATTGCTATTCACATCAAAGGTTAATTCTGTACTTTCATTGGTATCCGAATGAATTTCAATGTACTTAAATTCTTCTATTAAGATATCCGCCAATATCTCTGCTCTATGTAAAATAGATTTTTCCGTCCATGTATCAGCCGACAGCACTTCTCTGTTGAGAATATTGGCCTTAGAATTTTGCCTGATTATCTTCTTTTTCTCTTCGAATGCCTTAGTTCCAAGTTCGCTGTTATGTCCTGTGATTGTCAAGTTTCCAAGAGTATGAAGATATGTTTCATATACACGACCGTAATCCGCTCCAACCTCTTTTTTCCATACTGCTGCATTTTCCTTCTGTGGAAGAATATGCTCAATCGTTAAATTGCTGACATCAATATGCTCCTTCGTTGAATTCTCAATTACAGACAGCAGATATTTACAGATGTTCTTTTTATATAGAGGTCTATAGATTAGTGCTTCTCTAAATTCCTTATCAGTAGGCATTCTATCGTTAGCACGGATATCATTAAGGAACATCACAAAGCGCTCATAGTAGTGTTCATAATTACCATCAATTACCCTGTCATAGAGCGACTTCATGAATTTTGCCATATTCTTGTTAATCTCACAGGCATTCGTTCTTACAAAATAAGTAAGCAGGCATTCCAACACGCTACATAATGTATTCTCATCAATATTTCTCGCCTCATAGTCATCAAATACCCTAAATAATAATGGCAAAACAGTTGTCTGTTTTATCATATTAAATGCATTCAGATATTTAGTCACCCCTGCACTATAGCATTCAATTTCTCCAATAAACGCACCATAATATTTTGATGTTCCTCTAAGAGCAGTAAGCACATCTTTATGGCTAAGTCCATTGTTCTGGCAGTGTTCCTTGAACAGGCGATATGCATTCTTACTGTTGACTGATCCAGTTATCTGAGAATTCAAGAAATTGATTACAAAATCCCCAAGATTACGGTATCCAACATTTTTTTCGATTTCGAGCCAGTATTCCTCATAAAGTTCATCTTGGTTTTCATCATCCATCAGCAAATAATTTCTAATCAGATCCGCAAGCGAAAGTTCCAACCCCGTGGAGTTGATAGACTCAAAAATTTTCTGAGGCTCGTCTCCTTGAAGCTTATCCAAAATAATCTCTACAATTTCAAGCTTCTTAATTCCCTCTAAGATATCATTAAGCTCATGTCCATTGGCAACGGTTGCTTCTATAAGATTTTGGAAGATCACGTAGTTTTTATAGACATTTGAATTTCTGTCCATTTTATCTACTTTATCTTTTATTAGGAGCATCAATTGCTCATTATCCGTTTTTACTGGTTTTAATTTTACTTTGTATTTTTCATCGCAATGTCGATTAAACATTACCTCTTGAACTTCATCCTCAATTCTTGCCGACACCCCTTTAGATGCATCGTAAAGAGCCTTAAGAAGAATATACATTGTAGTAATTCTCTGCTGACCATCAATGATTAAAACTTCATTTAGTCCGCTGCCACCGTTGACATCATCAATATACACAACTGTTCCAGTAAAATGCTGTCGATTGTTTTCTCCGGCTTTCATAATATCTTGGAACAGTTTTTCACACTGTATGTTTGTCCAATCATAATTTCTTTGGTAAACAGGTACTTTAAAAACTCTTTTGTTCTTCTCTAGAACATCGGAAAAGAGCCACATTCTATTAGCTTTCATTTGCAGTTCCTCACAATATCTTATTTATTCATTGTCTTTAACACCGAGTTTAAACACTTCATAATACGATTTGTAATTAAGTATTATCTTCAACCAAATTGTCTCCTAGTTGGATTATTATAAATCCAATCTTTCCATATCCATTTTACTTCCTGAAAGATACAAATCATATGCCATTGTTGCAGGAATCAACCTAATTTTTATATCTTGAAGTCCCAAATTAGAAAGCATCTCCATTCGAACTTCACCCTTATCCTCTATCTCATTGTTTTCTGTTGGAAGTAGAAAACAGTTCTTTACAGAAGAGAAATTATGGTCTTCAATAAACTGTTGATATGCCAATTGGTAAAGATACTGTTTGGTAATAGATTCTATGCCGGGCTGTCCTGTCGGAACAATTCCCTTTTCCAAATGGGCATTATAATATTTTGCATCAAATATAATAAATTGATGCTGATCATTAACCTTACAAATAGAAACTAAATCTGGTATCAATGTATCTTTTGCACACTTTCCGGTAATCGTCCACAATGGTTTCTCGATTAATTCAATCAGCTTCTGTCTTCTGTTATAATCTTCTTTCAATGGCACAGGCAATTTTAAAATGCCAAGAGGGACATCTAACTGATTATCCATAATTTCTGCACAAATTTTCTCCCATACCAGGTTGAAGCTATTTGTTCCAAATAATGACAAACACTCTGTATCGTAGAGACTTCCCCTTCTATCGATATAGGCATACATTGTCTTCAAAACTAACTGCTTTCTTGTATTAAACTGAGTATTAAGTTCGTTTTCAATTCGATATAAAATATATTCTTTATCCCCGAAATCATCCAACTCTTCATCAGTAAGATCAACACCTGTCATCTCAAATAAGTCAAGTAACGCTGCATCTTGAAGTTCTTTTGAAGCCATTGTTACTAAACACTCATGGAGCCGCTTGAAATAATCAAAATCATTGGTGACTCTTTTACGAGTTTGTAATTCTATATAATATGGGCGGTTCTCTGACAGAAAAGTGAAGGTTTCATTGATAGTCTTATCCCACAGTATTTCACCAGAACCATTACATTCAATAATATCTTCTGTATTGGTATATACATCATTTTCAAAGTAATCCTGTAACAAAAATAACAGCACAGCCAACAGATTAAATGAATTACTTTCACTGCTATCGTTGAACATACGAACAATCTGTTCTTTGGCATTATATTTTTCCAAAACCTTTATAACCTTTCGTAGTTCATCCGTAGATTCCTTTGCGTTCAAAAGATATTTGGGATAACATTTCAGAACTCGTCCGGCTACAACAATAACTCCAACGAAGGTGAACACATAGAAATATTCATTTTCTCCTACTTCTACATCCACCATCTCGATATCCTCTTCTAACAGATCCGCCATATTTTTCTGAATATCAGAAGCCTTAACAGCCTTTAATACACCGAACTCCTTTAGTTTTCTGATTAACGGAATCGCATGTTCTTCACTACACTTTAAAATGTGACACAATTCATTTTGTGTATATCTTTTTTGTTCTCGTACAAATTCAGAGATCATAATCAGACCTCCTTATTCTTGTGTGGTATCACCGTATTTTACATCCTCCACTTCACAATCTAACTGAATGTCATGATTAAAGATTCCGACACCTTTTGCTTCGAATTCTCTACAGATTTCTGAGTATCTACTACTATTTAGGAAACATCCCTCAAATAGTCTAGGTCTCTTCTGTTTTGCAGCATCCTCAAACAAATACATTATCACCTTGTTCTTAAATGTATTGATAAATCTGTCTCTATCAATCTCTTCACTATCGTTAGGAACAACAATGCTTCGTGATATAAAATAAGGTCCTAACTGCTTATCTTCGTTAATCTTCTCTTTGGCAAGAAAGTTATTGATGGCCTTTCTCAGCTTATTCCACTCCACTTTTTGGGATTTGTCATCAGCAAGATATACATATTTACCTTGGAGATCCTGGTCGTTGTCATCAATTCCAAGATAAGTAAAATCCCATCTTCTCTTAAAAGCTGTATCCATCGGGAATACACCTTGGTCAGCGCTATTCATAGTTGCCCAAATAAACATGTTATCAGGAATTTTTATTTTATTATAATCACAAGGATCCCCACCCAGTTCTTTTGCAAGATATTTTTTAACATCTTCGGTTGCCTGGATTGGATACTCGCTGACAAAATCATCACCTCTATCAAGCAATTGGAAAATGTCTCCGAATACAGCGGCTACATTTGCTCTGTTGATTTCTTCGATAATTAATAGGAATGGTTTAATATTATCCGTTCTGCTATTCTTCAGTGCCTTAACATACATACGCATGAAAGGTCCGGGAACATATTCATAAGAAATATCCTTCTTGCCACTTGATGGCTTTGAAAGATTTACATATGGTCTGATTGCTCTTCCGTGATTGCGTTCTACACTATTATCACCTGCTGCGTCTGAACCATCAGCTTTTCTTGTCTTGAAACTTTCATCTGTATAAAGCCCCAACAAAAGTGGAAGTCTTGTTAATCCATCACCTTTAAATCTGTCATAGAGCTGATCATACTTTTCTTGTGCAGACTTTGTTTCATCAGTTAATACCGCCAAGACATCTTTTTCTGTTGCCAAAGAAATAACCTCTGCAGAATCATCAATCATTACCGGTTTATATGTTCCTACAAAATTTGCATAAGAATAATCTGGGTGAAAAGTTACACGTTCATAATCATCCCCATTGTCCTTGCCTAACAACTCCACGCGGTCGCTATTGATAGTAAAACTCTTACCAGTTCCCGGTGCACCGAAAAGAATTCTGTTTCTTGGAAATGGCGATTCGTAACCAGTCTTAAAAGGATCTTCCCGTTCCACATATGAATCATCTACAACTAATTCATCTAAATTTGCCAAGGCAGAATTTTCCATATATGGTCGATTGTCATAATATGTAAGGTAATCTAACAAATTATCCTTGTGAACTGCCGTGATATAAATTCCGAGTTTATTAGCAATACGTTCTATCCCCTTAGATGGCACATAGTCATTTGGAATAATTATTTGATTTCCAGACCCATTTCTTGATCCATTTAAAGTGCCTGATATTTTTTCAATATCAGATTCATTACACTCTAAACTAAATGAATAATCATTATATTTGTCTACCGTATCGTTAACACCTATACAAAAGTATTTCATGTTGTTTGTAATCGCATAATTCCATGTTACTCCTCTTTCATAAGCACCACTATCTCTTGTATCAAAATAATTCTTTGTATTATCTTGCTTATGAACCAAGGGATAAACAAAAACTGCGGCCTTTTCACCATTTGGCAAAGAGAATACGAACCCTCTGCGCTTTGTATTCTCTATTATTTGTTTTTCATCATCAGTTATTCCTAGATAACAATTTAGGGTTTCTAATGCTTGGTTTGTAGTGTATGCCACTTTTCATTACCTCCTAATTTCCATTCTCTGTGAGAATATCATAGACTGCATTTGCACAGCATTTTGCGGCAAGTGATGGAACTGCATTTCCTATCATTTTGTATAGTTCCATGTTACTACCTTCAAAAATATAATCATCTGCGAAGGTTTGCAGTCTAGCGGCCTCTCTAACCGTAAGGGTTCTGCATTGTGATGAATCTGGATGAATGTGTCTTAATCCATCTTTATATAAATGTGCAGGTATTAAATTACTTGGTTCATCCCACTTGATGACATGATATTTATGAACATTTGAATTCTTTCCTGTCATCTTTGTATATAATTCTTTTAGTGCAGAAATCGATACATATTTATTTCTTCCGGATTCAATATCCTCTGTCAAAAGTTTAAAAATCCCAACATCTCGATCACTCTGCCATCTAGCTACATGATTTGCAACCATGGGATCTGGTAATGAATGTCTTGTTCTAGCCCCATTATATTTCGAGTCTTCTTCCTGTGGGTATAATTTAGGCAAATCACCAATAGCATCTCTTACCGTTATTTTTCTAGAAGATTTATATTTTGGCAAAACAGAAAAATAGAAAGATTTCACAATTTCCTCACTATTTTCTTTAAATAAATCTTTTCGCACACCAAAAATGATTACTCTCTTACGATTCTGAGGAACCCCATACTCAGTAAAATCTATAACAGCTTTTCTCAAATCTTTCATGATATGATAGCCAACTGTTTCAAAACTCTCTTGAATAATATCAATTATCGGCCTATCTCCAGGTTTTGCACTTAATATTCCTGGGACATTTTCAAATAAAAATGCTTTAGGTTTATATCTTTCAAGAACCTTTATATAACTTTCAAAAAGGTAATTTCTGTAGTCATTTTTCATTCCATGTTCGTCCCGTACTCTTCCGGCAATCGAATATGCCTGACATGGAGGTCCACCAATAATCACATCAATCCCATCTGCATCTTCAATGAGTTTATCCAAGCCTATAGATGAACCATAGACTGGATCATCAGTCCACCCTTTAAATAAATCATCAGTTCTTTGTATGTCAAACCTTAGGACTCTCTGATCCGCATCCGAATACTTCCATTTTGTTCTTAATCTATTTTCGAGATTTTGACATGGCACCTTTTCCCATTCAACTGCTGCAATAGTATCGTAATGCCCTGATTGTTCAAAGCCATCCATAAGACCACCACATCCAGCAAATAAGTCGATTGCTTTAATCTTAGCCATTATTTTTCTCTCCTATAATTTCTAGTATAGCTTTTCCTAATGCTTCACCTAACAAAGGTGGAACTGCATTTCCAACCTGTCTATCTTGCTTTGTTCTGGTTCCTGTAAACACAAAATCATCTGGGAATGATTGAATTCTTGCACTTTCTCTTACAGTTGGGACACGGTTCAATTCATAGTGGAAAAGATTTCTATGTCCTGTATCTACAGTTCGTGCTGGAGCATTACCATCCAATCGTGTCCAAGCCATATGAAATTTTCTGCTCTCTCCAACCCCTGCAGGCAAGTCCTTATAATTACCACCTTCCGGAACTAATGCGATAGTTTCTTTCACAAAATCTTTATGATTTGTTGCAACATGGTTTGAAAGAACCATACAGTTCTTCCTCATCATTTTCTGATACTCTGTAACTGCATCTTGCGAATAAACATCTTCGTTCGTGCCTAATTCATTATGTCTTGTAGGTAAATCCGATATTGCCTCACGGCAAGTACGATAAGGTCTATCTGTTCCCGGGCCAAACTGAGCTTCTGGAAAACAAGGTTCTCCTAAGTCTTTTCTAATTCCCATAAAAATCAGACGTTTTCTCATCTGTGGCACTCCATAATCACAGGCTTTTAATACTTCACAATCAATATTATATCCCATATCTCGAAATCTCTTGAGAATTTCTTCCTTGATTTGACCTTTATATAAAGTTGCCATTCCCGGAACATTCTCAATAATAAAAGCTTTAGGCTTATACTGTTTTACCATTTCAATTACAGCTAGATATAATTTATTTCTCTCGTCATCAAAATTACGAGGTCCTGTTAATGAAAATCCCTGGCAAGGTGGTCCTGCAATAATTACATCTATTGTTTTATCTCCAGCTATTTTCTTTATCTCATCAAACGTTTCCTGCTTGGATAAATCTGCATTCAACGGCTTTGCACCATTATGGTTAAGTGCGAATGTGTTAAGGGCATCTTGGTCATTGTCAACGCCAACAATGATATCAAATCCCGCATCCATAAATCCTTTCGATAATCCACCGCATCCTGCGAATAAATCTATTGCATTCATTTATTTGTTATCCTCCGTTAGTTTTTCTTGTTTAAACTCACAAATATCAGAAATATCGCAATCTAAACTTGAACATATTTTCATTAGCACTTCCATGCTAACAACTTGATTTTTACTTAACTTTGCAAGTGTATTTGTCCCAATACCCGTAACTTTTCTCAAATCACTCTTATTGGACATTCCTTTATCAATCATTAATTTCCATAATTTATTATAGCTTACTTCCATCTCTTTCCTCCGATTCAGATGCATAATCAACCCCAATTTATATTATATAGAGAGAAATCATTTTTATCAATGGAGAAATAAAATATTTCGCCCTTTATATATTTAAGACTGAACCCCTCTAGGGTTCAACTTCTTGTTATCTATTTCCTAGTGTCAACCCTGCTGAGTAAACCAATCCCCACTCAGCTATCTGCAAGCATCAAAAAAGGACTTTCCGCAAGACTTCATATATCTTTTAACGATAGTCTTTGAAAAAGTCCTTTGTTTTGTACATTATATTTACTTGTTAGGGTTCATCTTTGACATAAAAACTACCGTTTCAACATGAAATTATTAGGTATTTCATACAAATCAGTAATAGTCCTATTTTCCAATATTTTTACAGTCTATTCTTATTTATAATCATCTGCGCTATCCTTTTGCGAAAGTAGGCTATTTTATTAGATTATTCATTTTAAAAGCCTTTTCAATTCTGGATTGAAATTCTTCCTCTTGTTCAAGTTCATAATCCTCTTCATTCTCTGCTTCACATTGTGGACATATGTAGTCTTTCAAAAACACATCATCAAACGAAAAGTCTGATAAATTGTCAATGCCATAAAAATTTCCACACACTTCGCATTTATAATACATTTCATCAGGGTTCAAAGGATAAAGACTGATTATTCCATTTTTAACCGATGTTTTTAAATAAAGCATATAGATAATACCTCCGTTACTGTTTTGGTACTACCATATATCACTCGTTTTCTCTATATTATCAAGTAATATAGAACACAAAAATTCATCTAATTTTCATCAACTAATTGTGTTAATTATGCTTTTTAAACTGTACTCGGTTTTCTTTCTTTTTTAGCCCCCCTCCGTTCGCTCCACATTACTGCGTTTATTTTTTCACACATCACAAATAAACATTTCTGTATAATCGACCCAATCTCAATATTCCTGTCTATCCAACCATAAAATTTCCTAGATTTTTAAAGGCTTTTAGGACATTTTTTGCGGTATTATTTCCAGTAACCAAAACTATCGAAATCCCCTTATTTCAAGCCTTTTTCACACTATCAATTATGTACTTTAGTCAACAGAACAACCGTCTCCACGTGTGTTGAGACTAACATCGGAACACACACCCTTTACCTCGTCACTTATATCGGAACACATTTTTTTCACTTTGTCTCCAATACCTGATGACTTCCCGAATCTTTCTTTTGCGTTTCCAATTTCATTCTTAAATCCTGTTTTATATATGAAAGTAATTTTATAAGGATCTTTGTTTCCATCTTCGTCTAGTCCGCCGACTATTACTTTTTCAACTATACTCTCAAATATTCCTCTGTCAAATTCTTCTAGCACCTCATTATGCGATAGTGCTTTTTTGAAATCTGAAAGCCTCCTTTGCAATGAACTCTTTTCATCCGACTGTTGCTGCAGATATTCCAGCTTTGCTCTTGTATTTGTCAGTTCAGTTTTTAGTTCTACATCCGTTTCCTCATAAATATCCTGTTCAATAATGCCTTTCAGATAATTATCAAGTAGTTTTTTTCTCTTTAAAGAAACCTTGTCAATGCTTTTCTTCAGCTTATGTAACTGATCTTCAATCGAATTTTCTCCAAGTGCTTTCTCGGTTCGCTTCAAAAATTCTTCCAGAACATCTTTATTATCATTACACAACATCCTATAAGACTCAATAAATGCTTCTTCTATGACCTGCTCTGGAATGCCTTTGCTATCCGGACAAAATCTCTTTCCTTCTTTTGTTGATTTAACGCACTGCCATATCGTCTTTTTATACTTAGAGCTACTGTGCCATCGCCTACGAGAAAGATTAGAGCCACAGAATCCGCATTCTACCATACAGCTAAACGCAAACTGCCGACTAAATTTTTCACGTTTTCCAGGAGTGACTCCACATTTCCGATTTCCGTTTCTACGTCTTCTCATCTCCTGCGCCCGTTCAAATTGTTCCTCTGTAATGATTGGTTCGTGATGATCATGTATATAATACCGATCTTCCTCTCCAAGATTTTCTAAGCGTCTTTTTGAAATCGGATCAACCGTAAAGGTTTTTCCAAGTAAAATATCTCCCTTATATTTTTCATTATTAATGATTCCCATAACACTGGATGAAGTCCAGGGATTTCCTCTAATTGTCAGATGACCCTGCTCATTCAATTCCCTGGCTATCATTGTGCTGCCTGCTCCTGCCACATATCTATCAAATATATAGCGA
>OGXH01002009.1_pt1 | contig 14506 bp, 9 predicted proteins | sample 1576241 | NCBI WGS metagenome assembly OGXH01 (sample SAMEA3541529, study PRJEB24748) | human gut metagenome | biome: human gut; feature: human-associated habitat; material: faeces | place: China | collected 2012
GAAGGGCCGTCAAACCTAAGAACCTTAAGAACCTTCGGCTCAGGGAGCCGTCAATCCTCACGCCCGTAGGGCGTGTCCATGGGCGATACCACAAGCCTCAGCGGCAAAGCCGCTGTCAAACCTAAGAACCCTCTGGCCCAAAGGGCCGGTCAAACTTAAGAACCTTTTCAATAAAATCACGCAAAAAGAACTGTGCAGAAATGGCTGCCATTTCTGCACAGTTCTTTTTTATTTCATCATTTACTTGCTCAAGTCGATGGAGCGGATCTGCTTTCTGAGGGGCAGTACGGAGTAGGGGGCCACGGAGAATTCGTCTACTCCCATGCGGAGGAAGGTTTCGGTGATGGAAAGGTCGGAACCCAGTTCGCCGCACATGCCTACCCAGATGCCTGCTTTGTGGGCGTTTTCCACGGTCATCTGGATGAGTTTCAAGACTGCCGGGTGATGGGGATTGAAGAAATCGGAGAGGACGCGGCTGGTTCTGTCTACCACCAGGGTATACTGGGACAGGTCGTTGGTGCCGATGGAGAAGAAGTCCACTTCCTTGGCCAGCTTGTCACTGATTAAAGCAGCAGCCGGTGTTTCCACCATGATACCCACTTCCATGTGGTGGTCATAGGCAATGCCCTTCTTGTCCAGTTCCATTTTCACTTCGTCCAGGATTTCTTTCGCTTTCCAGACTTCCCATACCGAAGTGATGAGGGGGAACATGATGGCTGCCTTGCCGAAGGCGCTGGCCCGGAGGATGGCGCGGAGCTGGGTTTTGAAGATTTCCGGGCGCTTCAGGCAGATGCGGATGGCCCGCATGCCCAGGGCCGGGTTTTCTTCTTTCGGCAGGTGGAAGGCGGAGGCTTCTTTGTCGGCGCCGATATCCAGGGTTCTGATGATGACCCGTTTGCCTGCCATGGTTTCGATGGCCAGTTTGTAAATGTTGAACTGTTCTTCTTCACTGGGCAGGGTGTCCCGTCCCATGTAAATGAATTCGCTGCGGAACAGGCCGATGCCTTCGGCGTCATTTTTCAGCACCGCTGCCAGGTCAGAGGCAGAGGATACGTTGGCTGCCACTTCTACTCTGTGGCCGTCCACTGTTTCACTGGGGAGGCCCTTCAGCTGCTGCAGGAGGTCCTTCAGGCGGATGCTCTGGTCCTGCTTTTCTTTCATCACAGCCAGGATGCCCGGGGTGGGGTCCAGGTACACGGTGCCGGAGAAACCGTCGATGACGGCGGTTTTCCCGTCGAAGGAGTCATCCACTTCCGTGCCGGTGGATACGATGGCCGGTACGCCCAGGGCTCTGGCCAGGATGGCGGTGTGGGAGGTAGGGGTGCCTTCCTTGGTGACGAAGCCCAGAATTTTTTTCGTGTCCATCTGGATGGTTTCACTGGGGGTGAGGTCATCGGCGTAGAGGATGCAGGGTTCATCGCTGGCAAACATGGCTTTCTTCTGGTGCATGGTGCGCAGAAGGATACGGGAGATTTCCTGCATATCCGCAATGTGGGCCTGCATGTACACGTCGGCACCGGCGCTGTAAATCTGGGTGAAATTCTTTTCTGCCTGGGAAATGGCGGATTCTGCGTTAATGCTCTGGCTGCGAATCATGGAGCGGATGGAATCCACAAATTCCGAATCCGTCAGCATCTGCTGGTATACCTTGAAAATGGAGGCATTATCCAGTCCCACATGGGACACCGCTTCCTGGTAAAACTGGTTCATCTTGGCAGCAGCCGCATTTCTGGCGGAGTCAAAGCGGGCCACTTCCGTTTCAGGGCGTTCTACCTTGGCCGTATCCACCACGAATTCTTTGTGACGAAATACCCGGAGCGGTCCGATGGTGACCATGCCGGAAATACTTTTACCTGTAATTTTTTCCATTCTATGTAATCCTTTCTTTCTCCGCTGGGAAATCACTATGTAAGGAGACTGATGACGCAGCATTGGATAAAAATATATATGAAATGCGATTCTGCGAATTGATCAGTGCTTTCCTAGTCTTCAATGCCTTCCCTTCCCATGACACCTTTGTCATAGTAGTGGCGGATTTTTTTCATTTCAGTAATCAGGTCGGCGGCGTCCAGAATGTAGGACGGCGCATTGCGGCCGGTAAATACAAGCTCCACCTCCGGTTTGCGGGCAGCAAGGATTTCCTTTGTGTCCTCCTCATTAGCCAGATCATACCAGCAGGCCATATTGTATTCATCAAGAATGACCACATCATAGGGGCCGGAAACGGCATGGATAGCATCGTCTATGCCCTTTTTTATCATGGCCCGGTATTCCTTGGGCGGATGGCCGGCAGGGTACACCACCAGCTTGTCGCCCCAGGCCTTGATTTCCTCATCGGAGAGCATGCCTTCCTTGGCGATGAAATAGGGCTTTCCCAGAGTAATGAGGGTGATGCCTTGAAGACTCTGGATCACCTTCTGCTCCGAATAGGCCAGGGATTTCATAAACTGGATGATGCATACCTTTTTCCCCGCGCCTATGGCACGGATGGCAAGGCCGATGGCAGCGGTGGTTTTTCCCTTACCGTCACCGGTATATACTTGAATGTAACCTTTCATCATATCCTCCTTATCAGAAAATATCATTAGGAAGGGACATTGCTATCGATTCAAAGAATAGACTGGCCATTCTTTCATTACTCTATTATACAATGGATAGAAGGGAAACAAAAGGCGGGATTCCTATTTCATTAAGGAAGCGCTGATTAAATCGTTATCGGATTTCATTCTTGTATTTTTATTCAATGCAAGGAATCAGTCGACGCGAATAGCGAGCTATTTAAGGAGACTTATGACGCAGCATTGGATAAAAATACATATGAAATTCGATTCTGCGAATTAATCAGTGCTTCCTTAAATAGGAAAAGGGGGCTCATTACAAGTTAAGTATTTACCCGCTCCAATGTCATTTCGAGCGGAGGGGAGCGGCGGAATGGAGAGGACGGTGCATGAAGACAGTGAAGAGGAGCCCCGAAATCTCCTGCCTCCATGGCATAACCCATTGCAGCAGGAGGTCTCACGACTCAGAGATGCCATGGAACCCAGATACCTTTATCTCCATGATTACATGAAGCTTCTCAGGAATTATAAATGAAGTATTGGCACCGGTATTTCCCCGCTCCAATGTCATTTCGAGCGGAGGGGAGCGGCGGAATGGGGCAGACGGTGCATGAAGAGAGTGAAGAGGAGCCCCGAAATCTCCCGCCTCTATGGTATTCTGCGCTATGGCTCAGAACCTCAATAGAGTTCAGATAAGCATAAAAAAAGGCTGTGCAAAAATGATTGACATTTTTACACAGCCCTTTAATTACAGGCATTTGTTGTTGAAACAGCGTCTTTTCTTATACATTTTATGAATGACATAACCCGCCAGAAGGAGGAAGAGCAGCACGATGAAACGGGTGCCGTGTTCCGAAAAATAAATCAGGTCGTGGCCCAGCCACACTTCGATAAGAACAGAAGGAATCTTACCGATGAGGGTAGCCTTCAGATGCTCCCGGCTGGTGAGCTTGCTCAAAACGGCGATGGCGGTGAAAAGAATATTGGGCGAATAGGGGATAGCCCTGGCCAGGGCCATATTCTTCACACAGCTGTACTTGTCCAGCTTCGTAAGCATATGCTTCTTTTCAATCAGACGGCGGGCCTCCTTGCGGAAGAAAATGCGTCCTATGTGGAAACTGATTTCAATGCCGATGACTTCTCCCACCCAGGAAATAAAAATACCCGGAAGCAGACCAAAAAGTGCTCCATTCACCGTAAGGAAGGGAATCGTGGGGATTCCGAATACATTACAGAAAATGAGCAGTCCAATGCTCACAAGAAAAGCTCCGTACCCGAAAGAAGAAATGTAATCCGCCAGCCCGTCCACATCACCGGCCATGGTGAGGTGGATGGTATGGTAATAAAATTCAGGATAGTACAGACGAATCAGGTAAACGGATATGACGGCAGCAGCAATCAGGATCAAAAGTCCGATAAGCTTTTTACATTTGTCAATCATAGTGTATCCTTTTAGCCGCCCAAAGGCCGGTAACCGGCGCAGCTGCTGTCCAGACGGAACGGCGCGCCGGACAGGTATATCTCACGTTTGTTTTATTTCTGAAATCAGGAAAACAGTGTTTATTGTATACGATTTGTAAAGATTATGCAAATATCTACTCTTATCTCATACATTATAATACAGAGCCCTTCCATTTTCCAATATCCATAGTAGACTATATAAGTTTAGAATACCGATAAAATCGGGTATTTTTGCAATTCATTTCCATTGGCAGCTATGGAAAGTCAAACAGAAAGGGAATAGCTTCAGGGGGAGATGTCCGGCTTTGCCGCCGGCAGCCGCCAATATATAAATCTAGGGAAGCACGGTTTCGCCGTGGGGGGAAAAGCATTCCCGTAACGCCTATTTCATACTCATCGCCCTCAGGCGATACCGCACCCTTTGAACCCTTTTGAACCCTCTGAACCTTTTGAACCCGGGCCGCGAAGTGACCCCTGCTTTTATTCTCCCCGTGAATTTTCCAGCATAAATCTGTTATAATGTAAAGGACATATTTCTGCAGGACATGCAGACAGTTTGAGAACCTTTATATTTTTGATTCGGCAGGTGTTGGAAAATGGATTTTAACTTGACAGATAAGCAGAAAGAACTGGTAGGGCTGGCCCGTGATATTGCGCAGAAGGAAATCGCGCCCAGAGCTCTGGATATCGATAAAAGCGGCGTCATGGACGATGAGCTGCTTCGTATCCTGAAGCAGTCCGGCATGACAGCTCTGTCGGTTCCCAAGGAATTCGGCGGTGCAGGACTGGATCTTTTGACCATTGCCCTTATCAGCGAAGAACTGGCCAAGGGCTGTGCCGGTGTGGCCACGGTGTGCGCTGCCAACTCCCTGGCATCCTTCCCTGTGCTCATTGCAGGAACCGATGAACAGAAGAAATCCTATTTCGACTGCCTGAACGATGGCGGCATGAGCTGCTTTGCCTTGACAGAACCGGGGGCCGGTTCCGACGCCGGCGCCGTTTCCTGCCGGGCAAAGAAAGTGGACGGCGGTTACATACTGAACGGTACCAAGTGCTTCATTACCAATGCGCCCATTGCTGATAAAATCACCCTCTTTGCCAATACCAGGGAATCCGGCGGCATCCGCGGCCTTACGGTCTTCTCCGTAGACCGGAATACCAAGGGCATTTCTATCGGCAAAGAAGAAGACAAGATGGGCATCCGTGCTTCCGCCACTTCGGAAATTATTTTTGACGACTGCTTTGTCCCTGCTTCCGCAAGACTGGGCAGGGAAGGCATGGGCTTCCGCATCGCCATGGAAACCCTGGAAAAATCCAGACCGGTGGTAGGCGCCATTTCCGTAGGCATCGCCCAGGCTGCCCTGGAAAATGCCATCCATTACGCTCACCAGAGAAAACAGTTCGGCCAGAAGATTGCTTCCTTTGAAATGGTGCAGCAGATGATTGCTGACATGGTCACAAAGACAGAAGCTGCCCGGGCCCTGGTGTACAAGGCCTGCTGGATGCAGATGAACGGTGACAAACAGGCATCCCTCTTCTCCGCCATGTCCAAGTGTTTCGCGTCCGATACGGCCATGGAAGTCACCACCACCGCCGTGCAGGTCATGGGCGGCAACGGCTACTCCAGAGAAAATCCGAATGAAAAGTACATGCGCGATGCCAAAATCATGCAGATTTACGAAGGCACCAACCAGGTACAGCGCCTGGTCATCGCCAACGCGGCTATGTATTGATTTATAGTGAGCCAGTGGGCTAGTGAGCTGGTGAGCTGGTGAACTAGTATGATAGTGGGATAGTGGGACAGTGAAAGATGCTTCTTCAGGCGCCTTTGGCGCCCGGGTTCTATCGGTCATGTGCTGCGCACTGACCGATGGGTTCGGCCCGGGAACGGCTGCGCCTTCCGGGCTGGTTCAGAGGGGAGTTATAATGCCGCCTGTTGGCGGCAGCCGCGGAGCGGCTATAAAACTCATCGCCCGCCAGGGCGATACCACACACTCTGAACCCTTTGAATCTTCTGAACCCTCTGAACCCGGGCCGCAGAGCGGCCCCATGGGCGATACCACAACCCTTGGGCCCAAAGGGCCGTCGCCCCCTCTACACAACCTGCCGCCGAAAGGCGGCCACAACCCTTTGCCCAAAGGGCAAAACCCCTGGCGGCTTCGCCGCCATTGAACCCTTACGCCGAAAGGCGTATCAAAAAAAGACTTGCAATCTATGGATTTCCTGTGTATAATAAGGACCATAATAAAACACAAGGCAAGAGGGCCTGCGTACTTTGGTATGCAGGCCTTTTCTATTTTGGAGGTGGCCGTGATGATTCTGCATTATGGGGAAGGATAAATAAAAGAGAAAGGCAGGAACAGAATAGAAAGCAGGGAAGCCCAGGAAACTTCGCTGCATAATTTCATAAAAATGGGTAATGGTGCTGCTATGGAAATTTTAGGGATTCCAGGCGGCTTTTTTATTTTTCAGAAAGGGACTTATGATTATGCGAAAATATCTTTTACCGGCATTTCTGGGGGCATGTTTCCTCCCGGGAATTGCCATGGCAGCAGATGAAGAAAGTAAGCTGAACGGGGCAGACATGGCCTACATGGCCATCGCAACACTGCTGGTACTCATCATGACACCGGCGCTGGCCTTTTTCTATGGCGGACTGGTACGCCGCAAAAACACCATTAATACCATTATGATGTCCATGGTTTGCCTGGCCATCTTTACAGTACAGTGGTTTGTCTATGGCTATTCGCTTTCCTTTGGCCCCGACGTGGGCGGCATCATCGGCAATCTGGACTGGGCTTTCTTCCATGGCGTAGGCATGGCGGCCAATCCGGACTATTCCGAAACCATTCCCCACATCCTTTTCGCCATGTTCCAGATGGCCTTTGCCATCCTCACACCGGCCATCGTCAGTGGCGGCATTGTGGAAAGGACCCGTTTCCCGGCATACTGCATTTTCATCCTTCTCTGGGGCACCCTGGTGTATGACCCCATGTGCCACATGGTATGGGGTGTAGGCGGCTTCATCCGCGACATGGGAGCCCTTGACTTTGCAGGGGGCACCGTCATTCACGTCACCTCCGGCTTCTCCGCTTTAACCGCTGCCATCCTTATCGGCAGGAGAAAGGGCTATGGCGTTCTTTCCCTTCGTCCCCATAACATTCCCTATGTATGCCTTGGCGGCAGCTTCCTGTGGCTTGGATGGTTCGGCTTCAACTCCGGCGCCGGCCTCACTGCCAACGATGTCATGACCCAGGCCCTGGCCAATACAGGCATTGCTTCCTGCACCGCCGGCCTTGTATGGATTATCATTGAAGAAATCATTCATAAGAAAATGACCGCCCTGGGCCTCATGACCGGTATCCTCACCGGCCTCGTAGGCATCACCCCGGCCGCCGGCTTCGTCGATGCTAATGCGGCCTTCTTCATCGGCATCACCACTCCGGTCATCTGCTACTTCTTCGTTTCCTGCGTTAAATCCAAACTGGGCTACGATGACTCCCTGGACGCCTTCGGCTGCCACGGCATGGGCGGCGTATGGGGCGCTCTTATGACCGGCATCTTCTGCACCAAAACCATCAATGACGCCGGCGCCGACGGCCTCCTCTACGGCAACCCGGCCCAGCTCGTTCCCCAGATGACCGGCATCGTCACCGGCATCATCGTAGCCGTCATCATGACCACTATCATCATCAAAGTAGTAGGCTGCTTCATGAAAGTCCGCGCTTCTGCTTCCGAAGAAGCCCAGGGCCTGGACCTTATCGACCACGGTGAAAGAGCGTATAATAAATTATAAGAGGTGAAACCTATGGATACAGAAAAGAAAATCTACAAAGTAGACGCCGTCATCCGTCCGGAAAAACTGGAAGAGCTGAAGGACAAGCTCTATGAAATCGGCGTCACCGGCATTACGGTCACCGAAGTCTACGGCTGCGGCCTCACCCATGGACAGGAAGAAATCTACAGAGGAAACGTACTCTCCGTGAACCTGCTCCCGAAAATCAAAATAGAAATCGTCATTTACGAAACACCGCTGGAAAAACTGATCCAGACCATCCGCGACACCTGCAACACCGGCCACGTGGGAGACGGTAAAATCTTCGTCTCCGAACTGACCACCGCCGTCAAAATCCGCACAGGCGAAAGCGGCGGCGCCGCCATCATCGACGACAAAGCGTAATGGCCATCGGCCCCGTTTTGTCATTTCGAGCGGAGCACAGCAGCGGAATGACGAAGATGCTTTGCGAAGATAGTGAAGAGGAGCCCCGAAATCTCATCCTCGAGCAGCACGAGCCCTATTGGGACAGGCATATTATCGTCATTTGGAAAGTCTTTAAAGCAATATAGGCAAAATGAAAAAGGCTATGAAGGAATGGAATTCATTTCTTCATAGCCCTTTTTGCTTTAACACGTTAAAGAAAGTTTTTTGAAAAATTTCACTTTTTCTTTTCACATTTTCGAATCTCCCGTTATGTATATAGTAGAGGGCCATGAAAAGCCCGCGGTTTTGGCAGAAACCGCTTCATATATTTCTGAGTTGCGCATAAGAAATGATTCTATGGAGCGGTAGAGCCAAAGAAGGTACCGCTTTTCTCCCTCCCCATTTCCGGAAAATGGTCAAAAATCAGTGCAAACTGAAAAATAGCAGAGAAATCCAGGACTTTAAACATCTATCACGGCAGAAATGACGGGAGACACTGTTCCGGCACAAGCCGTCGCACTTTGTGCAGCAACGGCTGTTGACCGAGTCAGACACCGAACTCATTGGGCATAGGGGATGGGAAGATACCGGATTTCTTTGTGCTGGAAAGCAGCCTCACAACGGCTGCTTTTTGCTTGCAGAAGGGAGCTCTGGTTCTCCGTCATGCAGCACTGGAGACTCAAAGGCTAACCCCGTAACGTCCCTTGCGTCCACTTTAGGTGGCAAGGGAACTGGATTCGTAGGGAGTCGGCAGACGACTGAGAATCCAGTGACACGCTTCCCACCGGGGCGAAGAGGGCCACGAAGTGGCGCAGGGGTGTACTACGCTGCCAGGCGAAAAGACACTCTACGTAAACCTGACTGCCAAACGGCAGCCTTCCCGCCGACTGGTATTTAGCAGCAGTTGAAACACTATCGATTCTTATCGAGATCCTTCGCTGTCGCTCAGGATGACGGGTGGGAGGCGGGAATGTAAGTACGTAACGCAGGCTCCTTCCTCAGGAAGGAGCTGGACGAAGCCCTGAGGATAGGTCCGAAAAATGAGAAAAGACGTGGTGTCCCCTTCCCTCCGGCCGTGTCATTCTGAGCGAAGCGAAGAATCTCGGTACATGCCGCATAGGAGGCAAAAGGAAGTCAATACCAATCGGCGGGAAGAAAATCACACAATCCTGCTCCGTCCACAAGAATGGGTTAATCTTGCCGGAGCCCGCAGGTGATGCCTTAAAAATTTAATCGATTTCTCATTTGCACTCATTTCTGTCATTTGGGTGCCTGATGCAATGCTTTTTCCCATATGGCTATCAGTCTCACAGTAGAAGCGGGCCAATTTTTGTCCTGCCATGACTTGTCCTTTCAATCGAGATATTCCATTGATTTCTTTTCCTGATTTTACAAATAATTAGACCAAAGGGCCTGCTTCTATCGTATTTTAAAAGTTAAGCACCGCCTTTATTGTAAAGAGGAAATCCTTTTTACTCTCTGTTGAAAAATATAATGATAAAAGGGGAGAGTCAGAATTTGGCTGTAAAGCCACGGGATTTACTTTAGTGTTTAGTACAGATTAAGCTATGCGGTAACATAATATTTCTATGATAATTTTCGCTTGACAAGCGAAATGGATAGGTTTAGTATGTACGGAGCTTGAGTAAATTCCAAATTCCGGCAGGACAAAGGGGCCTGAAGGAAAACATGAGCGAATCTTATGTTTTTCTGGAATAACGGGGCAGAATTTTCATGGAGAAGAGGAATAAGAATGAAACAGAACCAAAAGCATTGTTTTAGAAAAATCGGGGGGGTAAACTAACCCTTTCCAAACATACAGGAAGAGCACTCCTGGCGGCGCTGCTGCTGACAGGAGCTTTTTGCGTGCCGGTAGAGGCGGAAACAAATACTGATATTATTCAGGACCAACAGGTAATCAAAAATGACTGGGAAGTAGAACGGCCGGTTTATTTACAGGGAAGTACGATTAATGCAGACAATATTTCTTTGAAAGATAAAATATATCCGGGTTCTTCGACTGAATGGTATAATACGAAGCTCATCAATCAATATGAAGGCGCTCCATTCGTATTGGATAACAAATCCGGTTTAAATGCAAAAAAAGAAATATCCCTTAATCAAATTCATTTGGGAGGAACAACGAACTCGGGTATCGTAGATTTAGAAGGTCTTTTTGTAGCTGGTGGCAAGGTGAAGACTCCAACATTGGAAATTTCCCATCTTGATACCACGGAGGATAACGAGGCACAGTATCTTTATGGGATGAATACTACAAATGTTGCTGACGAGGACAGTCAGAAAATGTATAATCCGGAATTTAATGTGGATACGATCTATATCCATGATATTTTCTCCAATCAGATTACATTGACAGCAGGTGCAGCATTGGCTGCTCTCAATTGGAAGGCTATGACCGAGGGCGCTGACAATAATCTTCTTATTGGGGATGTCCATAATACTAATACGGCTGATACATCGCTGGCTTACGGAATGGTGGCTGCTGTACTGGATGATACTCCTTTGACCATAAAAGGGAAAGCGGAATTGAAAAATATCACATCCAGTAATGGGTCAGCGGTCGGAATGTTTACGGAACAATCTGAAACATTTAAAGGTTCTGTTTGCTTTCATCAGCTTAATATCTCAGATATCCATGGGAAAGATTTATCCGTTGGTCTTATGGGAGGGTGTGCTGATGTATGTGCTGAAAATGCCGACATCAACATGACAGGAAAGAATAATGAATATGCCGGCCTGTATACTGCATCCATTGATGATGGGAAGAAAGCGAAGGTCAATGAGTTTGCCATTGCAGGTCCTTATTTGGGAAATGTCTACCTGAATAATCTTGATGGAAATTATACTATCAACGGAAATATATTAGCCGATCAAGATAATAATATTCTCAAGAAAGAAGCGTTTTATCAGCCACTCATTCAAGATGGGAAGAAGCAGCTGGAACAGCCAGGATTATCAGAGATAGACAAAAAGGAGATAGAAAGTCAGATACAACAATTCGAGGATTATCTGGACGGTGTTAAAAAAGCTGGACACATCAATATGGCTGGCCATCTGAATCTATATGGAGATGTGTATGCGAAAAATGGCGGTACTTTGAATATTCATCTTCAGAACGGAAGTTATTTTGAGGGCCAGGCTGATGACTATGCCGACTTTGATTCGGCAGGCCAGCTGACACCAAGGAAAGTGAATATCAATGCGGACCTGAACCAGTCGGCTTTAGGGAAATTTTATATATGGCAGGAGCAAGCTGATGACGATTATAAATCATATGGGGTTCCGTATCTTACGGCTGGTACCATCAATCTGACTATGGACCCCGGCAGCAAATGGCAGACCCGGGGAAAGAGCTTCATCACCTCGCTTACCTTCAACCATGGCGGTCTGGTGGATACCCGGAAGGGCCATGGAGTATCCGTTACTATTGGCAAGCTCACTGGGGAGGGCGGCACCTTCCTTATGGACTTTTCCAAGGATGCAGCCAAATCCGATATGCTCTATGTGAAGGACCTGAGCCAGTCCGGGGTCCAGCACATCCAGGCCTATCTCCAGCCGGATACGAAAGTGGGAGAGCTGAAGGGCATCCGCTTTGCCACCACTGGCGGCGATGACTATAAGCGGGATCCAGCAGCAAAATTTGATGTAAGCCTCTATAAAAATCAGGGTGTCAATAATGTGACGCTGCGTGTCAAGAATGAAAAATTCAATCCGGAGGATACAGCCGTGAACGAAAAGTTCAATGGTGACAAAAACGGCGTGGGTACCTACAAGCCTGGCAACGACTATGTCACAGCGGTCTTTTCCGGTAAGGGCTTTACCAAGAAAGTCCCGAATCAGGAAAAAATCATGACAGATGCCCTGCCTGAAAAACTGACCACCGACGACAATGGCAATCTCCTGCCGGAATATATGAAAACGGTAACCATCGAAAACCCGGTGAAGGAAGGGACAAACTGGTTCATTGATACGGCGGTGCTTACGCCCTCTGACAGCGGCAAGATTATTAAAAAATCCAGCCAGTTGGACTATACCAATGCGATTTATGGCATTTATACGGATAACCTGAACAAACGTCTTGGTGAAGCCCGCTACAGTGCAGATGGCGATGGCATGTGGGCCCGCATTCGTCACGACCGTCTGGGACGCGAATCCCTTTATAGCGCTAGAGATACCATGACTGAATTGGGGTATGACTGGAAACGGAATGAAACGAGTTTCGGAAGACACATCCAAGGGGCGGCGCTGGATATGATGAATGGCAGCGCCAACTATAAGGAAGTCAGTGGAAATAGTGATACGAAGAGGTACGGTGCCTGGTTCTATGATACCCGTCTTGGAAACAAGGGCCATTACACCGATTTCATTGTGAAGTATGGCCGCCTTTTTAATAAATACACCCTTTATCCTGATGGTGGGGATGCAGTGAAGGCCAATTATCACAATAATTACTATTCCATGAGCTTTGAATACGGACGTAAAAAGGATCTGCCTTCTTCTTGGTATGTAGAACCCCAGGCACAGCTCCAGTATACCTATCTGGGCAGTGTGGACTATACCAATACCCAGGGTTCCCGGATTCATCTGGGTGGAACAGATAGCCTTATCAGTCGTCTTGGCTTCCGTTTTGGGCGCGATGTGGGGAGCAGAACTACTTTCTACATGAATGCGGATTTTCTCCACGAGTTTATGGGAAATCAGGATATCAGGGCGGAAGATATGACCGGTATTATGGATGTGACCGGTCATAATAAGGGCAGCTGGTATGAAGCAGGCTTCGGTGTAACGACCCGACTGGGCAGAGACACTTACATGTATGCTGATTACGATAAATCTTTCGGCTCCGGCATAGAACATACCTGGTCCCTGGAAGCAGGCATCAACTTTAAATTCTAATATCATCAGAGCATAGCAAAAGGGGCTGTGAAAAAATCTAAATGATTTCTTCACAGCCCCTTTCGCTGTTACTATCTTATGACAGTAAGCGTCCGGTCCATTTGTCATCTCGAGCGGGGATACATGCCGGAATGGGTGGTAAAGACTTTGGGGTCTATTGAAACTCTGAGTCGAGAGATCTCCTGCCGCCATGCTGCGGGTGCCACTCCGAGGGGAAACAAGAAAATTAGAAAGGCCTTCCTATTGTCAGCTGACCGACCCCGGATGACGGTGGGAAGGCAGCACAAAAACACGGATACAAATCCGTGCCAGGCAGTATTGCGGGCCTCTCAGAATCAGGCGCCAACGCTGAGCGTACAGGGAAGTCCTGCAGCCGCCTTGAACTTGTCGTCCGGGAATGCGGGCTCATGTTGCAAAGGATGGTATCCGTGTTTTTGTTTTGTTGCCATACTTTTTTACGAATCTGCAGAATCCGTTCCCATGTCTCTGGGCCCCGGGACATGGGGGAGGGAAAATCGGGAGCCTGTACAGGGATTCATAGCGTCCTGTCTATCAAAGCTGCATTCCGGCCGGAATATTCGCGATATGCATGACAGATGGGAACAGAACCCTTCCATGGAGTTTCCTGATTTCCTTCTCCATACATTTATATTGCATAAGCCCCTCATTTTTACAACCTCCCGTTAAAAATTTTGTGTTGAAATGCAGTTAGTACCATTGCGCCTCTGTTATTTCGGTAACAGAATGATGGTGAGCTGGGGAAACACGTAACGTTAGGCTCCTTCCTCAGGAAGGAGGCTTTTACACTTCATCATGCAGCATTGGAGAAACAAAGGTAAATCCCATAATGCCTTGTTTCCCTTGAGGGGAACGCCTCGAAGAGTCAAAGGGTGTCGAAGGGTAAGAATGATAATGTTGCTCCATTGCTGCCCTATACAGGGCCAACTTCGGCTGACTTGGCAATCCTATGCAGGATTGCCACCTGAGGAAGGAGCCTGCGTTACGTACTGTTCTGTAGTGTCATTAGGACTAGGCAGCATGGTGCGGGGAGATTTCTCGGCTCCACTTCGTTCCGCTCGAAATGACAGTTCGGCATGTACCGTAGTGCTATAGCCTCCTTCCATAGGACGGAGGTGGCCCCTAAAGGATGACAAAGGGCGTTACGTACTTACCTTCCCGCCGGACACCCGTCATCCTGAGCGATAGCGAAGGATCTCGGTAAGAATCCCAAGTGACAAAACTGTCAGTAAATACCAGTCGGCGGGAAGGCCGCCGTTTGGCGGTCAGGTTTGCGTAGAGTATCTTTTCGACTGACAGCGTAGTACACCCCTGCGCCACTTCGTGGCCCTCTTCGCCCCGGTGGGAAGCG
>OGXH01002011.1_pt1 | contig 14504 bp, 10 predicted proteins | sample 1576241 | NCBI WGS metagenome assembly OGXH01 (sample SAMEA3541529, study PRJEB24748) | human gut metagenome | biome: human gut; feature: human-associated habitat; material: faeces | place: China | collected 2012
AAGGCCGAAGCTGCAATTGTGCGGTGTTGCTCAAATATAATATCACAAAAAGAGGCGGATGCCAACATCAATCTCGATGCGGCATCCGCCATTTTCCCGGCATTCCCGCACCGCCGCAGAGCGGCGCGGGAGCGCCATAGTCTCAGGGAATCTCCGAACCAATCGTCTGCGGCTGAGCCGCGAAGCTTCTGCCGATTGATTCAGCGCTTTCCTTACTTGCCGAGGGAAGCGAAGCGCATCAGCAGCGTTGCGACCTCTGCGCGGGTCGCCGTGCCCTGCGGCTCGAGGCGGCCGTTGCCCATACCGCGCAGCAGGCCGACGGCAACTGCCCAGCGCACCGCTGCGAGCGCATAGGAGCTGACCTGCATCCCATCGGAGAACTGCGACAGATCATCGCGTGCGCCGGTGACAGCGCCGATCTTTTCCGCATAACGGACGATCATCGTGACCATCTGCTCGCGGGTCACCGGGGACTCGGGGTCGAACGCCGTGGTGGACACGCCGTTGATCACGCCGGCCGCATAGGCCCAGCGGACTGCATCGGCATACCAGGCATCGGCAGCAACATCCGCAAACGGGAGCGCCGCGGAGCTTGCCGGGCTGCCTGCCACGCGCCAGAGCACCATGGCGAACATCGCGCGGCTCATCTGGCCGTTCGGGCGGAACGTGCCGTCCTCAAAGCCGATGAACAGGTGGTTCGTAATGGCATAGTCCGTGCTGAGGTGATACCACTGCGTCGGGTCGAGATCCGGGAAGGCGCGGCTCGGGCAGTCTGCACCGCCGTCGCACACCGGAGCCTTGCCCGTCACCGTGACGACACACTGGCTGTAGGTGTGGTTGCTGTCGCCCGTTGTGAGAACGTAGACGCCCTCGGCATCAAAGTGCCAGGCAAACGTGCCGTCCGCGGCCGTTGTGCCGAGCAGCTCGCCGCCGCAGAAGATCTGCACGCCCTCTGCCGGAGCAACGCCTGCGCCCATCTGGTACACCGCAGCCGTGAACGTCTCACCCGCCGCAGCGGAGAGCGCCGTCTCGTGGAACCAGACGTTGTACTTATAGCCGTAATAGCTGTCGGCATCGGTCGTCGACTCGTTGGCAAACACGCCGTAGATGCCGCCGTCCGTGACGGGGACCGTCAGCGGGGAGGACGTGTCATAAGCGCCGTTCACGAAGTAATACTGGCCCCAATATGCGACTGCCGCATTGGCTGCATTGAAGTCGTCCGGGCCGGTCAGGCTGCCGATGTAGCCATAATCACTGACCGTAAGGACATAGTCCTCACCGAAGCCCTGCTGCAGCGCCTCGGCAACCGTGCTGGACGAGGAGACAAGCAGCGTGCGGTCGACCGCGCCGACGTCGTTCACGCCCGTCAAGCGGACCGTGACCGTCGCCATAGAGGGCTTTGCCGTCACATGGACGCGGCACTGGCTGTAGGTGTGCAGCTCGTCGCCGGTCGTGAGCACATAATCGCCCGCATGCTCAAAGCGGCAGATAACCTTGCCGTTCTCATCGCTGACGCCCATCACATTGCCGTCCGCGTAGACCTTCACGCCTGCCTGCGGCACGGCGGTATTGCCCTGCATCTGGCAGACCGTGACGTCAAAGGCCGTTTCGGCCTCGACGGTAACGCTGCGCTCGTGGATCCAGACGTTGTACTTGTAGCCGTAGTTCTCGCCGGTCGTGTTCTTCTCGTTGGCGAAGATACCGTAGACCGCGCCGTCCGTGACAGGGACCGTCAGCGGAGAGGACGTGTCATACGCGCCGTCGATGTAGTAATACTGACCCCAGAACTCAACGCCCGCATTGGCGGCGTTGAAATCGTCCGGGCCGGTCAGACTGCCGATGTAGCCATAGCCGCTGACCGTGAGCGTGTAGTCCTCGCCAAGGCCCTCCTGCAGAGCCTCTGCCACGGTCTTATCCGACGTTGTGTCGAACGTGCGGTCCACTGCGCCGACGCCGTTCACGCCGGTCAGCACGACCGTGACCGTCGTCCTGACGGGAGGCTGATCGCCGCCCGGGTTCGGACCGTCCGTGCCGAGGACCGTCATGGTGGCGGAGACCTTCTGACCGATCAGCTTGGAGAAGTAGTCGTCATACCATGCGCCGGACGTAATCTTCTTGGCATACTTGGCAAAGACGGCATGCTCCAGGACGCTCTCAACGGTGACAGACGTGTTGTACTTCGGCTGCGTCAGCACCAGATTCTCATGGGCAATGACGGCCGGATTGCTGGACTTGAACTTGTTGTACTGCTCCTGACCGCCGACGGAGGAATAATCCGCCTGATCTCCGGCCACGATGCCAGCACCATGCGCATCGCGGTAGTCATACAGCCACGTCAGGCCGCCGTTCTCGCCCGCAACGGCCTCGCGGAAGGCGTGCAGGCTCTTCGTCACGGCGTACTGCGACTCGTTCGCTCCGTCGTTCAGGCCGTCCCAGTAGTGGGCCTTGGCCTGCTCCATGAGGTTCAGCGCATCGTCAAGCTCCGCCTTTGTCAGCGGCAGGACCTTGAGGGCGATCTGCTTCTGCACGGAGACGTCCTTTGTCTTGTGCTGCATGGTAACGGTCAGCGTCACCTCCGCAGCGGCTTCGCCGGGCATCGGGCGGTAGATATTGGCGCGGTAGGCGTTGATCTCGGCCACATCCGGATCGCCCGAGGTGACGATGAACTTATAATCGTCATAGTTCTCGATGCCGGTAGCGCGTGCCGTGAGGAGCTGGATGTCGCCGTTCACGGCCTCGGGGTCGATGACCTCGCCGGTCACAACATAGGTCAGCTTCGTGACGAGATAGTTCTCGTCAAGCTCCTTCTGCATCTGCTGACGCAGCGGCTCGAGATCCTCGGCCGGGAGCGTCAGACGGAAGCCCTCCGTCTGCATAGTGCCCTCGTTGAGCTGGAACGTCAGGGTCGGATAGAGATGGACCTTCGTGTCAACGCTCGGGCGTGTGACGCGGCCCGTCAGGACTTCGCCCGCCGTGCTGCCCTCGATGGAGATCAGCTTGGAATCGGATGTCCAGGCGAACGTGACGAACGGATAAGCACCGGTACGCTGCGGGAGCTGCAGGTCGGAGATAATCTCCGCTTCGCTTGTATTCTGATTGCGGATGGTATCGAACGTAACGGAGGCCGCCGCCTTTTCGAGGTAATCCCGGACGGTGTCCAGATCCCAGTTCAGGATGACCATCGCCGTGATATCCGCGCTGCTCTCGCCGCGCGTAAGCGTCAGTTCCACGCCGGAGACGCGGGCAAAGTGCGCCGCAATGCCCAGCGTTGCGGGGTCCGCATTGAAATAGGTGATCTTGCCGTCGGCCGCGATGCCGGTCGTCTGCGCCACATCCATCGGATAATCGAGCGCGCCGGGGTCCTTCACGGTGACGGTGATGCCGTCAAGGTTATTTCTGCTCAGATAGTTTTCCACATAGGTGCAGAGGTTCGTATCCGTACCGGGGACCGGGTTCAGCGTGGACTTGCTGTCCAGCAGGGACTTGGCCGCCGTGACGAGCTCGTCGTTCTGCGCCTTCAGGGACTTCACCGTGATGAGGAAGGTCTTCGTGCCGGTCTCGCCGCCATAGGCCAGCGTCGCCGTCAGCTTCACATAGACCGTTCCCGTGGACGGGAGCGTCACAACGCCCTCCGGCGTGATGACCGCGCCGTTCGAGCTGGCCCAGGTGATCGTGCCGTCAAAGCCCTCGACCGTCGAAGCGAGCGCCAGCGTGCAGTTCTCGGTGACGAGCGTCGGCTCGACCGTGAGCTTTTCCGCCGCGCGCGCAATGGCCTCGGCCGCCGCCGTGTTGACCACATGCGTGCCGCCCTGCCATGCCAGCAGCGGATAGCCGCCGTTGCGGCCGTCGTCCTGGTGGAAGGCTTCATTGCCGAGTGCGAGGACAAAGGCAGTCTCCTTCATCTCCGCGGCGGTCTTGGCCGTCGCTTCGACATTGACGCCGTCCTTCGTGTTGCCGGTCGCAGCAGAGGCGGAGCCTTCGAGATAATAGCTGTTCCGAATTTCGGCCGCATATTCGCCGACGAGCGCGCCGCAGGAAGCACCCTTGACGCTGCCGGTGTTATAGCAGTTCGTGACCGTGGGGTCCGTGCCGCCCGTGTGCTTGCCCGCGATGCCGCCGACGCAGGTCGCGCCGGTGACGGAGCCTGTATTATAGCAGTTCAGGATCTGCACGCTGCCGTTTTCGGTGTAGCCGACGATGCCGCCGACATAACCGCGGTTGTTGCTGCCGCCGTTGATCGCGCCGGTGTTATAGCAGCCCGTGATGGGCGCGTAGCTTGCGCCGACGATGCCGCCGACCTTCGCGTCGGAATAGGCGCTGCTCAGCGTGCAGGTCACGCTGCCCTCGTTGCCGCAGTTCACGATCGCACCGCTGGCATAGACGCGCGCGGCGATGCCGCCCGTCACGCCGCCGTAGGAGGCCGCATTCGTCACGTTCACACGGCTGACGCAGCCCTCGATACGGCCGTAGCTCTGGTTGGCGAAGGCGCCGATCGCGCCGTTGCCCTCGATCATACCGACAAGCGTGACATTCTTGATCACACCGTCCGCGCCGAGATAGCCGGACAAAGCGCTTGCGGATTCATAGGGCGCATCGTTATCGCAGCTGTAGTAGCCGCTGATCGTCTTGCCGTTGCCGTCCAGAATGCCGCCAAACTGCGCGCTGTATTTGCCGATACCGCCCCAGCGGTTGGCCTTCGGAGCCTCCGTGCTGTTGAGCACGAGGTTCACCATGATGCGGGCGTTGATCGTCGTCTCACCGCCGTTGACCTTCGCGGCGAACCACGCCAGCTCCTCAGGCGTCTTGATGAGGTACCACGTCACGCCGTTTTCGGTCTTCGTCTCCGGCGCGGTATCGGAGGCCTTGCCCGTCCAGACATTGCTGCCCTCCTCGAGTCTGACCGTAACAGTCAGATCCTTGCCCGCGACCGTGAAGGAACCGGCCACATTCAGATAGCCGTCCAGCATGACGGCATAGGAATAGGTGCCGTCCGGCAGGCTGTAGACGCCGTTCGCCGCCGTCTGCTCGCCGCCCTCGGCATGCGTCACGGTAATGTCCGCGCCGCTCAGCGTGCTGCCGTCGTCCGCCTTCACGGTGGCAATGCGCACACTATGGCGCGCCGCCTGCTGCAGCGTGACATGCAGGCTGTCGTTTTCGCCCGTGACCGTCAGGCTGCCCGACGCGGTCTCGTAGCCGAACAGGCTCGCCTCATAGGTGTAGCTGCCCTTCGGCAGGCGCCATGCGCCGTTCACGGCGCTCCACTGCTTGCCATCGGCATCGCGAAGAACGAGCTTTGCCTCGGCCGGGGTCAGCGTCACGCTGACGGGGTAGGTGCGGACCGAGAGGGTGACCGTGATGGTGCGGCCTGCGCCGTCGATCGTAAAGCTTCCGGTCACATCGTCGCACTCATCGCGCGTGACAAGATAGGTATAGCTTCCGGAGACAAGGCGATAGGTGCCGTCCTCCTCCGGGGTCTGCTCCATGTTCTGCGCATCGTAGACATGGACGGAAGCGCCGGTCATGTTGACGGAGAAGGCCACGATGAGCTTGGCATCCGCATCCTGCCAGGCAAGGACGGGATAGCCGCTGTTCTGATTCTTCGCGTCGTTCACGAATGCGCCGCCGAGCTTCAGCACGGTGTCGAGCGACTTCAGCTGCTCTTCCGTGAGGGCAGTTGTGTCGCCGGAGCCTCTGCCGATGGCCTGCATGCCCGTGAGGTAATAGCAGTTCGAAACGGAGCCGCCGTCGTTGTAGCCGATGAGCGAGCCCGCATAATTATGGTTGCCCGCTGCGGCCAGTGTGATCGCACCGGCATTGTAGCAGGACGTCACGGTCGTGTTCGAATCCGTCTGGCCGAGAATGCCGCCGACGCGGTTGCCGGTGGCGGAGCCGACGTTATAGCACTCGCTCAGCGTAGTATAGTAGGCAGTGCCAACGATACCGGCCGAGAAATTGTTCGTACCATTGCTGATCGTGCCGAAGTTCGCGCAGCGCAGGACGGTCGAGCGCGCAGCGGACTTGCCGTTCAGACGCCCGACGATACCGCCGACATTCCGGCTCGTACCGGTGACCGTGGCATAGTTCGCGCAGGCCTCGATCGTGGCGCTGTCCGCCTGACCGGCGATGCCGCCGACATAGCCGCGGCCGGAGATGCTGCCGCGGACCGTCAGGCGGCGTACGGCCGCGCCGGTATCCAGGCAGCCGAACAGACCGGCATAGTCCGTCGTCTGCGAGACGAGCAGATTATCGATCGTGTGATACGCACCGTCAAAGCTGCCCGCAAAGCGGCGGGCATCGCTGCCGATCGGCGTGAAGGCCACATTGCCCATGTCCAGATTGGCTGCGAGTGTCACATACTTTCCGGCAAAGGCATTGCCGGAGGCGACCTGTGCAGAGAGATAGGCCAGCTCCTCGCCGTTCGAGATGAGATAGGGATCGGCCTGCGTACCGGTGCCGCCCGCAAAGCCGTCTGCCACCGTTCCATCCCATTCGATGCCGGGGACCATGGTGACCTTGACTGTCGTGTCAGCCTCGCCGAGCGTGAACGTGCCGCGTGCCGTCTTATAGCCCGCAGCCTTCACCTGATAGGAATAGTCCGCCGGGAAGAGCAGGTAGGAGCCGTCCTCCTCGGCCTGCATAACCTCGTCGCCGTGCTTCACGGTAACGGCCGCCGTCGTGCCTGCGGCAAGGCCCGTGATCGAGAACGCCGCCTTATGGCGTGCAAGCTCCGTCATGGTCACAGGGACCTCAACGGCCGCATCCGTCACGGTAAAGCTGCCGGTGGCCTGCGCATAGCCGAAGGCCTCGGCCGTATAGCGGTACTCGCCCGCCGGAACGCTGGCCTTGCCGTCCGTCACGGCATAGGAAGCATCCGCGCTGTCCGTCAGCGTAAAGGCCGTGCCTGCAGGCGCGCCCGTGAACGTGACGCCATAGTACGTTTTGCAGCTGAAGTCCTTCAGATAGAGCGTGTCATCGTTCTGATCGCCGCCGTAGTCCTTGGAATACCCGATGGTCACGACGTCATTCGCCGCGACCTCCATCGTGTAGGTCTGGAAGGACGTCATCGCACCGGAATACGAAGCCTTGCTGGACTGCGTCAGGTTCGTTCCGTTCTTCGTGACCGCCATGTAGTCATAGTTGGACTCGCTGGAGACCTTATAGGAGAAGCGGAACGTACCGCCGCTCCGGAAGGTCAGCTTGAGGGCGGAAGTCGTCCTCCCCACGCCCTTGTTGCCGGATATCAGGCAGGTCTCGTCGTCGCTCTCCGCAAAGGGATAGGAGGCGTCGTTTTCCACGGTCGCCGGAACGTCCGCAAAAAACTCATCGAAACTTGCCGCTGCTGCGACCGGGATGCTGCACAGCACCATGCACAGCACAAGGATCGCCGCGATCATTCGTTTCATGATCCAATCTTCCTTTCTTAATACGAAAATAATAAAAACACTGCGGCAGAGGGCCTCGTTTCCCCTGCCGCAGCCGTTTTCCTGCGTCATGGCGCACCTGCGCCGCATGCTTCTGTAGGTCTTCTGACTCGTGCTCCCGGGTCTCCCCCGCAACGCGGCGCTCAGCCTTCTCAGGTCGCCCCAATGACCAGCTTTCGCCCATGGAGCTCGCGTCTTGCACATACAGCGCCGGTCGGCGTTGCAGGCTCTCACTGCATTCCCTTGTCCATCTCCGGCTGTACATATGCCCTGCCGGAGCCACAAAAGCTTTTTATTTTTAACCTATTCAGTATAGCATATTTCCGCAGCATTGTAAAGCCGGATGAAAAACGTTCCGACCCTATAACCGCCGTTGACGGAGCGCCGAAAATACGCTATAATTTGAATTGTATATTATGATCCGCCCCCGGCGGGAAGGAGTGCAGCATTATGATCCAGTTATCTGATTTCTATGGCTACAGCATGTATACCATCTCTTCCGATACGCTTTCCGTCTCCGTGATGAGCCTCGGTGCGACCGTCACAAGGCTTGTCTATCGGGGCCGCAATGTCGTGGTCAGCCTGAAGACTCCGGACGACTATCTGCAGGACACCAGCTATCTCGGTGCGATCGTCGGCCGCTATGCCAACCGCATTGCGGGCGGCCGCTTCCCGCTGAACGGCAAGACGGTGCAGGTCGAGCAGAACGAGGGCCGCAACCATCTGCACGGCGGCAATCCCGGCTTCCACCAGCGGGTGTGGCAGGCTGCGTGCCTCGGCGAAAATGCCGTGCGCTTTACGCTCTGCACGCCGGACGGCGACGCGGGCTATCCCGGCGCGCTGACGATGCACGTCACCTATCGCGTGGAGGGCAGCCGGCTCTTCCTCGATTTTGAGGGCATCAGCACGAAGGACACCATCCTTGCGCCAACGACGCACATGTATTTCAACCTCGGCGGCACGGAGAGCATCCTCGGAACGACGCTGCAGATCAACGCCAGCCGCTGGATCCCCGTGGACGGCGAGCTCATTCCCACCGGAGAGCTGCGCCCGGCCGAGGGCCCGTTCGACTTCCGCACGCCGCACACCATTGCGCAGAACTTTGACCACGGCTTCGTGCTCGACGGCTCGGACGCTCTTGTGGCAGAGGACGGCGGCGTCCGCCTGTCGCTGCACACGGACTACCCTGCCCTGCAGCTCTACACCGGTGAATTCCTCTCGGGCAAGCTCCATCCGAATCAGGGCTTTGCCATTGAGCCGGAGGCCTGCCCCGACACGCCGAACCATCCGGAATTCGGCTCCTCCGTGCTGAAGGCCGGTGAGACGTTCCATCGCTCCATCGCCTATACCTTCGAATCCACCGCAAAATGAGCCGCGCCGATTTGCTCTACCGCGAGACGTGTGCACGCATCCTGCGCGAGGGTGTCTGGGACACCGATCAGTCCGTTCGCCCGCGCTGGGCGGACGGTTCCCCGGCCCATACGGTCAAGTGCTTCGGTGTGGTGAACCGCTATAATCTGCAGGAGGAATTCCCGCTCATGACGCTGCGCCGCACCTATTGGCGCTCATGCGTGGAGGAACTGCTGTGGATCTGGCAGAAGAAGTCGAACAACGTCCGCGACCTCGGCAGCCATATCTGGGACAGCTGGGCCGATGAGAGCGGCTCCATCGGCAAAGCCTACGGCTATCAGCTCGGCATCAAATACCGCTTCCCGGAGGGAGAGTTCGATCAGGTCGACCGCGTGCTGTACGACCTGAAGCACAACCCGGCCAGCCGCCGCATTCTGACAAGCCTCTACAATTTCGCCGATCTGCACGAGATGGCTCTGTATCCCTGCGCCTATTCCATGACGTTCCATGTCAGCGGCAACCGGCTCAACGCCATTCTGAATCAGCGCTCGCAGGACATGCTCACGGCAAACAACTGGAATGTCGTGCAGTATGCCGTGCTCGTGCACATGCTGGCGCAGGTCAGCGGTCTTGTCGCAGGCGAGCTCGTGCATGTGATCGCCGACTGCCATATCTACGACCGTCACATTCCGCTTGTCGAGCAGATGCTGGAGCTGGAGCCGTATCCCGCGCCGGAATTCCGGCTCGATCCTGCGGTCACGGACTTCTATGCCTTCACGCCGGACAGCGTGCGGGTAGAAAACTACTGCTATCATCCGTTTTCGGCCAGAATTCCTGTCGCCATTTAGGAGGAGCCATGGACTGCATCGTCAACGTCACGCAAAACTGGGGCATCGGGAAGGACGGCGATCTGCTTGTCTCCATTTCCGCTGATCTGCGCCGCTTCCGCGCGCTCACGACCGGGAAGACCGTGATCTATGGCCGCAAGACCCTGCTCACCTTCCCCCACGCGCGCCCGCTGCCGAACCGCGAGAACTGGATTCTCTCAGCCACGCCCGGCTTTTCCGTGCCGGGCGCAGCGGTGTTTCCGTCGCTTGCGGCCCTGCAGAAAGCCCTGCGTACCCGTCCGGCCGATTCGCTGTGCCTCATCGGCGGTGCGAGCGTCTACCGCGCGCTGCTGCCATGGTGCAGCCGCGTACTGCTCACGCAGACCTGCGCCGACCTGCCCGCCGACCGGTTTTTCCCCGCTCTGGACCGGCTTCCGGGCTGGCGCTGCACGGACATTGGCCCCCTGCAGGAGGACAGCGGCGTTTCCTTCCGCTATCTGACCTATGAAAACGATGCCCCGCTTCCACTATGATCATAGAATCGCTCCCCTCTGCGCAGACTAAGCACGGAAGGGAGCGATTTTTATGCCGATTTTACCTTTAACTGAAGCAAACTTTGAACAGGAGGTTCTGCAGGCCGAGGGGCCGGTGCTCGTAGACCTCTTTGCCGCGTGGTGCGGCCCGTGCCGTGCGCTTGCGCCGGTGCTGGAGACGCTGGCAGAGGCTCGGCCGGAGCTGCGCATCGGAAAGGTCGATGTGGACGCCCAGCCCGAGCTTGCGGCGCGGTTTGACGTGCTGACCGTCCCGACGCTGCTGCTGTTCCGCTCCGGCAGGCTGCTCCGGCGCACGACCGGCGCAAAAACGCTGACGGAGCTGGAAGAATTTCTGCGGAGCGGCGAAGCATGAGATGCTATGACATGGCCGTGGTCGGGGCCGGGCCGGCAGGCTGCACGGCGGCGCTTTATGCCGCCCGCGCCGGGCTGGACGTGCTCGTTCTCGAGCGGCTCGGCCCCGGCGGGCAGATGGCGCAGACGCAGCACATTGAGAATTACCCCGGCTTTCCGGACGGCGCAGACGGAGCCGCGCTGGCAGCCGGTATGAAGAGGGGTGCAGAGCGCGCAGGGGCCATTTTTCTGCTGGCCGACGTCCGCAGCGCGCAGCTCACCGGCCGCGTAAAGGAGCTGCAGACGGACGGCGGGCCGGTCCTTGCCCGGACCGTTGTGCTCGCCACGGGAGCGGGCCCGCGGAGGCTCGGGCTGCCGCAGGAGGACGAGCTGCACGGCGTGAGCTACTGCGCCGCCTGCGACGGAGCGTTTTTCCGCGGGAAGGACGTCGCCGTGGTCGGCGGCGGCAATTCCGCCGTCGGCGAAGCCCTGCTGCTGTCGAGACTGTGCCGCCATGTGTCGCTCGTGCACCGCCGCAGCACGTTCCGGGCATCTGCCGCAGAGCTGGCGGCGCTGGAAAAGCAGGACAATGTGACATTCTGCCGGAACAGCATCGTAACGGAGCTGCTGGGCCGTGAGCGCCTGACCGGCATCCGCCTGCAGAACGGCCGGGAGCTGGAGATCAGCGGCCTGTTTGTCTGCATCGGCCGCACGCCTGTCTCCGCCCTCGGCGGCGAGCAGCTCCGCCGGACGCCGGACGGCTATTACTGCGCGGACGAGACGACACGGACCGGCCTGCCGGGCGTTTTTGCCGCAGGCGACGTGCGGGAAAAGCAGCTGCGCCAGATCGTTACGGCCGTCTCGGACGGCGCAGCGGCGGCGCAGCAGGCGGAGCATTATCTGGGCAAAACGTCCCGCAGGGCGGAAATATAGCGCGGATCCGTGCCGCAGCAGCCGCCGACGAGTGCAGCTCCGGCATCGATCAGCGTGCGCATATGCTGCACGAATACCGCCGGGCCCATGGAATAGATGGCCTCGCCCTCCGGCGAGATCTCCGGCATACCCGCATTCGGCTTGACGAGGAGCGGCACCTTTGCAGCCTGCCTCATGTTGCGCACAAGGCTCTCGAGCTGGTCCGGGCCGGTGGAGCAGTTGATGCCGACGGCGGCCGCGCCGAGCTCCTGCAGAGTCTCCACGGCCTCGACACAGGTCCCGCCGAAATAACCGCTGCCGTCGGCCTGCACCGTCATGCTGCACAGGACCGGCAGTGTGCAGACGCTCTGCGCCGCCTCGAGGGCGACGGTCATCTCGTCGATGCCGAGCATGGTCTCCACGACGAGCAGGTCGGCCCCGGCCTTGGCCAATGCCGTAATTTGCTCCGTGTAAATTTCAAACAGCTCGTGATATGTCATCGTCCCGGCAGGCTCGAGCGGCACGCCGGTCGTTGTGAGGTCGCCTGCCACGAGCGCGCGGCCGCCTGCCGCCTCGCGCGACAGGGCGACGAGCTGCCGGTTCAGAAGCGCAACATCGTTCTCTCGGCCGCAGCGTGCAAGCCCGCGCCGGTTGGCGCAGAACGTCGGCGCATAGATGATCTGCGACCCGGCCGCGATATAGTCCCGCTGCAGAGCCAGCAGCGGCTCCGGATGCTCTGTGACCCAGACCTCTGTGCAGATGCCGCGCGGCATGCCCGCGCGCATCAGGTTCGAGCCGGTCGCGCCGTCGAGCAGCACGGGGCCACGCGCAAGCAGCGCCTGAAAAGCTTCGTTTGTCATAGGTTCCTCCGTGGTATGATTTTCTCTTCTATTTTACCCGCTCCGGCGGGAATTTGCAATGAGAAACTTCCGCATGCATTTTCGGTTGCATTCCGGTGGGGTTTCTGCTAGAATAGCGATAGATTCCATTCATTATTACAAGGAGGACAATATGAAAAAGTCCGTACTGCGCAAATATGCCACGCTGATCGCCACGGTCGGCGTCAATGTCCAGAAGGGTCAGGAGGTCTTCATCGCCGCCGAGCTCGATCAGCCCGAATTCGTAAAGATGGTCGTTGAGGAATGCTACCGCGCCGGTGCAAAGCGCGTTGTGGTGGACTGGGACTATCAGCCGCTGACGAAGCTCCATGTCCGCTGGCGCAGCCAGAAGAACCTCTCTACGCTGGAAAACTGGGAGGAGGCCCGCTGGCAGCATTATGTCGATGAGATCCCCTGCCGCATCTACCTGATCTCCGAGGATCCGGACGGTCTGCGCGGCGTCAATCAGGAAAAGATGGCCAAGGCCGGTCAGGCCAAGTACAAGGTCATCCGCCCGTACCGCGACCAGATCGAGAACAAGTATCAGTGGTGCATCGCAGCCGTCCCCGGTGTTGCGTGGGCAAAGAAGCTCTTCCCGAACCTGTCGAAGGCACAGGCCGTCGAGAAGCTGTGGGAAGCCATTCTGGCCGCCTCCCGCGTGGACGACGATCCCGTCGCCGCATGGAAGGCCCATAACGAAGACCTTGCCCGCCGGTGTGCCTATCTGAACGACCTCGGCATCACGGAGCTGGAATATCACAGCTCGAACGGCACGAATTTCAAGGTCGGCATGATCGAAGACGCCGAATTCAAGGGCGGCGGCGAGAACTCTCTGCTCGGCCACTTCTTCAACCCGAACATCCCGACGGAGGAGGTCTTCATCTCCCCGAAGCGCGGCGTGGCAGAGGGCATCGTCTATTCCACGAAGCCGCTGTCCTATCAGGGCCAGCTTATCGAGAACTTCTCCATCCGCTTTGAGGGCGGCAAGGCCGTCGAGGTCCATGCCGAAAAGAACGAGGCCCTTCTGCAGAAGCTCATCTCCATGGATGAGGGCGCTTCCTACCTCGGCGAGTGCGCGCTCGTTCCCTATAACTCCCCGATCCAGAATTCCGGCCTGCTGTTCTACAACACGCTGTTCGACGAGAATGCCGCCTGCCATCTGGCGCTCGGCATGGGCTTTGCCGACACGATCAAGAATTTTGAGAACTACACGCTCGACGAGTGCCGTGCCAAGGGCATCAACGATTCCATGGTGCATGAGGACTTCATGATCGACTCCGCCGACCTGTCCATCGACGCGCACACGCGCGACGGCCGTACCGTGCCCATCTTCCGCGACGGCAACTGGGCATTTTAATGGGGATCTCTGAATATATCAGAGCTTTTCTGAGTCCCGAACATAAAAGCTGCTGCAGCGATTCTGCTGCAGCAGCTTTTTTATTCCGTTAGCAGGGTAAGCCTCCCGGTTCTGCGTGTCGCGTTCAGGTCGATGAGGCGCTGGTTCCGGCTGCCGCGCCAGCGGAGCTCCAGAGAGCGCTCCGCCTCGACATACGGTCCGTCCACGAGCACATCGGCAGCCGCCAGCAGCCGCAGGCGCGCCGGGTCTGACTCCTGCACGAGCGCCTCATAGCGCCAGCCCGTGTAAATAAAAATAAAGAAAATAAAATGCGTTTCATAGTTCAATTCGGTTTAAAAATGACTCTGCAAAGATGTCCGTTTACCGAGTGAAGACATATAACAATCGTTCTTTTATGAAGCAACTTTGTACAGTCGTGTTTAATACTGGCATTTTGCCATCGGATTGGCAAAGTTTTGCCAACAGGGTGGCAATATGTTGCCAATACGGTGGCAAGGTCTTGCCTACTTATTGGCAACTATCAGAAACCTTATTCTGCATGATCCGGACGCTCTGTACTTAATATTGTTTTCAGTAATATCACCCGACGGTCTCCTTTCAGGGAAACTTTCATTGTATTCTTTATATGCGAGATATCTGTTTCGACACTTAACTGTTGCTTGGGTTGAAGCACATAGTTCCCTGTTGTTTTGTCATTGACGGTGATGCTGATGTAAAGAGGCTCGTCCACAGGATTCTCCAATATGGTAATCATGATTTTCTTCTTCCCGGACAATGTCATGTAGAAATATCCTTCACCGCTGGTAGATGATTTACTGATCAACGGGCTTCCTCCTTTTGAAAAAGTGAATGGAGCCATAGGTCTTCTTCCATCA
>OGXH01002016.1_pt1 | contig 14479 bp, 10 predicted proteins | sample 1576241 | NCBI WGS metagenome assembly OGXH01 (sample SAMEA3541529, study PRJEB24748) | human gut metagenome | biome: human gut; feature: human-associated habitat; material: faeces | place: China | collected 2012
AAAAATATTGTTAATAATTTATTAAATATAATGTATACATCTTCCAAATTCGGCTTTTATCAAAAAAATGGTGCTATAATTAACTTGTAGTATAAAAAGGTTTTCTTAATACTTAACAAAGGGGTGTATTTGTATGGAAAAAAGATTTTTAGCACCAAAAGAAATAGCCAATGCAATGGTTAATGTTGGTGTAGGAAAAGCTAATTTACCAGTAGGCTCAATGTTTTTACTAGGAATATTAGCTGGAGCATTTATCGGATTTGGGGGATTAGGTAATACTATAGCAAGTCAAACATTTGCTGGTATAGACCCTGGTGTTGCTAAACTTATAGGGGCTGCAGTCTTCCCTGTTGGACTTATGTTAGTTGTTATATGTGGGGCAGAGTTATTTACAGGAAATAACTTAATGACATTAGCTTTAATGAATAATAAAATTACAGCAGGTCAAATGCTTAAAAACTGGTGTGTAGTTTGGTTGGGCAATCTAGTAGGATCTTTATGCTTAGCACTTATAGTATATTATGGTGGAGTTTTAGGAGACCCAGCAGCAACAGCAAAAGCCGTAGGAATTGCAGAAGCAAAAGCTGGTCTAGACATATCAGTTATGATATTTAGAGGGATATTATGTAATATCCTTGTTGTTTTAGCTGTATGGATGGCAACAAGTGCACAAGATATAATATCTAAAATATTTGCATGTTGGTTCCCAATTATGTTATTCGTATTATGCGGATTTGCGAGATCAAGGCGATTTAAACTGCGAATACACAACAGATTTCAAACCCGTCCCAAACAATCTGGGGCGGGGTTTTTATTGCCTAAACACCTCAGCACCCGCCAATTTCGAACCGCATTTGCTCACCAAACGGGCTGATTTGACATATTAAAGAATTTTGCATACTATGAATTATTGCCGACCTTTGCCGGCGCAATTATGAAGAATACGAGCCTACATAGCGCAAAAATGAACGCCGCCCCTATTCGTAATACGTTCGGCTTCCGAATCCAGCGCAATGTTGTTGTATTCCGTCGGAACGAAGGATGCCTGCTGCGCGCGCTGTTCCTTCGTGGAGAGCAGCCGCCAGACCAGCTCGTACCATGTGTACTTCACTTCGCTCGCGCCGATGAAGCCGGTGAACGTGCCGTCCGCCTCGTACTTCATGAGGCCTCGGTTGACGTTCTGCGCGAGGCAGAACACGCGCCCAGTCGTGTCGCAGACGAGTTTCGTCGGCAGAAACGCCATCGACTGGTCGAAGGTCGCGTCCGTCGGGCGGGTGAAGACGCTCAGCAGATTCAAATTCCGGTCTGCTTTCAGGATGCGGTTGTTGTTCGTGTCGGCGATGAACAGTGTGCCGTCCGCCATGACAAACACATCCTGCGGGGCGGAGAGCGTATTCGGGGTGATGTCGCCGGAAATTTCGGAAATCACGCGGGTCAGCGTGAAGCTTTCGCCGTCGCGGGCGACTTGCAGAATGCGGTTGTTGCCCGTATCGACGATGTAGATGTCATTGCCGGAGACGGTCAGCCCGCGCGGGGCGCGCATCGGCGTTTCCAGCCCAAGGGAGACGCTGGACAGCATGGCGCTGGTGCGGTAGGCATCCGGCGACTGGCGTTCGTCGCCCCAGTAATCGTAGGTGTAGGTGTAATTGTAGTCAAAGCCGTCTGCGGCGCGCGCGACCATCCCGCCGCAGAGCGCGGCGAAGAGGGAGAACGCCACCAGACAGGCGCAGAGACGGGAAACCATGCGGTTCATCGGCGTCCTCCTCTCTTAATCTTTCAGACCGGATGTCGCCATCGTTTCGAGAATCTGGCTCTGGCTGAGGATGAAAATCAGTATCGGCACAGCCATGACGACGACCGTAACCGCCGCCGCCTGCCCCGTGCGGGCAATGCCGCCTGCCTGAATCTGCTGGAGCGCGTAGACAAGCGTCTTCTGCGCCTCGGAGTAGATGACAGCGGACGCTTTGGCGTTCCAGAGGTTCTGGACGGAGAAGATGATGAGCGTCAGCCACGCGGGCTTGACGTTGGGCATGACAATCGTCCAGAAAATGCGGAATTCCTTTGCACCGTCGATTTTCGCGGACTCAATCAGCGACATGGGCAGCCCTTCCATGAACTGCTTCATCAGGAACAGCCCAATCGGCGCGGCGAACGCAGGCAGGATGACCGCCCAGTGCGTGTCGACAAGGTTCAGGCGCGTCATGGTCAGGTAGTTCGGAATCGCGGTGACATAGCCGTTGAACATCAGTGCCGTCACGACGAGGGCGAAAAACTGCTTGCCGAGCGGGAAATCGTACTTCGCCAGCACATACGCCGCGAGGGATGCAATCAGCAGATGCCCCAATGTACCCACAAGGGTGATGACGACGGTGTTGGTGATGTAGCGCGAGAAGGGAACCCAGCTCTGCCCCATCGTGACGAGAAGGTCAGAGAAGTTATCGATGGTGGGGTGGCGCGGGAAGAGCGTCGGCGGGAAGCGGAACAGCTCATCCAGCGGTTTCAGCGAGGACGAAATGGCGAACACCAGCGGAAACGCCATTGCACACGCGACGAGGAACAGCAGCAGCCCCACCAGAAAGTCGCCCACGCGGGAGCGGTTCGGCTTCTTGTGGCGCATGTTCGACTTCTTTGTCAGCTTCAGTACCTTCTGCGGCAGCTCAATCGGCGTGCCGTCCGGTCTGACTGGACCTTTGTAGCTGCGGACATTGATGGTACTCATGTGCCAATCCTCCTCAGAGCGCTCTGAATCAGCTTGTTGCACAAAATCATCACCAGGAACAGCAAGGTGGCGATGGCGGAGGCATAGCCCATTTCAAAGCGGGTGAAGCCATAGTCGAACAGGTGGGTGACGACGGTGTGTGCGGCGTAATCGGTGGAGGGGAAGCCCGCCAGCGCCATCGGCACATCGCACACGCCGAACGCGGACGTGATGGACATGACCGCGCCGAACATCAGCATCGGCTTCATGTTCGGCAGGGGGATGTAGTACAATTCCTGCCAGCGGTTGCGGATGCCATCCACATAGCCCGCCTCGTACTGCGAGCGGTCAACGCCCTGCAAACCTGCGACGAAGGAAAGGAAACCCGTGGACATGCTCATCCACAGCGTGACGATGATGATGACCGGCATGATGTAATCCGGCGTCGTCAGCCAGAGAATCGGGGCGTTGAGGATGCCCAGCTTCATCAGGATGGCGTTCAGGTAGCCGTACGCGTCGCCGCGGAAGATGATAGAGAAGATGTAGTAGGCATTGCCCGCAATGGACGGCGCGTAGAAGATGACGACGGCAATCGTGCGCACCCAGCGCGGCAATTCGTTGATGAGCCACGCGAAGCAGAATGACATGATGTAGCCGACAGGACCGGTGATCACCGCCAGCAGGAACGTGTTTTTCACGGCGGTCAGGAAAACATCATCCTTCAAAATCAGGGTGATGTAGTTGTCCATCCCGATGAAGCGCGCGGGCTCCAGAATGTTGTTGTAGGTGAAGGAGTAGTAGATGGAGATGAGCATCGGGAGGATGTAGAAGGTCAGAAACAGCAGGGCGTAGGGCGCCAGAAACGCATAGCAGAACTTCATGTGCTTCGCTCTGTCCCAAGCGATGCGCGCACTGCGTTTTTTCAGCGCAGCGTATTTCTTGAAAAACGCGGTCATGACGAATGCTTCCTCCTTTCGCTCAGGGCGTCTCTTCGTCGATCGGCAGACCGAACTCCAAGCGCTTCTTATTGATTTCCTCGTTGATGGTGCGCGCGTAATCCAGCAGGGTTTCGCGCGGGTCGGTCTTGTCGTTGGTCACTTTGCGCACGGCGTTGGTCATGTGGCGCGTGGTGTAGTAGCCGCCGGCGACTTCGCGGAAGCCGACTGCCCACGTCATCTGTTCGCGAATGACTTTCAGCTGAGCTTCTGACCAGGAAAGCTGCTCGATGGCGGCGATATTCGCGGTGGCGTAGCGTGCGGACGAACCCAAGACGGCTTCAATCTCGCGCCCGAAACGCACCTGCGCATCGGTGGACGTCCACCACTTCATGAACTGCCACGCATTCTGTTTTGTCGTTTCGCTGTCGGTGGCAATCATCATGCAGCAGGCGCCCTGCGAATGCCCGGAGTGGTCCACATAGGTGCTGCCGTCTTCCGCCGTGCGGGAAGTGCCGGGGAGAATCGCAATGTCCCACAGGCCGCGGATTTCCGGCGCGGAGACGGTCAGGGTGTTGAACGTCGTGTAATCGAAGATGCCAAGCGGCATTTCGCCGGAGCGGAAGCGGCTCACGAAGTCGAAGATGGTCGGCAGACCGTAGTCATTGTAGAGGCTGGTGTAGCGCTCAAACGCCTGCACACCCGCTTCGCTGTTGATGGTGGTGTGGGTCGCAGCATCGTTGTAGAGCGAACCGCCAAGCTGGTAGAGCATGGCGTAATAGGAAGAGAGATTCGGGGCAGCAATGTCGGGGTAGGGGATGCCGACGGACATGTTCGCCCCCTGAATGGTGGGCAGCATGGCAATCAAATCATCCCACGTTTCCGGGACGGACAGCCCGTATTCTTCCAGAATGTCGCTGCGGTAGAAGAGAATCGAGCACAGCTGCGTCTCCGGCAGCGCGTACAGACCGCCGTTGAAGCTGAACGCGGCGTAGGCGCTGGGGTAGAATTGGTCGAGGACTTCCTGCAAATCATCGAACTGCGTCAAATCCTCCACCGCGTGGCGAAGCGCGTAGTTGACAGGGTTCCAGCTGTCGGTTGAAATGACGACATCCGGGCCGTTGCCTGCGACGACGGCGTTCAGCAGCGCGTTCGGGTCAACCAGCATGACGTTGACGGGAATGCCGGTAGACGGGGTGAAGGTGTCATCAACCATGGTTTTGAGGACGGTAGACTGGTCGCGGCCGGTCAGAATCCACACTTCCAGCACGTCCTCGCTGGCATCGTACACATCGCCCAAGGCATTGTAATCCACGAAATACGACGTGACGCAGGATTTCAGCTCATGCAGCGCGCGGTCGAGGAAATTTTCCGACGGCTGCGGCACGGTCACGCCTTCCGCAGTGATGGCAATCAGGTCAATATCCAGCTTGACCTGCCGCATGTTCTGCATTGACGTGCCGAGGGAGGTGATGTTGTCCTTGAAATTCGTGAAGGCTTCGGTAATCTTCGCCGGATCTTCGACGAAGGATTCCAGCTGCACCGCCAGCGTCTGCGCGACGGCAATGCGGTCGGATTTCTGTCCGGTGATGGCAACGGTCTCATCGACGAGCTTATAGAGCAGGCGGCTTTCCTGCGCCATCGCTTCGATGACCTCCGGATACACCTGCTCCAAGTGGTAATCGCGGTAGCGGTCGGGGTTCACGCCTGTCAGCACCAGCACACGGCGGTACATCTGGTTCAGGCGGTAGATGCTTTCCTCCATGTCGGAGAGAATCTGCCCCATGTCGCCCAGCGTCGCTTCCAGACGAAGCGTGTGATGCCCAGCGGAAAGGTAGAAGCGGTAGGGCGTGCCGGAATCATCCGACAATGTGTTCATTTTCCATGCCGTGGTGTAGGGGAAGGAGACGTTCTCCATACCGGAGAAGGGAATTTTGCCGTCCAGATAGAGGATACGGCTGGACACGCTGCCGCGGTTGTAGGTCTGACGGCCTTTGATGGTGATGTTGTACCAGCCGCTTTCCGGCACGTCGAAATCCCACTCAATCCACTGCCCCGCATCGCGCCAAGCATCGCCGCCGATGTAGTTCAGCACCGTCCGGCGCACGTCGCAGGGAGAAGTGGCGGGGGAAGAACGGTCATAACGCGCGTACAGCGACGGGGAGGAACGCAGGGTGCTGCTTTCGCCTTCCAGCACGAGGGCAAAGTCAGCAGGAACGCTGTTCTCCTGTGGCTGCGCGGCGGCATAAGCGGCGTAATCCGGCATTCTTTCGGGGGCGGTGAGCGAAAGCGCGGTCAGGAGCATCGGCTCGCTGGTCGCAATCAGGGTGACGGTGCTTTCCCCCGCCTCGAAATAAAAGCGGTACGGCTCGGTGATGTAGCCCATCGAATCGCGGCAGCAGACGGTCTGTTCGCCGAACACCTCCACCTGCGTCGGACGGATGTCATTGCCCTGCGAGTCCTGCCGCACTTCGCCGCCGTCGTGCCACAGGCGGGTGAAGGTCAGCGTATCCGCGCCATCGAAGGGTACTTCGCCGTTGATGCGCAGTTCGCGCTCCAAGTCCACGCCGCGTGCCGCCTCAGTGCGGTAGGTCAGGCGGATGTTGTAGAACCCGGTTTCCGGTACGGTGACGGCGAACGTTGCGGAAGAGCCGCTTTGCATCAGCAGACCATCCTTCTGTGCAGTCACGCCGTCCGAATCCACCGTCACCAGCGGAATGGAAACGTCCGAAGATGCGTCCGGAGCGCCCTCATGCGCGCGCAAATACAGCGAATAGGTGCTGCTGCGCCCGATGTCGCCAATCTGCTGCGAGAGGTCATAACCCTCGTATTTTGCCCGGTAGTTCTCCACGCCGCCGGACAGAACAAACCACAGCACCAGCGCCAGAACGACCGCCGTCAGAGCAATCCACTTCCCGTACTTGCTGCCAAAGGAACGCTCCATGTTTCCGTGCCTCCTTCAAACTGGAATTGAATCAATTTCGATACGTTGCAAATGAATAAAAATGGTTTGCTTTCAACCATATTATAAATTCAACGAGAGAAAAAAACTTCTTAAAATTTGCCCGTCTTTGGTTATAATTTGCTTGAAATGCGTTGCGTTTTGTGGTATGATGGAAAAAAGACAAGGAAAAATGCGCAAACTTGCACGAAAGGTTTGTGAAGAAATTATGAATAACCGAAGGCTCATTACGGAACGCGAACGACCATTGACGGCATCCGGCTTCCGCGTGATGAAGGGCGAGCGGGAGTTTATCACCTACCAGCGGGACGCAACCATCCGCGTGTGGCATCAGCCGAACCCGGACAGCTATGCGCCGCACTTTCATTCGGCCATAGAAGTCTGCGTGCCGCTGCTGGGGGGGTGCGAGGTGGTGGTAAATGGGAAGGTATATCATGTGCAGGCGGGGGAGGTGCTGTTTGTTCCCTCCGACGCGACGCACGCCCTGCGCATGGCGGCGGGCAGCGAGCGCTACCTCATCATCTTTGAACACAATGCCGCATTTACAATGAAGGAATTTGCTGCGCTGCGCCCGATGATGCGCCAGCCGATTTATCTCACGGCGGAAAGTGAAGCGACGCCCATCGTTCGCAAAACGCTGATGCAGCTGGTGGATGCTTACGAGGCGTACACGCCGCTGCGGAATTTGCGGTGCTATGCGCTGCTGATGGACGTATTCGCCACGCTGGGGGAATTGTATCTGCCCAATGTTGCCAACAGCGCGGAGATGAATGACATCCACCAGCGACTATCCGGTGAGGACGCTTTCAACCGTGCGCTGGATTACCTGAATAAAAACTACGCCGAAAACATCACGCTGGATGTGCTGGCGGACTACGCGGGGTTCAGCCGCTACACGCTCAGCCGTATGTTCAGCCGGCACACAGGCGCGACGTTCATCCAGTACCTGAATGCGCGGCGGGTGGATATGGCGGCGGAGATGCTCAGCCAGAGCGACCTGCCCGTGACGCAGGTTGCGCTGCGCGTTGGCTTTGGGTCGATTGCGACATTCAACCGCGTGTTCCGGACGCAGAAAGGGTGTACGCCAAGCCAGTATCGAAATGTGTATCTGGAGCTGAAAAAATAGCAGACATCAAATCACGATTTCATAATATAGTAGGAGGAAAATAGCATGATTGCGCAGACGCCCCCGATGGGATGGAACAGCTGGGACTGCTACGGCGCGGCGGTGGGCGAGTCGACCGTGCGGCAAAACGCGGCGTACATGGCGGAGCACTTGCAGGTGTTCGGCTGGGAGTACGTCGTCGTGGATATTCAGTGGTATCAGCCGACCGCGACGCGCCACGCCTACGAGCCGTTTGCGGAACTGACGATGGATGAATACGGACGCTTGCAGCCCGCGCCGGGGCGATTCCCGTCATCGGCAGGCGGAAAGGGCTTCAAGCCGCTGGCGGATTATGTGCATTCGCTGGGGCTGAAATTCGGCATCCACATCATGCGCGGGACGCCGCGGATGGCGGCGCATCGGCACTTGCCGATTCTGGGGTGCGGGAAGGGCTGCCACGAGGTCGCGAATCCAAACAGCATCTGCGCGTGGAATCCGGATATGTACGGCTTGCGGTGCGACATGCCCGAAGCGCGCGCGTACTATGACAGCATCTTCCGCATGTACGCCGAATGGGGCGTTGATTTCGTCAAGTGCGACGACATCGCGCGCGAATATCCGCACTGCAAGCGGGAAATCGAGGTCATTTCCGACGCCTGCCGCGCCTGCGGGAGGGACATTGTGCTGTCCTTGTCGCCCGGCCCTGCGCCGCTGGAACAGGCGGAGCATTTGAAGAAATACGCGAACATGTGGCGCATCACGGACGACTTCTGGGACGAGTGGCGGCTGCTCAAAGGGATGTTTGAGCGGGCGGAAAAATGGTGCGTCCATGCCGCGCCGGGGCATTGGCCGGATGCGGATATGCTGCCCGTCGGCGCAATGCGGCAGTGCTATGACCCGAACGGCTGGACGAACTTCACACAGGCGGAGCAGCGGACGATGATGACGCTGTGGTGCATGATGCGTTCGCCGCTGATGATAGGTGGGGAACTGACGAAGAATGACGACTTCACGCTGAAGCTGCTGACGAACCGGGATGTGCTGGCGATTGAAAAGACGAGCGCGTGCGCCCATCCGCTCTGGACGACGGAGGATGAAAGCGTGTGGATTGCGCCGCGCAGGGACGGCAAGGGGCTGTATGCTGCGCTGTTCAATCTGTCGGAAGAGACGCGGACGGTTCGCGTGACAGGCGAAATGCTGGAAGGGACGTACTCGGCGGCGCGGGAACTGTGGACAGGCGAGAAGCAGCAGACGGCGGACGGGCTGACGGCGACGCTGGGAAAACATGACGCGGCGGTGTTTTGGGTGGAATAAAACAAAAAATTGCTTAGAAATTACTGTGGAGGAAATTGTAAATGATATTGCAAATGGCTGACCCGGTAAAGGAGCTAAAAGAGATTAGATTCACATCAGAAAAAGAGATGCAGCACTTTTGTGAAAAAAATATGGAGCAAATGTTGGGACTTCAATTTATCACAAGTGAGTTTCGAGTTGCTCAGTTTCGATTTGATAGTGTTGCTTACAATCCAGTAAGTACTGCTTTTAACATAATCGAATACAAAAATGATAAGAATTTCAGTGTTGTAGACCAAGGATACAGCTATATTTCTACGCTTCTGCAGCATAAAGCTGATTTTGTCTTGCGATACAACCAGATATTCAATATTAACAAACGACTGGAGGACTTTGACTGGACACAGGTGCGAGTCTTATTTATTGCACCAAGTTACACGGTACATCAGCTTAATTCAATTAATTTCAATGACTTGCCAATGCAACTTTGGAGAATAAAGCGCTATGAACGCGGAATTATTCAGTTTGAACAGATAAAACCAACAAGTACGGTTGCAAGCATTTCAGGGTATTCATCAATGCCTGCGAACAGCGTTGCAACGAAAGTGACGTCAGCGATAGGCTCAGCAAAAGCTATGGAAGATGCAACAAAGGAAATTATTGTGTATACGGAAGAAGAACGTCTTGCAGATGGTAGTGATATAACAAGAGAATATTATACAGAACTTAGAGATTATATACTCGCATTTGATGATGATATTGAATTGAAAGCGACAAAACTTTACATAGGTTTTTTTCTTCGAAATCGCTGTATATTCAGCATAAAATTGCAAAAGAACTCTATTTTACTATGGATCAATGCACTGTATGGCTCTTTGGATGACCCGAAACGTTTAATTACTGATGTTACACATAAAGGGCATCATGGCAATGGCGATTGCCAAATTAAAATCGACGATAGGGCAAATATCGGGTATGTGAAAGATCTTATCAACGCATTCTATCAGTTGAAAGCGGATGAGAATGTTTGAAAAAGCGGGTCGTGCCTCCCACATCAGGAAGCACGACCCGCGCCGTTATTGCCTATTCAGTTGCAAAGCCCTTAGTCCAGCAGCGCCTCGGACGCAACGCGCAGATCCGCATTCAGCTTCTCCGCGTCCGCCTTGTCGCCGGCGTTGGTGTTGACATACAGCTTGATTTTCGGCTCCGTGCCGGACGGGCGCACGCAGACCCAGTTGCCCTTCTCCAGCTCGAAGTACAGCACGTCGGATTTCGGCAGACCTGTCGGTTCGACCTTTCCGTCCGCAGTGCGCGTGCCCTTCAAATAGTCGCGAACCGCCGTGACCTTCATGCCGCAGAGTTCCTTCGGGGGATTCTCACGCAGGTCCTTCATGATTTCCTTCATGCGGGTCAAGCCGTCTTTGCCCGGCAGCGTCTTGCTGACGACCTTTTCCACGAAATAGCCGTATTCGCGGAAGATGGACTGCACATAATCATAGAGCGTGATGCCCTGCGCGGCGCAGGCACAAGCGACCTCGGCAATCAGCAGGGAGGCGTTCACGCCATCCTTGTCGCGCACGAACGTGCTGGACAGGAAGCCGTAGCTTTCCTCGAAGCCGAAGAGGAACGTGTGAGAGCCGGTGTCTTGAAACTGCTGAATCTTCTCGCCGATAAACTTGAAGCCCGTCAGCGTCTCGAACATCTCCACGCCGAAGGAAGCGGCAATTTTGTTCGCCAGCGACGTGGACACGATGGACTTCACCGCCGCGCCGTTCTTGGGGAGTGTCCCCTGCCTCTGCTTGGTGGAGAGGATGTAGTGCAGCAGCACGCAGCCGATCTGGTTGCCGGTCAGCAGCTGCCAGTCGCCATTGCCGGTCTTGACGGCGACGCCCAGACGGTCGCAGTCGGGGTCAGTGGCGAAAATGACCTTCGCGCCGACTTCATCCGCCAGCTTGATGGCAAGGACGAACGCGCCGGGGTCTTCGGGGTTCGGCACCTTGACGGTGGAGAAGTTCGGGTCAGGCAGCTCCTGCTCCTTGACGACGGAGACGTTGCTGATGCCGACTTCGCGCAGGATGCGGCGAACCGGCACGTTGCCCGAACCGTGGATGGGCGTGTAGACGATGGAGAGCTTGCTGCCTTCCTCGGCGAGCAGTTCCGGCTGGATGCACAGCGTCTTGACCTGCGCAATGTAGTCGTCATCGACTTCCTTGTTGCCGATGATTTTCAGCAGTCCCTTGGCTTTGGCTTCTTCTTCGTCCATCAGCTTGCAGTCGGTGTAGGGGGTAGAACGGATAAACGCGGTGATGCCGTCCGCGGCTTCCGGGTCGACCTGCGCGCCGTCCTCGGCGTAGACCTTATAGCCGTTGTACTGCGGCGGATTGTGGCTGGCGGTGATGACGATGCCGGCGATGGCGTGGAGGTGGCGAACCGCGTAGGACAGAATCGGGACAGGACGAAGCGCGTCAAACAGATACGCTGGAACGCCCTCTTGCGCCAGCACGAGCGCCGTATCGCGGGCAAACTCAGCGGAGAAGCGGCGGCTGTCATACGCAATTACCACGCCGCGCTGCGCTTCCTGCGGATTCTGCAGCAGGTACTTTGCCAAGCCCTTCGTTGCCCGGCGGACGTTGTAGCGGTTCATGCGGTTCATGCCTGCGCCCAGTACGCCGCGCATCCCCGCTGTACCGAAGGAAAGCTCGGTATAGAAGCGGTCTTCGATTTCCGCGGGGTCATTCGCAATTGCCTTCAAATCGGCAATCGTATCAGCATCGGCGGCAAAATCATGCAGCCATTGTTCATAAGCGGTCTTGACGTCCATAGGGGTACTGCCTCCTTGTTTTTCGCGTCCGCAGCGAAAAAAATCTGCGGGACACGTTCGGTTAGCTGTCTTTATTATACCGTTCTTCGCCCGATTTTTCAAGGTGGACGTGCGAAAAAAACAACCGTTCGGCGGGAAAAAACGAAAATTTCGCCACAGAAACCGTCTTTTCGATGAACATTTTACATTTCCAAGGGGCGTGCACCTTGACAGAAGGGGCTGTTAACGAGTAAAATAGGATAGGGTATGTGGTTCCATTTCCAAGGGAAGTGGACAGGCATGATTTCTGCTCGATGCGCCCGCCTTTTCCGGCGCATGGCGCGGAAGGAGGAAGGGCGGCTGTGCGCTGCCCGATGGGGATATGATGAAGAAACGGATTTTTGCGCTTTTCTGTGCTCTGCTGATGCTGCTGGGGCTGGTAAGCACCGCCGGGGCGGAAAGCACCGCCAGCACGCTGCCAATTAAGGTGGAACTGGATTTTTCCAAGTACCAGTTTACCGCACCGGAGGAAATTACCGTCACGATTCGCGTGACGAACGTAACGGACGAGAAGTTCACGTCCCCCGTGTCGGTGCTTGACCCCAACGGCAGCATCATCGAGGCGTTCGGCACGCCGCTGCTGGACGCGGGCGCAAGCCAGAGCTGCACGATTGCGTGGAACGTGACGCAGGCGGATTTGAACGCCGGACAGCTGGCGTTCCGCGTGCGCTATCCCCGCAAGGATGAAAACGGCATCGTTTCCAACGCGAGCAACAACTTTGTCAAGCGCATTTCGCAGGTGCAGGCAGAACCGGAAATTCAGGTCAGCCGCACCATCACGCCCGGTATCGCCCGCAAGGGACAGGAAGTGAGCGTGGTGTACGAAATCCGCAACGTCGGTACAGTGGATGTGACGGGCGTGCGCATCAAGGAGTCCTCCGCTGTTTCATCAAACACGGCGAGCATCGGCGCGATTCCGGCGGGCGAGAAGAAGTCGCATACCTTTACCGTGACGATGGGTACGAAGAACATCACGTCCAACGCGACTGTCACCTACTCCGCGGGCGGCAAAAGCTACACCGAAAAGGTGGCGGATGCGACCATCAAGTACGGCACGGTCAACCTGAACGCAACGCTGACCGCGGATCGCAAGGGCGGCAATGTCGGCGATGAAGTCAAGCTGACGCTGACGCTCAAGAATACGGGCAAGAAGAACATCACGGGCATCACCGTCACTGACCCGACGCTGAACACGGTGTTTACCGATGTGACGGTGGAAGCGGGCAAGACGGTCAAGCTGGAAAAGACCATCACCATGACCGAAACGGCGGAATATCAGTTCACTGTGACGGGCATGGAGGGAAAGACCGGCATTGAAACGGCGACGGGCCGCCTGCCGCTGACCGCTATTGACCCGGCGAAAGCACCCAGCCTGACGGTGGAAACGACTGCCAGCACGGATGTTGTGTTCACCCTGCCGTCGGTCATCCGCTTCACCACCACCGTGACCAACACCGGCAATTATGACGCGAAGAACATCACCGTCTCGTCCTCAGGCGTGTCACTGGCGAACATTGCCCTGCTTGCGCCCGGCGAGTCCTTCACGACGATGCGCGACGTGCAGGTGAACATGGTGGGCAAATTCCGCTTCGACGCGACCCTGCGCAACGAACTCGATGAGGCTACGACCTTTGAGGGCAACATCATTCAGGTGCAGCAGGCAGCGCCTACGAGCGTGCCGACGCAGGTGCCTGTCACCACGCCGCAGCCCTTTGTGGCGGAGGAGCTGCCCACGGAGGACACCTTGCCTGCCGCCGTGACGACCTTCCAAGGTGTGCTGACGACGCTGTACTACATCTTCGCGGTGCTGGCGGTGATTTCTGCCGTGCTGCTGGCAGTGAGCATCGCCGGGCGCGTGATGAATCGCCCGAAGGATGGGCAGGAGCAGCTGCAGCTCAGCGAACGCCGCAATTACACCGAGGAAGTGCCGGAAGACGAGCGCGTGATGATTGCGGACGAAAGCGAGAATGCGCCGGAAGCAGAGGAAAAGCCTGAAACGGCAGAAACGGCGGACGCGGTGCAGACGGCGGACGACGTGGCGGCAAACGAAAAGCCCGCAAGCGCCGAGGCGCAGCAGGTCTTTACCGCGGACGATATGGCGGAAGACGGCGATGCCATGGAGGACGCGAAAGCGCAAATCTACGGCCGCAGCAAGCGCGGACGCCAGTAATACGGATTTTTTTGCCCCGGTCAGCGAGAAAACGGCTGACCGGGGCTTTGTGTCACTTTGTGACGATTTCGTAACATTTTTCGCGAAGAGCATGTTTTTCTTTGCTTTTTGCGCGGAATATGGTATAATAAGAAACTGATTTATCATCCCTCGATGCAGGTGGAAAATCGGGGATGACATTCGCCTGACGAGGAGGACGAAACTGTGTTTGACAAGCTGATGAATTCCTACTACTACGGCAAGAGCGGCAAGGGCGACTACACGCCCGACGACCTGCCGAAGAACCGCTGGCAGCTGTTCATGGAGATGCTCCGCACGCGCATGAGCGGGCTGTGCCGCATGAACCTGATGTACTTCGTGGCGTGGCTGCCCGCAATGATTGCGATTGCGCTGTGTGTCGTCAGCCTGATTATGACGCTGGCGGGCACGGTGCAGGTGGACGAGACGGGTGCAGTC
>OGXH01002022.1_pt1 | contig 14456 bp, 10 predicted proteins | sample 1576241 | NCBI WGS metagenome assembly OGXH01 (sample SAMEA3541529, study PRJEB24748) | human gut metagenome | biome: human gut; feature: human-associated habitat; material: faeces | place: China | collected 2012
GCAACAGTTTCGTCAACAGGAGTTGTCAAGGCTGTTAGAAAGGGTTCGGCACCGCCAGTTCAACCGCCGGCACCCAGGATCAGGACTTTTTCGCCCTTCACCTTCACACCATCTTCACACATGGCGCGGTACAATCCGGGCATATCGGTGTTATATCCCTTATAGCCTGTCTCGGTCCGTACCAGAGTATTCACCGCTCCGATATTCTCTGCCAGCGGATCGATGTCCGTCAGATACGGGATCACATCACTTTTATAAGGAACCGTCACATTTAAACCCAGCAGATTCAGCGCAAAGGCTCCCTTTACAGCATCCTCCAGTCTTCCGTTCTCCACATGGAACGGGACATATGCCAGATTCTCTCCCAGCACCATGGACAGAGTATTATGGATCACCGGTGACAGCGTGTGCTCCACCGGGTTGCCGATCAGTCCACAGGTTCTGGTATAACCATTGATATCATTCAGCATTTTACTTTCCTTTCCGGCGGCATTCTCTATGGTAGAAAAACAGCACTATTTTTTCTAAATATCTCTTCAGTACGATCTGGATCTCTTCCTTAGGATGGATGGGGCGCGTCAGATAGGTCACGATGCCACATTTTTTGGCTCCCCACACATCCGTGAACAGCTGGTCTCCCACAAAAAGTGTAGTATCTTTCGTAGCAAAATATATTAAAAATACTACATCTATATCCCAAAACGGATGTTGAATTGTAGAATAAAAATATTAAAGAAATTGCAAGAACCTATTATTAAAAAGTCAAAAGAGTGAGGGGGAATTATTGATGAAAAAAATAATTGCTTTTGGAATGATATTGTCTATGATTTGTAATAGTGGGACACTCAGAGTAGAGGCTGCAGAGAGCCAAGTTGTACCAATGGAGCAAGTTGTTTTTCGAGCGGAATCGGAGCATATGGAAAATGCTACTGAATTGGAAAACAAAGAAGAAAAGAATGATATTTTGTTAAGTTGTGAACAGATAAAAATAGCAGTCGGAGAAAGCGCTTGTTTTTATGTATTATGTAATTCAGAAAACATGTATGATGAACTTGTAATAACAGAAGAAAATAGCAATTTAATACAGGTAAAAGAGATTAGTTCTGACCAGTTGCTTTATGAAAAAAAAGGAGCAGAGTTATTAAAAAATGCTCCGAGTGGTGTAAAATGGTATGTAATAGAAGCGAAGACAGAAGGTCATACGAGCGTTAGTGTAGAAAGCAAAGGGAATTCAGAAAAAATACAAATTGTAATTGATAAGTCAGTATTTTCAGAAAAGGTAGAAGAGAGCTTAAAGGATAATAATGAAGGGTTCAATGAGCAGAAAATTTCAAGTGGTTGGACACAAGATGGTTGGTATTATTATGTTAATGGAGAGCCAGTTAGAGGGATTGTAGAGATTCAAGGGTGCTGTTATTATTTTGATGAGTATACAGGAAGATTATGTAAGAAAGCACAATGGATAGAAAAAGATGGAAAGAGATATTACAGCAACGCAGAGGGAATCTTATATCAGAACCAGATGATTAGTTTTGGATCTACATATTATTATATGGGAATTGATGGAAGTGTCCAAAGCGGAATTATTAATGCAAGCAATGAGAAGATGTACTATGCTGGAAAAGACGGGATAATACAGAAGAAAGCTCAATGGATAGAAGCCAGTGGGAAAAAATATTTCAGCAATGCTGAAGGAGTATTATATCAAAATCAGATGATCAGTTTTGGAAATACATGCTACTACATGGGAAACGATGGAAGTGTTCAAAGTGGAATTGTCGAAGCGAGTAATGGAAAACTATATTATGCAGGGAAAGATGGCGTGATCCAAAAGAAAGCCCAGTGGATAGAGGAGGGAGAAAAAAAGTATTTTAGTAATGTAGAAGGAATACTGTATCAGAATCAGATAATAAGCTTTGGAGATACAAGTTATTACATGGGAAGCGATGGAAGTATTCAAAATGGAATTGTCAAGGCAAACAATGGAAGGAGTTATTATTCAGGAGAGAATGGAATTATCCAAAAGAAAGCACAATGGATTGATTTTGATGGGAAACGTTATTTCAGTAATGTAGAAGGAATGTTGTACCAAAATCAGGTAATTACTTTTGGAGATGTAGGATATTGTATGGGAGAAGATGCTAGTGTTCAGTATGGAATTGCTAAAGCAGGTAATAAATATTATTATACAGATGAAAACACAGGAATCCTAATAAAAAAGACTGGTTGGATAGAAACAAGTGGAAAACGTTATTTTTCAAAAGCAGATGGAAGCTTATATCAAAACCAATTTATAAGTTTTGGTGATACATATTATTACTGCGGAAATGATGCAGCAATTGTAAAAAATAGCACGCAGGTGGTTTCAGGTGTGTTATATCGATTTGATGGTAATGGTATTATGATTAAAGAAGGTGGCTGGGGAGAATATAATGGAAACAAGTATTATAAAAATCCGGCAACCGGTTTTCCATACAAAAATCAGTGGGTTACGTTCGGAAGAACATGGTATTACGCAAATTCGCAAGGTTTTATGGTAAGTGGATGGCAAACGATAGGTGGATATAAGTATTATTTCTATTCAGATACAAAATATATGGCTAGAAATGTAATTATAGAGGGGCTTTCTATTGGTGATGATGGGCGAGTGGTAGCATTTGGAACTCGTATGTCACAGTTTACTACTGTTTCAACTAATAATTCTAACGGTACATACAATATGAGCAAAGCATTAAAGAGTTTTAACCAAGTTGTCATTCAGCCGGGACAGACTATTTCATTTTTTGATATTGCAGGTCCATGTGGAAAAGCAGAAGGATATTTACCAGCTGGTGTAGTTGGCGGCATTGGATATGGCGGAGGAATTTGTCAAGCAAGTACAACACTGTATGGGGCAGCTCTTAGAGCAGGTCTTACAATTGTAGAAAGAAGAAATCACTCTGTTCCATCAACTTATGTTCCGATAGGACAGGATGCAATGGTCAACTATGGGAGCTCAGATTTGAAAATCAGAAATGATTTTAATTTTCCGGTGAAACTCGTTACCTATACAAAGGGAAAAACATTATATGCAGAAGTATGGGGGACACAGCCAAGCTGGTACGATTACGTATCGATAGAATCTTGGTGGAGTGGAAGCAGAAGTGCAGTCGCATATAGAAAATATATTAAAAATGGCCAAGTTGTAAAAACAGAACAATTACCAAGTTCATACTATTAAAAGAACTTCTAAAAACTTAAGAATCTCTTACACCCCTTGAGAAACCCTCTGATTTATGGTATAAACTTATTTTGAGATAGATGAGTATTGTTTGACCAAACTGGAGTGGATTATGAAGAGATTATGTTTTGTAGAATATGATATGACAGTAACAGGAGGCGTTGAGCAAGTGACGACATCACTTGCCAACGCTTTTTGTGATGCATATGAGGTATATATATATGGCATTTTTGGAAAAGGGAAACATGTTCCGTACGATCTGGATCCGAGAATTCACTATCGAGCGGAACTGGCAGAAGACTGCAGAATCCGAAAACGGATCACAAGTGTATTTAAACCATTTAAGGAGTATATAAAAGAAAATGAGATTGATGTAGTATTCCTAATGGAGAATCATCCGGCAATTACCGTATCACCGGTTCGATTTTTTACAAAGGCAAAATATGTATTTTGTGACCATGGTGCCTTGATGAATGAGTGGGAGAAGAAAGATATTACAGCATTTCGCTTTTGGGATGGTTTGATTTCTCATAAGATTGTGACATTGACAGAACAGACACGTCAGGATTATATCAAAAGGTTCAAGACAAATCCGAAAAAAATTCAGAGCATCTATAATTGGATACCGGAAGAAGTATTAAAGGCAAGAAGACCGTATGACAGCACATCAAAAAAGATTATTACAGTTGGAAGATTCAGCGAGGAAAAAGGACATGATATGTTGGTAGAAGCAGCGAAGCTTGTGTTGCCGAAATATCCGGACTGGCAGTGGGATCTTTATGGAACAGGAGATACACTTGATGAGATTCGGAAGAAGATAGAAGAATATGGATTGGAGAAGCAATTGATTCTAAAGGGCAATGTAAAGGATGTATATCAGGTATATGGAGACTATGCATTTCTTGTGCTGCCGTCTTATCGGGAGGGACTTCCCCTTGTACTCTTAGAGGCAAAAGCGTTGGGACTTCCGATGATAAGCTTCGATATTACCACCGGTCCGAGGGAAATCATTAATGAGGGAGAAGATGGATACTTGATTCCACCGTACCATATTGAGGAGATGGCGGCAAAAATAGAAACATTAATAATAGATGAAAAACAACGAATATTGTTTTCAAAGAATACGGAAAAAGGAATTGAAAAATTTTGTAAAAGAAGAATATATTCTGAATGGGAGGAATTAATTGAAACATTATGTGGAGGAGAAGAGTAATCAGTACTAAAAAAAGAAATATAAATTTAGATATGATACGCGTTATAGCAGTTTTTTCTGTACTATCTGTTCATTTTTTTTTACACAATGGATTTTATGAAGAGATAGTTGTCGGAAAACGATTGTTTTTCATGGGAACGATGAGAAACTTCTTTATGATTTGTGTTCCTTTATTTTTAATTTTGACGGGTTTTTTGATGAATAAAAAAGTAGTGAGTAGAAAATATTATAGTGGATTAAAAAAGACATATATAACATATGTTTTGGCTAGTATAGCGTGTCTAGTATATTTTAGCATTTCGACACAAAGATCATTTGGAATTATAGAAAGCATTAAAATGATTTTAAACTTTAGTGCGGCACCGTATTCGTGGTATATAGAGATGTATATTGGACTGTTCCTTTTGATTCCTTTTATAAATATATTATATAATGGATTGAAATCAAAAAAACAAAAAATAGGATTAATTATTACAATGTTAAGTTTAACAGTATTGCCAAGTGTGATGAATATTTGGGGAATTTCAAGGAAAATTCAGGGAATACTATTGCCAGGAGGAAGTGAAAATTGGGTCAAAATCATTCCTAATTATTGGACAACACTGTGGCCCTTGACATATTATTTTATTGGTGCTTATATCAGTGAGTATGATATTAAAATTCGAAAGAGAAACAATTTTATATTATTAGTTGTAAGTTTGTTTTTATTTGGAGTATTTAACTATATGAGGAGTTATCAAAATACATACGAAGTAAGTGATTACAATTATTTTCAAGGTATACAGCCAGCTATTTTAGCTGTTCTTCTGTTTTTATTTATTTTGCATTTGAATTTAGATAATATTCCGAATATTTTGAAAAGTATTATAACGAAAATTTCAGAATTGTCATTAGGAATATATTTAGTTTCGTTTATTTTTGATAATTTGATTTATCCAAAATTGAATGCTAGAATTATAGAGATGCCTAAAAGAATGGAATGGTATATTATTATTGTTCCCGTGGTGTTTATCTGTTCTCTATTTCTCTCAGGAATTTTAGATTATATTAGTAAATTTGTTTTTTATTGTGTGGGAAGAGTTACATCAAAACTGAAAGAAAAGAGAGAAAAAGATAAATAAGTAGAAGAGAATAGGAAGGAAATAATTATGCGAATCTTACAAATTGGATTATCCCATAATCCGGGCGGAGTAGAAAGCTTCGTAATGAATTATTATAGAGAACTTGTGAAATATGGCGTGCAGTTTGATTTTATCAGCATGTATGACAGTCTTGCGTATGAGGATGAGATAAAGTCTTTGGGAGGAACAGTTTTCTATATTTCCAATGTGAAAAGGCATCCGATTCGTTTTCGAAGAGAACTTTTAAAGATATTGAAAGAGGAAAAATATGCTGCAATTCATGTGAATATGCTGTCTGCTGCAAACATTGTACCACTGGAAATTGGGAAAAAAGCAGGGGTGCCAAAAGTGATCGCACATTCCCACAATTCTTCTACACCAGGGTTGCTGAGAAATATACTGCACCGTTTGAACAAGCCGCGGATTTTACATTATGCCACTGATTTTTTTGCATGCAGTAAAGTTGCGGGGAAATGGTTGTTTGATGAGAAAACTATGCAAAGTGACCGATTTCATATCATCCACAATGCACTGCATGTAGAAAAATTTTTTTATAATGAAACTACCAGACAAAAGATCAGAGAAGAGCTTGGTGTGGAGAATCGGTTTGTAGTTGGACATGTGGGTAGGTTTGAAGAACAGAAAAATCATGAATTTCTGATTGATATATTTAATGAGATTGCGAAAGAGCGTGAAGATGCAGTTTTGCTGCTTATAGGGGATGGAGAGTTAAAAGAACAAATTACTGCGAAAGTGCAGGAATATGCAATAGAAAATCAGGTACAGTTTTTGGGGGTCAGAAAAGACATTCCGCAGTTATGGAATGCGATGGATGTATTTGTGTTTCCATCGCTCTTTGAAGGCCTGCCGTTAGTTGCATTGGAAGCGCAGGCATCCGGAGTTTACAGTGTGATGGCGGATACGATCAGCAAAGAAGTAAAAATTACAGATGCAGTAACATTTTTGCCATTGGCTCATAATGAAAAAGAATGGAAAGAGTGCATTTTGGAACCGGGAGATGCTGGGAGAACGGAAGTTCAAAATACTATTATAAAGGAACAGTTTCAAGGTGCTGGATATGATATTATGACAGCGGGAAAACAGCTATTGGAATATTATAAGAAATAAAAGTGATGGAGGAAAATTATGCCAAAAATCAGTGTGATAGTGCCGGTATATAAAGTAGAAAAATATATTCATAAGTGTGTGGATTCTATTTTAAATCAGACGTTTTCGGATATTGAAGTTATTTTGGTAGATGACGGAACTCCGGACAGATGCGGGGAAATCTGTGATGCATACGGAGAACAGGATTCGAGGGTAAAAGTGATACATAAGGAAAATGGTGGATTGAGTGATGCAAGGAATGCAGGAATGCCACATGCGTCAGGGGAATATATCATTTTTATAGACAGTGATGATTATATTGAGTCAGATATGCTAGAATATATGTATACCCGGCTGACAGAGGCAGGAGCTGATATGGCGACGTGTGGACTCTACGAGGTTTACAGTGACCGTATTGAACAACAGAAAGAGGAAAAAGATTTTGTGTGTAGTGGGGAAGAGGCATTTCGATGTATTCTGCAGGGGCACACAATTCGCGGAGAAATTTGGAATAAACTGATTCGCAGAAGCTGCATTGAAGATCTGCGCTTTCCAAAAGGAAAGCTATATGAAGATATTTACTTTACTGTGGATATGATGCAGAGAATCAAGAAAGTTGCGGTGGGTACGAAACCGAAATATTATTATCTACACAGAGAGGACAGTATCACAGGAAAGCCATATCGACCACAATTATATGATATTATAGACGGATATACGAAAAATTACAAAGTAGTGCAGAAAGCATTTCCGTCATTGACGGAAGAAGCAGAGTGCCTTTGGTTATGGTCGCGCTTTATTGTACTTGATAAGATGCTTTTGGAAGAAAACTATCGAACCATTGAGGGCAGAAAAGAGTTGGTTTTATTCATACGAAGGCATATGATTCGAATCCTAAAAAATAAGTATTTTAATCGTAATCGAAAAATATCGGCAATGATATTATTTTTAAATCTGGAATTGTATCGCAAATTAGTCTTTATCAGTGAGGAAAAGAAAAAGTAAATGATGAAAAAATATGCATATTTGATCAAAGCGCATCATCAGTTTGCATTATTAAGAAAATTGCTGATGTTGCTTGATGATGAGAGAAATGACATTTATATTCATATAGGAATGGATGTAAAGTTTGAACGAGAAGAACTTAAGGGTGTGGTGAAAAAATCTGCTTTGCATTTTGTGGAGAACGTCCGTGAACAGTGGGGAGGATATAGTCAGATTCAAAGTGAGCTGATTTTATTTCAGGCAGCGTGGGAACATGGCTATGAATATTATCATTTGATAAGTGGTGTGGATTTACCGATTAAGACGCAGGATGAGATACATGAATTTTTCCGTGAGCACTACGGAAAAGAATTTATCTATTTTTGTCCCAAAACGTTTTGGGAGGAATCCAGATATAAATATGAACAATATTACTGGCTGCAGGAGAAAATTGGACGAGAAGGACATGGATTTCTTCGGTTTGTAGAAAAAGTATCACTGTTTTTGCAGAGGAGAATTGGCATAAAGCGTCATATGGAGAGCATGGAGTACTGTCTTGGGGCAAATTGGGTGAGCATTACACATGAATTAGTGGGATTTATTTTAGAAAATAAGGAACTTATCTATAAGATGTTTCATGCGACACTTTGCGCAGATGAGTTTTTTATACAGACACTTGTCTGGAATTCAGGTAAATACAGAAAAAAAGTCTTTTCGCTGGAAGATGACTATTTTGCCAGCCTGCGTCTGATTGATTGGAAACGAGGGAATCCATATGTATGGAGAGAGAATGATTATGAGGAACTGATGCAAGCACCACATTTGTTTGCGCGTAAATTTGATGAGACAGTGGATGCTGCTGTTATAGAGAAAGTTTTTAATACGATTATGGATAGACAAAGGAAAGGTAAATCATATGAGAAGTGAACAGGCATTTAAGAATATGGTCGCAAATCTATTTTTGCAGGTCATCGTATTTGCATCCGGAATTATATTGCCAAGATTTTTTCTGGAAGCGTATGGCTCAAACATAAATGGAATGATTACTTCGATCAATCAGTTTTTAGCATATTTGGGACTTGCGGAGGCTGGGGTTGGAACGGCGTCTGTAGTTGCCTTGTATGCACCGCTTGCAAATAACAATACAAAAGAAGTAAATGGAGTCTTGTCTGCTGCAAGACGTTTCTATAACCGTTCGGGGATGCTGTTTCTCGGACTGGTAGGAGTGCTTACAGTAGTGTATCCATTTATGATTTCCGGACAGCTTGATAACACACTTGTAAGAAGTATGATCTTAGTGCTGGCGAGCAGTACACTTGTGGATTATTTCTTTTTGGGAAAATACAGAGTATTGCTGACAGCAAACCAAGAGGGCTATATAGTGGCTCTGATTCAGTCAGCAGGAACGCTTGTGAATATGGTTTTATCCATTGCACTGATTTATCAGGGGGCAAATGTATTATGGGTAAAGGCAGTTGCCACAGGGGTGTATATGCTGCGACTTTTCTTGGTAAAGCGCTATGCAAAGAAACGCTATCCAGAACTTGATTTTCATGTAGAACCGTCTACTTCTGCTTTGACTCAGAGAGGGGCTGCACTTCTCCACCAAGTTGTTGGAATTATCGTAAACAATACAGATGTTGTTTTGCTGACGATTCTCCTTGGCAAAGGTTCCTTGTTAGAAGTGAGTGTATATGGTGTGTACAATTTAATTGTATATGCAGTTAACATGCTTTTGACATCTTTCTCAAACGGATTGACGGCAGGTTTTGGAGAGGTGATCTCAAAAGGGGAAAGTGAGACACTGAGAAAAAGTTATTCAACCTATGAATACATGTATATCATTATTTTGTTTATAGTAACGGTCTGCATGGGAGTGTTGATTTTACCTTTTGTGTCTGTCTATACAATGAATATGACCGACACGAATTATATGAGACCGGTTATCGCAGGACTGTTTACGGTGATTGTACTTTTGCAGAATATAAGAATCCCGGGACTTACGATCATCTGTGCAGCGGGACATTATAAAGAGACACAGTATCAGGCAATTTTGGAAGCAGTAATCAATATTATTGTATCTGTTTTATGTATTCATAAATTTGGAATGGCGGGAGTTCTGTTTGGAACAGCGTGCTCGTATGCATACCGCTCTGTTGAAGTTATGATTTATAACCATAAGAAACTGGTTAAAGGTTCTGGTGGGAAATCATTAGCAAGAGTGTTGAGAAATCTTGTGATGAGTATTCTTTTGATTTTTGCAGGAATCAAATTTGTACCACAGCAGATGGATTCTTTTATTATTTGGTTTGTATATGCACTGGCTGCCGGAGTTGTGAGTGCTGTGGCAATAGTAGTAGTGAATATGGGATTTGAACCGAAGGAATTCAAGGCACTGATAAAACGGGTGACTGGAATTATACGTAAATAAGTTGAGAAGGGGAAAAATTATGAGTGAGATAGCAGTATTAATACCATGTTACAATGAAAGTATCACAATTAAAAAAGTAATTGAAGACTATAAGAAGGCATTGCCAGAGGCCACAATTTATGTGTATGACAATAATTCAACAGATGGCACGGATGAAATTGCAAGAGCAGCAGGTGCGGTAGTCAGATATGAATATCGTCAGGGAAAGGGAAATGTCATCAGGAGTATGTTCCGTGAGATTGATGCGGACTGCTATCTGATGATTGACGGAGATGATACATATCCGGCAGAGCACGCGAGAGAGATGGTGGACAAAGTATTGAACAAAGGTGTGGATATGGTAATCGGCGACCGTCTCTCATCTACCTATTTTACAGAAAATAAGAGACCATTTCATAATATGGGAAACCGGACAGTGCGTTTTTTTATCAACAAGCTATTCGGAAATGAGGTCAAAGATATCATGACGGGATACAGGGCATTCAGCAGGATGTTTGTAAAGTCGTTCCCGGTATTGTCAAAAGGGTTCGAGATAGAAACGGAGATGACTATTCATGCAGTGGACAAGAACTTCTTGCTTGAGGAAATTCCAGTTGTTTATAGAGACAGACCGGAGGGAAGTGATTCGAAACTGAATACGTTTTCTGATGGAATGAAAGTGTTAAAGACAATTGCGACGTTGTTTCGAGAATATCGCCCGTTTGCGTTTTTCTCTCTGATAGCGGCAGTGCTATGGACAATCACCTTGATTTTGTTTGTCCCGGTATTTGTGGATTATATTCAAACAGGACTGGTTCCGAGATTTCCAACTTTAATTGTGTCCGGTGTGATAGCAGTTTTGGGAATGTTGCTTTGGGTCTGCGGTATTATTTTAGATGTAATTGTAAAGAAACACAGACAATTATATGAGCTGATGCTGAATCAGATGAAATAAAAACAGGAAGTGAAGAGATGGAAAAATTAATAAAGCAGATTATGAAGTTTGGTGTTGTAGGGGGAAGCGCGTTTGTCATTGATTATGGTATCATGATCTTTTTGACAGAAGTATTTCACATCAATTATTTGATTTCCAGTGGGATTTCTTTTGCGGTGTCTGTTATTTTTAATTATGTCATGAGCGTGAAATGGGTATTTGAGGTAGAAGAAAACAGAGATAAAAAGCAAGAGTTTGCGCTGTTTGTTGTACTTAGTATCATAGGTTTGGGGATCAATCAGCTGATTATGTGGCTTGCGGTGGAAAAATTCAGAGTTTTTTATATGATATCTAAAATTGGTGCTACAATCGTTGTAATGGTCTATAATTTTGTTACGAGAAAACTGTTTTTGGAGAAAAAGGATAGTTGAGGGTAAGATGAAGTTTGAAGTAAAGTGGAAAAGGGAAAAAAAGGAACGCAATTTTTTAATAGTGTTATCAATTGTATTTGCGGTGTTTTGGGTTTTAGGAAATTATGAGGTGCTTGGGTTTTCAGGATTATCTTTGATTTGTGTTTGTACAGCACGTGTCATTCTTTATAGTATCATTTTATATATTTTACTGGGAATTATTTGGGATAAGATTTTAGCTTTTGAAATGATGGATAGTAAAGAAGAGCGAAAAAAGTCGAAAAAGTTATATTGGGGAATCGTTGGAATCTGTCTGATATGCTGGCTGCCATATTTTTTGACATTATATCCGGGGGTAGTGACGTGGGATTCAGAATGGCAGGTAGAGCAGGCAATCGGACTTAGCAGTTACAGCAATCATCAGCCATGGATTCAGACGTTGATGATTAAATTTTGCTGCTTTTTGGGAAAACTAATCAGTGACAGCATAAATACAGGTGTTGCCATTTATGTGATGTTTCAAATGTGTGTCTTGGCACTGATTTATGCCTATGTCATTTATTATCTGTATCAGAAAGGGACAAGAAGAATATATCTGATTGGCTGTCTGATTTTCTATGCAGTTTTTCCAATCAATGCGTTTTATGCTGTGACAATGTGGAAAGACGTGCTTATGGGAGCAATAGTCCTTTTGTTTTCTGTGATTTTGTGGAAAATGGAGTGCAATGAACAGACAAAAGTGGACTGGATTTTATTCTTCATAACAGGCATTCTTATAAGTCTTTTAAGAAGCAACGGATTTTATGCATATGTGCTGTGTATTCCGTTTATTATATTTTTCATGAAGAAAAAAAGAGTTCAGACGGGACTCATCTGTATTGCGACTGTGTTTCTTGTAATGTTTGTGAAGGGGCCTGTTATGGAGCACTATAAAGTGGTACAACCGGATACGATTGAAGCGCTATCCATTCCTGCACAGCACATTGCACGTGTTATTACAGATGGAGGAGAACTGACCCAGGAACAGGAAGAATTATTGAGTAAAGTTGTAGATTTGGAACGGGTGCCAAAAGAGTATGACAGTACAATCTCAGATCCGATTAAAACGTTGGTGCGAGAAAAAGGAAATCAGGATTATATTAAGGAACATGCAAAAGAGTATTTGAAATTATGGCTGGAGCTTGGAATGAAATATCCAGGAACATATCTGAAAGCACAGATCGATCAGACGAGAGGATTTTGGTGTCCCGGAGTGGAATACTGGGCTGTGTCGACAGAGGTTAAAGATAATACATTTGGAATGGTAAGAGATTCAAAATTACCATCAGTATTTCAGGCTGGATTGGAAAAAGTGGAAGGTTTCTTTTATGCGATGCCGGTAATAGCATGGTTTTGGGGAATTGGGATTTATACATGGATCGCAATTGCGATGTTTTGGATCAGCATTTTCAAAAAACAGAAAATTTTAGTGTTTTTCCCTGTGCTTGCAATCGTGGCTTCACTTATGATTGCGACACCGGTGTTTGCGGAGTTCCGATATGCATATGCAGTTGTAGTTACAGTTCCGTTTTTTATTGCGATAGGATGCAGTAAAAAGCACCTCATACTTGCTGATAAAAAGATTTTAGTGTATGATAATATCAACTGATTTTGAGCAAAAGAAAAGGGGAAACTCATATGGAAGGAAAGAAGGGGAGATTAACTAACTGGTTCACACGCCTGAGCAGGGGAAAGAAGATTGCTTTGTGCATCAGCGGCGTTATTATTTGCCTTGCAGCATCAGCGGGATTCTATGTGACTGCAAAACTTGGAAAGGTAAAGCGAGAAGTGATTCCGAAGGAAAAGATTGTAGTCAATGATCTGGAAGAAGATGTGGGTGTGGGATATACGAATTTTGCTGTTTTTGGAGTGGATTCGAGAGAAGGAGAGATGGAAAAGGGAACGAGAACAGATTGTCTGATTGTTGCCAGCTTGAACAATGAGACAAAAGAAGTCAGGCTTGTGTCTGTGTATCGTGACAGTTTTTTAGATCTTTCAGACGGAACACTTCAGAAATGCAATGCGGCGTACAGTTATGGCGGCGCCGAACAGGCAATCAATATGCTGAATATGAATCTTGATTTGGATATACAGGATTTTGTGACCGTCGATTTTACTGCTGTTTCAGATGTTGTAGATTTGCTTGGCGGCATTGAGATTGAGATTCAGGAAGAGGAAGTTCAGTATATCAACGAGTTTATTGATGAGACAGGTGCAGTTGCAGGCAAGACTGCGAACCATATCACGACGGCCGGATTACAGACATTGGATGGAGTTCAGGCTACAACTTATGCGCGTATCCGATCTACGGCGGGAAGTGATTTCACAAGAACAGAGCGACAAAGAAGAGTAATTGAGAAAATTGCTGAAAAAGCCGTAAAAAGTGATTTGGTGACAATCAATAAAATTATCGATCAGGTATTTCCGAAAATAAAGACAAGCCTGAGTATTACGGAAATCTTAAATTACGCAAAGTCGTTTGCGAAATATAAGATCGCGGAGACAACAGGATTTCCGATGGAAAAGACAACGGATACCATTCCAGGAAAAGGAAGTATTGTGATTCCCACAGATCTACTTACAAATGTGAAAATGCTTCATGAATTCCTATATGGAACGGTTGATTATCAGCCTTCGGCAAAAGTACAGAGTATTGACAGTGCGATCAAGGCAGAGCTTGGGACAAGCCAGTCAGACAGCAGCGCAGAGCAATCAGGGGGAGCGTCTGGTGAGACACAGGAGAATCAGAATTATAATAATAGTTATAATAATAACAGCAATGGCAATGATAGCAGTGAGGAAAGTACAGGCGAGCAGGTCGCGCCGGAAGAACCGGTAACTCCGCAGGAGCCGCAGCAGCCAGTAGAACCGGAAAGTCCGCCGACGGAACCAACAGATCCGCCTGCAGAGCCGACGGATCCACCGACGGAGCCAACAGATCCGCCAACGGATATTGAGAGTATATGGAAGTGTGGACATACTTTCGAATTGGATGAAATTCTCTCCACAAACTCCTCT